>Ga0137418_10001040_pt1 | contig 25449 bp, 7 predicted proteins | sample CZODoug3_1_2_16f_FD_122242 | JGI IMG/M metagenome (GOLD analysis project Ga0137418, IMG submission 122242) | Vadose zone soil fungal communities from Angelo Coast Range Reserve, California, USA - CZODoug3_1_2_16fungal (Hybrid Assembly) | ecosystem: Environmental > Terrestrial > Soil > Vadose...
ATGATGAGCGGCAGGTTGATATAGCCGATATTGAGCGGCTGGCCGTCCAAATATTCCGCGCTCTGGTTCCCAAAGGAACCGCCCACCTGAAAATTAGCGAAGTCGAAGGGGTTCTTGCCGACGGGCGTGCCATAGGAGTTTCCCTGCGGAACCACCGAGGGAGCGACGAAGGCGAGATTAAAAATGTTGCGCCCGTTCAGGGGCAACTCATCGGTCTGGCGCTGCTCGACTACCTCGCCCAATGAGGAAGTTTCCGGTTGAAGTAGCGGTGTCTCGCCGGTGACTTCCACAACCTGGTTCACTGCGCCAACTTGCATGGTCAGATCGATACGCGACGTCTGCTGCACCTCGACCACGATATCTGTGCGCGAGGTGCGCTTGAAACCCGTTTTCTCCGCGTCAACCTTGTACTTGCCCGCAAACAGGTTCACAAACGTGTACAGGCCATCGCTCCCGGTGGATTGGGTTCGCTTTTCCGACGTGCCCTGATTGGTCAGTGTCACTTGCGCGTCGGCGACTGCGCCTCCCGAGGCGTCCGTAACTGACCCGGTGACCGTGCCATAGGTCGACTGGGCCCACGCCGGCTGGCTGAGCATTACTATACAGACGACAAGGAATGAAACCGCCAACGCAAACGCCGCAAGAAATTGGATTTGTGACTTTTTCATGATCTGCGCTCCTAACACCCCGTCTGAGTGTTCTGCCTATAACCAAAGGCCCGCGTGACACACCAAACCCTGAGTTCCAGTAATGGAACTGATTGGTGCAACACAACACCTCGACACTTTTCCGGATTTACCCATTGTTACGTAACGAAGAGTAGATGTGTACCAGCCTTATCTGTGGGCGGGAAAGGAAAGCGAAAAAAGCCCGAAGGAATACTGGACGGGGCGGATGCCCTCGGCTTGCGGTCTTACGGAAGAATCGCTCAACTGGCTCTCAGGCTCTACGGATGATTCGCATCGTTCCGGAGGAGGGCGTAAAGGAACGGTTTGGTCGTAGGTTTCTGGCTGCCGCCACGCGGCTCGACCGTAACAAATACCGCGTCAATCTCCGCCAGTTGCTTGGGATCGTCAAAGCGCATCACCCATCGGCGATTGGTTTCGTTGTCCATGTATAGAATTCCCAGGTTCAAGGGCAGCGCTTGCTCTCCTTGCGCCGTCTCCTTCTGGCCCCATACCTGGAAGGTGTTGGCATTCACGACGCCATGCTGGCGGTCGAGATCGAACGCATAAAAGATGAGAGATTTGCCCTGCGTGTAAAACACCCTGCCGAATGGTTTTTTCGTGCGGCTGCCGCTATCCACATCGAAAACATCCGCAATATAAAGCTTTCGCGCACCCATTAGCTCGCGAATATCCCGGTCGGAAGCGAGATACTGTTCCGTATCTTTGAGTCGGCGTTCCTGATCCCGGTTGACGGCTGTGAGCTCTGCAATCTTCACTTCGAGCGAGGTGGTTCTAATCAGTATCCTATCGCGTTCGGCCCGCAGGCTTGCCAGCTCGGTTCGGACATTCTGATAAGACTGGTTCGCGTCTTGCAGCTGGGTGTTCAGAGTGTCGCGTTGTTGCGAGAGCTCTTGCACCTTTCCCCCGGACTGGTTGTTGGCCGCCGAGAGTTCATTCGCGTGCTCTTCCGTCTCACGCAACGCCGATCGCAATCTCGCGAGTTCTCGTTCCCCCCGCGAGCTTTGTTCCTGCAGTTGCGCGAGCCTTGCGGCTTGGGCCGCAAGCAGTTCGTCCGCGGATTTCTTTTCAGCCGCTAGCTTCTGGAGACGCTCGTCAGGAAACACCAGGGTTGGGCTGGCAGCACCCTGTGCGCGAATCCCAAGGCGATAGGCGTGGAACCCGACCGAGACTACAAGGCAGGCCGCAAGTGCGGCTTGCGCAAAGGAATTGGCGATGATTCGGCGCAAAACAGAAGGCGGCGCGGAATCCCGAGGGCGCCCGTCCCGCTCGAGAACGGGTCGCTGGTCTGACCGCACACGTGCAAGCAGTTTATTCAGAGATGCTTCCTCGTCCCAGCTTCCGTGCGCCGGCCAGTCGGTGTAAGCAGCGGCAATCGTGGGAATTCCTTCTGCCGCCAGAATGCGGTATTCGAGTGCGACCTCACGGCACTCCTCGCAATGGTCCAAATGCGAATTCAACTCGGACCGCTCAAGGGACGTGAGGGTGCCAGAGATGGCCAGAGCATTAAGCTCCCTGAATCTGTCGTGGATTTCTCGACCCTGGTGGCCGTCTAGCATTGCTTATTTCCCCTGAGCCGCTGGACAAAGGCGCTTTTTCTTAACCGCTCCAAACCACGATAGAAGTAGTGACGACTGTTCCCCAAAGGCTGATTGAGCTTTTCGCTGATCTCGCGCAAATCCAATCCTTCGAAATAAAACAATTCAAGCGTCGCGCGCTGCATTTCGGGAAGCTGCTCGAAGGCTTTCTCAAGCTGCGCGCGGTTGAGCCTGGCGCCGATCTCCCGGTCCAGATCCGTCTCCCCCATTAAAGTATCGCCGAGAGCGGCGATGTCTGTACCAGCGTAAAAGCCTCTTCGTGCCAAGTGCGACTTCCTGTCCAGTGCCCGGTGAAGTGCGATTTGAATAATCCAATGTTTCGCACTCCCCTTCGCCTCGTCAAAAAGCATCGATTTCTTATACAGGTAGAAAAACGCTTCCTGTACGACATCCTCGGCCTCGCCACTGTCGCGCACGATGCCTCTTGCAATACCAAGCACAAGCCGAGCGTAACGGCCGAAGAGAATCTCCAAGGCGGCAGAATCATTGGACTGCAGACGAGCCATCACCTCCTCATCACTCGGAGAGCGGTCTCCGACTGCTTTTGGCGACGGGACAGAAGTTTCCTGACTCCGGCTCCAAGCGATAGGAAATGTGAGCGCTCGTCCTTGCGGCGGAGAACTCATGCGTAGCTCTCAATTCCGCGGCATAACGCTGGACCTTCAGCGAGACACCCCGTGCACCGGTGCACTCCCCCAGGCAAGCTCCGATGCTTTTCGAAACATACACCACTTGGCAGCTGAATGAGAAGATTTTTAGATGCCAGCCTCCAGTTCTATTTCTTTAAGAAATCTTGAGTCTCATGGTACAGAAACCCTCTAACGCGCGTATATCTGCCACTAACCTCCAAATGCTTCGAACGTGACCCTCTAGAACACGAATTTCAATCCGAATTGAATCAGCCGTGGATTTGTCCCGGAAGCCGTGCTGGTTACCACCCCGAAGTTCTTGTTGTTGGCGGTGCAGCATATCGTATTTGGCGGGGCGAACTGCGTTCTATTGAAAATGTTGAAGAACTCCGTTCGAAACTCGAGGCCCAGCCGGTCGTTGGCGGCAAACTTTGTTCTTTTGAATAGGGAGACGTCGAAATTGTCAATTCCTTGCGAGCGCAGCCGCGAATCCACGCGCGGCTCATCGCCGAAAGTGAAGTCAGGCGGCGCGGTAAAACAGGCGGAGTTGAACCATCGCGGTGCGTTTGGATTGTTCGGATCCCCGAGCCTAGCTGTAGCTGCGCCGGACACCGACGTGTGGCAGCCGGACACAAGGTTGGGGCGGGAACCCCCGCCAAAAAGTGTGGTGCCGTTAAGCTGTCCGTTCGTAAAGACCAGCGGGAACCCTCGCTGAAAAATGGTGACGCCTTCAACGCCCCATCCCCCTACAATCTTTTCCGCCCCATCACTGACGCCGGAGAGAAATTTCTTCCCTTTCCCGAACGGGAGATCCAGGACATAACTCACGACCAAACGCTGGGGAACATCCTGCGAGGAAAGCGAACGCTCTCCGTGCAGATTGTCGTTATTTTGAATCCCTCCGACGCCCGTCTCCAGCCACGAAGTCAGCGTGTCAGTGTCACTGATGAGTTTCGAATTCGTGTAAGCGGCTAGCAGCGACCCGGCCCCCGCGAATCGTCTTTGCACGGTGAGCTGAAAAGAGTGATAGATACTGTCGTAGGACCCTTGGCCGGCAAGTTGCACGCTCGAGTACTGGGGATAAGGACGAAGGAGCTGCCCCTTGGTCGTCGTCGAGCCCGTGAGCGCAAGCGCCTGGCCGTTAATGAAAAACGGATTTGGTGTTGATTGGACAAGGACGACGTTCTGCCTGGGATTTGGAAGTGTCAGATCGACCTGCGCCGCTGCCTGCGCGAGCAAAGCGTCGGAGATTTGATTGACTTGTTGGGAGTATTGCTCCAGATGGGTTCCTTTCGAACCTACGTAAACCGCGGAAAGGAAAAACTCCGCTGGAAGCGCACGCTGGATGTTGAGGTTCCACTGCTGTACGTAACCAGCGGGATGGTTCTCGGGATAAGCCTCGGTAATCGACTGCACGACTTGGGTGAGAAACTGTTGCGTCCCCTGGATGCCGAGACTGCGCCCGGGCGGCGCTGCTATGCCGTCTGGGAAAGGAAGGGCAATAGTGTTGACCGGGTGAGTCCCGTCGACGGTTCCCGAATACGTGGTAGTCGCCGCATTGACCATGTCGTTCAGCGGATTGAGACCGAAGGAAACATAGTTTGGTATCCAGAAGATACCGTAGCCGCTGCGAATCACTGTCTTTGCGCTGAGGCCATAAGCCAGTCCGACGCGCGGTGAAAAGTCGATCTTCTCGAGCGGAATATTGTTCCGATCTCCAGAGTTTACGAGAAAGGCGTCCCCCTTCAGGGGAGGCGAGCCCGCGGGGAGAAATTGCGTCAGGAAGTTCGTGGCCCGCGGGTCGAAATAGGACAACCTGTTAAAGCGCTCCGACCAGGGCCCTTGCAGATCGTAACGCAAGCCCAGGTTCAGTGTCAGTTTGTTGGTTGCGTGCCAGGAATCGGCAAAATAGACCGCCCGGTAAATCTGCTGCCCCGCTGTGAAAGCCGGGACCACAGCCTGCGCAAAAAAATGGTTTACGATGTTGTTGAAATTGTCGGCATACCCGAGCAAGAAATCTGCAAATGAAAAGCCGGTCCCGGAGACCCCGGGCAGACTCGTGAAGCAGGCTTGGCCGGGAAAACAGAAATCAAATGCCCCGCTCGCGATGTTGGACTGTGCGTAATTATCACGGCCAACCTCGAACTGGAAGCCGACTTGGTATTGGTGCCGCCCCCGCAACATGGAGACACTTGGCGATAAGTTGTACTGTGTGTTGCGGTCCTGAATGAAGCTTTGTCCCTGGGTGCAGATTATGTTATCGGCGAAGTTCGCCACGCACGGCGTCGGCGGAGTGCGCATGACAGCAGGGACACTCTGGTTGTAACTCGCCGGCCAACCGAGGGTCGTGAGGTCAAACCCAGAATTCTTCGGAGTGCGGTTGTAACTAAAACGGCTGACGCTGACATTGAAACCAAAAATGACCGTCGGCGTGAAAGTGTGAGTGTACCCGGCGGCCAGGGCGCTGCTGTGGTATTTCTCCGAGCAGCGGTCAGCGCACAATCCGCTTCCCAGCGGATCTATCGGCAAGTCCAAAATGTTCCAGTAGCTGAAGCGTAGAAAAAGCCGCTGCCGGTTTTTGATGCTGTGGTCCATGCGCCAAACCACTTGGTTTTGATCTCCACCCGTGCTGGCTGCCGTGGTGAAATTATTGGTTGACGCAGTGGCGTTGTTGGGCGCAGGCCACAGATTCAGGAGTTTCGCAGAGGCCGGATTGATGCGCCCGGCCGGAATGATGTTGCCTGCAAATGGCGTGGGAGTGGCCGTGCTGCCAGGGCATGCTCCTTCCGCATTCACGCTGCCGGCACAGGGATCATAAATCTGATTGATGACAACGGATTTGCCGGTGGCGTCCGTTTGGCGATCGTTACAGATACCGCCAGTGAAATCCGACTTGCATATTTCAGAAAAATCGCCAGCTCTTTCTTTCGAGTCGGGAACTGTGGCCGTGAATGGCTGGCCGGTCCGCAGTCGGAAGCCTTCCCAGCTGAAAAACCAAAACGTCTTGTTACGGCCTCCGTTGTGGGAAATGTTCAAAGGACCGCCGGCGTTTGCTCCGAACTGGTTTTGCACCCAGGGCGGCCTGGATTTCCCGACAGCGTTGAGAAAGAAGTCGTTGGCATTGAAGATTTTGTTGCGAACGTATTCGTAGGCCTCGCCGTGCAGTGAATTCGTGCCCGATTTCGTGCTCAAGTTGGTCACTCCACCCGAGAACTTGCCCCATTCCGGTCCCAGATTGCTGGTTTGAACTCGGAACTCCTGTATGGAATCCTGCGTCGGAATCAAGACAGGCAGGTTAATGTACCCGATGTTGAGCGGCTGGCCGTCCAGGTATTCGGCGCTCTGGTTGCCGAATGAACCGTTAACCTGATAATTGCCCCAACCAAAAGGATTGACACCCACAGGCGTGCCCGTGGAACTGCCCTGCGGGACCACGGAGGCAACCAATTCGATCAGGTTAAAAACGTTGCGGCCGTTCAAGGGCAGTTCGTTGGCTTTCCGTTGTTCCACTACTGTGCCGATGGTCGAAGATTCGGTGTCGAGTAAGGGAGCGCCTCCCTGCACAGTGACGCTTTCCGACGCGGAACCCAACTCCATTTCGAAATTGATTTCCAGTGTGTCCTGCACGTGGAGAATGACATCAGATTTGATCACGGCCTTGAATCCCAGCCTTTCGGCTTCGATACGATACGTTCCAGGAGGCAAGTTCGTGACGTAGTAACTCCCCGTCTGGTTTGTGAAGCTTTCGTAGCGGATGCGTGTACTCGTATTGATGACGATAATTTTGGCATCCGCGACGACCGCTTTGCTGGAGTCTGTGATTCGGCCAGTCAGCGAGGCATTGGTAGATTGGGCATGAACGTAGATCTCAGACCACAGGCCAAACAAGACGGCGAGGAGGGCAGCTCTACGCAAAGATGTCACCGAAAGAATCGCTCGGTCACTAGCAAAACGAACGCGGGGTGGCGAGGTTGTCCAAGCTCCCTGGCTCACGTGAATATCCCGAGAATCAGCTACCCTATAAAGGCTCCACCTGACTTGTCAAGGTTATGCGAGCTAATGGCAATCACGCGAACAATGGGTCGCGAAGTCCTTATGCTGAGGACCAAAGTAGTAATTCTGCACGACTCGCGCCAAATGTTTGGGGATCTCAAGTTCTCCCTCGACGAAGGCCCTATAGATGACCAGCTTCGCCGTCCCATCCGGGAGGCCTGTGACCTTCCAGGCCTCGACTTGCTTCCGCATCGGCTCGAAGTTGCTCTGCATGCGGTCCACGCCGACCGACAGGATGTCCGCGAGGCGCAGGTGCTTGGTGTGCTTGGCGAGCACGGGCGCGAACACTCCTGAAACAATGTTGCCAAGCTGGAATTTATTCTGGTGCGTTGACAACATGATTTGGCAGGGCCACGCCAAGGGCAGCTCACGGAAGTGCGTGTAAAGCAGGAACCAACATCATGCCGGCGTCAGGCGTGCCGGAAATAACTCTCAAATTGCATCAGAAGGTGGGGCGCTGCGCATTGATTTTTCACGGCCGGGAAGCCAACCGGGATAACGTACGTGGAATCGTTTAAAGGCACGCGCGATCAAGAGTTTTGGATCGCGTGAAATAAGATGAGCCCGATACCTAAAACCGCGGTGACCCAGATCACGTAAACGGGCCAAGCTGCCGCACACTCGGTTCGAAGCAATGCAATCCTCTGTGGTGTTATTCAACAACCGTAACAATCTGATTGGCTGGGATATGTTCCCGTTCCCGGACAATGCCAGACGGAAAGGTGATCTTGAGATGGGCAACTTCCTTTTCAAGATTCAGACCGAAGTGTGCTTCCTGAAAATTCTGTGAAAGATAAGAGGTCTGCCCGCCGATTTCCTGAATTTGCTTCTCGTCTCCAGCCTCGATCTCAACCTTTGCGCCAAAGCCGGTGCGGTTTGATTTTGTACATTTGACCCGAATCTTAATCCAATTCTTCTTAGTGCCCCCATCGTTCCGCAGAAGGGTAGGACGGCCTTCCTGGTTCACGATGAACACATCCATGTTGCCGTCGTTGTTGTAGTCGGCAAAAGCCGCCCCGCGGCCGACGTGAGCCTCATTGAAGTACGCGCCGCTCAGTGCGCCAACCTCGTAAAAACCCTGGCTGGAACCGTGTTGCCAGAACAAGTGATTCTTCATGGGGATGAGATGGGTCGGGTTCTTGTCGTCCTGGAAGGTACTCCCGTTCACGACAAAGAGATCGAGTTTGCCATCATTGTCATAATCGAAGAATGAGGTTCCCCACCCTATATAGGTACGAGAGGGCTGCCCAAGTCCAACATGGTCGGCGATGTCCCCAAAAAAGAGAGGCCCAGCCTTGCCCGGCTCGCCTGGAATGAACTGAAGATTATCGAAGAGGGCATTCTCTTGGTAAATCCAGTGAGTAACGAAGATGTCGGGGTCTCCGTCATTGTCCCAATCGCCTATGGCAATCCCCATTTCGCCTCGGAAATCGGAGAGCCCGACTTCCCGCGTGACATCCTTGAATTTCCCGTTGTGAAGGTTCAGGTACAGTTTGCTTCCCCACAAATCATTCGCAACATAAAGATCCGGCCACCCGTCCCCATCAAAGTCGTACCATGCAGCAGAAAGACTGCGGCCCGTTGGATCATCCACTTCGGCCTGAGCTGCGACGTCTGTGAACGTTCCGTCGCCGTTGTTGTGGAGCAGCAACTTTCGCTCGGGGGGATAGGCAGCGGGATTGAGCGTAAAAGGAACTACAGCGCTGTATTGGAGTGACGTCTTTTTCAAATCTTCCTGGTGATATTGGTATTTCACGTAGCCGCATATAAAGAGGTCCACGTTGCCGTCCCGGTCATAGTCTCCCCAGGCTGCCCCGGTCCAGAATCCGCGATACTTGTCGAGACCAGCTTTGGCGGTCACGTCGGTAAAGGTGCCATCGCCGTTGTTGTGATAGAGGATGATCCGGTCGTAGCTGGTCACGACTAGATCAAGGCGTCCATCATTATCATAGTCCGCCCAAGCGGCTGCCATACCGATGCCTTTGAATCCGATTCCGGCTTTCTTGGTGACATCCGTGAAGGTGCCGTCGCCATTGTTGTGATACAGGCGATTACCACCCGGAGAATGAGCGAGTTCTTCGGCCGAGGCCGTGAGAGGCCCGGCTACGTCAACGACGTAAAGGTCAGGGTAGCCGTCGTTGTCGTAGTCTCCCCACGCAGCTCCAGAGCCCATGTCCTCCGGTAGCTGTGTCGACCGAACGCCGTGAAAGTGTTCGAAGCGAATTCCTGCTTCTTGCGTCACATCGGTGAATTTCACCCGCGGATAATCCGAAGGAAGATTTCGAGCCTGGCCGAAGGAACTGCCGGCAACACCGTGGAGCAGAATGTCCGGAGTGTGCGGTGCTGCAAGAAATGCGGCCCCAGTCAACAGTGCGATGGAGAGCCTGAATGATGCAGACTTTCTGAGGAGTCTTCTCTGGTTGCTCAATGCATTCTTTTTTGTATCAAGTTTTCTTGCGCCTGTCATCCCGTTTGTAACGTAGATCTGACAAGAGACTGCCGCGCAGTCACATTCCAATCCAAAGGAATCGATGGCTATCTTACTGGAATAGGAGAACACAACGTAAAGTGAATATATATATGTCTTGTGTATAGTATTTAACGACGAATTTCCTTGACAATACATTTATCGCAAGCTATAAACCGCGCCATTCTCTCACTCTCCAATTGGGGCCAAGATCCACGGTCTCACTTGCGCAGCGGAGGGGGCCGTGGAAAGAAAGGCCCAAGGAGCAAGAGGTCTTATCTGTTCAAGCGGCCGCCGTTTGCTGAGATGTACGCGCGTTCTGGTGGCCTTGAACTTCCTTCTGGCTCTTTTGTTCCTCCTCTGCTTCTCGCCAATCGCTCGTGCCACGCCGCCAAGCATTACGAGCCTTAGCCCGAATTCCGGGGCGGTGGGTGCTTCGGTGACGATCGCGGGTTCGAACTTCGGCTCCACTCAAGGGACAAGTACGGTTACGTTTAACGGAACGGCTGCGACCGCGACCAGTTGGAGTGCGACGAGCATCGTCGCTAAGGTTCCGACGGGTGCCACAACGGGGAACGTTGTGGTCATGGTTTCAGGCCATGCCAGCAACGGGGTGAGTTTCACGGTGTTGCCGACGCCGAGCATCGCGAGCCTGAACCCCACGTGGGGGGGAGTAGGCACCTCGGTAACGATCACTGGGTCGAGTTTCGGGACGACAAAAGGTACGAGTACCGTCACGTTCAATGGAACGACCGCGACTCCGACGGGTTGGGGTACAACGGGTATTACCACGCCGGTACCCGCCGGAGCCACGACGGGGAATGTCGTGGTCACGGTGGCAGGCGCTGCGAGTAACGGCGTTCTCTTTGCGGTACCAACCTCCCCAATCAGTTTCGTTCAAGGGAGCTGCTTCGATGGTTTCGGTTGTTCGGACGGGCAGGTGGTGTCCAACACCTCGGTAATAGTCCCGTACAAGACTGCGCAGTCGGGTGGGAATCTAAACGTTGTCGTGGTGGGCTGGTACGATGTCACCGCGCAAGTGCGGTCGGTGACCGACAGCACGGGAAACGCATATGCCTTGGCCGTGGGCCCTACCCAGGGAACAAATGTGGGCACCCAAGCGATCTATTACGCGAAGAACATCGCCTCGGCTGGCCCGTATAATGTTGTGTCAGTAGCATTCACTTCGGCACCGAGTAATCCCCAAGTTCTGATTGCGGAGTACAGCGGCTTGGACAAAGTGAATCCGCTTGACGTGGCGGTCGCCAACCAAGGGAACAGCACTACCTCCTCGGTCGGTCCGGCAACCACGACGAACGCGAACAATTTGCTGGTGGCTTCGAACCTAGCGTCTCTCAGCCTTGCGGCTGTAGGTGGCGGCACCACTGTAGGACCCGGATACAACACGCGGATATTAACGACACCCAACATTCTGGAAGACAACGTTGTGACTTCGACTGGGAGCTACAGCGCGACTGCGCCGATGACGATGCAAGTCGACTTTATTATGCAGATGGTGGCGTTCCGCGTTGCGGCTGCCGGCCCAGGGACTCCCCCGAGCATTACGAGCCTGAGTCCGACCTCAGGGGCAGTAGGCACGTCCGTGACGATTACAGGGGCCAACTTCGGCGCGTCGCAAGGAACGAGCACAGTAACATTTAACGGAACCTCAGCCACGCCAACGAGTTGGAGCGCGACGAGCATCGTCGTGGCGGTGCCGAGCGGAGCAACGACGGGCAATGTAGTCGTCAAGGTAGGTGGGCAAGCTAGCTCCTCCGTAGTGTTCACGGTCCCGGTATCTCCTAACATTACAAGTGTGAATCCAACGTCAGGCAGCGCGGGCACGTCAGTCACGATTACGGGGACAAATTTCGGAGTGGGACAAGGGACCAGCATTGTCACTTTCAATGGTATCGTTGCCCGACCGACGAGTTGGAGTACAACAAGTATTACGGCGCCAGTACCCGCCGGAGCCACGACGGGGAATGTCGTGGTCACGGTGTCAGGAGTTGCGAGCAACGGCGTTCTCTTTACCTCATCAAGCCTCAGCACTCCCATCAATTTCGTTCAGGGCAACTGCTTCGATGGTGCGTACTTTTCCAGTTGCTCGAGCGGCGGGCAGGTGCTGTCCAACACCTCGGTAATAATCCCGTACAAGGCTGCGCAGTCAGGTGGGAATCTGAACGTTGTCGTGGTGGGCTGGTACGATGTCACTGCGCAAGTGCAGTCGGTGACTGACAGCAGGGGAAACACATATACCTTGGCGGCGGGCCCTACCCAGCGGTCAGGTTTAGGCACCCTGGCGATCTATTACGCGAAGAACATCGCCTCGGCTAGCCCGTACAATGTTATATCGATAGTAATGTCAGCACAAAGTAATCCTAAAATTCTGATTGCGGAATACAGCGGCTTGGACAAAGTGAATCCGCTGGACGTTGCGGCTACGAACCAAGGTAGCAGCGATACGTCGACGTGCGGCCCGGTAACCACGACGAACGCGAACGACTTGCTGGTGGCTTCGAACCTGGCGTCTTCCACGCTCATGGCTATAGGTGGCGGCAGCAGTGTGGGGCCCGGATACACCGCGCGGATGATCCCGGTCAACAACATTATGGAAGACCAGGTGGTGACTACGACGGGGAGCTATAGCGCGACCGCGCCAATGACGATACAGGTCGACTTTATTATGCAGATGGTGGCCTTCCGCGCTGCGGCCGCCGGCTCAGGAGCTCCCGCGAGCATTACGAGCCTGAGTCCGACGTCAGGGGCAGTAGGCACACCTGTGACGATTACAGGGACGAACTTCGGGACGTCACAGGGAACGAGCACAGTAACATTTAACGGAATCTCAGCCACGCCGACGAGTTGGAGCGCGACCAGTATCGTCGTGCCAGTGCCAAGCGGAGCCACGACGGGGAACGTGGTGGTGACGGTTTCAGGCGCAGCCAGCAACGGCGTCGCATTCACGGTGCTGCCGACGCCAAGCATTACGAGCCTCAACCCAACGACAGGAACAGCCGGCAGTTCGGTGACGATCACAGGAACGAACTTTGGGACCACACAGGGAACGAGCACCGTTACATTTAATGGGACAGTGGGTACACCAACGAGTTGGAACGCAACGACTATCGTAGTGCCAGTCCCGAGTGGAGCGACGACAGGGAATGTTGTGGTGACAGTCTCAGGCGTGGCCAGCAATGGGGTAACATTTACCGTCACAGCCGCTCCGCCGCCGACGATCACCGGCTTTAGCCCCGCATCTGCTTCTGCTGGCGCAGCCATCACGGTTACGGGTACTAATTTCACAGCAAACGGTGCAATACCGCAAGCGACACTCAACCAGCAAGGCGGAGGGACAATTCCCGCCTCGGTTTCCGGCGCCAGCTCGACGAGTTTGTCGTTTGTCATTCCCACTGGAGCCGCGACAGGTCCCGTCACCGTTACAGCCAATGGGCAGAGTGCTGTGTCCTCCGGCACGCTCACGATCACGGCAGCGAATAGCTTCACCTTGACGGCGACACCGAGTACCGCGACGCTGCTACCGGGCCAAACCACCACGTATCAAGTCTCGCTCGCCAGCACGAACGGGTTCACTCAATTGGCGGGTCTCGCTGTCTCAGGGGTACCCGCAGGCGTGACAGCAAGTTTCCAGCCTTCACAGATTACCGCTGGGCAATTTTCAATTCTTACGCTCGCAGCTCCGGCCAACCAGTCGCCTAGCGCAACGCAGCTGACCATTACTGCGACTGCCGTTATGCAAGGCATCACTCAAAATCCCTCCGCCAACGTCACTCTCAGCGTCCAGGGGCTGAGTGGCGTGACGTTCGCGGGGCGAGTTGCCGTGACCGATGGGTATGAAACACCGCTGGTTGGTGTAACGGTTCGGATGATGGGCGTCAACCAGAATGGTGTTTCAACAGGTTGCACTGGTTCTGCGACGTCGGACGGTTCAGGCAATTTTGTTCTGAGCGGTCTTTCGGCATCCTGTGCGGGAGGGCAGCTCGTTCAGTACGATCCCTCTACCATCACGTCTCCGGCGGGAACGTTCTCAGGCGTGACGCTCAGCTATTCGCTGACTTCCGGCCAAGTAACGACTCCGGGAATCATCATACATCTGCCGCGCGTGAACAACGCCGAAACCGTGTCCGTGCAACAAAACGCTTCGGTCGACCAGACCTTCGCATTCGCCACCGTTCCGGGAGTCACCATTACCGTTTACGCTGGAACCACATTTAGCTTGGCAAATGGCACGCAGCCAAATCCGTTCCCGCTGAGTGTTGTGGAAATTCCCATCGATCGGCTGCCGGACAAGATGCCGCCGGATCCGACACAGGATCCCGTCTTCGCCATGTCCATCGAGCCGTTTAATTCCAGTTCGAGCCAGCCGATTGCAGTGAGCTATCCAAACCGATCCAAGATGCCACCTGGCACGGCCATGCCGATGACCTCTCTGAACCCAACTTTGGGGATGATGGTCAATTATGGTACGGGGACGGTCTCTGCGGACGGCACGCAGATCGTTCCCGATTATGACTCGGCGCATCCCGGCCATCGTTTTGGAATCTCGCATTTCGATTGGCACTTCCCCCTTCCCGGCCCGAACCCAAACAATCACAATCCCTGTCCCGATATGAACTGTCCCAAAGGAGCAGATCCTGTGGACTTGGCTAGTGGACTCTTCTCGTTCACAAAGACGGACATGTTCCTTGCAGGTGCACGCGGGCAAGTCGCCGTCACGCGCAACTTCCGGGGGGGAACCAGTAATGTCGGACCCTTTGGCATCGGAACCAACCACAATTACGGTTATTTGCTCGACACAAGTAATGTCTTGGGCGGGCTGATTAATCTGGTTGTGCCGGACGGAAATCAGTTCCCGTTCGTCCAATCAGGCAGCACATTCGTCAATCTGACTGTTCCATCGCTTCAGGGCGCAGTGCTCAACACTGTGACTTGCGGCACGGCGGGCAACGGATGCGGAGCCACTCTTAGGTGGAAGGACGGCACAACGTTTCAATTCCAACAGCCGTTGGGTAGTCGAACATCGGTTGCGGTCCTGATGTCCATCACGAATTCGAACGGCAATAAGATCACTTTTCAGCGCAATTCGTCACAGCCCATTCAGATCACCCAGATCACCGATCCGGTCGGGAGGGCACTGAATTTGACCTACGACAATGCATCGCGCATCACGTCGATCACGGACCCGATCGGGCGAACCGTTCGGTACACTTACACGTCCCAGGGCTATCTGCAGACGGTGACGGATGCGAACACGCCCGGCGGCGTGACCACTTATGGCTACGATCCCAATAATAATCTGCAGTCGATCACCGATGCTCGCAATATCACCTATCTGACGAACACTTACGATGTAAATGGAAGAGTCCTCACCCAAAAAGCAATCGATACCGGCGTGACAAAATTTGCTTACACGCTTTCAAACCCGACCATTCCAACCAGTCCTGTGATGCTGACCACAGTTACTGATCCGCTGGGGAGCCAAACCACCTACCACTTCAACCCCGCCGGTTTCGTTCTGGATGTAACCGACGCACTGGGCAGGAAAACTGTTTACAACAGGGATCCGGGAACGAATCTACTTCTGAGTGTCACGGACGCCATGAACCGCACGAAAGCGTTCACCTACGATTCCGCAGGCAACACGACCAGCGTCACATACCTGGCCGGCACAACCAACGCGGCGACTACATTGTTCACCTACGATGCAGTCTTCAACAAATTAGCCAGCGTAACTGATCCTCTCAACCATACAACTAGGTTCTCCTATGACAAAGCGGGAAACCTGGTTCAGACGAAGGACCCCGTGAATCCTCCGTCAACGCTTGGATATGACGGCGATGGCGAGCTCATTTCCGTTACGGATGCTTTGAGCAATCCCCCGACGCAGATTGGATATGACGGTTTCGGGAACGTGGCCCAGACTGTGGATCCACTTGGCCGGAAGGTCAGCAGAATTTCTGACGCAGTTGGCCGCACCCAGAGTTCGACGAATGCATTGGGTCAGGCGGTGCAGTATCAGTACAATCCACTCAACCAGGTTACTCAAATCACGGATCCTGTGAACGGCCAGACAGCCTTTACTTACGATTCCAACGGTAATCTGCTGACCCTTACGGATGCCTTGGGTTCAGGGCATGTGACCACCTACATTTATGACAATATGGATCGCCCAGCCACGCGCAGAGACCCACTCGGGAATTCCGAGAGTTATCAATACGATTTAAACGGGAATCTGGTTCAGTTCACCGACCGCCGCGGGAAAGTCGCAACCTACAATTATGACGCGCTGAATCACAGAATCTTCGCAGGATTCGGCAGTCAGCCCGGGCCCCCGTACGAGAGCACCATCACTTACAGCTATGATGCAGGCGGCCGCCTCATTCAGGCGACCGATTCGATAACCGGGACCATCACACGCAGCTATGATGGTCTCGATCGGCTGACTTCGGAGGTGTCGCCGCGAGGCTCGGTCAGCTACGTCTATGACGCGGCGGGACGTAGAACGAGCATGAGCGTCTCTGGCCAGACAGTGATCAACTATTTGTATGACAATGCCAATCGCCTGACAAAGATCAGCCAGGGAAGCGCAAATGTTTCTTTCGGCTACGACGGTGACAGCCGGAGAACCTCGCTGACCCTGCCAAACGGCGTCACCCTGAACTACGGCTTCGACGCCGCGTCACAGTTGACGGGGATCAACTACACGCTCGGATCGAACACGCTCGGGAACCTTACATACACATACGATCTGGCTGGGCGTCGCGCGGGCGTCGGCGGGAGTTACGCTCGGGCGAACGCGCCGCAGGCAGTTTCGTCGGCCTCATACAACGCCAACAATCAACTCACCCTGTGGAAAGGTACGAACCTCACCTACGACGCAAACGGGAATCTGACCAGCGACGGAATTAATACTTACACCTGGAACGCGCGGAATCAGTTGTTGTCTATCAGCGGCGGAACCTCAGCGAGTTTTCAGTATGATCCGTTCGGCCGCCGCGTCAGCAAGACAATCGGCGGGACGACGCAGTACCTCTACGACGGGGCAAACCCTGTCCAGGAAATCTCCGGCACGGCTGTCTCAGCGAATACGCTCGCCGAGGGTGTTGACGAATATTTTCAACGCACCGATTCGTCCGGCGCGCGCAGCTTCTTGACGGATGCGTTGGGTAACACGGTGGGCCTCGCGGATTCCACAGGCGCGCTCCAAACCCAGTACACGTTCGAGCCTTTTGGCAACACCATCGTAACCGGTGCAGCCACAAGCAACAGCTTTGCTTACACCGGGCGTGAGCTGGACGCGGCCAGCCTCTACTTCTACCGCGCGAGATATTACAACCCGACTCTTCAACGGTTCATTGCCGAGGACCCGACGGGGTTCGGAAGCGGGGACCCGAATTTGTACGGGTACCTTGGACAGGATCCAGTTGATGATTCTGATCCTTTTGGGCTCTTCGGCTTGAATGATGTTTCCGATGCCATCGCTGGAGCGGGAGATTCCCTGACTTTCGGTCTAACCGGGGTTGTCAGGGATGGAATCGCGGACCTGTTGGGAATCAGCAAAGTCGATAGGTGTGGCACGGCATATAAAGTCGGTGAGTACTCCGAGATAGCGGCGGAAGTCGCGCTTACTGCCGGTTCAGCGGGTTTGAAGCATCTTGCGGCGAACGCCTCAAGAACGGCTGTCCGCGCCGCAGCAGAGGCGACCGTCGAAGGGTTAAGAGAGGAAGGGCAGTTTGTGCATCACATTGAACCGCTTTTTGGCCATCCAGGTGGTGGGATGGTTCCTCCGGTTCTCTTTCCTACCGGGGGCCTTCCAGCGGCGATACACAGTAGCACTTTAAATCTTGAGGTACTCAGTAAAGCGGAACACCTTGCGGCGCACCAGGCGATGCGCGAGGCGGAACAAGCGGGAAGGGCTCTTGTGAATCCTCTCACAACTCCGACGCGGGCGGTGTTGGATGCTGGCCGCGCTTGTAGTTGCCAGTAAAGGAGAAGGAATTTTTGGCTATGAGAATCGTAACGCTGGGGCCTGAATATCAAGTTGCGCTGATTGTAGCAGTCGCATCTCATTTGGTCGCGTACCTTTCTGTCGGGCTGCCAAACGTTAAATACATGGCCGTCGCACTAGGCTCAAACTTGATCCTTCTGTTCGCGTACGCATTTGTCATTCGATCTTTTGAAGGACTGAGATCTCGAGGCGCGGCGGAAACTAAGGCCAAAGAGCGGATACAAAGGGTCCTTGCTTTGCCATTCCCGGAGGTAAAACAGCGTGCTCTCAGCCTGATTGCAGATAGTCGAAAATTCCGATACACCAAGGGCAATTCTTCGGACAACCCTGCTATTCAAAGGCTCGGGCCGGTTCTTCAAGATTTCTTTTCACAATTCGAGACCGTAGAGCAAGTTGGCGGCGATTCCTTTGTTAGCCGCAAGGTGGTGAGTGAGTCCTCGTTGCGACCTGGCTTTCTTACGATTGGTTCTGACTTCGCACATTCAGAGCTTGTCGTTAGGCGGGGAGAGGATCGCGTGTTCATCGTGACTGATTCCGAGCACAAATTGGACGATGGATTGCCCACGATCTATCACAACATCTGCCTCCTAGGACGTGAGTGAATGGCCCATGGCCCTGACGTAAGAAGGCAAGACGAAGTTGGGTCGCTCTACCTATGGAGATTGGTTTGCCAAAAGAGCGCAGGTTAAGAGGAATGCTGATGACGAGCGACAGATTGGTTGGCACTTCAGGGCATTCCGGATCGGCGACTTTGGGAATCCGTCGTTCGTGCGGTTAAGGCCAGGGTACGGGGTGCGCTACTTGGTTGGCCGATGAGTGGAATTGAGGCTTCGAGCTGGTGACCAGTGGGAGTTCGGTGATGCGGAAGAGAGCGCTGACAGGCCTGATCTTCTTGTTCGTTGTCGGTTTTGCGTCACCGCTGTGGGCGCAGAGCGGCGCTTCTGTCCAATATATTCATGACCCTTTGGGAAGATTGACGACAGTAGTCGATCCAAGCGGGAACGTGGCGACCTACAACTACGACGCGGTCGGGAATCTGCTTTCGATCACACGATCCACGTCTTCTCCGAGCGCGCTGGCGATTCTTGGTTTCAGCCCGGCACAAGGCAGCGTTGGCCAAACCGTAGCCATTCAAGGGCAAAACTTCAGCGCTACGCCCAGCGCCAACACGGTGAAGTTCAACGGCACCGCGGCCACGGTAACCGCGGCCACGACAAACAGCCTGACCGTTTCGGTACCAACCGGCGCAACCACCGGGCCCATTTCAGTGACCGTCGGGACAGCGACGGTAACTTCTAGCAACAATTTCACCGTGCTTTCTGTTCCGGTCATCACTTCGGTTAGCCCAGCGCTCGCACTTAACACTCCGACTATCAGCAGCTTTCAGGTGACGGGGACGAATCTAACCGCGGCCACATTTTCATTCCTGCCGACTTTCTCTCCGCGTCCCATTACCATCTCCAACGTGGTCATCAACTCGAATGGCACTTCAGCCACCATGACTCTGACTCTGGCCTCCAATGCGCTGGGGTCGTTCACGCTCGTGGCGACAAACTCATTTGGGAGTTCGACATCCATTTCTTCCGCAAGCAACGCGCTGACCATTGTTTCCTCGGATCCGAATGCCGACTTCGATGGGGATGGCCTCACCAATATTTATGAAGCTGCAATCGCAACCAACTACGCTAATCCCAGTACCGCCGGAGACGGCCTCCCGGATGGCTGGGCGGTCTTCTACGGCTTGAACCCGCTGAACCCGTCAGCCGCAGGTCAGACCGCACCGAACGGCCTGACGTATCTGCAATCCTTTCAAAGTGGCTTAAATCCCCTGATTCCCAACCTCGTACCGCCAGCGGTTTCGAATGTTTTCCCGGCAAATGGCGCGACCAATTACCCAACGAATGGCGTAATTGTTGTGCGCTTCACTGAACCGTTGTTGGCTGGCGTGGACTTGACGACAGCTCAGCGCGCCATAAACGCCGCCTTGCCAGCGCAAGCGAACTTTTCCGCCACCAATGCTTTGGCGGCCGCTCAAGTGTTGCAGGCCTATTTGCAGCGGACATGCTGCGGAACCACTGCCATTCCCGGAGTGGTTCAAATTCTCCAGAATGGCCGGCCCGTCGCTGGCGGCGTTAGCCTCTCCAATGACAGGCTATCAATCACCTTCGCTCCCGCGCTGAACCTTTCTTCCTCGACAACCTACACTGTGGTTGCTCAAGGTGTCAGGGACGCCGCGGGAAACTTGATGACCCAGTCTTTTCAGAGCACCTTCACAACAGGCTTGTCAGCAAATAAAACCAGGCCCGGTGCGGTATTCACGAACCCGCCAAACGGGGCAACGGGAGTGGAAACGAATGCTCCCGTCAGGATGGAATTCAGTAACCCGGTGAACCCCGCAACTTTGACTGCGCAAACTTTCTTTATCACTGACACGTTCACAGCCTTGGCGGTTCCGGGCACACTTCAGGTGGATCCGTTTGGGTTCACCGCATCATTCGTCCCGGCGCAGCCCTACGGGGTTGGACGGAAATTTAATGTAACGCTTACCACGGGAATCCAAGACGTCAACGGCAACAGCTTCCCGGGTAGTTCTTTCTTCTTCACCACAGGTTTTGCTGCTGACAGCCAGGGCTTCAATCTTATAGGGACCAGCCCCTCAAATGGCGCGACGGGAGTCCCACTCAATTCTCTCGTGGTTCTGGAATTCGACGAGCCCATAGATGAGATTAGCGCGTTGACGGGCTTGCAGGTGCAGTTGGCCGGGGCTCCCATCTCTGGAGCGATTGCGCTCTCCGACGGGAACAAACGAGTTACTTTCACTCCGACGTTGCCATTGGTTGCCAATTCGACATATTCCGTTGTCACGACAGGACGGCTCACTGATTTTGCGGGCAATCCGCTCTCCAATCCCGACAGCTCGTTTTTCACGAGCGGTGCTGCAAGCGACACAACGCGATTGCAAGTGATAAATGTTAGTCCGGCGAGCGGTGCGACAGGGGTGCCTACAAACGCTGTGGTTCAATTGCAGTTCAACAAGCAAGCGAACGCATTGACCCTGACCGACTCGACTCTACTTTTCTCAGGCTTCGGGACGCCGGCCGTAGCTAAAAACATCGCGTTGTCTCCGGATGGGCTGACGGCAACGCTGACGCCGACCAACCCGTTGCTCTCTTCGACCGTCTACAGTGTTGCTGTACCTGTGGGAGGCATCACAGATCTGCAGGGCCAGGTAATACAGTCTGGCTTTTCATCTTTCTTCACGACCGGCACAGGCCCGGCAACCAATCGCCCGACAGTTCTGACAGTCGTTCCTCCGACGGGAGCAACGGGTGTGCCAGTGAACGCGCGCGTGGAGGTAGTTCTGAGTGCGGCCGTCAGCGTAACGAGCGTAGGGAGCAACGCGATTACCGTGTCGGCGGGTGGCACGCAGGTAGCAGGGGCGATCATTGTCAGCAGCGATAGGACAACGCTGATTTTCACGCCGAGTAGTTTGCTTGCCGTGAGCACAACGTACACGGTAAATGTATCGGGCCTGGTAGACCAAGCCGGAAACGCGGTGGTGCCGTTCACTAGTAGCTTCGCCACGGGAACCTCCGGCGTAGCGGACACGACACGTCCGACAGTGGCAACGGTCAGCCCGACGAACGGGGCTACGGGTGTGGCGGTCAACAGCAACGTGGTTTTGACCTTCAATAAAATTGTCGATCCGACGACTGTAAACAGCAGCACGGTCCCCATCTCGGTGAGTGGGTTCACAGGGGTCCTGGCAGGTAGCTACGTCGTGAACGGAACGACCGTGACATTTACGCCGGTCTCGCCGTTGCCCGGAAGTGCGACGGTTCAGGTAGGAGTGAACTTCAATACCGTGTTTGATTTCGCGGGAAACGGGAGCAACTCATTTTCCAGCTCGTTCACAACCGCGGCAGTTGCGGACACGACGGCACCACAGGTGATTCTCGTGACTCCCGGTAACGGATCGACGGGAGTGGCTTTGAATTCAAAGGTCGTGCTTACTTTCTCGAAATCGCTGAATGCGAACACGGTCAACTTCAATACCTTTGCATTACTGGCGAACGGGACAAACCTAAGACCTTCTGTGAGCCGTTCGGCCGACAATCGCGTTGTGACATTGGACGTAGGGACGTTACCGGCGTCGAGCACGGTCACGGTGGTGGCCACAAGGAACGTAACGGATCTTTCGGGCAACGCGCTACCGGATTTTGAGAGCCAATTCGCAACAGGCCCCGGCCTGGATTTTACGAATCCGTCAGTGCTGAGCCAGCGACCGGGGAACGGGGCTACCGGAGTGCCGGTGAACGCGAGTGTTGTGTTGTATCTCAATGAACCGATGAACATGGCAACGATTCCGGGAGCTTTGCACATTTCACAGAATGGCGTGCTGTTGAGCGGCACGACGCAGGCGACAGATAGTGGTCAGGTGATTCAGTTCTCGCCTTCTGTTCCCCTACAGAACGGCGCCCTAATCCAAGTGTTTCTGGATACCACAGCACAAGACACGGACGGAAAGTCTCTGAGTAACTATCAGGCTTCCTTTACAACAGTGTCTGACCCCAATACGACAGCTCCGACTCCCGTGAGTTCCAGTCCATCAAATGGGGCAACTGCGATCCCGACAAATGCGGTGCTCCAAGTTGCATACAGTGAGGTATTGGATCCGAACACGGTGAATAGTACAACAGTAAGTCTCACACAAAGTGGAGGGGCGGCGGTCCCGAGCGCCGTGAGCCTTGTGAGTGGCGGGTTAATCATTCAGATCTCGCCGAATGCTCCGCTGGCTGCCAACACAACCTATCTTTGCCAAATCGGTACTGGGATCCGAGGAGTGAACGGCCTAACAGCGAGCACTACGTTCTCCGCATCGTTTACAACGGGGGTGGGAACAGATACGGTCAGCCCGACGGTTGTATTGGTATCACCTCCAGACGGGTTTCTGAATGTCGGCGACAACGCGAATATTCGAGTGCGCTTCAGCAAACCGATCAATCCGTTGACTGCAAGTGGTAACTCGATCGTCGTAACTACAGCAAACGGTGTGACTGTCCCGACCACGATCAGCTTCTCGAATAACAACCAGGACGTATTGGCCGTTCCGAATGTGCCGCTCCCGGACAACACGCAGATCACGCTGACTGTTTCCGGCATATCGGACCTAGCTGGCAACGCGGCAGCGCCAAAAACTACCCACTTCACGACCGGGACAGGCCCCGATACTACGAGTCCCGTTGCACTGTATGCAAATCCGTTCAGTGGAGCCTCTAACGTGCCATTGAACACTAACATCATGCTGCAGATTAGCGAGCCAGTGGATCCCGGCTCGGTCAACAGCAATAGCTTTACGCTCTTCGATGACCAAATGGGTCAACCCGTAACTGGCAGCTATTCCGTGAGTGCGGATGGGCGGACGATTACTTTCGTGCCCAGCGCGCTTTTGGCCGGCGACCGACTCTATTCGGTCTTGTTCACTGACCTGGTCACATACATCGGGAATATCACAGACCTGGCGGGCAACCAGCTGAACCAACTCGCAAACCCGGCTATAAGGAGCTACGACTTCATCACTGGGAACGCAGTCAATACGGTGGGACCGCAAGTGGTTGGCGTGAGTCCGTCGGCAGGGCTGACGGGAGTTGCTATCAACGCGCAGGTGGTGATTCAGTTCAACAAACCGATCGACGCACTGACAGTGAATCAGGTGACCCTAAGCGGGAATGGGACCGTTAACGTTACCCGCACGCTGTCCAACGGTAATCTGAACCTGATCCTAGTGCCGCTGGTGCCGCTCAACACGAACACCACCTATACCGTCACGGTCACCGGAGTACAGGATCTCAGCGGGAACTTGCAATCAGCCCCTGTAACGACGGGCTTCACGACAGGAGCGGGAGCGGATCTGACGCCACCGACGGCGATTGGCATAAGTCCGGCGAGCGGAGCGACGGGGGTGCCGACGAATACGGTCATTCAACTGAAGTTCAGTAAGCGCATCGATCCGCTGACGCTGAACAATTCTACGTTCGCTGTTTTTCCAAATAGTGCGCAGGGATTTCCGATCGCTGGAAGCATCTCCGTTTCCGCAGACGGGCTAACGACAACATTCTCTCCAGCAAGGCCATTGGTGCCTGGGACCACCTACACGATTCAATGCTTTGCGGTCACCGATCTCCAAGGACTGCTGTTGCAGTTCTTCTCTTCCAACTTCACGACTGGCTTGACCCTTGTAACCACATCGCCGACCGTAGTGACGGTAAGCCCTCCGAACGGGACGGCAGGGGCGCCGGTAAACGCACGGGTAGATGTGGTGATGAGTGCGCCGGTCGCCGTGGCAAGCGTGGGGACCAATGCGATCACGGTATCGGCTAGTGGCAATGCGACACCAGGGACGATCGGCCTGAGCAGCGATGGGACAACCTTGACCTTCACACCGAGTAGCTTGCTGGCGGTTAGCACGGTCTATACGGTTAATGTGTCTGGATTCACCGATCAGGCGGGAAACACTGTGGTGCCCTTCACAAGCAGTTTTTCGACGGGCACGTCGGGAGTGGCGGACACCTCTCGTCCGACGGTGGTATCAGTCAGCCCGGCGCAAGGGACGATTGGAGTACCGGTCAACAGCACCATCGTTTTGACTTTCAACAAGAATATTGATCCGAGCACGGTGAATAGCAGCACGGTTGCAATCTCGGACACGGCGTTGTTCGCGGTGCTGGCAGGAAGCTACGCGGTAAATGGAACGGTCGTGACGTTCACGCCGGTCTCGCCATTGCCGGGGAGTGCAACGGTGGGTGTGCTGGTGAACGGTAATGGTGGCGTACTGGATTTGGCAGGGAACGGGATCAACGTAGCCTTCTCCAGTTCATTTACGACCGCCGCGGCGACTGATACGACGGCGCCGCAAGTGGTGGCGGTGACACCAAACAATGGAGCGGCAGGGATTGGACTGAACGCAACAGTGGCGTTGATGTTCTCGAAGTCGCTAAATCCGAATACGATTAACGCGAGCACTTTTGGATTACTGGCGAACGGGACGAAGTTGAATGTTCCGTTGAGCCGGTCGACGGACAACCGCGTGGTGACGTTGAGTGCGGGAACGTTGCTGGCGTCGAGCACGATTGCTGTGTTGGCGACCAGTGGTGTGACGGACCTGTCAGGAAACTCGTTAGGGAATTTCGAGAGCCAATTCACGACGGCGGCAGCAACTGACACGACGCATCCGAGCGTGATCAATCAGCGGCCGGACATCGGGGCAGAGCAAGCACCGTCGAATGCCATTGTGGTGTTGTACGTAAACGAGGCGATGAACACCGCGACGATTCCAGGAGCATTGCACATTACGCAGAACGGAATAGTACTGACCGGCACGACGCAGGTAACAAATAACGGCCAGGTGATTCAATTCACGCCGTCGGCGCCGTTCCAGGGCAATGCGCTGATTCAAGTGTTTCTGGATTCAACAGCATTGGATGTGGATGGGAACAGTCTTGCAAACTACCAGGGGGGCTTCGTCACGGCGCCGGGCACGAGTACGGCGGGTCCCAACGTCGTTGACACGAATCCTGGGTTTGTGAGCGGCGTACCGACAAACGTAGTGATCGGCATACTGTTCGACCAGACCTTGAACGCGGCGACAGTGAACACGACGACGGTAAGCCTGCTGCAAGGAGGCAGCACGTTGGTACCGAGCACGGTGAGTACGGTGGGTGGCGGGACGATCATCCAGGTCAAGCCAAGCGCATTGCTGATGGCCAGCACAAGTTACTCTGTCCAGATCACTACTGGTGTGCAAGGCACGAATGGTCAGCCATTCGCCTTCACGGGCAACGTACTGTCGTTCACTACGGGGGCCGGGACTGACACAACGAATCCGGCGGTAGTCCTGGTTTCACCACCCAATGGTTCGGTGAACGTGGGTGACAACGCGAGTATCCGAGTGCGATTCAGCAAGGCGCTTAACCCACTGAGTGTCAAT
>Ga0137418_10001041_pt1 | contig 25397 bp, 13 predicted proteins | sample CZODoug3_1_2_16f_FD_122242 | JGI IMG/M metagenome (GOLD analysis project Ga0137418, IMG submission 122242) | Vadose zone soil fungal communities from Angelo Coast Range Reserve, California, USA - CZODoug3_1_2_16fungal (Hybrid Assembly) | ecosystem: Environmental > Terrestrial > Soil > Vadose...
AGCGGATTCAAAGCCGCTAGCTATCAGGGACTGGTCGACAAGTGCGAGAATTGCAGCAAATGTAGGGGCTCCCGCAGACGTGCCGCCGACGACAGCCAAATGCTGGCTACCGTCGCGGAAGCCACTGGTGCAGGTCGACACCTTTGTGCCGTTTTGACCATCCTCGGAACAAAATAGATATGCATCGTGAAACGGTGAAGCATTCACGGCGATGTCGGGAACGTCTCGCTTAGGATCGCTGGGGACGCCGGTGCCCGTTTGCCAGGTGGGTTTTGCAAAATAGATGCTGGCGCCGCCGCCGCTCGCCGAGAGGAATCCCTGCGGATTATCGATGGTATCGGAAGTGTCATTCCAGGCCATCTCAGGAATGTAGGAAAGAGCCGAGCCATTGTTGGGGTTATTGACTGGGCTCCAGTAAAGGCTGCTGTTACTGCCTTCGTTGAACCTGGTGCCGCCAACTCCTGTTACCTCTGGAATCGCTGCCGGGATGTCGACCGCAAGACCTTGAACCGCGGAGCTTGTCTGTGGGGCTTCACAGTCGGCCGCGCCGTTGTCGCCCGAAGCGGAAGTAATGGTCTGACCCTGGGTGTTGGCTTGCTGCGCCAACGTCCGCAGGCTCAGGGCCTGTGCCTGGGTAATTCCCACCGCCGAGTTCGTGTTTTCACAAAGCCCATAGCTGATACTGATAATCGTTGCGATCTGTGGCACCGCGTTCACGGCATAGTCCAGGGCATCAAAAGCACCGTTAGTCCTGTTGGAACACGTCTGCCCACTTGGCACGCCTTCGTATACCAGGATGATGCTGGCATTTTTCGCTACTCCGCCGGACCACTCTACATCAAGATCCGATTCGCCCTCGTCCCCGGGGCAGGTTGTGGAATTCCCTGAACTCGGAACCAGCAAGAGAGTGGGATCTTTGGCGGGAAGGACTGCGGCACTGCGGAAGTTTCGCACATCGGCCAAGTTGATCGCGCTCTGGCCGATGACGGCGATCTTTTGGCCAGTACCGTCAGTTCCGGCGCCATATAGCCCCTGCACATCGTAAATCGTGGCAAAGTCATCGGGAGCGAGAAAGTGGTTCCCCGAGATACTGGAAGTGAAGTGAGGCGAGACGTCACTGGCGGGCACTTTGCGAAGGTGCGCTCTGGGCTTTGGCTCGAAGTTGTGAAGATTCCTAATCGCGAGAGCGACACCGGACAGCGCAGCCGGCACCAACGGCTCGGTGGCATTGGCGAAATGCATTTCACCATTCACCAGGTAGTGATGGAGCTCAGTGTGGAAGGCCGACTCGACCTGAGCGGCGGTTCCGCTGAAGAAGACTTCGTTGCGGCTATTGGCGACGCGGGTCACGGTGAAGCCTTGCGATTGCAGCCAGGAAATTACCTTGCCGATGTCGCTTTTACTCATTCCGAAGCGATCGCCGAATTGCGCTGGAGTCAGCCACTTGTGGTAGTTCGGCGACATCCGGTCCTGCTGCTGGGCGAGCAATTGGTCCAAATCGCGTTGCTGGGCTGGGGATGGCTTGAATACCAGCGAGAGAGCGTGCATCTGCATGCTGCCATCGACTCGACCCTGATCGAACTCTGGCCTCGCCCCGCCGTGCAGATTGCCCTTCAGGGGGACAGTCAGGCTGGACTCGATCGGTGCGGTGAGGCGATCGACCGGGGATTGGGCCAGGCACAGAGTCGACGTCAACAGTAGTAAGAAAGCCGTAACAAATCGCATACACTCTCCAGGCGTGGCAGGGTTTGGCTATTTTATAGTTTCAGCAGAACTTATTCCCACTCTGATCAGGTTTTTGGAGGAAAAGGTTGCTTCGAGGCGCTAATCGGAAGGCGAAAGTCTCCGTCGCTCACGCCCAGACGGGGCTCATAGCAGCCCATTGCCGGCAGAAGCCGAAAAATAACCGGCGATTTATGGAGAATGCGCGTGAGAAACAGGCTTTTCGTGGTGAAAAGACTACGCTGCCGCAGATCCGTAGGGCAATTCCGCAGGACGCACGTGTGAAACCGGCTTCTCGTGCAGCAAAAGTTCGGTGGCCTGCACTCTTCGGTCGGTGTGGAACCAGCGCTGCACCACGTTGCTGCACAGAAAATTTGCGATGGAGAGCAAGCTCATTCCCTGATGGTGAGCCATCCAGCAGCGGACCACCTGACAGCGGGACCAACGGAAGCGGCTGCGGAAGATAGTGTAGTCTGCAGCCTCATAAAAACCGTACGCCCCATTCCAGCCCAAGTTTTCCATGCGGCGCAGATTTGCGAGCGCCGCGGAAGGATCGACATTCAAGGCCAGGAACGTGGAATAGGGGGAAATAACCAGCGCTTTTGATTCCCGTTTCATCAGGGAAAGCTGAGGCAGACCAAAGGCCTGGTACTGGTAATTTCCGGCTTCATCAAGTTTGAAGTAAGCCGATTCCGAAATTCCCCACGGAATTCCCCGGCTGGCGGCAAAGGCCTGCTGGGAGCGCACGGCAGCGACGCGGGAACGTTCGAGCAAAGTGTTGGAGAAAGACCGCATCCACAGCGCCGGCATCAGGTACTCGAACATTGTGCCCGTCCAGGAAAGCAAAACGGGACGGCCATGATCCAGGGTGTGTCCACGGCCGAGCAGGAACCAGGTGTCCTGGGGAATGTCTTCTTTGGCGATGGCCGCGAATATCGCAGTACGAGACTCTGTGGCCAGCAAATCGTAACAGGCGGGCTGCAATTGCTGCGACTGCACGTCATAGCCCACCGACATGAGTTTGCGGCGGGGGTTGAGAAGAAAGGCGAAGTCCATATCATCGCCCAGCCTCTCAGCTCCAACCGCGATGCGTCTCAGTTCCTCAATCAGGCGCAGTGCATTGGATTTTGCCTCTGGAAGCAACTGCTGGAGGCTCTCGTAAAGAAACCGATCTTCGTCTGGAACCGAGGCCATGGCCCTGGCGAGACGGTCTTGCAGTTCGCTGATGGCACGCGGCTGCTGCTGCAAAGGCACCAGATCCATCAATCTCGCATTCACAACGCTATCGTTCCGCAGCAGGCTGAATTCCGGCAACCACCAGGGACTATGGGACCGTACCAGTTGGTGTAAGCTTTGGAGCCTTAGGCGGGTTTGCTCCCGAAACCATTGAGCGTCGGAGGCATTCCTGGACTTTGCTGGAGAGCGCGTTTCTTCCGGGAGAGCCAGCGGAAGATCCAACGCGGCAGGCAGCCAATTCTCGCTCTCCAGGTTCGACTCGTAGCTCGAAATTTGCTTGCGGGAAAGAACTCGCAAATCGACAAGGACCCGAAGATAATCGAGCAGACCTTCTGCCCAGGATCGATCGAGCAGCGGCCGGCGCAAGCGGTCGAGACAGCCTTGATGCAAGGTCCACAGCGAAGCCAGCAAGTTACCACTGTCCACCGAAGACACGAACCATGGCGGGAGGGGTTCGAGAGTCCGCGTGTCATACCAATTCAGCAAGTGGCCGTTGTGCTTCTGCAGTCGCGATACCGTGCTCAGGGTGCGCTGCGTCAGATCGGCGAACTCCGGAACAGTGAGATATCCGAATTCACACGCAACTTGGCGCGCGTTCAGCAGGAACCCAAGATTGGTGGGTGAAACCCGGCCCGCGATCGCCGGCGGTTCCTGCTGCACGTTATCCGGGATCAGCCAGTTATGCTCCTCGGTGGAGAACTCAGCAAAATAGCGCCAGGTGTGAAGAGCAGAGCTGCGAAGAAATAATCCATCCTGACGTGGAAGGTCACGGGCCGAGTCCAATGGCGATTCATTGAGCCACAAAGCGACCAACTTGCTGGATGCCCACAGACAGAGGATAGGCAGGGCTGCGGGCAAGGCATGTGGCCGCACGCCCCAAATCAGAAGACCGATGGCGATGGCCAGGAAAGGCATCCAGTCCAAATACCGGTCTACGGGTGTACGGCGGGTGCCTGCTTCCGCTTCCGCTGCCGTCTCCCACTGCAGCAGCCGTTCGCGCGTCACCATGCGACGAACCAGCGCCCGCACCACGGCATCGAGCGAGACCAGAGCTTGATGGGCGAGAAATACCACGGTCAGCAGGACGGTGAAGTTGGCGGCATAGAAAGCGCTCACGGCCTCGTGGGCAATCAGGGCCTTGCGTTCCACGATGGCGCGGACCAAGTTGAAAGCCAGCTCAAACCAGGTGGGGATCAACAAGATAAATATCGTGGCCAGAGTCCACAGAACCGGACTGCGGCTGTGCGCGAGCCAGCCGAACAGCAGCAACAGGAAAGTGGCGGGTTCCACTAGACTGCGGCGCAAGTTGTCCAGAATCTTCCAACGAGAAACGAGCGAGATGGGATTGGCCACGTGCGCGCCGGATTCCTCCGGAACATGCGAGAACAGCCAACCGGCAATCTGCCAGTCACCGCGCAGCCAGCGATGTTTGCGGCGATTGTGGGCGCTGTAGTGAGAAGGATAATCCTCGATGACTTCGATGTCGCTGACCAGGCCGGCGCGTGCGTAGGCTCCCTCGATCAAGTCGTGGCTGAGCAGAGCATTGCGCGGAAAGCGCCGATCGAGCACACGCTGGACGGTATCGACTTCGTAGATCCCCTTGCCCGTGTAGCTGCCCTCCCCGTACAAGTCTTGATAGGCGTCGGAGACCGCGCGGGTGTAAATGTCGAATCCGGTCTCGCCGGCATAAACGGCGGCCAGACGTGACCGGGCCGTACTCTGCACGCTGACTCCGACCCGGGGCTGCAGAATGCCGTAACCGGCGATGGTGATGTTCTTGTCGGGATCGATGATCGCCTGATTCAGCGGATGCGCCAGGGTTCCGACCATGCGCTGCGCCGATCCCCGTGGCAGTTCCGTGTCAGAATCGAGAGTGATCACGAAGCGCACTTTGGGAAGCACGGGGAGGTCGCCCACCTTGATCGGGAAACTATCGTAGTGGCCGCGCAGCAGTCGGTTCAGATCGAGCAATTTACCGCGCTTGCGTTCCCATCCCATCCAGCCTTTTTCGCGCGGATTATAAACCCGGTGGCGATGCAGCAGAAAAAACGAGCCCACGCCGTGACCGGCATATTTCTGGTTCAATTCGGCGATCAGGCTGGCGCACAAATCAACGAGCGGACTGTCTTCCGGTGCGGGCTGGTCGGAGTCCGGCAGATCGGAGAGCAAAGCGAAATGCACGTTGGGGTCGTGGTTGCCCAGAAAGCGCACTTCCAGGTCTTCCACCAAGGTTCGGACTTGCTTTTCATTGAGCAGAAGAGTGGGTACGGCTACGAGAGTCACACAGTCGGCGGGGATTCCGTCGGAAAAATCGAGCTTGGGAAGAATTTGCGCTGGCAGCAGCGTCGTGACCAGATAGTTCATGACTTGCACGGCACTCTGCGAACTGGGCAACAGCAGGAACAACATCGAGAGCAGCACCAGTGCGGGCGTGCTCTCGCGCGGCGTGAGGAACAACAGTATTCCGGTGATGATCGCGAAGGTAAGGATGGCGATTCCCGGAAGGAAGAACTCATCGGGATGCCGAGCTAGCGAGTCACGCAGCTTCTGGACAAAGCTGGGCATGAAGCCCACTCGCTGATAAAGGGCGGCCACTCCTTTCCCAATGAGATAGAACCCGACATGGGACTCTCGTTGGGCGATCCGCGCGTCACGATAGGCCTTGCCGCGAGCCAGCTGCGCCAGGGCGAGTGCCTCCCGCGCCACTTCCATTTCCGTCAAGTCGGAATGCCGAGCAATTTTTGAGAGCCGGTCTCGGTACAGATCGCGGCTTTCAAAATCCATGTGCGGATAGGCACCTGCAGGGTCTTGCCGGAGAATCTCGTCAAACCGAACCAGCGGCTCCAGCACGTCCTTCCATGAAGCATGGGTTACGTCGCGCAGGCTGCGTATACACACACCAACCGCGAAAGCGCCGCTGCCGGGATCCTTCACCAGGCAACGACCACGGGCAGCGATTCGTTCCAGCAAAATGAGCTTCAGTGCCGGGACCAGCGCCCACAATTCGCGGAGATCCAAAATCGTTGTCGCCTGAAAGGCCTGGCAAAACGAAGTGAATCCCTGCTCGTTGAAGCTATTATCAGCCACGTCGAGAAACGCCTGGGCGAAGGCCAACACACGAGGGACAATCTCTCCCCTGCGGGCACGAGCATGGGGAAGCCTTCGCAAAGGCTTGAGTTCTGTGCTGACATTCAGCATCTCGGAATACAGCAGCGGGATATTGTCACGAAGCCAGCGAAAATCGTCCGACAGCGGTGCATGCGAAGGAGTTGCCTCCGCCGCGGCAAACAAGGGTCTGAGCGCACTGGCCAGCCGGCGGCAGCGCTCCCGGAAGGCGCTCGAGGCGGGCGTACCCGGCAACCAGCCCAGCTGGGCCGCCAACTGCGCTCCCGCGTCCCGCAACACTTGAGAATCCAAAGCCTCGCCGGCCGGCTCATGGTGGCGCTCTTCCTCTGCAATCATGATGTCGACGTGAGTGTTGTCGGGCATAGTATCTCGGGATCCTTAACGATAGCTGGCGGCTTGCATTTCAAACATTTCGGCGTAGCGGCCGCCGAGATGAGTGAGTTGATCATGATTTCCGTCTTCAGCGATATGCCCATTTTCGAGCACTACGATGCGATCGGCCATGCGAACGGTGGAAAACCGATGGGAAATAAACAGGGCCATTTTCCCGCTTGTCAGTTCGGCAAAGCGCTGAAAGACTTCAAATTCGCTGCGGGCATCCAGGGCAGCGGTAGGCTCGTCGAGAATTAGAAGCTGAGCATCGCGGAGATAGGCCCGAGCCAGGGCCACTTTTTGCCACTCTCCCCCGGAAAGGTCGACACCGCCATCAAATCGCCGCCCCAGCATTTGCTCGTAATGGCGCGGCAGTTTGGCAATGACTTCGTCTGCCATGCTTTTCTCGGCGGCGCTGCGGAGCAAGGACAGATTGTCGATCTCTTCAATGCGGCCAACGGCAATGTTCTCCTGGGCCGTCATCTCATAACGCATGAAGTCTTGGAAGATGACGCCAATTTCGCGGTAGAGATCCTCGAGGTTATATTCCCGCAAATCGATGCCATCGAGTAGGATCTCTCCGGCTGCGGGGTCGTACAGCCGGGTGATGAGTTTTACTATCGTGGTTTTGCCCTGACCGTTCTCGCCGATCAGCGCGACCCGCTCACCGGGATGAACGCGGAAATTTAATCCATCGAGGATGAGGCGAGAACTTCCCGGATAGGAAAACGAGACGTTGCGAAATTCGAATCCGCGAACGATCGGCCGCGGCGCGGGCAAAGCGTTGGGCTTGGAGCGAATCGTAGGCTGCATTTCAAAAAACGCGAGCAGGTCAGTGAGGAACAGAGCCTGATCCGCGATCCCCGACAGTGTGGAGAAAACCTGCTGAATGTTGCTACTGGCCTGAAGAATGGCGTTAGTTAGAAAATAAAACGCACCGATGCTCAGCTTTCCGACCATGGTCCGCCAGATCACGTAGGCGTACGCCGAGTAGTATCCGGCGGTGCTGATGAACGACAAAGCCGAACCCAACCCGAGTCTGCGTCGGGCGAGGGCAACATCTTGCTCATAAATGATGTCAGAGAGTTTCGCGAACCGTTGGGTGAAAAAGTCGCCAAGATTGAAAAGTTTGAGTTCCTTGGCGGCCTCCTTCGTGCCTCCGGCCTGGCGAAGATAATCGAGCTGGCGCCTGATCGGTGTCTGCTGGAAATTCTTGGCGTATCCAAGAAACGCAAAGTGGGTTTCGCCGAGAAATGCCGGCAGCACAGCCAAAGTCAGCAATAGCATGAGCCAGGGGGAATAGAGCATCACCGCCAAGGACCAGGCCACCGCGGTAATCAGTTGCAGTTCCAGCCGGCCAATCGCCTGGATCATGACCAACCGGTCGGTGGCCTGCACCCGCGCGCGTTCCAGCCGATCGTAAAAAGCCGGATCTTCGTAAGCCGTCAGATCCAGTGCGGAGGCATGCTTCATCACCTGAATGCTCACATGCCGGGTGTATTTATTCGCGAGCAGGGAGTCCGCGTAGTCGATCATGCGGGTTACGATGCTGCTCACTACCGCCAGACCAAACTCGGCAAGCACCAGCCACCAAAGGCGCGATGGGATCGGCCCGTGCGTGGACATGAGGCGGACCAAGATGTCGATGATTAGTTTGGGGATCCAGGTCAGCGCAACCGGCAACAGCGCGGCAATCACGCGGGCGACAACGCCGAAGGTGACCACCTCTGGGCCCGATTGCCAGACGATTTTCAGGACGGGAGGCACGTTCCGGAGGGCGGAGAGTCGCTCCCGCCATCCGCTCCAGAAGTCCTGTTTGCCAATCATGGTTTAGTCCTAAAGGGACGCGTTTTGCTCTGAGCTAAGAGATCCCTAGAGCGGCGCGCCCTGCGCCGGACCAGTGCCGTCGGACATCCTCTAATTTTAAAGCAAAAGGTCCAAAATCTCACGTTAAACTTCTCAGGTCCCGTTGGCTTGAACAGAAATTACCGGCTTCCCGGAAGCTGCCACGCAACCGACAAAACAGGCCGCCCGATCCTCTTTTTTCTGCGAGCGAGCAAGCGTTGGATGTAGAAAATACCCTCTTAGGTTGCGGAGGCAGCGCTCAAGCCGGCAGCGCGCACGGCTCAGAATTTCGCTGGGTAATAGGTGAGGAGACCCGCCCGCTGAATTCCGCGCTGGGCTTCCGAGGTCTTCATGAAGGTGTCCCATACGAAGCCGGTGCGAAGATTCTCTGCCATGAGCATGGTAATTCCGGTATCTATGCCGATTACGTCGTGGTCGTACCAGTTTTTCAGGGGGTTAAAGGCGTTTACGAATCCGTACTTGCTCCAAGCCGAGCTGTAACGGTTACGGATCGTTTTGAGGACACGCAGGGCAGCTTGGGGCGAAAAGGTCAGGGAGCCGCCGGCAGCGCTAGGCACAACCGTGCCGTCGATAGGTCCGACGGCAGGGGGACCACCCCAGATGACATAGCCCTTATCTGAGTCGGAGGCCGTAATTCCCCACAGATCATCGCTATAGTCCGGGAACTGCGTGCCCAACTCCACGCAGAAGCGGCGGTGAACATCGGTCGCAATCACGGAATTCTGGAAGTAGTCGGCATATTTGTCGCGTCGACCGCGGAAATCGAACCACGCCTGGGAATATTGATGAACGAACAAAGGGGCGAACGAGCCAATGAAGCGCATGCCGTCGTATTCGAATGTAATGCGTTTCCAGGCGCTCCAGGTTTCCTGCTTGAGGGGATGAGCGGACGATCCCAGGCCAAGCAGATACATCATCATCAACTCGCTGTAATAATCCCACCGTGAGGGCAGAAAACCGATTTCCGGGGTCCATCCATGCGGCAGCAGCGAAGTATCTTCCGATAACCAGGTCCAGTCGACGCGGTTGAAAATCAAATCGGCGAGTTGCGAAACGTCGGGATGGCGGAAGTGCTGGCGACAACTCAGCACTCCGCACAACAAAATGGCGGTATCCACGGAAGAAATTTCCGAGTCCCAAACCCGTTCGCCGGTGTTGATGTTGGCGAAGTGGTAGAAGAATCCACGATGTTGCGGCAGCTTTTTCCACAGGAATCGCAAGGCTGCGAAAACCCGTTCCAGTGCCGCTTCAGTGGAGATGAAGCCCCGCTGGTGACCGATGCAGAGTGCGGTGAGGCCGAACCCGGTGGCTGCAATGCTGGCCACGATTCCCTGGTCATTCACGTGCAGGTTGCAACGATCTTTCACCATGCCGGTTTTCGGGCTGGCCTGCTCCCAGAAGTAGAGGAAGTCCGCACTCTCCAGATCATTCAGAAACTGGTCATCTTCGGGTGAAAGGGAGGCCAGGCTAGGAGCGGAGCCGGGTGGCCCCAGGGGCTTCTCCGCTTTATTCTGTCCTTGAGCGGTGCGACCCGATAGCAACGAAGCGAGAGGCACGCAGAGGCCGGTGCCGATTAGTTGCCGGATTAGTTGTCGCCTCGAAAGCTGGCTGGTTCTAGATTCTGTCATCCGTTTTCGCTATACCTTAAATAGTAAATGAATCTCCGGTGCAGAAAAGCGACAAGCCAGAATCAAGAAAACCAAGGGGAGTGAATTTTCAGGCCGCGATCGATGACCGGTGAAAACTTAACCTGCCCTGTGTCATCATTGAGATGTCAGAAAACATGACCAGAACACATCAGGTCCAGATAGGGCTCGCATCTTTCGTGGCCCTGGTCTTGGCAGGCGCCGCGCTTCTTCTTTTCGGTTGGCGTACCCGAAAGCCGATTGTTCTACAAGGCGCAGTGACGGTGCAAGACGCGGACACTCGAAAGGAGCGGCCCATCGCCGACGTGGAGGTTTCTGCTGACGGCGGTCTCGCCACACAGGCGGTACGCTCAGATTCGTCGGGCTTCTTCAAGATTGAACTGCTGCGAAGCGTGAAAAGAGGGCAGGCGGTCACGCTACAGTTTCGCCATCCCGAATACAAGCCTTTGGATGTTCCCGAATTTGTGGGTGACAAGCTTTATATCGCACACCTGGTCCCTGTTTCCAGCGGGACTAAGATGCCGGCAAACCAAGCGCAAATCAGAGTGGGGAATGTTCGCGTCCGGTATTCGATAAAGGCCCTGACGGAAATCAATGTCGGCAGCGCAGTGCAGACTTTCGAAGTCGAGAATAAAGGCAACGTACCTTGTAAAGGACAGCATCCGTGCTCGCCTGATGGCAAGTGGAAGGCCGCGCTAGGATCCGCCTCTCTCGACGCGGGCCCCGGCAATGAGTTGCAGGACGCCAGAGCTTCGTGCATTGCCGGACCGTGTCCGTTCACCAAAATCGAATCCGATCATCTCCCTCAAGGGGAGCAACTGATCAAGGTGACGGCCCGCAACTGGTCCGATACCGCAACATTTCTGTTGGAGGCGGAAGTATTCCACCCGATGGTGAGTGACATCATCCACGAGTCTTATCCCGTCATCTTTGGAGAAGGCTTGAACTTCACCTTGCCTTCCGCCGCCGAGGGGGTAAACATTCAAGCCGACATCGACGGCCAAACCGTTATTTTCCCTCTGGGGCCATCCCTGTTTCTCAGTTGGGCAAGTTGCAACGCCCGAGTCAATCCTGATCAAACCAGGGTCTACCGCTGCGCGCTCAAGCCGGGATACCGGTTTCAATAGGCTTGCGATTAAGATGGGTCGGAGCTTCGCGAATGAGTACTTCCCTGTATTGTCGTTGCGCGCCGCCACCGGTTAGATATGTCGGCGCAAATTTGGGCCGCTTCGGTCTCCTTGCGCATGCGCCAGAAAAACGGACGATCCCGCCAGTCCTGACCAGCCTAGAACGTCGCCCCGAAACCTGTTCTCGCCATCATGTCATCGACTGACTCTCACCTTAAAGAAAGACGCCTTGGTGCGACCCCGCTTTCGAATGGGACGTGGGAGTTTGTATTGTGGGCTCCGCGCTCGCGGCGGGCGAGCCTTCATCTTCTGGGCGCGAACGAACGCGTTGTGGAGATGGAGCCGGAGGAGCGCGGATATCACCATCTCACAGTCGATGGTCTCGAGTCCGGAGCCCCGTATTTGTACCAGCTGGACGATGCGCGCGAACTGGCTGATCCCGCATCGCGATTTCAGCCACAGGGAGTGCACGGCCCGTCGCATCTGGTAGACGTGACTAGGTTTAAGTGGACGGATCCGACGTGGAAGGGGATATCTCTAGAGTCTAGCGTTTTCTACGAACTTCACGTGGGGACCTATACACCGGAAGGATCGTTCGAGGCCCTGATCCCACGTCTCGCGGAACTGGCAGGTTTGGGAATTACCACCCTTGAGTTGATGCCCATCGCTCAGTTCCCCGGCTCCCGCAACTGGGGATACGACGGCGTATTTCCCTTCGCGCCACAGAACACGTATGGCGGCCCCGAAGGCCTGCAAAGGCTGGTCAACGCGGCTCATTCCCAAGGTTTAGCGGTTGCTCTCGACGTGGTCTACAACCATCTCGGGCCGGAAGGCAACTACCTGAGTGCGTACGCCCCTTATTTCACCGACCGGTATCGAACTCCCTGGGGACAAGCCATCAATTTTGACGACGCGGGCAGCGACGAAGTACGCAGATTTTTTATTGAGAACGCGCTCTATTGGCTGGAGACGTTTCATTTTGACGCTTTGCGGCTGGACGCGATTCATGGCATTTTCGATTTCAGCGCTAATCCGTTCCTGGCGGAACTCAAATCGGCTGCGGGAAGGTTAGCGCAGCGCCTGGGCCGGCATATTCACCTGATCGCGGAGAGCGATTTGAATGATTCACGTGTTTTGCTGCCTCGGGAACGAGGCGGGTACGGGCTGGATTCTCAGTGGAGTGATGACTTTCATCATTCTGTGCACACGCTGCTGACCGGTGAGAAGCGGGGATATTATTCGGATTTCGGGCGCATTTCTCATTTGGCATCGACTCTGCTAGAGGGTTGGTGCTACAGCGGACGGTACTCGCAATTTCGGCAAAGGCGACATGGGAACTCCGCACGGGGAATTTCATCTTGCCATTTCGTGGTTTCGAACCAGAATCACGATCAAGTGGGAAATCGCGCCGCGGGAGGAAGGCTGACCGCGCTAGTGAACTTTGAAGCGCTTAAGCTTGCGGCTGGAATCAGCTTGCTCTCGCCCTTCGTACCCTTGCTTTTCATGGGCGAAGAGTACGGCGAGACTGCGCCCTTTCAATACTTCACCAGTCATGGCGACGTCAAGTTGGTCGAGGCTGTGCGCCGCGGCCGGCGTGAAGAATTTGCGACTTTTGAATGGAAGGAAGAGGTTCCCGACCCGCAGGACGAGAACACTTTCCTTCGGTCGAGATTGCATCATTCGCTGAGAACACAAGAACCGCACTGCACTCTGCTGCGCTTTTATGGGGAGCTTATTCGCTTCCGGACTAAAAAAGATTTGGGTAAGCCATCGAATTGGGAGGTCGGCGAGCTAGGGGATTCCGCGCTCCTTCTGAAACGAACAACTGGTGCTGGCCGAATCGCAATGGTCTTCAATTTTGCAGGTTTTCCCGTGGTGCTGGAACTGGCTCAGCTCGAAGGCTCGTGGAAAACGAGAATCTATTCCGCCGATTCGGATTGGAACGGGCCGGAGAAAGCCTTTGCTCGCGAGCTGCGATTCTCGAAACCATTTGCATTGCGACTGCATCCACATTCTTTCGTGGTTTTCGAATCGTTGCCATCAGGATCGGAGCCGGCATGAGGTACATTTGCGTTCACGGCCACTTCTACCAGCCTCCCCGGGAGAATCCCTATCTCGAAGCGCTTGAATTGCAGGACTCGGCGTATCCCTATCACGACTGGAATGAGCGCATCACGGCCGAATGCTACGCTCCGAACGCGACCTCACGAATCATGGATGCCGAAGGCCGCATTCTGAATCTGGTCAACAATTACAGCCAGATCAGTTTCAATTTCGGTCCTACGCTTCTGTCGTGGCTGGAGATAAACGCTCCGAGAGTTTACGAAGCGATCCGCGAAGCGGACAAAATGAGCCAGGAGAAGTTCTCCGGGCACGGGTCGGCCTTGGCGCAGGGATACAATCACATGATTCTTCCCCTGGCGACCCGCCGCGACAAGGTCACTCAAGTGAAATGGGGTATCCGCGACTTTGAGCGCCGATTCGGCAGGCGGCCTGAGGGGATGTGGCTGCCCGAAACGGCGGTGGACACCGAAACCTTGGAAGTGCTCGCCGAGAATGGAATTACGTTCACCATTCTGGCGCCTCGCCAAGCCAACCGTGTGCGCCCCAAGGAGAGTTCCGACTGGGAGGACGTGAGCGGTGGCCGGATTGATCCCAGCCGTGCTTACCTTGCTGAACTGCCCTCGGGAAGAACAATCCATCTATTTTTCTACGATGGCCCGATTTCACAGGCCATCGCCTTCGAAGGTTTGCTGAATGACGGGAAGCGCTTCGCTGAGCGCCTGGTGAGTGGCTTCACCGACACCCGGGAAGGTCCTCAGCTTGTGCACGTAGCGACTGACGGCGAGAGCTATGGGCATCATCACCACTACGGAGAGATGGCGCTTAGCTATGCCCTGCATGAGATTGAGGCCGACAAACTCGCCAAGCTGACGAATTATGCCGAGTTTTTGCAGAATAACCCGACCGAGCACATGGTCGAAATCGTAGAGAATAGTTCGTGGAGCTGCGCGCACGGGATCGAGCGCTGGCGCGCCAACTGTGGCTGCAATTCTGGTGGGCATGCTTGGAACCAGCAATGGCGTGGTCCTCTGCGAGCCGCCCTCGACTGGTTGCGGGACAAGCTGGCGCCCCTGTTCGAGGAACAGCTGGGCAAGCTGTTCAAGGACCCCTGGAAAGCGAGGGATGAATATATCAACGTCATCCTCGATCGCTCCGAGGATTCAAGGGCCGCCTTCTTCGCAGAGCATGCCATTCGACCCCTGAGTCCCGAACAGCAGGTCACCGCTCTGAAGCTTCTGGAGATCCAGCGGCATGCTTTGCTCATGTACACCAGCTGCGGGTGGTTTTTTGATGAACTCTCCGGTCTGGAAACCGTGCAGGTGATTCACTACGCCGGACGCGCTTTGCAACTGGCAGAGGAATGTTGTGACCAAGTCCTCGAGTCCGAATTCTTGCAAAAACTCGCGCTGGCGAAGAGCAATATTCCGCAGTATGGAAATGGTGCGCAGATCTTCGAGAAGTGGGTAAGACCCGCGTATGTGGATATCGAGCGGGTGGCAGCGCATTACGCCATCAGTTCGCTGTTTGAAAACTACGGCGATAAGACTCGCATTTACTGCTATGAAGCAGAGCGTGACAAGTATTCAGTCGAGGCAGAAGGTAAAATGCGTCTCGCGACCGGTTCTGCCCGATTCCGTTCGGAGATCACCCAGGAAACCGCGGCCTTGGATTTTGCCGTTCTGCACCTCGGAGATCACAACATAACCGGCGGGGTCCGGCCCGCTGACTCTGCCGGCGCCGAAGACCTGCGCAACAAACTGATCGAGGCATTCTCCCAGGCGGATACGGCGAACGTGATCCTGATGGTGGATCAAGCCTTCGCAAAGAAAACGTTTTCGCTGCGCCAACTCTTCCGCGATGAACAAAGAAGAATCATTAATATTATTTTGAACGACTCCCTGGCTTCGGCCGGGGCGGTCTACCGCACCATTTTCGAAAATCAAGCTCCTCTCATCCGCTTCCTGAATGGATTGGCGATCCCGGTCCCGAATGCCCTTAAATCAGCCGCGGAAGTTGCCCTGAACAGCCAGCTACAACAATCGTTCGAGCGGGCCGACCTTGATCCAGATAATATTCAAGGATTGCTCAAGGAAACTGCCGCCACCAACATCACTCTGGACGGAACCACGCTCGAATATGTGATCCGCAAGCGCATCGAGAAAGAAGCGACCGGCTTCGCCGCGAATCCTGACGATCTGGTGGCCGCCGAAAGACTGAGAAAATTGCTGGACCTCATCCCCTCACTTCCGTTTCCCGTAACGTTGTGGGAAGCCCAGAACATCTGCTATCCCCCGCTGGTGAAGGCGTTCGGGCAAAACGGGTGGGGTGCAGCGAAGACCGACCCCATTGTCCAGCAGCGCTTCGACGAACTGACTCATCTGGCTGCTCAACTGCAAATTCGCGCGCTTCACCCCTGACATGTCTCCCGCACGCATTCCTATCGCAACCTATCGTCTGCAGTTCAACAAGGACTTCCGGTTTGCAGATGCGTGCACGATTCTTGATTACCTGAACGAACTGGGCATCTCGGATATTTACGTTTCTCCGATCCTGGGCAGCCGCAAAGGAAGTGAGCATGGATACGACGTGACCGATCCTACGCGCATCAATCCCGAGCTGGGTTCGGAAGAGGAGTTGCAAAGATTCCAAGACGAACTGCAAAAGCGCGGCATGGGATTGGTGCTCGACATCGTGCCGAATCATATGGCGGCCAGCCTGGAGAATCCCTGGTGGATGGATGTTCTCGAGAACGGCCCGCAATCGGCGTTTGCCGGCTACTTCGACATTGAATGGCACCCTGGGTCCCAGGGCCTCGATGGGAAAATACTTCTTCCGGTCCTGGGGCGGCCATTCGGTGAAGTGCTGGATTCCGGGGAAATCAAGCTGGTATTCCAGGAAGGCAAGTTCTTCTTTCAGTATTTCGAATCTTACTTTCCGCTGGCTCCCCGCTCTTATCACCAAATTCTCACTCACCGCGTTGATCGGCTGAAGGAGACTCTGGGTGGAGATTCCCCAACCTACCACGAGTATTCCGGCATTCTTGCTTCCCTCTCACAGATCGCAAATCTCGACCGTCGCTCGGGCGAAAGCGCTGCTGACCGGCGCTCGCGATTTGAAGCAGCACGAAACCGTTTGTGGGATTTGGCCAAGAGCGGCAAAGAAATTTCTGATTTTGTCGAAGACAACCTGCGCGAACTCAACGGCGTTCCCCACGATCCTGCCAGCGTTAGCAGCTTGCAGCGCTTGCTCGCGGAACAAAACTACAAACTCGCGTACTGGCAGAACCTTAACGAAAGCATCAATTACCGCAGATTTTTCACCATTGCAGATCTGGTGGGAGTCCGGGTCGAAGATCCAGTAGTTTTCGAAGCCACCCATGGCAGTCTTTGCCGGCTGATTTCGAAAGGCCCGTTTACGGGGCTTCGCGTCGACCACATCGACGGACTTCGTGACCCATTTGCTTACCTGATCAGGCTGCAAGAGCGGCTCGCCTCACCAGACGCCCCGGCTAGTTCTCCCACCAGCTATGTGCTGGTGGAGAAAATCCTCTCACGCCATGAAAGCCTCCCGCGCGACTGGCCGGTCAGCGGAACCACCGGATATGACTACTTGAATCAAGCCAATGGAGTTTTCGTCCACCCGGACGGAGCAAAACAGATAGAACAGATTTATTCCGCCTTCGTCGGTCGCGAGTACAAATTTGCTGACGTGGTTTACCAGAAGAAAAAGCTCGTCATGAGCACTCTGCTGGGCGTGGAGATGCGCACCCTCGGGCAGCGACTGGCGGAGATTGCCTCCCATGACCGTTATGCGCGGGAGCTGCCTCGCGGCCAACTGGTGGAAGCTTTGATCGAAGTCACGGCTTGTCTCCCGGTGTACCGCACTTACATTCGCACCATGGAGGTGCCTGAGCTTGCTGCCAAATACATTGAGCGGGCGCTCGAAGAAGCCCGCCAGAGGGCTCCCCACCTGAATTCTGGTTTTGCTTTCGTGCGCGAAGTCCTGCTTTTGCTGAATCTTCCTCACGTGCTGGCTGATCAGCAGGAGGCGAGATTAGCCTTCGTTATGCGGTGGCAACAGTTGACCGGTCCGATTGTCGCCAAGGGAGTAGAGGACACAGCGCTGTATGTTTACCACCCTCTGCTGTCGCTGAACGAGGTGGGCGGCGATCCACAACCCTCCGAAGCTACCTCGGAAGAAGAGTTCTTCTCGTTTCTTGAAAGACGCCGGCAGAATTGGCGGGGCAGCCTCAATGCCACCACCACTCACGATACCAAGCGAAGCGAGGACGTTCGTGCTCGTATCAACGTTCTCTCCGAGCTACCCGACGAATGGCAAGCGCACCTGGAATTGTGGGCGAAACAGAATTCAAAACACAAAGAAGAGATCGAAGGCCGCGCGGTGCCTGACCGCAACGAAGAATATTTTCTTTATCAGACGCTGCTTGGAATGTGGCCTCTCGACGAACAGGGTTGCAGAACGTTGCTGGAAAGAGTTCAAGCCTATCTGATCAAAGCGAACCGCGAAGCCATGGTTCACACCCGCTGGACGCGGCCCAACGAACGGCATGAAGATGCTCTCCGGCGATTTGCCAGGACAATCCTTTCCTCGGAGGAGAGCACGGACTTTTTGCAAGATTTCCGCTCTTTCGTAAAAAAGGTCGCTTATTTCGGCATGATCAACAGCCTTTCCCAAGTGCTGCTGAAGATTACGTCACCCGGTGTGCCGGATTTCTACCAGGGGTCGGAGCTCTGGGATTTGCGGCTGGTGGATCCGGATAATCGTCGGCCAGTAAACTTCGCGCGGCGCATCGACCTGCTGGAGACTCTCCATCGTGCGCAGTCCGAAGTCCAGGATTCAGGACGGTTGGCGCGCGACCTCGTCGACCGCTGGCAGGATGGTGGAACGAAACTGTTCTTGCTCGGAAAAAGCATCCGGCACCGGCGAGCGCACGAACAATTGTTTCGCGATGGCGACCTCTTGCCGCTTGAGACGACAGGAGACCGTTCACGAAACGTCGTCGCATTTATTCGCAAGAACAATGCAGAGTCATCACTGGTCGCAATTCCGCGGTGGCTTTCGCAGGTCTCAAAGATTTCTACCGCTGCTCCAACCGCTCAGAATTGGGAAGACACGAAGATCGTCCTACCCGAGGACTTCCCGGTGAACTGGAGGAATGTGATCACGGGCGGGAGGTTGACGACGGAAAAAACAGGAAACCATACCTACCTAACACCGGAGAAGTTGTTCCGCGACTTTCCGGTAGCGCTTCTGAGTGCAGCAGATTAATCGGTCCAGTGGATTAACGGCGATGTGCGGAACGAGCCCAAGTCCGGAACGTCGGATGGTGGGCGCGATAACACGTTAAGCAAACGGAGTTACTTGGGCGACTCGGGTGGCAACCTAAAGACCGCAGCGGAAGCCAACGGAACGATGACTGGCCACGACTTGGACACTCGCTCAGGGCTACTAACTCGCCTCAGCAGTGCCCTGCTCGCAACCGCCAACTGAATCACCACCCGACCGATGACCACTGCGGCAAGTCCTGCAAATCCCGCCACCTATCCGCCTGCCAACAGATTCACTATGGGAAGCAGTCGTTGGTCGTTGGTCGTCAGTCGCCAGTCTTCGGACTTCGGACTTCGAAGTTCAGCCCTCCCAGCCTTGACTGGTGTCCGGTGGCTGCTCAGTTCGGTAAGTTCTGTTCGAGTTCCTGAATTTTCCAGAAAGCGTTGGGCAGCCTCTCATTGACCGGCGGCAATGGGAACAGCCCTTGGTGCGGCTCGGTCTGGTACCAGAAGGCTACGCTGGTGTAAACGTCCTCCCGGTCGTTGGCATGACCATGTTCAATCGTCGCGCGGAGAGACTTCTGAAAATAGATGGGGTCCTCGATATGGAAACGGTACACGGTATGGCTCCCTGTCCAGTCCCGATTCCCCTGCTGGGAATAGCCGATAAAGGGATAGTTGAATTCTTTCTGGAACATCCACGCGTTGTTGAAGTAGTCCTCCATTCCGGTTCCGCTGATGGTTGCGCGGGCGGTTTCTCCATCAACAAAAAACATGTCGTCGCCCTCGCCCCACCATCCAGTCGAGAGCCCGAACACGTTCAGGATTGTTCCCACATATTGGCCCTTACCCTTCGCCTGCATGAACACGTAGTTATTCTTGCCATCCACATTCTTGCCGCCTGATTCAGACTCAGGAATGGCGCGTGTCACCTGGCGCCTCCATTGGGCATGAAAACGGCCTTTGTTCGACACCCCCCGCGCATCGCGGAACTCTTGGTAATCGATATGGAAGTAGAGATTGGGCACGTCCTGCACTCCGTCATTGGTCAAGCTGACACGCGCTCCATTTCCAAATGGCATCTCGAAGTAACAGTTCATGGCGCGATCCTGCACGGTGACGGGCAAGGACCACCAGGATTGGTATTTCTGGCCGCGATGTGCGCCCGGAACATCTTCGTACTCGAAGCCGGTTCCGAAGAAATCTCCGATAGGAACTTCCACGCTCGGCTCGGTTTCGCCATCCCAGTACATCCGGAGCACCAGCTCGCGCAAATGAAAGGGACTGGGCGAGTTGATCGTGAACCAAATATGCCGGATGGAGCCTGCCCCGTGTATATCGGCGAGCGTGACCGTGGACTTGGCCTTCACTTCAACCCAGTCCGCATTGCCGCCGGAGCGGTCAGCACTTGATGCTCGCCTCGAAACCGCGTCACTCAGGTTGGCCACTCCATCCAGAGGACCATTCTGCTGCCCGAGAACGAAAGCCGAGAGACAACCCAGTACAGCAACCACCCGAATCATGAGGCTCCTTCTGCAAAGTTGCGGTAGGAACCTTATCACAACCCCAGAATGTTATGCGCCTGGTTGCGGAGGCAGACTGCCGTGAGATTGTCAAACGCTGACAACGGGAGAGCCGCGAGCTTCCCACTCCTGAAGGAATTTCTCGTCCGATGATCAAATCGGCCGATGTTTTTCGCCGTTACATATAGGGCTGGAAAAACCAGATCATCTACCATTCCATCCGGGGCGGCATCGCCAGACCCACGCTTTAACTGCTTACTTGAACCAAACAACCCCGAAGTACCCATCGGTGTCGCTCGGGCCAGCCGTATAGTAGAGCTGGTTCGTCTTGCCATTGTTCAATGTTCCACCACCAAACTCAATGCCCCACAGTCCATTGATGAAGATGGGCTTGCCCAGGGAGTTTTTCACCGTGCCCACGAAGGCTCCGGTGGTGCGATTGAAGCCATTGATCGTCCCCCCCGATGTATTGTTCGAAATCAGCAGGGTGTTGCTCAGCGGCCCAAAGTTCGCCGGAGCCACAGCGAAACCCCATGGCTGGTTCAGTGGAGTTCCATGAGCAAAACGCTTCACGAAGGTACCATCCTCCTTGAAGATATCGATGTAACCCCCGCCGCCTCCCGTAGTACTGGCATACGAGACATAGAGTTTCCCGTTGATGTCCTGTATCCCAAACGGTGCAAAGCCGGCTGGAAGTGTGCTATCTGTAAATGACTTCACCAGGTTAAAGTTACCGTTGTACATATCTACGTGTTTGTTGGCGGCATCGGCTGCATAAAGAAAGTTCCCCGTAGTTTTGTTCGTAATGGCCAACCCGGTATACGACGCTCCCGCCTGAGTTACCCCGATCAGCGCGTTATTGGGGCTAAAGTGGGACCAACCGCTGATCGTCCCGTCGAGCGTCGCAAACAGAAAAGCCGACACCCAATTCTGAATCTTGAACTCCTGCGACCCGTTGTAAACGATGCCTGTGGGCGTGCCCTTGCCCGTCCCGCTCTTGGGCGGAATCACCACCTGCAGGCTCTGCGGATTGCCCGCACCGTTGTACAGAGTTGACCATCCCGACGCTTCGTCGCTCACCCAGAATGGCGCCCCCGGTCCATACACCAGTCCCCATGGATTCTTCAACAGCGGATCCATGTGTGCTGCCTTGCCCGATAGGTTCGATACCAGGTTGCTGCGATGATACGACTGCGCCACAGCCGCGTTCGAAACTGCCATTAACACCAGCCCGAGTGCGACGCCGAAAACACCAATTCGACCAACCCCACGTTGCATACAGATTTCTCCTTCTACATTGCGCTTCCAGGTCTTGCGATTTTCAGCGTGATCGGAGCCGAATTCTCGCGTAGTCCCAACACGGTCTTCCCTGAGTGCGCTCCCCGGGAATCCTACGCACATGCCAGACCAAAATTGTCAACAGAATGTCAATTCCTATCCAGGGGTCGAGAATCTCCCATTTGGGTATCGGTTGCAGAGCCTCAGCCACTGGTTAGTGAACAAAGCCAGAGTGGAGCCGAAGACTGTGCAGACCATCCTGCGCCACTCAAACGACGCCGGATATCTGCACCCCAAGGCGACGGCGATGAAACACGGGCTGCACAAGGCGCGTTCCTGAAGGATTGGGGATAACCATCGGAGATGATCCCGTAAGGTCCTGGCGAGCTGCTTGACAGTCCCGCCGCATAAGACTAGCGTTGAAATTGAGCAAGTTACCTCTTCTTACTCTTTCAGGTTCTCTGAACTAAGTCAGCCCATCTGAAGTTCGCTCCTCTTAGCTTCCCTCTCGAAGGAGGAACTACGTTATGACTCTAATGACCCGTTGGGAACCGTTCCGTGAGTTTTCCACCATGCAGGACCGCATGAACCGCATGAACCGTCTTTTCCGGGAGTCGTATAGCCCCGAAGTTCCGGAAGAAGCGTTGACAACCACCAACTTCGCACCGCCGGTGGACATCTACGAGGACGAGCACACCATTACTCTGAAGCTTGATGTACCGGGCGTCGAGGAAAAAGACATTGATGTCCGCATCGAAGGCAACACCCTCACTGTGCATGGCGAGCGCAAAATCGAAAAAGAAGAGAAAGAAGAAAACTATCGCCGCGTGGAGCGCCAGTATGGCAGCTTCACCCGCTCGTTCACGTTGCCCAGCTCGGTGGATACGGGGCAAGTGAACGCCCACTACGACAATGGCGTGCTGAAGATCAGCTTGGCCAAGAAGGCAGAAGCCAAGCCCAAGCAGATCAAGGTTAATGTTGGGAGCGAGAAGACCCTCGAAGCCACGGCTCAACGCAAGGCCGCGTAAGACCATAGCTAAAGAGAAAACCGGGAGGCGGTTTTATCGCCTCCCTTTTTGTTTGTCATCTTATTGCCGAAAAAGTCGCTGGTTTCGTGTCGCGGGGCTATGTTCATTAGGACTAACCGCTGACTAACCGGAGACTACTCGACAACGGCCGTCGAAATTCGCGGTCTTTGCTTTGGCGGCATTTGCATCATGAACCAATTCTGCGGCGATGAGGAGCCATCCCCCTGATAACCCCTGCTTCCACCTATTCCGTGAGCGAAGAGCACCAATCATACGCAGCATTTTCCCGTACCTCATGTTCTGCATCGAATAACGCCTGGGCGTAATAGACTGATCGCCTACCGGCGTGCTGGTGCGCTGCGTTAGAGGTCCTATGCATCACTGCGGTTGACTTCAGCAGTCGTCGGTGACAAACTTCCAGTCTCTATTCCTCCGCTCAGAAGGAAGTAGTTGATACCTTGACCGACCGTCTTCGGTTCATTACCCATCAGGGCAAGCAGATCCTCCTGGTCGACCTGTCGAACTGTTCTACTGCGGAGGTCGAAAAGATTATCCGAGCAGTTCCCGGAGTTGTGACCACGCGCGCGCGCGCTTCAGTCCTGATACTTTCCGATTTCACCGGAGCATCGTTTGACGAGGAAGCCATTCGGGCCATGAAAGAAAGCGCAGTCTTCGACAAGCCCTATGTCAAGAAATCCGCATGGGTGGGAGCAGAGAACTTTCCTGAGTTGTTCTCTGAGAGCGTAAGGAACTTCTCCCGTCGCGAATTTCCTGCCTTTAAAACCCGCGAGGAAGCTTTGGCATGGCTCACTAAGGACTAGAGAGGCCTTCACCCACTCCTGCCGCTTAGCGGCGTGGAACTGCATAAAGAGTGATGTTTTTAAGCGTTTTGAATAGGAAGAGGGGCTATACTGGTGGCCGCTACTATGCAATGGCGGATTGAATGGCTCGATCCGCACTCTCCTCCACCTGAATCCAAGTGCTGCAACCATCTCATCTACGAACTGATCATCCGTTCTCAGTTTGCCGTTGGAAGCGATCCACCGGAGCAATTGAGGCGCCTCAACACCGCGAGGTGCCTGGCTCATCGTGATTGACAAGGACGCGAAGCCCACCTGCATTTCTGTTGTACGCGGCCATCCACTACTCACGTCGGTGGCAATTTCTTCCGTAAAGGGTTGGCGATTGTTGCCCTACTCTGCGAACGGCAAGCGAAGAACGTTTTCAGGATTCCTCGTACTTGAGTCCGAAGAGTTTGATGTGCCGGACTAGGTACGGCTGCCCCGAATGGATATTGAAATCTGCACACAAGCCAATTCCGATCAGAAGCGTCAGGCACAAGAAAGAATCGTGCGGATGGTTTTGCCGGAGGAATGCTCCTCGTGCTCCCTCGACCTTCGGGAACATGCTGAAAACAAAAGTGGAAATGGTGGGCGCTATAGGATTTGAACCTATGACTTCCACCGTGTGAGGATGGCACTCTACCGCTGAGTTAAGCGCCCTGCCCTTGCGGGACAATCACTTGCGGACCGTCCAAAACACCAACCGTACCAAAGCGTACCAAATTTTTCCTTTTCTTGATACTTCCCACCAGCTTCGGCCGTGCCGTCAGCTCTGCGTAGATCGCCTCTTGCGTCTGCTTCACGCTGTCCTCGATCGACTGCATGTAGACGTTCACGGTCGTGTCGGCTTTGCTGTGTCCCAGGATCCCCTGCACGTCTTTGACGCTCCCTTTGGTCTGGGCGAGCGTCGCCATTGTGCGGCGTAGCACCTGGAAGTTCAACTTGGGCAGTCCCAGTTTCATCGCCAGCGGCTTGAGCACACGGGCGCGGTAGTTGTCCGTGCGGATGAAGCCGTTCCGCCTTACCCCATTTCGCTTGCGCGAGTTGGGAAGGATGAAAGCTTCCGCTGCGGGATTCGGGCACTGTTGCTTCCAAAGCCACAGCTCGTTCCCCAGGTCTTCCGGCACATGCACGGTGCGGAGCGACTTCTTGGTCTTGCCGTAGTCGCGCAGCTTGCCGCGGTACGCCGTCTGGCTTACGGTGAGCGTCCTCCGGTTCATATCGAAGCCACTCCACCGCAGTGCGAACAGTTCGCTGGGGCGGAAAGTTTCGGTCATCTCCAGAGTCAACAAAATGCGGTCCCGTAATGGCACCGACGCCAAAACCAGCCGAAACTGGTCCCAGGTCAGCGTTGTCCTGTCTACCGGCCGCAGTTCCTTGGGCAAGATCAGCTTTCGTGCGGGATTTCTCTCGACGAATCCCTGGTCGATCGCTTCCTCGAAGATCGCCTTCATGAAAAAGCGAGCGTGCTTCACTCGCCCTTCCGAAAGCGTTCGAGCCAGGCGGTTGAGGTGCGTCTGGAGCATGAACTTGTCGATCTGCTCCATCGGCACTTCGCCGAAGTTCGCCAACAGGTCCCTCTCGATAGCCGACTTGCGACTGGCGGCCGTTCCTTCTTTCCAAGTGCTGCCCTCGCGCAGCGGAAAAAACCGGTTACGAGTGAACCAGTCGAGAGTGACGATGCGCTCGTCCTCGGGGATGAAGCCGGACAGGATGTTCAGCAGTGTCGTCTTACCTGAGCCGGTGCCACCCGAGATGAACACGTTGAGGCGTGCTTCGACGCACGCGCGGAGGAACTCCATCATCTCCGAGGTCGCCGTTCCGAACTTGATGTAGAGCACTTTCAGGTTCATGTACCCGACCCATGAGTTGTGTTCGAGGCGGACTGTGCCTCGTTGATGCGATCTCGCCATAGTTCCCTCACGTCGGAATCTGTGGCGGGGTGCCTGCATTATATCCTCCGAAAATTGCGACGGCTGAGGCTTTCCATTTCCTCGATGAATTTTTCGATCCGACTAGCGCGGTAGCGCAGAAGTCCGGCTCTACCCGGGCCGCCGCCGAGACGGATCACTGGCAGTCGTGGTTCTTTGCGTGACGAGTGATCGCGCACCCAGTCAGGCGATACGTTCAGCCGTTGCGCTACCTGTTCAGGTGTCCACAATGGATCGAACGCCGGCTCTCTGATCGATACTGTCGACGAGTCGGCGCCCTTATCCGTGGTGAGCAGTCCGCTGCTCCCACGGGCCTCACTGCCATTGGGGTTCCGCCATTGACCGTTG
>Ga0137418_10001043_pt1 | contig 25385 bp, 26 predicted proteins | sample CZODoug3_1_2_16f_FD_122242 | JGI IMG/M metagenome (GOLD analysis project Ga0137418, IMG submission 122242) | Vadose zone soil fungal communities from Angelo Coast Range Reserve, California, USA - CZODoug3_1_2_16fungal (Hybrid Assembly) | ecosystem: Environmental > Terrestrial > Soil > Vadose...
TCGCGAATACACGTGTTGTAACACTTGACGTTGGGCTATCGGCACTATCAAGGCAAAGTGTTCGCTTAGTCCATGAGAATCCCAGCAGACTGAGCAGATTGGATGGACTTCGCGGACCCGGACAGGTTGAATGTTAGAATTCTGAGCCGAAACGACAAGCCAAAGACTAGAAGAGATAATCGGGAGAGGCGGAGGCTAGGCCCAGTTCACAGTTGGCGATTCCTTATCACGAAGTCTCCGTTATTCATGGCCACGACCGTAAGAGTTTGGTTCAGACGAAGGCTCAAGGGCGAATCAATGCAGTTACCATTTCCGTCGTTCCACCAATAGTTTCCATGACTCTGAATGCCCATCCCATTTAGTGCGACGTAGCCAGTGTTCACGAGAAAGCCCATCTCATTCTGCTGATGGATATAGACAAGGACATTCCAGCTTGTCCCGCTCGTGGAATCCGAATATTCATGGACTGCAGCGATGGTCCCGTCTTTGGTCCACATTACTCGTCCGGGGTTGTACCAGTAGACGAGGAAGAGACTTGACACTATGATTGCAGTGACTGTTATTCCAATGATGAGCCTTTTCGTCGCGGCTTAGGCCTCCCTCGAAAGAAAACGGGCAGCTGGCGACTAAGCCTTCAGGGTGTTTAGCTCCATGTCCATGTCAGTGTCCATGTGATCTGGATCGTGTCACCGTTGTTTAGGGTAACTGATGTGAACGACGCGGCGGCAAGCTGGATACTGCTTGCACTGCTCGCAGTACCGAAGCTGACCAAGCAAGCTAGTTGCACCGCTTGGGTAGCCGTTGAAGTAAAGGTCCTTTGTAAGACCGATGTGCTGCCAGTCGCACCTGATAGCAGAGTGTTCGTTGTGGCCGCGGCACGCTGAAGACCGTTAGCAGCAGTAATCTCACTACCGCCTTCAGCGCCAGCCGCTCCGCAGTTACCGTTACTTGCGCCGAACGATGCGTCACCGGCGGCCAGAGTCACTGCACTGCCTGATAGTGCTATGAAGCTCATACCACAGGTTGCGGATGGGAAGCATCCGTTGGTCACGCTGCCAGTGGTGCCTTGGATAGCTTGGTCGAGCCAGGCAACTCCGCTGTTGTACATGGTGTTGTGGACTGAGTTGCAGAAGTTCTGCGAACCGCCTACGCAGTATCCGAAGTTGACGTCCAGATTCTGGTAGTAGTGTTTGTGGCCCCAAGGATTCCAACTCCCAGTGGCTACGTAACCTCCGAGAACGAAACTCGTGACGACGAGACCGGTGGCCAATAGAGCGATTACTCCTCTCTTCTTTGTCCATTCAATCTTGAGGAAATTCATTCTTTCTCGCTCACCTCCCAAATGTTCTTTCTACCGAGAATCCACGTGACAACCGGTGGACTCTCTTCTGAGCTGTGTTACCTTGTGAAGCCGGAGGCGGTACTATCTCGTCTATCGGAAGTACTCTGCTCACGCCACAAGCTATTCGGCTGTGCCTGTTTTTGTATCCTTGGAATGCCAAAGTGCATTGAGGATCTCATCGTCTGTGGCCTTGCTCTCCCTCTTCGTTGAAGCGTCCTCCCACTCTGCCTCCTTTTGAGGTCCGGAAATCGAGTCTCTGGGCAACGACTCCTTTACAACATCAGCGATGCGGTTTGACAGGTTACGCAAGGAGCCGAATATACTGAGGACGGCGCCGAATCCTAAGATTGCTGCGACGACTATCATAGCGAAGGCGATGCCTACTCCAGCTGAAGTTGGAGGGCCCAACGCCGATTGGCCGGTGTTGCCGACTGCTAGAGTAAATTCATACGTGATCATATTGTAAGCGAGTAGGCTGATGCTGATGATGATCGACGTTGAAACAAGCAAGAGCCCGAACCGGACCCGCTTCTTGGGCTTCAGCCTCAGAATGTGCTTCAGGCTCTCCATTATTGCCACTAATCCTTTCCCTTTCCAGGAGATTCTTCCCAATCTTCTTCTTGCCCAGAGAGCGGATGCAGCGCGAAACTCGGCCCAACATTCCCCTTAGACCCTGGCGAGGGACTGGTCGGAAGAGAGACTAGTCCACCACTTCTAACAGTGCCTTGCCTGGAGTATTCGCGTAGCAATCCGAAAATGCTTAGGTTCGCGACGAGCACCGCGGTTCCAATTGTAAGTATGGAAGCTGTGGAGAAGACTAGTTCTCCACCGTTTTCAAGGAAGGAGGAGAGGAAGAGCGCCGATATCATGACGACGGGTACGGTCATCATTTGTGAGAAGATTGAAGCTATGTTCATTTCTCGGCGAACTATTGCTAGTCTGATGTTCACCCCAACCAAGCTGGAAAGAGCAAATGCCAGATAGACAATTCCGGCCCAAACGCGGGTCGGTCCGTTGAGTCCTTGGCCTAGTAGAAGTTCTCCCAACCCAGCCCCTGCTGCTCCTTGGAATAGGTACTGAAGAATCGATGGTAGGTGACGGTCAAGGAGGGCACTGATAACACTGGCGGCCAGGAGAATACTGATTCCCAGCAGGACGAAAAATTCGGGAGCCAGTGCCACGTGTGCTCATCCTATTTTCCGTACGACTGTCATTGTACTGGACTGCTAGATTTTTCTCTAATCGAGTAGACGAGGCGCTGTTCGCGGCCTGTGTCTTCGATTGTAAGGCTGAGAATGCTTGTGTCGTCTATCTCTAGCAGTTGCGCGAGGTCTTTGGGGATCAGGAGATATTTGCTCCCTTTGATCCTTGTCGGTGTTAGTTGTATGGCCATATGCTTGATCCCGCCCAACTGGACGGTTGGATTGGACTAAGTCGGAGCAATACCATAATCGCGGCGTAACCTAAGCGAATCTTCAGTCGTCACAAATGCCGACCTTCGTGCCACGGAATGCTGAGGGTTCAGACACTAGAATTCCTGTCCGAAATTTCGACGTTCGGGTCTTCCTCTACCGGTCGATTAGGAATCTCCCTCTCTTAGCTTCAGTTTTGGAGCCCTTAAATATGACGTACGTCATACGCCGATCGTAATCGAGAGAATAGCTAAAGAGTGGAAATTGAAGTGGACGTGAATCCCTATGATGAGTCATAACGTGAGTCAGCTCGATATCAAAGACCTCCACGCCACGATTGATGGCAAGGAGATTCTCAAGGGAGTAGACTTCCAGGTCAAGCAGGGCGAGATTCACGCCGTTATGGGTCCCAACGGATCGGGTAAGAGCACCCTCGCCTCGACTGTCATGGGACATCCAAAGTACATAGTTACCAAGGGAGACATTCTCTTCGACAACGAGAGTATTCTGAAGCTGGCGCCGGACGTAAGAGCTCGTAAGGGTCTGTTCCTAGCCTTCCAGTACCCGTACGAAGTGCCGGGCGTATCCCTAGCCACATTCCTCCGCACCGCATACAACGCGGTCAGACAGGGTGGCAAGAAAGGCGACCTGGGACAAGAGATGCTCTCTGTCCTAGAGTTCAGGAAACTCCTGAAAGAGAAGCTCAAACTCCTAGATATGGACGAATCCTTCGCAACACGTTATCTGAACGAAGGATTCTCGGGCGGCGAGAAGAAGCGCTGCGAAATACTCCAACTAGCAATTCTCCAACCAAAGATTGCAGTTCTTGACGAGACCGACTCGGGACTGGACATCGATTCTGTCAAGATCGTAGCTGAAGGAGTAAACAAGCTCGTAGGACCCGAAATGGGCGTCATGATAATCACACACTATCAACGGATTCTGCGATACATCAAACCAGACCATGTCCATATTCTACTTGATGGTAGAATGGTAAAGTCCGGGGGTCCCGAGCTCGCGGACGTGCTCGAGGAGAGGGGCTATGATTGGATAAAGAAGGAGAATATGTAGAGGAATGAGGAACGGGAACTATCAAGGTACCTTCAAGGTTAAAAAGGGGCTTAGGAACTAGGAGGTTAGAGAAGAGATGGCAATAAGCATAACCGATAAGGCAGCGACTAAGGTCCAAGACTATCTGAAGCAGGTCAACGACCAGAACCTAGCGCTCCGCGTTTTCGTAAAGGCGGGAGGCTGTGCAGGCTACCAGTTCGGACTGAAGCTCGACAAGACGGGGTCGAGCGACGTTATCGAACACAGGAATGGAGTCAATATCGTAGCCGACGCTAAGAGCGCCGACCTTCTCGGAGACGCCGAGATCGATTATGTAGAAACCGAGATGGGTGGAGGCTTCAAATTCAACTTCCCAGAGAGCTACCTCACCTGCGGATGCGGCCACAGCTTCGTACCCAAGGGCAAAGAACAAGCTACCGGTGCACGTAGCCCAGAAGAGCACCACCAACACGTCTAAAACCACACTCAAGAATTCTCCGACAATATTCCTGTCCTCACGGTCAGAGGACAATCCATGCAACGCCCTGCCCAAATCTATCCCCCGAAGAAAACTAGCGGGTACGACGTGGAGCGGGTAAGAGCCGACTTTCCCATCCTCAGGCGAGAAATCAATGGGAGACCCATTGTCTATCTCGACAACGCTGCAACTTCACAAAAACCTGTCCAGGTCATCGAAGCCCTAGACCGGTTCTACAACCATTACAACGCTAACGTCTACAGAGGAGTCTACAGGATAAGCGAAGAAGCCACAGTGGCGTACGAAGAAGCCAGGCGAAAGATCGCTCATCTAATCAACGCTAGGGACGCTTCGGAGATAGTCTTCGTCCGCGGAACAACCGAGGCAATCAACCTTGTAGCCCATTCCTGGGGCCGATCCAATATTGGACTCGGGGACAGCGTCATGCTCACGGAGATGGAGCACCACAGCAACATCGTCCCATGGCAGCAACTCTCTCGTGAAAAAGGAGCGAGTCTCAAATATGTTGGAATCTCTGATGACGGACAACTTGTCCGAGAAAATGTAAACCAGCATCTGCAAGAGGCGGGAGTCAAGCTCTTCGCTGTTACGCATGTCTCCAACGTGCTGGGAACAATCAACCCCATACGAGAATTGACGCGCGAGGCTCACAAACATGGCTGCAAAGTTCTGGTGGACGGTGCGCAGTCTGTCCCGCACATGCCGATCGACGTTCAGGACCTAGATTGTGATTTCCTCGCGTTTTCTGGCCACAAAATGTGCGGACCCACAGGGATAGGAGTCCTCTACGGAAGGCGTGAGCTTCTGCAACACATGGAGCCGTATCAGAGTGGGGGAGAAATGATCCGAGAAGTCCATCTCTACGAAGCCTCATTCAAAGACGCACCCTTCAAGTTCGAAGCAGGAACCACCGATATCGCCGGAGCAATCGGACTGGGAGCAGCAGTCGACTATCTATCAAAACTAGGTCTTCGGAACGTTAGAGATCACGACAGGGAAATAACGAAGTACGCACTGGACGCACTAGGAGGAGTGAAGAGTTTGAAAATCTACGGGCCCACAGACCCTGAGACGCGCGGAGGAGTTGTAAGTTTCAACCTGGCGGATGTTCACGCTCACGATATGGCGTCGATGCTGGACGAGGATGGCATAGCCGTCCGGTCAGGCCACCACTGTGCCCAACCTCTGATGGAGAGGCTCGGAGTTGCGTCTACCACGCGAGCGAGCGTGTATCTTTACAACACTGAGGAGGAGATCGATCGTCTCATCGAATCTGTCGAACGAGCGGGAAGAGTCTTCAAGATTTGAGCTCAATCTACTCTGAGATCATACTCGACTACTATCGTCACCCGAGAAACAAGGGGACGCTAGACCACCCACAGATCAGCGCCAAGGATTCCAATCCTCTCTGCGGCGACATCATAGAGATGCAATTGGAGCTGGACAAGAACAACGGCGTAAAGGAGGTACGATTCAACGGTCAAGGATGCGCGATCAGCCAGGCCTCAGCGTCTATGCTGACGGAGCTGGTGAAAGGAAAGAAACTCGATGACGTGCGAAACATTTCCAAGGAAGAGATACTCTCCCTGATCGGTGGGCAGCTCAGCGCCGTCAGGCTGAAGTGTGCTCTACTGTCGTTGAAAGTTCTGAAGACCGGAGTCTATACGTATCTAGGCTCAACGAGCGACTCGAAAGAACTCTCCGAGCTATAGGATTGGTCGCCCAGCGAATCTTGGCTCCGTAGTCCGTCAAAGCTAACGAAAGTTTTCTTACTAGCTCGTAGGGTCACTCGGAGTATCCTTTCTCTCACCTTTCAATTGTTCTTGGACACTCTTGAAGAACTCGTTATTCTGAACCTTTGCAGCCTCAGCGTGAATTGCTTCAAGGTCGACCTTCAACACTCTCCTGACCAGTCTTCCGCGCCGGTAGACAGTGAACGAAGCAAGGACAGCCAAGGCCGCTGCAAGCCCGATAACCAGTACCCAGAGATAGTTGAACATGGAAGTCTGCTGCGGAGGTGGCTGTTGAGTGGGCGGGATTGTAACGAGCGTCGAGGTTGACCCATATCCTGAGTTGCCATATGCGTCTGTCGCATTAACCTGAATGAACCAGATTCCAGCGGGGTTCGTAGAATTTACAGTGTAACTGCCGACCCATTTGCCGTGAGTCTGATCATAGGATAAGGGCAAGGGGCTACCTATCTGTAGTGCGGAGTTGTGTGTCGTGGCTGTGACTGTTCCACTTGTGAAGTTAGCTCCCGCTGGGGTAAGGACCCTGGCGTTGATCACGACAATGCTGCCAGTCGTGTAATTGCCGTTAGGTGTACTAGGAGTGACGGTTAGGGTTGCGGGCAGGACAAAGAAGGCTCGCGTCACGCTTGAGGAGGGTCCCGTATTCCCGTATCCGTCCCCGAAATTTCCGATATCGATGCTTGCGGCCCATGCGTCGGTGTTGCTGTTGAGTGGGATCTGGTAAGTTCCTTCGAATTGTCCAAGGTTGGTTCGGTAAGCAGCGGTTATGACATGGGTGGTGAGGCCGTCAGATTCTGTTATTCTGATGGTTGCCGAACCAGTCTTGACCTGGGCAAGACTAGGGTAGGTGGGAGCAAAACGAAAGTTCTCCGTCTGCGATCTCATCAGTGAATTCTGAGTTATCGACAGCTGAGGGATGGTCACATTTGCGGGGACGATGAGGATCGTTTGAATGTCTGGGACGGCCTTGGTTGTCGTTGTGCCAGTCAGAGTTACGTTATAGTTTCCGAGTGGAGTTGAAGGTGGCATGGTTGTCCAGGTGTAAGAGAGTACTCCAGCAGAGTTTGCAAGCGTAGTTGTTGAGAAGAGAGACGGGGAGCCAGTTCTCCCAGTTGAAATCGTTATGCTTTCGAGATTCTGGTAGCCCTGTGCGGTTATCGATACGGGCTTTGTCCGCTGATACGTTTCTGTGTCGGTTAGGCCGACTTGGAACGAGCCGGTCTTGACAGGGTTGCTGCTCGGAGGAGGAGTGTCTTGGGTGATGCTTATCGTGTAATTTCCCACATATCTAATGGTTGTAGCGAAGTCAGTAGGATACGTGCGGCTGGTCGTGAAAGTTGCCGCCGAGGTTACCTGCGTAATTGCGGTCACCGTACCACCGTTAGGGTCCCGGACCGTCCACGTGAAGTGATAGGGTATTCCCGTAAAAGTGGTCGTCACGTTCAGGACAAAAGTGATGGGTTGAGTGTTAGTCTCCTGGATTCCAGAAGCGGACTGCGAGAATGAATAACTCTCTCCAGGAGCGTGCACCGGAATACTTGCGACGGAAATGAGCACTATCGCGAGTGTTAGGGATAGCGCAGTCTTACTTCTCGGGTTCAAAGTACCACAACTCCTCTGCCGTTACACTGCCCTACCGGGTTCTAGATGGAACATTTCTGGGAGCTATGATATGATATCGGAATAGGAGAGTGAATTGACTAAAGGGGTCGTGTTACCCAAAATGGGTTCGATCAGTAAGTCATACACGGCTTTCTCCGAGATGTCTCAAGGTAGAATTCTATTTCGCGGGATTAGTAGCCGCGGCCGCTATAGGTGGCGGAGGAGTTCCGACGTGGCCCTTCCGGACTATTGCAAACGCTCCAACGGCCAACGCGGCGAGAGCAAGTATGAGCGCGTAGAAGCTCATTGTGGTTACTAGCGGCGGTGGTGGGGGTTGTGTCTGAACGCTCAAGCTGTTTGAGGTGGAGCCCGCGGTTGTTGTCGTTCCAGTCCAAGACGCCGACACGGTCCAAGTGCCAGCGCTGTTGACAGCATACTGGTCTGTGAAGCTACCTGCACTCGTCGAGTTGACATTGTGACTGATCGTCGTTCCGCTGGGTCCAGTGTAAACTATCGTGAGTTTGGCAGTATTAGCCGGGTATAGGTATCCGCTGATTGTTATGGTGTCGCCTACTTGGGCGTTGAAGCTGGAGCTGGAAAGGACGATCACGCTTGGTGCTTTGTTAACGGTGAGACTTGCGCTGGCGGTTGATCCACTATGGCTACCGTCGCCAGACCAAGTGGCTCTGATATTGTAGGAGCCCGGCCCCGGCGGTGTGAAGCTGGCGGCGAACCGTCCTTGGGAGTCAGTTGTTGTAGTAGCTATGATGCTGTAGCTCCCTCCACTTGCATTATATTCCAGCAGAACCTGCATGGAGACTAATGGGCTAGCATCAGTAGTGTTGGTGAGCGTACCTGAGATGGTTACTGATTGTCCTGCAAGTGCGGGGGACGGGTTTGTCGTGAGACTGATGACACTGTTTACGAAGGCCGCGTCTCTAACTTCTATGAATCCCTTACCTGTCTGCTGGCCTCCGACTATAATGTCCTGCTTGCCAACTCTGTCGATGTCACCTATCGTCACCGCGTCCAAGACGGTGGGCACTGTTGGATACTGGTATGATTGTTGCAGGGAGATGCTGGACCCGGTCCATGTCCACGCTCTGATGATTCCATAATACACGTCGGTGGTTCCTATTGGCATGTCAGTGAATCCTGCCGTTACAATCTCCGTGGTCCCGCTTGCGTCTATGTCGCCGGTGGATACGTGAATCAGTTCGAAGCTGCTCTGGCTCGATGTGATCCAGTTGGTCTCGGCGAGCTGGCTCAAAATGCCTCCCCAATCAGAGAATATGGTTAGTTCCGCTTTCCAGAATGGATAAGTGAGAATCTGGCCTCCAACAATTATCTCCTTCTTACCATTGCCAGCAAGGTCCGCGATAGTGACTGACGTTGCGACAGATCCAACTCCTGTTGTTACCCACGTCTTCGTCCATTTGAGAAGCGGGCTGCCACTGCCGGTCCAACCCCAGATCCGCATCTCGCTCTGAGTTGCGGTCCCATTGTTGCTCCAACCGACTGTTACAATATCAGGGGTCCCGTTGCCCTCAATGTCACCAGTTGCGACAGCGTAACCCTGGGACCCTGTCGCCCCGGTACCGGTTGTCGTCCAGTTGTAGAGAGTGTTTTTGGTGAACGTGTTTCCATCCCAGGACCAGATTCCCAATTGGGCATTGTTGATTCCACTCGTATTGTAGTATCCGATAGTTACTATCTGATGGACGCCGCTGTAAGTCCAGATCGCAAGGCCTCGGGTCTCGAGACGTGATGCAGGGACTGTGAAGTTGAAGAGTTTCTGTCGAGCGAGGCTCGCACCGTTCCACCGATAGATCCCGATCTGGCTTAACTGTGGATTGCCGGCAGTCGGTTGGACGTTTCCGACGGTTACAGTCTCGTTCAAACCACTTCCATCGATATCGGCAACGTCGACCGCGGAGAAATAGTAGCTGTTAGCCGTCCTGAATGGAGTATAGACCCACTGCTGGTTGGAGTCCAGAATGAGGCTGTTGCCTGACTTGTGGTAGACTCGCAACTGAGTTTGACTAGTCCCGTTGTTAAAACTGCCTGCGGCAACAATTTGGTTAGCACCATTGTTCTCGACCATCGCCGTCTTGACACCATCGGCAACCGCATAGCCTTGGCTAGCAAAAGAGGGCCAGGTGTCGGAAGCGGTCGCGGCCACTCTGTAGTTTGCATTAGCCGGGGCGAAGCCGGAAATGAGAGCTGGAATGAAGAATAAGAGGATAAGCGGAACAAGGGGATACTTCAATTCAGGTCTGGCGGGTTACGAAGAAGAATCGACCAAAACGGTTCTGATACTAGCTCAACTCTTACCGAGTAACGAGTCTTCGCTTCTAGAACTTTTGTCTAGATGGATTCCGTCTCTAGGTAGGATGACTTGACTTGCATGATCCCTTTCTCTCGCTTCAACTCGCCTTCTAAACTCGTTATGTCTGGCACCTTCCCTCGGACCAGTAACGCGCATAGACAGTGAGCCTCGTCAATATGGGCATGAAGCGAAGAGAGTATTGATTGCCTATGATGATGAGACGTTTCCGTAATCGCTTCATCAGTGCCTTTGGTCTCATGATTGTAAACCATGACGATAGACCCAACAACGTTTCCCTTCTTGATTCCCGCTTCGAAATCCGAGATGAACGCACGCATGGCTGCCTGCAGAGCCTTCGATCTGTCAGAATAGCCGCTCTGGTGAGCAACCCTGTCGAACGCTTCTAGGAGTCCTGGCGGGAGGGACATACTGATTCTCGTCGTTAGCTCACTCATTCGACCATCTTCAACATAGTATTACTCTGAGCATTTGACTCCCTGAAAAGTATTACCAAGATGAAATTTTATATTATCCGGACAGGAATCGCCGATAGAAACATTCTGCGATGCTCAACAATTAGACAGTCGCCATTTCTTAGACGGGAGAGCCCGAGCACTGACTGAACAAGCACTGGAAAAAGCCGGGCTCGGCCTCTCCGGAAGCGAGAAGTTCTCCGTGATTCTTGTCTACTCGGCGATAGCGATCGCCACGGCTATCGGGTTTGCAGCGTCGATTATCGTGGGCACGCTCTTTGCCAAGTTGGCGGCTCTGGGAATCCTCGCCTATACCCTGGGTCTGCGCCATGGAGTCGATGCCGATCACATAGTGGCCATAGATAACACGACTCGGAAGCTCCTGCAAGAAGGAGAGCGCCCACTTACAGTCGGCACGTGGTTCTCCCTCGGTCATTCGACCGTAGTGGTCGGACTAGTAGTCGCCCTAGTCATCGCAACTCAATCTGTAACGAATCAGATCCCAGGCCTCCAGAGCTCAGGAGCCATAATCGGGACCACAGTGTCAGGAGTCTTTCTCTTCCTCATAGGACTGGTCAACGCGATCATCGTGATGGGCATCTACGAGACTTTCAAGACCATGAAAGAAGGAAAGCTAAACGAATCCGAGCTAGAGACCCTTTTACAAAATCGCGGGTTCCTAAACCGGTATTTTGGAGGGCTCTTCAAGATAGTCAGGAAACCCTGGCAGATCTACCCAATCGGCGTCCTGTTCGGGCTAGGCTTCGACACCGCAAGCGAGATCGCCTTATTCGCAATAACCATCGCATTCGCAGTCTCATCACCACTCCCAGTCTGGATGGTCCTGCTTCTGCCTTTCCTATTCACTTGTGGAATGGTTCTCGCCGACACCACGGACGGTGTAGCAATGCGCGCGGCCTACGGATGGGCCTTTCTTAGGCCAATCAGGAAAATCTACTACAATCTGACCGTTACAGTCATTTCGGTCGCGGTCGCTTTTGCCATTGGAGGAGTCGAGCTCCTACAAGTTCTAGCCAGCGAGCTGAACTTGACTGGACCCTATTGGAACTGGTTGACAAACCTGGACTTCGCAGAGATGGGAATTGGGGTAATTGGAATTTTTCTGGTAGCATGGCTTGTTTCCACCGCCTACTGGAAATTCCGACGATATGACGAATTGTACGGCTAGAAACAGTTCCGAGAGCAAAGATCGAGATGTCCTTCTGAAGTATCAATTAATGCTCGGTCCTTCGACAGCTGCTCATGCGACTATGGGAGACGGGAGACACCGTGTCGCCGTGCGTTGTTATCGGACGATTTTGAATACATGATCCCATGTGTTCAGCGACATTCCAACCCTCGCCCAGAGTGGGACGAATGCTTCTAGCCATCCCGCGTTTTCGATTCCGCCGATGTCTATGGCTCCTTTCCAGCCGAACTCTTTCAATATTTTCATCACCTGCTGCTTTGCCGCGGAATCGTCTCCACAAATCATCATTTCGACGTCCTTGAACTTTGGATCAATCATCTGCGAGTTCGGGACAGTATTGAAACACTTGACAATTCTTGCGGACGGGAGCTTGCGCTGCGCGCGTTGTCCCAAAGAGTCGGTTGGCGAGTACAACATTCCAGGAGGGGGTCCTCTTGAAAAGTCGAGCTGGTTGGTTACGTCTATCACCAGTTTTCCGTTGAAGTTTTGTGGCTTCGCGAGATCGATGGCCGCTTCTATTGCCGAGCCGTTTGTTGCGAGGACGATGACATCTCCAAAGGCTGCCGAATCTGCAAAGGTTCCGGTTGAGGCTTTTCTTCCCATCTGACTGATCCATGTCTTCAGTTTCTCACTGTTCGGAGTGCGAGAGCCGATCTTCACTTCGTGCTCACGACTAACGAATCCTTTGCCTAGTGCTCTGCCGACATCACCGCTGCCTAGTATCCCAACTTTCATAGCTTCAAAATCCGTTCGAGCAATTGTGACCCGCTACTATTTGTAGACTGAGGAGTCCTTCTGATGCCTTGTGTCCACTCGTAAGTCGTTGGACCCGTATTCACAGAGATTCCGTGAACGCCATTGGCTCGGTACTGGCTTGCCCAAGTGTTAGTGGTAACTATTAATAAGTCGAGAGCCCAGCTGAACAGAGTTGGAAGAGAAACGCCCCCGTGCTCGCCACCGATTCGACTTCTCCGGAAAGTCAAAGACCAAAGAAGCTCCGACAACCGCCGACCAGATTCTCAACAGCCTGAACCGCCAAACACAGCCCTCGGGGAATATGGCTAAAGAAGAGGGCAACCTCGTAGAAGGATCTGCTGAGACTCCAGAGTCAGAACAGACAGCCGAACATTTTGGACGAAGAAGCATTGGCCGTTGGCTATTTCTCGGAATGCTCGTGAGTATCGTCGTCGTTCTCGGGGCGTTCGACCTACTTCCGAGGATTCTCTATGTTGACACCATTGGCAGCCTTGACAATCTGTTACCGATGATTCCCAGGATCGACATTATGATCATCGTGATTATCTGGGTGGCGGCGCTCTTTTTCGGTTTGGTTGGAAGAGGAGTCCGCCACGCTTCAAAAACGCGTCGATGCTAAACTATCTTCTAAATCAGAACTTGCTTGACAAAGGGCTAAGTTCGACTTTTCCCGGAATTCCAGCGATCGTACTGGATAGCACAGGACCCTGAAAAATTACTGAAGGTCATCGTGCCAACCCTCAGGCAGGTGGCAGAGAAGGCGATTGTTTGAAGTCGAAACAATCCGACATGTCGTCAGCTTGTGCGTCCCTTTGATTCAGCGCGGGAAGTCCAAAAATAGATTCGCAAAAACGGACGAGACTGACGTGTGAGTGTAGCTTCTTCGAAATGTAACCGGATTTCGCGAAGGGGCTGAGCACGAGACAGCCGACCCGCGAGCCATATCGGAACTGCGTTCCTTTGTAAGATGGCTGGGGAGTCGCTAGATTCCAAGTCTCGACGTTGGGCGGGTTGACATGGTCGTACCATCCGCCCCAACAGTCCCAGGTAACGAAGACGGCAGTTCTCGACCAGAGCCCGCCCTTGCCGACTGCATTTACTTGGTCCACAGTCCATTGCATGCCCGCCGTCACATTTCCCATGGGACCCCTACCAGGGTCCGGTGGATGTTCGTCAAACTGGCCCGGAGCTAAGACCCAACAAACATTCGGCAACTTTCCAGCAGACGCGTCCTTCGCGAACTGGTCAGAGGTGAACTTGTTCCTACCGCCAACACCGCTAATGTATTGAAATGCGTATCCTCCATAGTTGCCCCACGTCAAATTGCGTGCTTCAAGGCTTTGCGGAAGCGAAGAGGACACTCTGGACACGTCTCCAGGCTTCGGGTTGTCGATGAAGGGAGAGTCGGCGGCTATGAGCATCAGATGGTTCGGCGTCGACGGTCCTGCTACCTCGGTGAAATACTGGTCGCAGATTGTGAATTTTCTTGCATACGCAAAGTATGCAGGAATGTCGGCCTCAACGAATTGCTGGCGGACAGCGGTCGTCTGGCGCGTCAGCCAGGCGCTGTGGCGGTGGTCCGGGTCCCGCGGCGGCGGATTCGGCGACCTCGGCATGATCATTCCATTGACCCCAGGGAAGGTCCCGAAGTAATTGTCGAAGCAGTGGTTCTCTTTGACTATAATGACCACGTGATCAATTTTGCCGGACGCTAGCCCTCTCGCCGGCTGCTTCACCGTAGCCATGTGAGATTTGGAATAATCCGAAAGAATCTATTTTACGCTTGTTGCGGTGCCATGAACAAATCTCGTAGACTTGAGCTGTGTATGTGACATGAACTTCACATACTAGGCCCATCTTCCGTCTCACTGAATATCGGGAGTATCAAATTGAAAAGTTTCCTTTCGGTGACCGATGCTTCCAAACTAGAGATGGACAGAGTCCTCGCGAGAGCCAAGGCGATCAAGACTCTTCTCAAAAGAGGACGATCTCTCCCAACGCTAAGCGGGAAGATTACCGGACTGCTTTTCGAAAAACCGTCGACCCGGACCCGAGCGAGCTTCGAGGTTGCAGCCCGTAGACTTGGTGGAGACTCCATCTACCTTGCAGCTAACGAGCTTCAGCTTAGCAGAGGAGAGCCGGTGAAGGATACAGCAAGGATTCTGGGTGGGTATATTGATGCGATTGTCGCCCGAGTCTATGCGCACAACACTGTGGTCCAGTTGGCCAAGTATTCGCGCGTCCCCGTTGTCAATGCATTGAGCGACCTTGAGCATCCTACACAGATCGTGTCCGACCTTTTCACTATTCAGGAGGCGAAGGGCAAGCTGAAGGGATTGAAGCTCACTTATGTTGGCGACGGGAACAACGTCTGCAACTCCCTGCTTCTTGGTGGGGGACTAGAGGGAATGAACATCTCAGCAGCATGTCCGGAAGGCTACGAGCCGAACGCGACAGTTCTCAGCGAAGCAGAGAAAACCTGTAGGACTTCGGGCGGCAACATTGATGTGTCTCATGATCCACTGGAAGCGGCTGAGGATGCGGATTTGTTGTACACAGATGTCTGGGTCAGCATGGGCGACGAGGCTTCCAAGGACAAAAGAATGAAAGATTTCAGCGGCTACCAGATCAACAATGATCTTCTGAGAGTTGCCAAGAAAGATGCCAGTGTTATGCACTGTCTCCCTGCCCATCGGGGTCTTGAGATTACCGACGACGTGATCGAGGGTAAACAGTCGATTGTATGGCAACAGGCAGAGAACAAGCTCTACGGTGCCGCATCCATTCTCGATTGGCTCATGCGTAAAAGTAGCTAGGCGGCTTTCTTGGATTCCAGAGTCAGAGCAGAGTGGGACCCTCTACAGGACGTTGTGATTCACAGACCCGGAACTGAGATGTTTTTTGGGCTCATCGAGCCCTTTGCCTTCCTCTATGAACGAGCCTTCAACATGGATGAGGCAATCCACGAGCACAGAGAGCTTGAACATGCACTCGAGCTGACCGGAGTAAGAGTCCACCGGCTGAAACACCTCGCTATCAAACTAGCCAGGGAGGACCCTGAGCTAGTCGGGATGCTAACCAAATATGCGAAAGGAATTGTGAAGTTCGAGGGTCCAGTAGCTGAAGTCAAAAGGGCGCGCCGCGAATTCGAGAGGAACCTACCAGAGCTCGGCGTAGAAACCATCTTCAGCGTCTTAGTATTCAGGCCTAGTATCAGACTGGATCAGAAGAGGGGCATCAGGATGATGTACCCTCGAGTACAACTCGACGTTCCACTCGCGAACCTGTTCTTCATGCGGGACCAGCAAGTCGCCTCAGACCTTGGCTTGATCGTCGGCAGAATGTCAAAACCGCAACGTAGGATGGAGCCAGACATCACAAGCACCATACTGGAAATGGCCGGAGCGAAACTAGTCAATCGCGTAAAGGCACCCGGAACATTCGAAGGAGGCGATTTCATACCGGCGGGCAAACTCGCGATGATCGGGATTGGCGACAGAACAAATCTGAACGGGGCAATACAGGTTCTCCATCGCGGGATCAACTTCGAAGAGGTTGCCGTGATTCACCAACCAGCCCATCCACTGATCCCCGGAGACGAGCCCGACCCGATGATCAACATGCACCTGGACACCTACCTCAATTTTCCAGGAAAGAATATCGCCGTGGGATGTATTCCACTCTTGAAGCGGGCCAAGGTTGAGGTTTACCAGAGGTCATCTCTTGGACACTACAAGAGGATGAGCAAGACCCCTAATCTGTACGAGTACTTGATGGGTCACAGGTTCACAATTGTTCCGATAACGACCCTTGAACAAATGTGCTACGCGTCAAACTTTCTCTGCCTAAAAGATCACAGCATCCTAGCCATCGAAGTTGAGAAGGTGGTGAAGAAGGTCCTGCGAAACCTCGAGGCCAAGGCGCTAGCTGACCCGCACCGCTATCGTGCTCTCTTGGATGAAGCGAGAAAGGACCTGACGAGGCTGAAACAGTCCGACCAGTTCTTCCCCCACAAACGTGAGTTCCAAGAACTTTCTATCGACGTGACGTCGCTCCAGCTCCAAGAGATTACGGGAGGATACGGCGGCATCCGCTGCATGACTTGCGTCCTCAACCGAAAACCCTCAAACTAGGTTCAACCCTTGAAAGTGCTAGTAAGTCTAGGAGGCAACGCCATTCTCCAGCACGGCCAGAAAGGAACCGCCGAAGAACAAGCCGTGAATGTGCAAAACACCGCGAAACACCTTGTTGCTCTTCTTCGAAGAGGCGAGAGAATTGCTCTCACACACGGCAACGGCCCCCAAGTTGGGAACATTCTGTTGCAGAACGAGATCGCAAAACCGACGTTGCCACCAATGCCGTTGGATGTCTGCGGAGCCGAGAGCCAGGGGATGATCGGCTACATGCTCCAACGAGCACTCCGTAGCGAACTAGAATCAGGAGGGCTAAGGGTCGCAGTTGTAACCATCGTTTCTCAGACCCTCGTCGATGCCGAAGACCCGGCGTTCAGGATTCCAACAAAGCCTGTAGGCCCATTTTACTCTGCCAATGAAGCAAAACAATTGCGAGAATCGAAGGGATGGCATGTCGTCAGCGATAGCGGACGAGGTTACCGAAGAGTGGTTCCGTCTCCGACCCCCTTGGACATTCTAGAGAAGGAGACGATCATTCAACTGTTCGAGACCGGAGCAGTGGTGATAAGCGTCGGCGGAGGCGGAGTTCCTGTTATTCGAGAGAAGAATGGCACGATTAGAGGGGTCGAAGCGGTTCTAGACAAGGATCGAACAGCTGCCCTGCTGGCGAAGACCCTCGGAGTGGAGACACTTCTCATTCTGACAGATGTCGAGAAGGTGTTCGTCAATTATGGTAAGCCGGATCAACGCGCTCTTGACAGAGTGACCGTGCAAGAATGCAAGAAGTATCTCGCTGACGGCCAGTTCCCGGAGGGTAGCATGGGTCCCAAGATCGAAAGCGCTGTCAGTTTCCTGTCAGGTTCTTCGGGGAGAAGAGTGGTTATCGCTTCGCTAGAAAAGGCCGAAGAGGCCCTCAAAGGAACCGCGGGAACGACAATTACGAGCTAGAGAAGAGATCAGTTTCAACGTTGGTGTTGTAGAGTCAAAGACGTATCTTGCAGTCAGGACCAGAGGATCCCTAGACTTTCGTGGCCCCAGATTTCTGGGAATTGGAGAGTCCTTGCCAGTCAGGGCCTTCCAGTCTTTCGCCTTTGACAACGAGGACTGACCGCGTGGATTTGTGAACTACCCTTTCGGAAACGCTACCGAGGACGAGGCTTCCAATATTCCCTAGCCCCCTACTCCCAACAAGAACGAGATCAGCATTGACCTCGTCAGCACATGCGCATATCTTGTCAACAACATTGCCTGACAAAATCCTCGATTGGATCCTTACTCCTGCAGTGCCGTGCTTGTAAACTCCCCCGATTCCATTGTGCGGTTCGACCGCGAGACTATTCTCGGGAAAATGCTTGAAGATCAATTCTCGATGGAAACTTGCAAATCGATTCTGCTCATCGACAATGCTGAACTGCTTCATCGGGTCCGAGCTGATCACGCTGAGAACCACTAGGTCGTTCCGTAGCAAGATCGCCAGTTCAGCAGCCCGGCTAATCACGTCATGAGCATGGTGAGACTGGTCGACCGCAGCGAGAATAGTCCTCATCTTTCGAGCAGACGAATCCTCGGTTTGAACGAATTATCCTTGTTATAACTCGGAAATGCAGAGGGGAGTGACAGAACGGCAAGTCATAAGCAGATCGAAACCAAAGGGCCATGAAACTGAGCGCGGGATGTCAAGGTCGAGGGCAAACCTCAGGACTAACAGCAACAAAGACGGATACTCCTGACGCAACTGGCCCCGTGGTGGAAACAATAGTCAATCAGGCCGTCAAGGAAAAGGCTGATTTGATAATTGTCGGGACCCGAGGGCTGGATGGCTTCGAGAAGCCCTTATCGGAAGCGTGTCGAACGGAGTAGTCTCTCAGGCTCATTGCCCTGTACTAGTCATCAGGTAAGCATCGATCTAGTACTCTCGCCTGACGACAATAGAGAAGACCGTAAGAGTTTTCAGGATTCCAGCAGGACCGGCCGACTATGGAGATCTTGAGATCGTCTGAGAGTTTGCGTCCTACCGCTCGGCCCGTAGCGACGTCACTTTCGCGCGCCGCAATTTTCCTAGTTGTGACCGTTAAACATGGAACTGGAAATCGAGCCGCCATCCGTTCCTTTTGCGCGGATTTCGCAGCGCTCGTGCGTTCGGTGGGGTTTCGCGAACTTGAGGGAAGCCTTTCCTGCGTTGTTGGGTTCGGGTCCGAAGCGTGGGATCACCTCTTTGGGCAGCCGAGACCCAAAGAGCTGCACAAGTTTCGGGAGATCCGAGCCGGAGAGCGCCACGCCGTCTCAACGCCCGGCGATATGCTCTTTCATATCCGCGCGCAGAGGATGGATCTCTGTTTCGAACTCGCGACGCGAATCATGACTAGGCTTGGAGCTACAGTCTCCCCCGTAGACGAAGTGCATGGATTCCGTTTCTTCGACAGCCGCGACCTGATCGGCTTCGTTGACGGAACTGAGAACCCTAAGGGCCAAGAGGCTCTTGATGCCACCATCGTAGGCGACGAGGACCCTGCATTCGCATCGGGCAGCTATGTGATTGTGCAAAAGTACCTCCACAATTTGGCCGAGTGGAACAAACTACCGACGGAAAAACAGGAACACATCGTGGGTCGCACAAAGCTGACCGACATTGAGCTGGAGGATTCTGTCAAGCCCACGTATGCGCATAACGCCCTGACGAAGATAGTGGAGGATGGGAAGGAGGTTCAGATACTCCGAGACAACATGCCTTTTGGTCAGGCGGGTCAGGGTGAGTTCGGAACTTACTTCATCGGCTACAGTCGTTCGCCCCGGACTATCGAACAGATGTTGCAGAACATGTTCGTAGGCAAACCTCCGGGCAATTATGATCGACTGTTGGATTTCAGCCGGGCAGTCACGGGGAACCTCTTCTTCGTGCCATCTGCCACCTTTTTGGAGAAAGTTCGGGCCGAATAGGTAAGAGGTCGGCTACTGGGGAAAGCCTTACGACCTGCCTGCTTCTGATTACAGGTGAGACTTATGGAATCGAAGACCATTAAGCGTATGGCGGAGCCAGCCTCGCCTGCAGCGAGGTCTTTGTTCAAAAAGATACTAGTAGCTCTGGATGGTTCTGAGAGCTCACAGAAGGCCGGCCAGGCGGCACTGGAACTCGCCGAGAAGCTCAAGGCAGATCTCCTAGTTCTTCATGCGATCAGTCCCCCTACAACGTATTACCACTCCACAATCGCGTCTCCAACTGGTATGAGCTTACCCGCTCCGTCACAGCATGAGATCGATGCTTACTACGCCTATGCGAAAAAAGTCGCAACAAGTATCGTGGGCGAGGTAGAGTTCAAGGGCAAGAAACTGGGTATCCATGTGAAGACCGAAATCCCGGAAGCCGTCTCGTCGGTTGTCGAGACAATCCTCAATCATGCCGCCAAGGAGAACGTTGACCTGATAGTGGTTGGGACCAGAGGGCTCGGCGGTTTCAAGAAGCTGTTGCTGGGCAGCGTGTCGAACGGAGTAGTCTCTCACGCCCATTGTCCCGTACTGGTAGTCAGATAGAAGGCAATTGGGGGAGTTCAAGATGGCAGGACAAGAATTCGTGGACATACCTGTGCAGATCGTGGGTCTTCAGAAAGACGACCTTGAATCCCGAAAGGCAGAACTAAAATTTCAAAAATCGCTGCGGGCTCTCGGTCAAATTCACCGCGACATCATTGAAGCAAGGGCCATAGTGAAGACCTCCTTTCTACAGAAGGACAGAAAGCGGTACGAGGTTCAAGTATTCATCAAACTTCCGAAAGAACAAATAGACTTCGCAGAAGAAGGATGGTCCATCGAGGAAGTCTTCGAAAAGATAGGCGAGAAAATAAAGAGACTCATGACCAAGCCCAGAGACAAAGAGTCACACAGAAGACATCCATCAAGGATGGAAACAGAATCCGCAAGATTCGCCGAATAACCAGAGAAGGGTCAGACGCTCTTTAAGAGCCCCATCGGTCGCGCATCCATCCCCGGCGTCCCGCGAAGCTCACCCACATTATGGCTACGGCAGCAAAAGCAATGATGAGCGCGACGAGTACAACGATAACCTTCTGTGTGAAGTCAAAACCGCCGGTATAGAACCCTACGTAGATTAACGACCCAATCAAGAATGCTGAAAACGCGATAATAGTTCCTATTATTCTCCACATAAGACCCGTAGCCATCTTATCCATCTTTTCCATCCCGAATCAGCTATCCCGTCAAGCCTCTAGGATAAAGGCTTACAGCTTTCGCGCTAGCTGGTGTGACGTCCTTATTTGCAGCTGCGGTGCTGCTCTTTGACGTAAAGCCTCCTTAGCCGTTATTTCGTTCCAGAAGCGAGAACCAGTTCGCACGGCCCCGTGAACCGACCGCCGGTCTCGAACTGTTCCATTTCGCTACGAATCTCTTCCCAAGCGTCTTCCTCTTCCTTATCGCTCAGACGTGACATCATCTGGTGCATGTTGCCGAAAGATTCTTTCATGAAGCGGACACACTCGTCCGCAGAACTCATCCTCAACGGTGCAATCTGCCGTTGAACCTGGACATCTCTAAAGCCCGACTTAGACAGGAGATTGTCAATGATGCCCGGGCTACCCAGACTGAATATGCCCGGCTGTCCCGGAAGCGGGGCCGGAAGTCGAGCACGACGACGAACGATCGATGAGGGACGTGAGAAGAAAAGATTGTTTTCAGGAGTAGAGAACACGATCAGTCCGAGCCTTCCATCCTTTTTCAAAACATGGTGAAACCCGGTGACGGCCTTCTGTTGATGTGGGAAGACCATGATCCCGAGCCGCGAAACGACCGCATCGAAACTGTCATCAGGCAATCTTAGGTCCTATCCATCTAGGACCCTAGTCTCGACATTCTTCAGACCAGCCCGTGGGCGTTCTCACGCGCAAACTCTAGAATGTCGGACGAAATATCTGTTGCAAGAACATGCCCCTTCGCACCCACTCTTTCTGCAATAAGCATCGTCTGGTCACCAGCGCCAGCCGCCACATCAAGCACCCTACTACCATCAGCCACACGAGCCATGTCCAGCATATGCTGAGTCGCGGGTCCTAGCCACTGGCGGAGAAACACTCCCCAGTCATTCCATGCCTTGGCTGCGTTCTCCCACTGCTGGCGAATGGACTCTTTGAATTTTTCCGGATCAAAAACAGTCGTGCTCATGATCGATACTAAACGCTCTAGGCGGTTGTCCTATTTGAGCCCGTTCAGAAAGCGAGCTTTAGACTGGGAGTTCTCGTCGGGTGCAGTCGATCTGCCAAGACTCTCTCTTTAAGGAAGACAAATCTGTCCTCTAAGGAATCCTCATAGTCGAAGTTGGCACTCAGAGAGAACTCCTTGTAAAGCTCAACCATTGTCCGGTAAGCGATCACGCGCGCGCTAGTTCCCAACCTCTCATGCAGTATCTTCACAACATCCTCAAACCTACTCGGGATGTCCTCCCGCTTGATGCCCTTCTTGTCTAGAAAATCGTAGACCCAGTCTCGTATGGGTCCGCCCATTCCTTGCAAGACAAGGTCGAACCAGTAGTTGACCGACATTTGGAACCCCGAGATCAGGTTCGTCCGCATGAATACGACTCCTAATTGACGGGATATTCGAGGGAACGTCAAGATACGCATAGCGTCCCTACACTCACCGTTTGACGGTAAATTCTTCTCTCCCGGAAAAGCCCGCAAAAACCTAGGAGGAGACTAAGACACTAGAGACCGCAGACTCCTAGGGCTTCTCTCACGCTCAAAACCCGCGAAATCATGCTCAACGATAAAGCGGTGAAGAATAACGTGTTCCGAGCAGAACTGTATCTCTACAAGACATCACTATTCAATGCAGACAACGCCAATTGAGATCATTCTCAGAATTCAGAATCCCAAGATCCCACGGGAAGAGAGTGATTCACGGAAGAAACGATCCGCATCGAACATTTTGCGAGTCTACAGGCGTGAGATTAAGTCCCACGAACAGCATCTTCATGGTGGTCTCAGAAGCATCATGGCAAAGGACCCGATCATCTCTATACCATATGAGCCTGGCTGGATCCTTGAGGGCCTCACGAAGCAAACCTATCCCATTCTTGAGTGGATCTTCCTCTATGAGCACGGCTCAGCAATTACTAAGATAGCGAAGCAGTACCATGTTGGAGGCTCTACGGTATACCGTCGACTGGTAGAAAATATCGCACTAAGAGATAGGATCTCCGCGTCAATAACAGCCTCGTCAAAGTATGCGAAGAAACCCTTCTCTGGTGACCTATGCGAAGCGGCCTTCCTCGCCGGATTCGTAGAAGACTGTCATGTCAGACAGTCAGGGAGACTCAAAGAGGTCACCTTGTCGACAACTCATCCAGCAATGGGACGTCTTTTTCACAGTCTCTTCGCAGACTACGGACATCTAAACATTCTCCCTCATTTTGAGGGTCTGCACGGGTATTACCAATACATCATCGGTGTTTATTTGGATCGAAGTTTCGAGCCCTTCCTGATCAAAGCCGAGCATGTCCCTCAATGGATCCCACTCTCTATAGAAAACCCAATCTTTCAATCATACCTGTCGGGGCTTGTTGCAGCGGAAGGCTGCATCCGACTCTATAGCAACCATGGTCATACGGACACAGCATTAACCATCACTCTGAAGAAAAGAACCCTACTGGAGGATCTGTCGAGCGCTATTGGAGGGCGAATCTATGAAGTTGAACGAGCCTCTCGACTGGTTGTTTATGGAAAAGCTGCTGCAAAATTGATGGGTTATCTGAACACTCGTCACGAAGAAAAAGTTGAGAAAGCAAGGCTGGTTATGGATCATCTCGGCCAACCCTGGCCCACGGCAAAACCCTTCTGGCAAGCTCTAATCAAAAGGATCAAGAGCGAGGTAATCGATTATCGAGAAAGCGCCAAGTTGGGCTATATTCAGAAGCACGGCTCCATCCATCCCAGGGACGAGCTATGACGGAGAGGAACTAGCCGCGGGAAAAGACCCCGTTTGCGGCATGCTCGTGGAGGAGGGCAAAGATGCTCTCCAGACGACGCGTTACGGAACCACGTACTACTTCTGCAGCGAGACCTGCCTAGCACAGTTCCAAGCTCCAGAGAAGACTCTAGCTCGATTAAAGCGGCTCGTTGCGCTCGGCGCGGCATTTACAATCCCGATTGCTGCCCTAACATATCTCCCAATAATTCCCGACCGTCACCTCAACAATCTCGTGATGTTCGTCCTCTCCTTGCCCGTTCAGTTTTTTGTGGGCTACAGGTTCTACCTAGGAAGTTACGACGCGTTAAGATCGGGGATTGGCAACATGGACCTTCTCATTGGCCTAGGAACAACCGCTGCCTGGCTCTACAGCACAATCGCCACCTTCGTCCCAGGCTTCTTTCCTGACAGCGGAACTTACTTCGAAACCTCCGCGATAATAATCACTCTGATACAGACAGGTAATCTCCTCGAATACATCACGAAGGGTAGGGCCTCAGAGGCGATTCATAGGCTCCTGAGCCTCCAGCCGACGATCGCGCATGTGGTGCGAGATGGGAGCGAAATTAGCATACCCGTTGAAGAGGTTACGGTAGGCGACATTCTGCTGGTTCGTCCGGGAGAGAAAGTGCCGGTTGACGGAAGAGTGATCGAGGGCAGCTCTGCAATTGATGAATCTATGATTACTGGAGAGAGCCTGCCGCGCGACAAGCGTAGCGGCGACGAAGTAATCGGCGCCACAGTCAACAAAACCGGACTATTGAAAATTCAGGCAACAAAGGTCGGACAGGACACTGTCCTGTCTCAAATCGCCAAACTGGTTGAAGAGGCTCAAGTGGGAAAGGCCCCTCTCCAACGCCTAGCCGACAGAGTCTCCGCATACTTCGTCCCATCTGTCATATTGATAGCAACAGCTGCGGGCTTATTCTGGTACTTCATCGCGAGAATCGGACTCGCTTTCTCTTTGTTGGCCTTTGTCTCTGTCGTGATCATCGCGTGTCCCTGCGCGCTTGGAATCGCCACTCCAGCAGCGCTGTTGGTTGGGACGGGTAAGGGCGCTGAGAACGGAATCCTGATCAAGGGAGGAGACCAGCTCGAGGAAGCTCACAAAGCAAACACGGTCGTTTTCGACAAGACAGGCACCTTGACGAAAGGTCAGCCGGCTCTAACAGATATTGTTCCAATTGGAACCCTTTCGGAGACTCAGATCCTCGATTACGCCGGGTCCTTGGAAAAGGAAAGTGAACATCCCCTCGCCCAAGCTGTAGTCAACTCCGCCCGAACGATGAACCTCGCCCTATCCAATCTTTCAGATTTCGAAGCATTGCCTGGGCTCGGGGTAAAGGGTGTGGTAGAAGGACGAGAGGTTTTGCTGGGCAACGCCGATCTGATGGACAAGTTTTCCATTCAGGTGATGAGCTATGCGGAAAAAGTGAGAGCGCTCCAAGATCAAGGAAAGACAGTTACTTTCCTTGCAGTAGACGGGGAGCTTGTTGCCCTCATCGGCCTCGCTGATACGATTAAAGAATCGTCTGCGAGAGCTGTGTATGCGTTGAAGTCGATGGGGTTGGAGGTGGTGATGCTCACGGGTGACAATGAACGAACGGCCAAAGCAATCGCCAAAACCCTTGGAATTGATACTGTCTTCTCCAATGTCCATCCGGACCAAAAGGAGAATCATGTCCGAAAGCTTCAGGCGGAGGGTAAGAAGGTCGTCATGGTTGGCGACGGGATAAACGACGCTCCGGCACTCGCGGCAGCCGATGTTGGGATAGCCATAGGCAGTGGGACGGATGTGGCAAAGGAGACGGGCGGAATAATTCTCATCAAGGACGATCTGACGGATGTTCCTAAAG
>Ga0137418_10001044_pt1 | contig 25339 bp, 26 predicted proteins | sample CZODoug3_1_2_16f_FD_122242 | JGI IMG/M metagenome (GOLD analysis project Ga0137418, IMG submission 122242) | Vadose zone soil fungal communities from Angelo Coast Range Reserve, California, USA - CZODoug3_1_2_16fungal (Hybrid Assembly) | ecosystem: Environmental > Terrestrial > Soil > Vadose...
GCTGTGCCACTTCGACTGCGAAGCCCGATTGTGATTGCGACGTCGCTATCTTTGCTTTTGTCGATTGCCTTATTTATGGCGGTATTTCACGCAATGACGTATGTTTGCAACGGCGAATAGTTCACTGATTCAGCGGGTGCAAGACGATTTCGAATCTCACTCGCTGTGACGGGTTGTCAGCTTGTGATGAGATGCGATCCTCGAAATAGCTCCCAGAGTCGTGCCATAGTTGACGAAATCAGCATTTCACGTTTTGAGGACTGGTCGAACTTGCATTATCCCACGTTGGCCCGATGGGTCATGTCGCGATGAGAGAGTACGCAACGACTTCCGCATCGATCGTCAGTCGACACCGATTGAGCTTCTGGCGCGTCTCGAAATGGGTCATCACGTCAGTGGCCTTGATTGTTGCCGCCGGCGCTGTATTTCAATTCTCGATGACGCAATGGGAGAGCCATCGCTATCCTCCCCCCGGAAAACTCGTGGACATTGGTGGGCTGCGGCTTCACATCAACTGCACGGGTGCGGGGAGTCCCGCCGTCATCATGGAAGCTGGTCCAAACGACTCCTCCGTTATCTGGCAACTGGTTCAGCCAGGGATCAGTAGATTTACCCGTGTTTGTTCCTACGATCGCGCCGGTTTTGGATGGAGCGACGCGCCCAATGAGGCACGGACCAGCGTGAATATTGCCAACGAACTGGACCGCCTCCTCACCCGCGCTGCGGTTCCCGGACCTTACGTGCTAGTTGGGCACGACTTCGGCCCACTCGACCTCCGTGTGTTCACTGCGCGGCATCGCCAGCAAGTCGCGGGCATGGTGTTCGTTGATTCCGTTCACCCTGACATACACCATCGACCACCATTCAACGTCGCTGCTGAGTCTACTGTCGCGAACGCTTATTACCACGTTATCCCTTGGACCGTGCCGCTAGGAGTGCCCCGAATACTCGGCTGGTGTCGAAACAATTTCACGTTCCCGAACCAGCCCAAGGAATGGGCTCGGTTGGTGCCCGAAGCATCTGCTCAATATTGTCGCCTGCAATCCTGGCGCACGGAGCAGGCACAAGTAACAGATGAGAATGGCTCCTCCCTGGCCGCTATGGCTGGCCCCTTCGGCGATATGCCGCTTGTAGTGCTCTCTCACGATCCGCAGGTTAACGATTTCGGGGGCTTTTTTTCTCCGGCTGATTTAATCAAAGCAGAGCGCACGTGGATGGAGATGCAGGACGAATTACGGGGGCTCTCATCAAGAACTCAAAGGATTGTTGCCAAAGGAAGCAACCACTGGGTGCAAATCTATCGCCCTGAGTTAGTCGTCGCTACAGTTCACGAAATCGTCAATGATGCGCGTGGGACCACGCCATTTCAAGCTGACCCAGAGACAGAGTACAAGTAATCCGTCGCCATAAGGAGTGCCGTGAAAAAGACGTTCCCTTTGCTAATCGCATGTTTCGCGCTCACCGCCGGCTTAGTGCTGCACCACGCAAACTCCGCGGCTGATCGCGCTCCCGGATACGGGCAGTCGCAGCAAGCTGCGGACGAAGGCAGCGCCGCCCGCATCGCGCGCATCGAAAACGGCCTGCTTCCCGCAGTGGTCATCAAGGGCCAAGCGGTTCGCGCAATGAAGCTCAGCGAACGCATGCAGTTCTACAAAGTTCCGGGCGTAAACGTCGCGTTCTTCGACCACGGAAAGATTATCTGGACGCGCGGATACGGGCTGGCGGACACGGGCACGACAAAACCTGTGACTGCGGAGACTCTGTTTCAAGCGGCATCGATCAGCAAACCCTTGAGCGCACTGGCGGCACTGTGTCTTGTGCAGGAAGGCAAGCTAAGCCTGGACGAAAACGTGAACGACAAACTGCGCACGTGGAAAGTTCCCGATAACCAGTTCACCGCGCAGCAAAAGGTCACCGTCCGTCGCATTCTGAGCCACAGCGCCGGAATAAACGTCCAAGGCGTGCCCGGTTACGCTTCCGACGAGCCTATCCCAACCGTCCTGCAAATCTTGAATGGGGAAAACCAGCAAACACCGCCCCAATTCGGGTTGATGTTGTGCCCGGGACGATTTGGCGGTATTCGGGCGGCGCGTATGTCATTCTGCAAACGCTTATGAGCGATGTTACGGGAAAAGCTTTCCCGGAAATTATGAATGAGCTTGTCTTGCGACCGGCAGGAATGACGCATAGCACGTACGAACAGCCGCTCCCGAAAAATCTTTGGCCCTTGGCCGCTACGCCCTATGGCGACGACGGCGAACCTGTAAAGGGCGGCTGGCAGACCTATCCGGAGATGGCGCCTGCTGGACTTTGGTCTACTCCTTCGGATATTGCGCGCATGGCCATTGAGGTTCAGAACGAATACGCCGGGAAATCAAACAAGATCCTTTCGCGGCAGATGGTCCGAGAGATGCTCACCCACCAGAAAGATGATTGGGGACTGGGCTTCGCGCTGGAGTCGCCAGGACACAAGGCGAGATTCGCACACGGCGGACAGAACCCAGGGTACCGATGCGATTTAGAGGCCTACGCAAAGATGGGGCCTGGTTTGGCGGTGATGACGAACTCAGATGGCGGCGAATTTTTCATCCAGGAACTGCTGCGAGCGGTGGCGAAGGAATACTCATGGCCCGATTTTCGGCCTATCGAGCGCACGGTCGCGAAAATTGACCCTGCCATACTTGGCGCTTACGCCGGGACCTATGAGAGCCCGAACGCCGGCAAGATAACCGTTTCGGTGAGGAATGGCGCACTCTACGTTGAGGCGCCTCCGCTCGGCCCCGAGGCAGAAGAACTTTATCCCGAATCGAGCACGGACTTCTTCATTCTGTCAAACGACCTGACTGACAGTTTTCCAAAAAGACGAGAAAGGTAAAGTGTCGAAGGTCATTGTCACTGCCTTCGGACACAGTTTCGAAATGAAGAAAACTTCGCAATGAGATCCATTCGCAGATTTCGGCCTACGAGCCGGCGTGAGTATCAGCTTTCACAAGAGAAGTATCGGTTGGCTCACCGGACTAGCACCGACCTCATCACTCAACTCCCGAGTGCTGGTCGGCCAACCGGAAGGTGGCCGGAACGGGGTTCCCAGAAGTTGGCGTGCCACTTCAAGCCCAAACAGCTTAAGTTAGCGCGTGTGATTGGGAGCGCCCCCATAATCCCTTCCTCTACAGCGAGGAAGCAGGGGCAACCGGGCTGCCGCCCCTTTCGCCTGCACCCCAAATCCCCGCTCAACCCAAGCCTTCGCTCCGCTCCGGACGTTTTCAGTTGACGATGCCGAACACTTCCTGCACAATCATCACGCCAGCGTCGCTTCGCTCCGACTGTTGTTCACCTTCGCTCCGGAACGCCGTTCGGCTTCCCTCCGGAATCGATGTTCACCTTCACCGGAATGCCGAAGCTTCCTTGAAACCTATCTCTTCGACAGCTATGTCTTGTTTTCAAAGGAACCGTCCAGCACAATGACGCTTGTAGCGAGGAACACTATGCTCAACGCGCTACCCGCACCCATTCTGCTGGACATCGCGATAATCTTCACCGCGCTATCGTGGGGACTCGGGCTTTACCTGGTTGACAAACGGGTTTACATCTTTGCTTCTCTCGCAGTTGGTTGTTTTGTGTGCCTTTTCGGGTACAGTGTCGAGAGCCTGGGTGCGCCCCTCTGGGCAGTGGTCGCCGCCCCGGTTCCGTTGGATCTGCTGCTACTCTGGTATGTCTTAAGAAAGCCACGACAAATGGCGGTGGCTTACGTGTCGATCTGGGCAATCTACATCGTTATCCACATACTTCTCAGTGCGTTGCTTCGTTACGACTCCCTGATTCCCGCTTGGAGACTGCATTCATGAGTTGAGTAGTTCGTATCCTTGCAACGGTTCTTTCTTCCCACGTCGGGTCGGTTCCAAGTGAGCTCATGAACCCCGCGACTCCGATTATTGCGAGAGACTTCCTTTCGGACGATCCTTTCGAATCGTGTTTTTTCGCAACCTGTTAGGTGCTCATCTGGATTGCTCCCGGATCACGCGCCACTCTTCCATAACTGCACCTGTGCATTCCCCATCTGGAACGCCAGCGCGCGCACACACTACGGCGCCAATCTCCTGGCGATATCCATCCATATCGGATTGCCCCACTCTGGTCTGGGATCAGCGGCGGCGCGGGCAAAAATCCAAAGCTGCAGTCGCTCCACATTCACCTCGGCAAGTTCACCAAGACGTTTGACCGTACCTCTGGGATCCGCGTGAAGGCGCGCTTCGCAATTATGGAGGTGCTGAACCACATCATAGGGTCGACGAATGGCTTTGGGTCGATCACAAGCCAAGGCTCTCGCTGGGACCGCAGAACGTTTCCCGCGTGAAGGTCGGTGGCAAGAAGTGTGTCTGCAGGTGCTGGCTTCCCGAGCGCCTGGAGGATTTGCAATCCTTCGCGCACCAAGCCGGCGTCCGGCCAGTGCTGAGTTTGATCGAGCGTTTCCTGGCGCCAGACGTTTAACCGTTCCGACAAGTGCCTGAACGCATGGATGCTATTCAACGAAGTGGATCTTCGCCAAAGGCGCTTCGGTAGAGCCGCGATTACCAGATCCTGTTTCTCCTCCGGCTCAGAACGAAGCATGTATCCGGGCAGGCAGCGCTCAAGTAACATAGCGCCCAACTGATCGTCTGCCTCAAGCAGCTGCACAGTGGGGTCGCCGTTCCAGAATCGGAGCCCATGAATTTCATCCGCACCTTCCATGTGGGGCATTCCTAGTTTCAGGACAGCCCGCACCCCATCCGCGCGAAGAACCGCCGCGACCCAAGAGCAGGTTACGTTCGCGTGATCAAAGGGTGCATCAATGCGCAGCGACCAGCGACTCGTCAATTCCTCCAACATGGCAGGGAAGAAGCCATTGCTGTGTTGGCGCCGAACAGCGCCACTAGAAGAACAATCGCCGCTAGTCTGCGATGCAACACAATTTTTACGACACACCCCGGCGTAATCTCCGCGCAACTAGCGGCTTCGATCGCCCCAAGCAACATTCGGACCTCAATCTAAGCGCAAGCATGTCGTTGCCCCGCGACGTTCCCGAAGATAAGCCTTGACCTCGTAGTGTGGTACGGGGCCTCAACTATCAGATCCAGTTCGCACCTGTGGATTCGTTGGGCCAAACCGCCTTTATGATTGGCGATGCCACCGGCCAGACACTAACTTCGACCGACTACCCCAACCGGACTGCGAAGGTCAAGTAATCTGCGACCCTGCTTGAGTCTGGTGGAGGCGACTCGCCGACGAACGCGTCTGCAAGGGAGCATAATTCAAACACAAAAGCCAATCCGCCAGTTCTTTTTCTCCACCCACGCTCCCAACAGCACAGCTCGGATCCCTCAAGCTACTTTGGATTTGCCTTCCGATTTCTCCAGATGTCCACCAAATTGATATCGCATCGCTGATAAGACCTTGTTGGCGAAGTCGGCCTCGCCCCGAGAACTGAATCGCCCGTAAAGCGCGGTGGTGAGAACCGAGGCTGGTACCGCTTCGTCGATGGCAGCTTTGATCGTCCAGCGTCCTTCGCCAGAGTCGGAGACCTGGCCGGCAAATTTCGAAAGATTCGGGTCCTGCAGCAAGGCGGCAGCTGTCCGATCCAGCAGCCAAGAGGCAATCACACTTCCCCGACGCCAAACCTCCGCGATGTCTCGCAGATTCATGTCGTACTGATAGTGCTCAGGGTCGCGCAATGGCGTAGTTTCCGCATCGGCTGCACGGTTTGCTTGTTTGCCGACGTTAGCGCTACGCAGAATAGAAAGCCCCTCCGCGTAGGCCGCCATGACGCCGTACTCGATTCCGTTGTGGACCATCTTGACGAAATGACCTGCGCCATTTGGGCCGCAGTGCAGGTAACCTTGTTCGGCTGTACCGTCGATTTTGTCCCTGCCTGCAGTGCGGGGAATATTGCCGATCCCCGGAGCGAGCGCAACGAAAATTGGATCGAGCCCCTGGATGACCTCCGTCTCGCCCCCAATCATCAAGCAGTATCCCCGCTCCAGCCCCCATACACCTCCGCTTTGCCCGCCGAAGATCATCGACGTAATACGAGTTGCCCCCATCAATAAGGATGTCCCCCGCCTCGAGATGAGGTAAAAGACCGACGATAGTATCGTCGACAACCGCCGCCGGCACCAGCAACCAGATTGCTCGTGGTCTCTCAAGTTTCTTCACAACATCTTCGAGCGACGTGGCGCCGATCGCCTTTTCCTTGACGAGTTCGTTCACCGCTTGCGGTGACCTGTTGAACACCACGCAGCTGTGACCTTTGCGGATGAGTCGCCGCACCATGTTGGCTCCCATTCTTCCAAGACCGATCATGCCTATTTGCATAGTTATCTCCTTAAGCTATGGTCTGGGCCTTGGACCTATGGCGTGGTTGCTCTTCCCTAGCTGGCCCGCGCCATGTGGTTTAGCTCCTTCCATCTGTCTAGTCCGGCCGTTGACAACCAAGAGGTCGTACAACTCGATCGCAAGTTGTCGCGCCGCTGACAAAGAGCGATGACACTCTACGGTTTCCAGCTGACAATACAAGAACAAGCGGTGCGTACAAAGCGGACATTTGGAACTTGATAGATCCGCGATTCATCTGAACGCTTCACTGCCCTAATCGTCCGCTAAGGGATTGGGGAAATTTTCTGCATCGTCGGACGGGCTTCTCTCGCCGGAGTGAAGACACTGAAAGTCCTTCTCGATTAATAGAGCGGGACCGCTACCATCGAGGCGGTTAAGGGAGAGTGCGATCTGGTCAGAGGCCGCCCATCTTCGGGCTATCTCGATCGGCACTAGAATGCGGATGCAGTCCTGGCGATACTGGGCCTCCATCACTTTCAACTGCGAGGAGATTCCCAGCGTGTAGATCAGTTGCGAACCCGGGCCAAATCGTAGCGATTTCGCGCACATGCCCGTTTCCCGGAATTGCTCGACATCGGAACGGTTCAGTCGCAGACGCAGTGAGTCCTTGTGAATTCGGAGTTTCATACAATCCTCCAATCGCCTGAATAGATATTGAAACGTTCGCCACGAAGGAAACCCACCAAGGTCATGCCAAAACGTTGCGCTACCTCGACGGCGAGACTCGATGGCGCCCCGACGGCCGCAAGAACCGGGATCGCCGCCATAACAGATTTTTGGACAAGTTCGAACCCTGCGCGCCCGCTGACCAGAAGGAGTGAATCGCCAAGAGGCACTGTGCCATCGCGCAGAGCAAAACCAATCAACTTATCGACGGCGTTGTGCCTGCCGACGTCTTCGCGAAGGCCGAGCAGGGCCCCCTCGGGCGAGAAGAGCGCTGCAGCATGAATTCCACCTGTGCGGTCGAAGGTGTCTTGGGCCCGCCGGAGTACATCGGCCAGACGATAGATGACGTCCGCGCGGAATTGCGGGCCAGACCGCCGTATTCGAAGCGCCGGGCGGACTTCAATCGCGCCCATGGCAAGCTTGCCGCAAACTCCACAGCTCGAGCTTGTGTAGAAATTGCGACGGATGCGGCCGGAATCAACGGCAACCTCCGGCTTCAATCTGATTGTCACTCTATCGCCAGGGTTTCTGAAAGAATCATCACCGGACTCGGCGCTCAGCGATAGAATCTGATCCACGTCTTTGATAATCCCCTCGGTGAACAGAAAGCCGACCGCGAGATCCAGATCTGAGCCGGGGGATCGCATGGTGATTGAGAGCGGGAAGCCGTTCAGACAAAGCTGCAAAGGCTGTTCGATCGCAAGGAAATCGGAGCGGGGCCAGGAGGAGCCCCTCTCTACGGTCTGAATCGGAACGGCGATCGTATCAGCGGACATAGCCACTTCCCAGCTAGTGAGCACGTCATCTTCCACTTGAGTGGTCCTCAAATTCCCCTTGCCTGGAATCTATTCGCAAGGGCGTGGCGTATCCGCTGACGTAGTCTATGTCCGCCCATTGACAGGGCGACCCCATTCCGACAGCCCTCGCTTGCATTCCGGAGGTCGGTCCACATGGTTTGTGCGTTAGCCCATTGATTTTGGTAAGTGGTTTGCGTCTCGCGACCTCTTGAAAAAGTTCAGCAATGGCGTTCCGGAACACCGAGGCATATGCGGACAGTCTGACAGAGAGGGTTACTTTGAAACTGTGCTGCTCACCGGCTTACCGCAGCATTCGGGTCGCGCTGGCAGATTCGATCGGTCCCATCCGCCGCCAAGAGCCTGAATCAATAAGACGGTACTCGCCATTCGTCGTCCCAGAACGTTGACTGCCGTGACCTCATCCGCGAGAGCCGCGTTTTGCGCAGGAATGACCTCGAACGGACGAGCAGCGCACTTTGCGTAACGGGTCAGTGAACTTGACATGCGGCCAGTACGTGTGGAGGCGCAGATTACTACCTGGTCAGCAGCCCAACGTCGTTTCGCTACGGAGCCTCAGGCGCGGTGCTTTCGATGGGTAAAGTGAAGTGGAACGTCGCTCCGCAGTCAGAGTTTGCGGCGACGCATAAGCGGCCGCCGTGTGACTCAATGATGGATCGGCTAATCGACAGCCCCATGCCGGTACCCTGTGGTTTGGTGGTGAAAAATGCGTCAAAGAGCTTGTCCGCCTGCTCTGGAGGCAGTCCTTTGCCGGTATCGCGGACCGAGATCAACAGTTGGCCATCGTGATTCCGTTGCGACTTGATCGTAAGTTTACCGGCCGCATTCGTATCATTGATGGCTTCGATAGCATTGAGCATGAGGTTCATGAAGACCTGCTGCAATTGCACCCGATCCGCCATGACCTTGGGAAGATCTTCGGTCAGTTCGGCATGGACCGAAATCGAGTATCGGCTAGCCTCGTTGCGCAGGAGGGCGATCATTTCTCGAATGACTTCATTCACGTCGACCGACTCTCGGTGCGGTTCTTCCTTCTTGAACAGGGAGCGAATCCGGCTGATGATCTCGGATGCACGGGTTACATCCTGAATAATTCTCGAGGCGGCTTCTCTCGCCTCTGACACGTTGGGCTCATCGCGCCCAAGCCAGCGCAAGCAGGTCCGGGCGTCGGTGACCGCTGCCGAGATCGGCTGCTTGATCTCGTGCGCCAAGGATGCGGTAAGCTCCCCCATCGTTGTCACCCGGTTTATGTGTGCAAGATCCGCCTGTGCCTGGCGCAATCTCTCACGCTCCTGCTCTGCGTTCTTGAGGTCCGTTATATCGATATTGGACCCTATATACCCTGCGAATTCGCCTTGCCCCGTGTATCTCGGAATGCCACTTTCTATCACCCAGCGATATTCACCGTCCGCTCGCCTCAGCCGATATTCCATCCTGAAAGGCTTTCGTGCGTGAAACGCAGGCAGGAAGACATCGAAACAGCGTGGCACATCCTCTGGGTGTACGCCTTGCGTCCATCCCGTGCCCACTTCCTGCTCCATGGTCCGGCCAGTGAACTCCAGCCACGGCTTGCTGAAATAGTTGCAAAGGCCGTCCGTTCCGGTCGTCCAGATCATGACTGGTGCCGTATCTGCCATTGCCTGGAACCGAACCTCGCTTTCACGCAGCCGTGCTTCAGCGCGTTTTTGCTCCGTGATGTCGCGGTATATGGCGTAATTCGCAACTTGTGCGCCAGAGGCCGTAGTGACTGGAACAGCGAGAAGGGATACGTGAACCTCAGTTCCATCCTTGCGCCTGCGAATAGTTTCGACCTCGACGCGATGGCCGGTCTTGAGTTGATGAGCGTATTCTCGGGCTCCCTCAACGAACACGTCAGGAACGATGAGGTCGTTGATTGGGTGTCCCAAAACCTCGTCCGGTTCGTAACTGAACATGCGCGTGAATTCCTTGTTGACGCGGACGATGCGGTCGTCCGCGCTCAGGACTGCAACGGCCTCGGGCGCCTGTTCAAACAACTCGTCCAAACCAGCGGTTTGCTTCTGTACTTCCTCTTCTGCTCGCTTTAGGTCTTCGATGTCCGTGTTGGTGCCGTACCAGCGAATAATCCGTCCCTGATCATCGCGCAGAGGAACGGCTCGAATCAAAAACCACCGACACGACCCGTCAACACTGCGCATGCGCGCTTCGGCTTCAAGCGAGGTGCCTTGCGTCAAAGCCGCTCGCCATCTCTCCTGCAGATCGCCGATGTCCTGGGGGTGAATCGCTGCGGCCCATCCCCAGCCCTTGACCTCATCTAAAGCCATCCCCGTGTAGCCAAGCCATTTTTGGTTGCAGAATTCGACGCCGCCATCGGGAAGAGCACTCCAGACGAATTCCGGAATCGTATCCATCACCCTCCGCAAACGAACTTCACCTTCGTCTGGACCGTTCGGGGTTCCGTTGAATGGCCGTTCGTCTTGCGCTTCGTCGGCCCGGGCGGGCGTGTGAACACTGAATCGTGAGTGTTGCATCGATGGCCCCCCTTGCTGTGACGTGGAAGCTAGGCGTCGAGAAGAGCCGAACAGCAGGCTAAGGGCATTCTATAAGAAATCGAATCCATCTGTCTTAATGAATGACTGTATTGACGTCTCCACGCGGCGAGCGTAGCCTTGGCTCGGGCGAGTACTCGTCCATTCTTTCCAATTCGGGATCGCGCGCAGACCGCAATCAACAACCAAGTGGCAAGCGCCATCCGTCGGCCGACTCGCCGTGGGGCAAAGGAGGAGGCGTGCTCAGCAGAGAGGACTGGTTGCCCCTCGCCCGTAAGCTGGATTGGGACTACTCCTACGTGCGGGAAGAGGAAGTCTTTCCAGAGGTCATCAGTGGGCGTCCTTGGCTCCCTCATTCAGAATGGAAGGACTGGGAAGAATCCTTTAAGACCTCCTACCGCGAATACGTCGACAACCAATACGAAAAAGACATGGCTGTCTACGCTGTGCGGGACGCGGTAGGACGCCTGGAAAATTTTCAGACGTTGGCGGCACCATGGATCAACAGCCTAAAGGTGCACGCAGCCGCATTACCGCTGGCTGAGTTCACCGGCGTCATCGGCAATCTGCGAGGTGCGAGGTTTGGCCGCGACAGTGCCTGGCGGACCATGGCGACCTTTGGAGCGCTTGATGAATATCGCCATACGCAGATCCCGCTGCTGCTCTTCCATCAATTAGTGCGATGGGACTCCCAATTCGACTGGGCGCACAAGTTCTATCACACCAACAATTGGTTTGCCGTTGCTGCGCGACACTTCTTCGATGAATTGACGCTGGGTCAAAACGCGATTGAGTTTCACATCGCTACCAATTTCATTCTGGAAACCGGGTTCACCAATTTGCAGTTTGTTGGATTGGCGTCGCTGGCCCGCGAATCCAGTGACCACATGTTCGAGAGGATGGTCACCAGCATTCAGACAGATGAAGCCAGGCATGCGCAGATTGGACACCCCGTTCTTGCCGTCGTCATGAAGCACGATCCCAAGTATGTCCAGTATCTAGTCGACAAGTGGTTCTGGCGCAACTGGCGCTTGTTCTCGATTTTGACAGGGCTCTCCACGGATTATCTGACCGCGCTGGATCAACGCCCCTATTCATTCAAAGAATTCATGGAGGAGTGGATCATCGATCAGTTTCTGCGAACGCTGGAGGAATTTGGTCTCAAGAAGCCTTGGTATTGGGACATTTTTTTGGATGAACTCGACATCTACCATCACATGATCTATGCCAGCGCTTACACTTATCGTGCGACCTTATGGTTCGATTTTGTAATACCCAGCCCCGCCGAGCGGAAGTGGTTGCGCCAGAAATACCCCAAATATTGGGACGATATGGATGCAGTTTGGGAACAGGTTATAGAACGGTGGAGAACAACAGGTACCGGAGCTGCCAATGAGTTGGCCGTGCATGGGACTGCAATGCCGACTTTTTGCGATTTGTGTCAATTGCCGCTAAGCGCAGGGACACCGCGCCAGAATACTGCGAACGTCCTCGTCCAAGATGGGCGCAAGTACATATTTTGCTCCGAGCCGTGTCGGTGGATCTTTTTGCAAGAGCCGGAAAGGTATGCCAATCATAAGGACATAGTGAAGCGCGTCCTCTCGGGAGAGGCACCAGCGCAACTTCCTAATTTGCTGACAGAGTATTTCCGACTTACGCCTGATACCTGGGGCACAGACGTTCACCATGGCAACTACGATTGGCTCATAGCCCGAAAGGCTTCTGTCGCCTAGTGGCAGGTGGGAAGATGTTTATGGCGATTCCTCTCTACGGTTTCCTGCAAGGTGACACGATCGGGCTTCTGGTACTAGCCGATGAAGGCGACACAGTCTTAGCGTTGGCACGAAAACTTCAGGAGGCGGCCAGCATTCGGGTTGCCCGCAACGACCAGATGGATGTCGTTCACGGCGGAAAACTAATTGATCCTGCGCTCACCGTCGCACAGGCAGGATTACAGGCATTGGATCGGTTTGATGTGATTCCGAGACCCAAGCTATGAGCTTTCGAAGAGTTGCCTCATTGGAAGACCTTTGGAGTGGTGAAATGATCCGTCTGGAGGTGGATGGGAACGGTATTCTACTGATCAACCTTGATGACCAAATTTATGCCTATGCTGACGCTTGTCCTCACCAGAAAAGCCGCTTAAGCGAAGGCACTTTGATGGGGACAACCCTCCGTTGTGCGAGGCATCATTGGGAATTCGACGTCTGCACTGGGTATGGAATAAACCCTCAGAATGCTTGTTTGAAGGTGCTCCCGGTAACTCTCGAGAGTCGCGACATTCTTGTTGATGTCGGTGATGCAAGTCCTCTAGAAGCTGCGACAAACCGAACAAATCAACGATGACAGGATCAGAAATCTACGATCACGTCGGACCCGTTCTCCAGTCGGGAACAGTGGCCAACGCCATAATCGCTGCAATCAAGGACCTGAACCAAGACGTTGTGGTCGTGGATCGTGGCGCCTATGTGAGGGTCCTGGTTCCGGGTTGCTGCGTCGTGACCCGCTCCGCGATCGAGAAGCACTTGGGGCGATCATTTCGTTTCCCAGGGGAGCTGGAGATGGTGATGTCGGCATTCAAGGGGTCGCTTCAGCTGAATCAGAATGATGCGGCGTGGCGTTTTGCCCGGACTCTCAGTTCCCCTTGACCACCCAGCCCTTTTTTACTTCGGAGATCTATATGCCGCAGCAGAAAACCTACTGGCATCTTGCGCAGCAAAGGCGGATGCCAACTGAATACGAAATTGTGACTTCAAAACTCCTCTGCTACACCGGCGAGGGCTTCACCGGAAAGAGGTTCGAACTCGATGTCCCGCTACTGGATTGGTACAAGCGGTACCAGCAGGAATCGCCCCTGACTTGCACGTCCTGGGAGAACTTTCGCGATCCGCGCGAGACTACTTACACAAAATACACCGAGATTCAGCGAGATAAGGAGATTTTCGTCGACGGCATAGTGGAAGAGATCGAGTTGAGCGGTTATGATGGCCAGATTTCGCCTCGTTGGCTGCATGTTCTTTCGCGCGTGGTTGCCCCTCTTCGATATCCAGGCCACGGCTTCCAGATGCTGGCGTCTTATATCGGACAGATGGCTCCTGGCGGGCGCATTGTCATCACGGCGGCCCTGCAAGCGGCTGACGAAATGCGGCGAGTGCAACGGATTGCCTACCGAGTCCGGCAGCTTCAACAGCTTTATCTTGGTTTCGCAGCCGATAGCAAGGCGCGCTGGCAGACCGATGCGTTGTGGCAGCCTTTGCGGATCGCCATTGAAAAACTCCTCATTTGTTACGACTGGGCTGAATCTTTCGTTGGGCTGAATCTGGTGCTCAAACCGCTGATAGACGAGCTATTTATGACCCACCTTAGTGATCTCGCGGTACGGGAGGGTGACTATTTGCTCGGTCAGATCTTTTATTCGCTCAACGAAGACTGTCGCTGGCATCGAGAGTGGAGCCAGGCTCTAACGCGAATGGCAATTGAAGACAACTCGCATAACAGCGACACCATTCAAGGCTGGATCGATAAGTGGTACCCCATTGCAGCGCGTGCACTGGAGGCATTTGGTCCTCTGTTTACGGGAAGCTTGGACGATGCCCGGATGCCGCCGGTGGAGGATGTATCTCAGAAGTTGGACAAATACTATCAGAATTACTTGTCCAGCATGGGCTTGCAACTTCCCTGATGGCGTGTGATAAGGAAAAGCCTCACGTGCCTGCTTCCAGCAGGCGCTGGCGATCGACTCCGGCAAGGATCATGCAATGGGCTCATCACCGACGCTCGGATTTCTGACTGTCGACGAAGATTCCTGTGAGAGCTCCTGAGTTATGCCTACTTCGAACCTCCCTCAGCCTTGATGTCGGTGCAGGAACCGCAAGGAACTGAGGCAACCCAATCTTCAGTTCCTCCTGTTGTGATGATTTCACAGGGCACAAACGATTCTTGCCGAGACGAGACAGTCAAAATATGGTCACGCTCGTCGGCCCGTTGCCGCTTGTCGGGAATGACACGGTCACCGTTGACGATGAGAAGACCGTCAGGTCCCAAACTCTGAATTTAACTTGACTGTTTTTGCGGTGGAGATACGATTGCGCAATCTTGACCGAACCTCCTGTCCGGAATGTGTTTCTAAGATAGGAAGCACAATCGGTCGCAGTGGGACTGTGTCCGCATTTACGACCTCTGTAATGACTCGCTAGAGCGGCCGAGAATGCTGCTAGTTTTGTTCGCTCTCCACTATTTTCTGGTTCGCGATAACCTCTTCGAAAACCGTCCGGTGCGATCCAAATTGAGCCAACGAGTTGGGAGGCTCACGGCATGGTTGGGGTGTACGGTCAGAGGGATTGTCCCATTCAAGGAGTCCTTCAGGTTCTGAATAAACGACCCATTTCGCACACTCCCGGAACTCGCACACAATTGCCAGATCAGCTCTTCCAGGCTGAGTCTGAGTCATCTGTTTAAAGATGAAATCGGCATCAACGTAAAGCATTACCGGCTGGATTGCCGCCTACAAATGGCACCTGAGATGCTGGTATCGACCAACAGGCCAATGAAGGAAATCGCATCTCAGCGGGTTACCGTCACTGTTCCAACTTCGTACGTGCGTTCAGTACTCACTTCGGGTTGTCACCCGCCTATTACCGCAAGAAGCAGCAAGAGCGGGCAGCGTAGCAGCATCTGCTAACAAACAGCAAGAGATGCTAACGCAAGCCGATTGACAATCGCACAACGCCGGAACAATCTTAGGCCAGCAATAGTCGCAGCGTCTTTACCCGGTAGTTTGCAGGGTTCAGCTGACACGAAAAGGTCAACCCTGATATCTCCGGGAAAGATACAACACTCCTTACTAACAAACTCCGCACCTAGAAAGAAGCACGATGCGGAGCACGAACAATACGGTGTCGTCGGCGTATTGAACGACAAGGAGAATGCTCATCGATGTCGGACGGATCTCTCTTAGATGGCAGAAACAATGCGTCCGGGAGTGTGCCGCCTGCCGTATCCACCCTGAACGATAACCCACGAAAGGGGCATCTATGAATCGTCGAACGGTGACGACAATATCGGTCGTTGTACTTTGTGGGATAGCGCTCTGCATGTCGCTCCCCGCACGAAAGGTGTCTGCCCAGAACGCAGTCGCGGATTCAGGGTCGGTCTACAACCCGTACCCGCCTGGGATTCTCCCGCCCGATTTAAATCCAGAAATAGAAAGGGTGCTGCGTGAAGTTCGCGTAGTCGAGAAGCGAGCTCTCGCACGGTGGAGCGCCATGACGCCACCGACTCTGACCGGTCAGCCGCCAATCCTTCAGGGCACGGGAACTGAGGCAGTCGAAACCCTCGGCGAGCTCATGAATTACGACAAAAACATTTCGCCCGATAAGAATATCGCGTGCGCGTCTTGCCATATGCCGTATGCAGCCTTCAGCGGACCGATCCCGTCGGTCAATCTGACCATGATCGCCTATCCCGGGACGGTTCACTTTCGGGCGGGCAAGCGGACGGCGCAGCGCTACACCTATGCACCGTTCTTCCCGGTACTCCAGTTCAACGAAGAGCAGGCTCTGTTCTTTGGCGGGAATTTCTGGGATTCACGTGCGACCGGATATTTGCTTAGGAATCCCGACGCCCACCAGGCACAGGGTCCTCCCGTCGATACTCAAGAAATGGGCTTCCCTGACACTGCTTGCATAACCTTCCGGCTTTCGCAGGCTAAGTACAGACCGCTGTTTGAGGAGGTGTTTGGGAAGGGCTCATTCGACATCAACTTTCCACCCGACACTGAGCGTATCTGCCATACACCTGGTGGTGCGGCAGTGTTGGGCGGCAACACCACCCCAGTTCAGCTGAGTCCGGAAGATCGCACCAAGTCCAACCAAGTGTACGACCACTGGGGACAGTCCCTGGACGGATACGAGCAGTCAGTGCAGGTCAGCGCTTTCTCGTCGAAATTTGACGCGTACCTGAAGGGTAAGTACACGCTGACAGCGGACGAGAAGGCCGGCTACGACCTGTTCCGCGGCAAGGGGAATTGCAACTCATGCCATCTGGACGGCAGGTCAACCGCCCCAGCTCCAACCGCTCCGACCAGCGAAGACACGGGCGTGGCCGCCGATGTAACTCCTCTGTTCACCTGCTTCGGCTCAGCCAATGAGGGTCTCCCTCTGAATCCGAGGAACGCCTTCTACTATCAGACGACGCCGGATCACTTCGGGTTCACCGCCAATCCCTACGGCTTTGCTTACAGAGATTTGGGATTGGGAACTTTCCTGAGGAGCGGTTTCGGTACCTGGCCCAACCCGAACGCGAGTTGGATACCACAGGCACCAACTTCCGACGGCCTAATGCAGGTGTCTTCGGCGCGCAATGTGGCCATGACGCCTGCTCAGTGCCCCAGTACCGAGGCTCCCGGGCCTTACTTCCAGAAGGAGTTCTTTCACAACGGTTACATCAAGAGCCTGAAACAGCTCGTTCACTTCTACAACACGCGCGACAAGCAGGGGTACGCTTACCCAGTGACATCGGGACACTGCCCGGCAGGAACAACCGAAAAGGTGGACTGCTGGCCGATGCCTGAGGTCAAAAACAATATCGACATGACGACCGGCGATCTCCATTTGACGGATCAGGAAGAGGACCAGATCGTTGCTTTCCTCGAAACTCTCACGGATGGTTTCACGAGACCTTACCCAAACCAGGATGTCTATACAGGTAGGTGCATGACAGGTGGTATGGCAAGTACTCAAGGGAATGAGTTCCTGATACCGACTCCGCCACTTCCGCCGTGTGCGAGCGCTATCTGCGACGTTCCACCACTTCCCACTACGCCCATTCGTTAGCTAAGCCGCTAAAGCGGCGGATGCCCGGAACGAGCGGGGATGAACTACCGATGCATGGGGGCCGGAACCACGGCCTCCATGCCCGTTCGTAGTTTTGTCAATTGAATGTGAATTGAGTGATTCAATGGAGGTTTGTCATGAATAGATCGCTTCAGAAACTGGCTATACCGGTTATGGTCGGTGGCCTACTCTACTCAACCCCAGGGCTCAGCCAGGAGAGCCCGACCACTGAGAAAGCCGCGAAGATCCGGATCACCCAAGGGCCAGAAATCGAACGCAATGACTTTGTTGTGATTATCCGATGGACCAGCAACAACCCCGGGGGATCTCCGGAACATTATGGAGTCGTACGCTACGGTACAAATCCCAAGGAACTTAGCCAGACCGAGAAATCTCCGATCCGGCTGAATCCCGGCCATCCCGATACCGTGTTCCGCGTGCGCATGGACGACCTCAAGCCTCGAACAACCTACTACTATAAGGTTGGGGCCATGGAACCCAACGGCAAGGACGACGGTTTCAAGAGCGAGGTCAAGCAGTTCACCACAAACTAAACGCGACCAGCTACCATTATTCTTCATCGCGGCGAAATTCGGGAGTTAAGCCTTACGGTTCGGCCGGCTTCCAGATCTATCAAGGGGCGGAAGAAGGTGGCTCTGACGACGCTGCCGCAGGCGGAGCAGATCGCCGGTTTTCTCCACCATTATGCTCGCCTTGCTGCATCGCTTGTTCCAATTCTCTCTGGTGATCATTGAGCAGAGCATGAATCTTGCGGTGCGTTTCGTCGCTCACAGCGTGAATCTGCGGACCAAGCTGCTGCCGCGACGCTGTCGGATGCTTATCGAGCAGCGCCTGAATCCTGGCATGGTGCTCCTCAAGCAGAAGCCGGACCTGCTGCTGCTGTTCCGGAGTCAACTCCAGATCTTTCGTAAGTCGAGCAAGTTCCTGCTTCATCGATTGCGGCGTATGGATATGCTGAAGCTGCTGACGCTCTGAAGGCTGCTGTCCCCCATTGTCCTGAGCTGCGGCAGGACCGGCCATTCCGAGTAGGACCATAACCCCATATGCAAGCGTAAAGGGCCGATTTCGCATGGACTGCAACCTCCTTGAGGTCCTCGACGCAATCCTAGCCGAGACTCTGATCTGAATAGACGTGCAATTCCACAACAAGGTTGCGTTAGTACCAATGCAATCAGGTGTGATTGGTCTCCATAAACGCGCCTTATGGTCACTGAGAGGCCGACTCCCGGGATTGTGAACTTTGCCGTTAACGATGCCCACACTTCTCCTGCGGCCAATGCCATACTTGCCGTCAGGTTTCTTCGTGTCGGGCACAGTAACCGAGGGCGGCCGACTACTCGCCTCCCAGGCCACTCAGTTCATTGCCCTGCCTGAGTTTCTCGATTCTCTTTCGCTGGTCCGAGGTCAACAAACGCGAGATCTTAGCTTGTAAATCCGAGTTTTCGGCGACCAATTTCGTCAGCAGACGTGCTTGTGCGAGTGCCAGCGACGAGATTTGTTTCGGGTCGGGATGGGCATTCCGAATGGCCGTCTCCCATTGTTTTCGCGTCGCATCGAGTTCGGCCATCAGTGGGGCAACGTAGGGGCGTTCTCTTGCCATCACCTGTCCGATGGCAGAGATTTGCTTTGGCGTTAGCTCCAAGTATTGCGCTAAAGAGGAATCAAGTTGTAACGAAGAAAACGGCAGCCCTAGAACCAATGCCTGCCCGGTGGACGAGGGATGATCCTTCGTCTGTGCTGCGGAGGCTTGTGCCACAGATTGTTCCAGGACCGCGTGCCAAGCGCTGAACAATTGAAACTGCATCATCGCGATCTGATATCGTTCGCGAGCCAGGTACCCACCCTGTTGGCTTGAGACTTGACCGTTCGCGATCGCCTCGCAACTTTCCCCTAGTTCATGGGACAAATGGCTCGTGATCTTCGCCATCTCGGCCTCGTAGTCTTCAAGAATTTCGCTCGGACCACGGGGGAGTTGAGGCTCAACTCGAAGGACCTCGGTCAGCACTCCATTATTTTCCAGCGCAACAAAGTACTTCTGCACCTCTGGCGCAGGAATGTCTGCGTCAGTTTGGTCTACTACCGCACTGAAGGTCTGGCGTCCTGCAATCAATGAAAACACAAGAACCGCTATGGATGAGAATAGGGGTTTCATATGACTCCTTTCTGTTTGTCGTGTCGTAGTATGTTGTGATCAAGTGAGCGGCGCGCCGGCAGAAGTCGCCGCCGCCGAACCACTGCAGCGCGCGTCGATGATGTCCGATCCTATGCCGCGGGGTACGGGGTTAGGTTCGGAGACTGCAGTAGGCCGCGAATGGTTTCGATAATGGTGTCCAGAAGCGAACCTTTAACGATATGGACATCGACAAATGCCAGCTCTCCAGCAGGCAGATGCGGCCGCCCGGAAAACAGAATGACTCGAGCTTGCGGTTCAACAGCTCTGATCTCCTGGGCGAGTTGCGCACCCGTCATATCCGGTAGCTCATAGTCAACGATCACAATGTGGAAATGTTCCGTAGCAATCAGTTGGAGAGCATCGAGAGCGCGCTTTGCAATACTGACGCGGAATCCTCGGTACTCCAGCATCGCAGCCACGACAATTCGTTGGTCAGTCGCGGTGTCGACGTACAGGATGCGAGGGGAATCGTTAGTCATGTCGTCCTCCAGAGTTACCAAACATGCCCTTTATCGAGTTTTCTCCAACCATCAAGGCGCCTTCGTCGAGGGCAACGACCAGGTGCCTGTTCAATGAAATCCGCCTATTTTCCGCAGTCTGCGCTCTCTGTGAAGCTCGACGGCCTTAGGTCGAGTCTGACCAGGCCGTCGCCCAGGTGCGACCGACCATTCCTGGAGGCTTCGAGTTGGTCAGACGGCGCATTGTGTCCACAAGATCATCGAGATGAGTGCCATTTCCAAAGTGTGCGTCCACAAACACTAATTCTGTGGCAGGCAGAACGGCGTAGCCGGAAAGGAGCACTATGGGAACAGCCGGCATGAGAAGCTTGATCTCCAGTGCCAGTTGTGATCCGGTGAGCGAGGGCATCTGATAATCCAGAAGTGCTAAATCAAAACAAATGTTTCTGCAGCGGCAAAGTGCCTCGACCGGATCGCTAGCTGTGATCATTTCGAACCCACATTCTGCGAGCACACTGCCCAACAACATTCTGGATCGTGCATTGTCGTCTACGTAGAACACTGTTGTCGTTCCATTGTTCATTGTGCCCACTTCTCCCGTACTCGTGAGAACGCGCAGACTCGATTCACTTGCAGGCTACGCTGGGATGAATGAAGTAAAAGTTTGTAAAGCACGAGATCTTTCATCGCGGCGGCGATAGTCGTGTGACCCGCGAATCGAGTCGGAGGATAATCCGCTGCGCGTGCCGGACGCAGGCGCATCTGCATATAACGTGCCATGAACCGTGAATCTCTCAACATCAGCACTTCCTTCCGCATGCTCACTCCCCTTAAACGGGAATAATCGTCACCACGTCGCACTCAATCCGCGCGCTGATCGCGTTGCGCTCAGCACTTCCCTTGTGAGACATCAAGTTTCTGGTGTGCACGATTACTTAGAAGCTTCCGCGACTGCGACAGGAGTAAAGAATTGGTAAAGCTGTGCAAAGATTCGTCAGACCGTCTGCCGGCCCATCGAGCAAGTCCCCAGAGTAGGGGGAAGACCAACGCCGTTCAACTCTCTTCGGCACTTGCAGCGCCGGCCACGAGTAGTTCGCGCGCTAATTGTCGTGGTTATCTTCTTCGTTGTGGATTGCATGGCTTGATTTCGTACTGGCCGCGACGTGTCGCTCTCCGCTCTCTATTTGATCCCGGCGCCGTACGCAGCTTGGTTCTTGGGGAACCGATGGGGATATGCAGGCTGCCTCGCCAGTGCCGCGTTCTCTTGGTGATCGATCTGGGGCGGAATGTTGGCAGGTCAAGGCGCAACAAAGTTGTGAGCCGAAGCGTCAAGCAGCATATATGGAAACGAACTAGCGGTTTCTACGGGACGCTCGCCTTCGTCAACCCAATGTACTTGGCATTTTCTGCTCTTTGTTAGCAGCAACTGCTGCATTGTGCTCTCTGATTGCATACTTTCGATAGTCACTGGGTGATACTCCCGCGTGACGCTCAAAGGCTCGCACGAAACTAGACGTGTGACGATAGCCAAGCGCATATGCGATCTGTTTAATCGGCATATCCGTCGTTGCCAACATTTTCATCGCCGCTTCAAACCGGCAGTTGCGCCGAAACTTTCCTACCGTGAGCCCGGTTTTATCTTTAAACAAATGGCTCAGCCTCGAGATGCTCAGGGTACAACCGCAGGCAAGATCGGCGAGCGTGCGGGATGAGTTTTCATTCAAGAGCCGAACTGCTTTGTCGATCCGGAAATCGGTCTGAATACCTTCCATAAATTGTCATCCTAACTAACCTGGGCTCGGCGGTACTGGCTGCATTTGCATGTCACGATCAGTTGAATTGCGTCTAGCGAAAAAGGTTGGGCAGCGCAAGATCGATGCTGTTCAGCCGCGTTAACTGAGAACTGCTGTACGAGCGAAGAGGCTGACGCCCTGCTGGACACTGGCATTAGGTGCAGATTCCTGCCAGTTTGTAGGGCATTTTGATCGCCACCTTCGGAGCACTGGCATTACTTCGTTGGCAAACAGTTTCTTGCAAGTTAGCGAGCGCAGACCGCGTCCTCATTTTTCTGGCTGTCGGAGCCTTGACACGAAGTTCACAATCCGAGTCCCTATTTCGACACACCAAATCCACGAGTGAACTGCTGGAGCCTTCAAGAACCAACCTATCCGGTAAAAGAGAATCTCCTCGGTGCTCCACCCTCAAGGCTGGCCTTTCCCTGGTGCCGAGAAAACTGAACAGGCTCCGAAACCCAGTCCGTGACCCTCCGTGCTTAACCCTGTTCAGCGGGGTGGTTGCCTACCTGCTGAGAACTCATCTTGAGAATATGCGAGTCAAGTTGTGATTCACGATGCGGTTCGCGAAGCTGAGGGCAACGAGCTCTATCGAACTAATCGGCCGTCTTGGTGCAACGATTCGCCTTTGCGACTTTAGTAGGGTGCTCGGGGATCCAAGTCAGGTCTATCACTTAAGAGAAGATAGCAACGAGGTGAGAGCAATGGCTACGAGACGACGATTCCTCAAGTCCGCAGCGACAACAGTGATGAGCGCCGGGATCGGCCGGCAAGGCTGGGCAGCTGACACAAAGAACGGCGTTCCGTTTCGCACCCTCGGACACACCGGCGAGAGAGTCTCGATAGTGGGTATTGGCGGTTATCACCTGGCGACGCCCGGGGTGAATGCAGAGGAAGGCATCCGCATCGTCCGGGTCGGACTCGAGCAGGGCATCAACTTCCTCGACAACTGCTGGGATTACAACGGGGGAGAGAGCGAACTCCGCATGGGTAAGGCGTTGCGCGACGGCTATCGGAAAAAAGCATTCTTGATGACGAAAATCGACGGCCGAGACAAGGCGACCGCAGCAAGCCAGATCAATGACTCATCGAAGCGCCTGCAGACCGACCAGATCGATCTCTTGCAGTTTCACAAGGTCATTCGTGATAACGACCCAGACCGCATCTTCGCTTGGAGGCGCCCTCGAAGCGGTGCTGGAAGCGAGAAAAGCTGGGAAAGTCCGCTACATCGGATTCACCGGGCACAAGAGTCCCGATATTCATTTGAAGATGCTGGCCCTGGCGTCCGCTCATCAATTCACTTGCGACGCAGTGCAGATGCCCCCCAACGTGATGGATCATCACTTCAACAGCTTCGAGGCCAACGTGCTTCCCGTTCTGCAGAAGCAGAACATCGGGGTGCTGGCCATGAAGCCCATGGGCGATCCATTCATTCTGCAGAGCAAGACCGTGACCGCCCTCGAATGCTTGCATTACGCCATGAATCTGCCGACCAGCGTAGTAATCACGGGATGCGATTCCCTTCCGATCCTTCAGCAGGCTGTGAACGCGGCGCGCAGTTTTCAGCCGATGCGCAAACAGGAACTGGCCGCACTGTTGGCGAAAACCGCAAAGGCAGCCCAGTCGGGCGAGTTTGAAATGTACAAAACCAGCGACCACTTCGACGGCACATACCAGAACCCGCAGCGGCTAGGATAGGAAAGTCGCGAGCTCGGATCGATGTGTGTCCCGAAAGACGACATCCTTGCGTTCCGGCCGAGCCATTGACCCGCATTCTCTCCGCATGATTCATTGAGTCAAACCCTGCCGGAACTCTTCTACCTTATCTCGATGCGACCAACTCTGGAACCTCAGCGAGTCTTTGGTGCTCTTCATCCGTTAGGCGCACCGAAGCCGCGGCAACGTTCTCTTCAAGATGTTCGGCCGAGCTGGTTCCTGGAATGGGCAGCATCATGGGAGACCGCCGCAGAAGCCAAGCTAATGCCACCTGCTTTGCGCTTGCCTGATGCGCGTGTGCGATTTTGTTGAGCACCTCGCCGGCGACCTTGCCTGCTCCCAGAGGAAACCAGGGTATGAAGGCTATTCCATGGCTCTCACAATAGTCCACCACATAGTCCCATTCACGATCCGCAAAGCTGTAGCGGTTCTGGACGGAGACGATGGGGACAATCTTGCGCGCTCGCTCGATATGCTCCCGGGTAACGTTCGACAGGGCGACCAGCCGAATCTTCCCTTCGTTTCGGAGGCCGGCCAGAGTTTCTACTGAGGCCTCAAAGGACACGACCGGATCCGGAGTATGCAGCTGATAAACATCAATGCGATCCAGTCTCAGTCGCTTGAGGCTCCCATCCACCGTCTCACGCAAGTGAGCAGGAGTTGCGTCGTGGGTCCACTGATTCGGGCCTGGACGATTCCAGCCGCCCTTGGTTGCAATGATCAGTCCCTTTGGATAAGGAAACAGGGCTTCGGCAATCAACTCCTCACTGACGTGGGGACCGTAAGAATCCGCAGTATCGATGAAGTTGACCTCCAGCTCCACCGCACGGCGCAGAACCGCGAGCGCAGCTTTCCGATCCTTTGGAGGACCCCAGATGCCTTCGCCAGTGAGACGCATCGCCCCGAAACCAAGACGATGAACAGAAAGCTCCTTGCCCAATGAAACATCCCCGGCCAACCTTGCAGAAACCTCTTTCCTATTCACGCTAACCTCCCGAATTGTTCGTTTCACATTTCATGGTGTTCATGCCCGCGTACCGATTCTTAAGTTGATTGCCGGACATGGGACGTTATGGAAGTGGACGTCTTGGGCTGCCCACCCTAACGCCGGAACCACCGATGGAACAACCAATCTCGCCCACTTACAAGAATACGCTCGCATGCCCGAATTCCAATTACTGTCCCCGAGCACGATCGCCGATTGCTCGCCAAATCACATGGGCGGCTCAGCACTGGCTGGAACCGGTGAGCAACACAGTCACAGATCGCTGTAGCTGATCTTCCCGATGAAAATGCTGGCATCGATAACCGTCTCCGTGGCGCTCGTGGTGGTTGTGGTGCTATCTCGCCCGAAAAAGGGGATCGATCAGGCAACTTCGGCGACGCATGACTACCTCGATGCCGAACCTTTCCGCGGGTCAGAGGGCGGGAAGATGTTGGCCCAGGCTTGCGGAAGCTGCCATTCGAACCAGACGGATTGGCCCTGGTACAGCCATGTCGCGCCGGTCTCGCGGTGGATCCAGAGCCACGTGCGCAAAGGAAGGGAGGAATTGAATTTCTCCAAACGGACAAATTATTCTGCGCGCCAGCGACGTGCCAAGCTAGATTCGATCTGCGGAGTAATCTCGACGGATGCCTTGGTCGTACACCATAATGCATCCTGGAGCAAGACTCACCGCAAAGGACAAAAAGGCTGTGTGCGTTTGGGCGGCGATGGAAATTGAGCGCGAGAAATGAACTTCGCCTCACTCCGGATCCATGCGGCTTTGCACAGGCACACTGCCGCGCACGCGCCGTCTGGCCGACTTGAACGGTCTCTCTTGAGTCAATCGAGTCTGACGGACGCATGATAACAGGATTGAACAAATGCCCGCGAAGCCTGCAATGCGAGCAAAGTCGATCCAACGTCATGATTGCTTCCCCAAGTTGGTTCGTGAGATCGGCAGCTCACGAATCCGCTTGCCCGT
>Ga0137418_10001045_pt1 | contig 25331 bp, 31 predicted proteins | sample CZODoug3_1_2_16f_FD_122242 | JGI IMG/M metagenome (GOLD analysis project Ga0137418, IMG submission 122242) | Vadose zone soil fungal communities from Angelo Coast Range Reserve, California, USA - CZODoug3_1_2_16fungal (Hybrid Assembly) | ecosystem: Environmental > Terrestrial > Soil > Vadose...
GGAGAGACGGTGAGCCTCGCTTAGGATGCGGGCGGCGCGGCCGCCCCCCGGGCCTCGCGGAGGGCCAGCACCTGGTCGCCGACATGGAGCGTGGCGTCCCACGTGATCGCGATCGCGTCTTTCACGCTTTGGTGCGCGGGACAGCCCTCAGGATGGACCTGGAGCGCGCGCTCGGTCGCCTCGCGGGCTTCCGGCGGCACGCGGAGATCGTAGTGGACGTGGATGGATTTGATCCGGATGGTCTTGCCGATGCCCGAGATGCGACCGTCGACGGTGGCCGTGAAGCTCTCGCGCTCGAAGGCGATCTTGCGCCCTGCCAGGGCGCCTCGCAGGGTGCCGTACATTCACCCGGCGACGGCGGCGACGATGTGATCGAGCGTCGACGCGATCGGCGGACCATCCTTGACGCCGTAGTACTCACGGAGCTTTCCTTGCACGCCATATACGACCGGCTCTGACACATCTCCGAGGTACGCGTGGCGGAAGCCATTGCGGTACTCCAGGCGGGCGTGAGAGACGTATTCGAAGTCATCGGCCATGGTCAGCCCTCCAGGTTTGCGGTCAGCGTGCGAGTGCCTGCAAGACGGCGATCGTCTCGGACGGTTCGGCGCGGCGCGTGTAGTCCGGATCGACGTCCCGCGACCGGATCACGCCGGCACGATCGACCACGAAGCGGGCCGGCATCGGAAGCGTCCACGAGTCATCACCGTTGGCCTTCGCCAGGTCGAGACCGAATCCACGGTAGACCGCCTGCAGGTCCTCAGGCACCGTGAACACGAGCCCGTAGCGCCCTGCGACCATGTTGCCACGATCGTGGAGATGCTCCATCGGCAGCGGCTGCTGATGTTCGGACTCGCGCGCCGTCCGCTGGACCTGGGGTGAGATGACCACCAGGGTCGCGCCGAGCGTCCTGATGTCAGGCAGAACGGTCTTCAGAGCTTCCAGCTCTGCCACGCAGTAGGGTCACCACCGACCGCGGAAGAAGCTCAAGATGACGGGCCCACGCCCGCGGAGTTCGGCGAGATCCACCGATCGTCCGGCGGCGTTGGGCAACCTGAAGTCAGGGGCGCCCTCGCCCACCTTGACGACGCGGTCGACTGCGCCAGACCGCCGGAGATCGTCGACGGCCCGCTCCATGATGGCACGTGACGCCGCCGGGAAACGCTCGCGAGACTTTTCCCTGATCGCCTGGAGCTGTTCGTTGAGGGTCATGGCGTCTCCTTCGAGGAAGATTCGAGCGCCGCGGTCAAACGGCAGCCTCCGCGATGCCGGAAGAGGACGATGCCGTGAATCCCTGGGGAGCGAGCTTGAAGGCCTTCGCGAGCTTACTGGCGAAGGTTTGGTAGCCGACGATGAACGTGAGCTCGAGGACTTCCGGCTCGGAGAAGTGTTGACGAAGCCGCTCGAAGCACGCATCGGTCACGTCAAGGTCGTCGCGAACGACGGCGGTGGCGAATTCGAGCGCCGCGCGCTCGCGATCCGAGAACGCGGGACTCGTCTCCCACGACGAGAGGGCGGTGAGCTTGGCCGAGGGAATGCCGACTCTCACGCCGACGGCGTGGCGGATGTCCATTCAGTACGCACTCTCGTAGAGGTTGGCGACATGCACGTTGAGAAGGGCGCGGAGCGAAGTATCGATCGTACCGAACCACTCGATCGCGCCATAGAGGCCTCCGAGCCCGAGCATGAGTGGGATCCGATGGGCCAGGATCCGCTCCGGCGTTGGGACCGCGCCGAACATCCGTTCGCCGATCTTGTAAAACGCCCGGACCGCCAGTCCTGGTCGCTCGATCTCGCTGATTCGCTCCATGACCGCCTCCTCCTGGGTTCGCATCGTGCCCTTGGCCATCGTCCGGTAGTGACCACTATGACATTAGGTGTCATGGCGGATGGGGAAGACATCTACCACGTACGAAAACGTTGGTGCCGAAGGGGGGACTCGAACCCCCACACCCTTGCGGGCACATGACCCTGAATCATGCGCGTCTGCCAATTCCGCCACTTCGGCCCGAACGGCGTCAGTCATAATACCTTTCGGACATGGCCAGTCAAGCCGACCGCAGCGCCAAGGACCGCGCCATCGCCACCAACCGGCGCGCGCGCCACGAGTACGAGATCCTCGAGACCGTCGAGGCGGGGCTCGTGCTGCGTGGCACGGAGGTGAAGTCGCTCCGGGCCGGCCAGGTGACCTTCAAGGACGCCTACGCGACAGTCCGGAACGACGAAGGGTGGCTCCTCGGCTGCCACATCAGCCCGTACAGCCACGGCACCGACGCGAACCACGATCCGGAGCGGGATCGAAAGCTCCTGCTTCACCGCCGGGAGCTCACCCGCCTCGTCGGCAAGATCGCCGAGCGCGGTTTGACCCTGATCCCCCTTCGTCTATACTTTAAGGGCGGCCGCGCGAAGGTCGAATTGGGGCTCGCGCGCGGCCGAAAGCTTCACGACAAGCGCTCGGCCATCCGAGAGCGCGAGGTGAAGCGCGAGATGGACAAGGCCGCGCGCGCGGCGCAACGAGCCCGATAAGGGGGGGCGACAGGTTTCGACGGGGATCAGTGAGGCTCAGGCTGCGTCTCGAGGTTTCTCTCCCCTCGTTAAATAGAGAGAACGGTATAGCTGCCAACACACAGCTAGCTCTGGCGGCCTAACACCCGTCAGCGTCCGCCGGTTCGAGCCATCAGGGACCGGGAACGGGCGTCATACTCTGGTGGCTGGCTCCAAACCTGGCCTCAGGGGAGGGGCGAGACAAATGAGGCTGGTCCCTCGGTGATCCTGCCGAGCGGAGTGCCGAGGGACGAGACGCCGTAGAGTAGATCGGCTATCGACGTAGACGCCTGCGGCTGAGGGTTTCCGGACGTGGGTTCGATTCCCACCGCCTCCACCAACTCTTCATCATGTCCCGCTTCAGCGCGCTCTTGGGTGACACGCGGTCACGAGGAGTGTCGTTCGGGCAAGCCACCGCGAACGAAAACCCGATTGATTTCGCGACGCTGAGCGTGGAGTTGGTCTTGCATCCTCCCTTCCGGCGTGATGCGGACATGCACCATCGCCGTGCTGCTCTCGCTACTTCTCGCCGGTTGCGGGCCGATGATCCATGGGTATTCCTTGCGGCAGCCGCGGTCCGACGAGTTTCGGAATGTCGGCGAGATTCTCGACCCCTTGCTGCTGGCCCTCGAGCTTCCATCGCTTCGAACGATCGCCATGTCCAAGGGCTGCAAGATCGGATTTGCCGTCATACGAACCGACAGAGTCAACGTCTGGAGCTCGCCAGGGACCACCTCGCCGTGCCTGTACTTCACCCTGCTGGTCACCGAGGGCGCGCTCACGATCCCACCGGATCATTTGATGGCGACGATCGCGCACGAGCTGGGCCATCTCGCCTTGCATCACACACCACAGTCCGACGCCGGCCCACTCGCCGTGTCGGCGGAAGACTGGCGAGCAATTCAGGCGCAGGAACTGGAGGCCGATCGGTTCGCCGTCGCCCTCCTGAAGCGAACGAGGGCCGTCTATCGCGTCGGTTCATGCGAAGCGATGGGGCGGTTCCTCCGGCGCAGCGTTTCCGACTGGTATGGTCCGGAGATCTCGACGCGGATGAACGAGGCCGTGACCCAGCGGGCGGAATCGGCGGATACGGACTGCGCGTCGCCGGATCAGACGCCACCGCCGCGGTGGACACCGGCCGCCCAGGTTCGCGAGTAGGTAGTCCGAAGTCAGCCTCCCCAGGCCGGGCGGCCGTTGGACGCCGCGGCCGCTTGACAGATCTTCCCTCCTTGCCTTACTTTTCGCTTGACCGTCAGACGAGAGCTCGATTCTCCTCGCGGAGGGATGAACATGAGACGCCATCGTTGGAATGTGCTCCTCGCGGGCGGCGTACTTCTGGCAACGGCGGGTTGTGCGACGAGCGACGAGTGGGGTGCATGGGCGGCGCATCCCGCGCATTTCGCCTCACGCGATCACATGCTCTTCTCGGTGCGGAATACGGAGGGGGCCCCGCCGCGTGTCACGCGGGAGGATCTCAACGTGGCGCAGGAGCAGGGGTGGTGGGGCAAGACTGAGACCGTCAGCCCGGGAGAGATTCTCGAGCGCTAGCCGCTGGGGTCCCAAGCGCCCAGCTCTGAACCGTCGTCGCCTATCCTGGCTCTAACGACGACGACGGGTTCGCGACCGCTAGTCTGCCTCTGGACGTGACCACCCGTACCTCGTCGTCAACGCCTCGTCCTCTTCTCGTCGCGCTCCCCTGGCGACGTTGTCCGACAACCCGAGCCGGCTCAGTTCTCCAGCCTTTTCGACAATTTGCTGATAGACGAAGGGCGGTTTAGTATCGAGCGGAGAGAACCCGAGTGAGAGGCGGGCAAGGGTTCGCATTGGTTCCCACCGCCTCCACCAACTTCGCTCGCACAGTCCTATGGGCACCGCCGCCGCCGTGCTGTTCGACTTCGGGGGAACCCTGGACGCCGACGGGGTCCCATGGAAAAAGCGCGTCTACCGGCTCTTCGTCGACGCGGGCGTCGTCGTCACACCGGAGCAGTTCGATCCCGTGTTTTATGGGGCCGACGACGCGCTGGTCGGCACGATCCCGCCCGCGTCCTCGTTCCAGGACACCGTCGCTCGGCTCGTCGCCGGCGTCGCCGGCAGGCTCGAGCTCCGGGATGGGGCGCTCGCCGGGTCCATCACACGACGGTTCCTCGACGCTTCGCTGGAGTGCCTCGCAAACAACACTCCCCTGCTCGAGCGTCTCGCGCGGCGGTACCGGCTCGGCATCGTCTCCAACTTCTACGGCAACCTCGAGCGCGTCTGCGCCGACGCGGGAATCCGCCCGTTCTTCGACGCCATCGCTGACTCGGCCCGGGTCGGGTGCCTGAAGCCCGACCCGCGCATCTTCCGTCACGCCTTCGAGGCGCTCGGCGTCGCGCCAGAGTCTGCGACGTTCGTCGGCGACTCGCTGCCGCGCGACATGGTCGGCGCGCGTGGCGTGGGCATGCGGCACATCTGGCTGGCCGGCGAGGGCGCCTCGGGCGTGGGCCCCTGCTGCCGTGACGATCGGGTGATCCATTCGCTGAAGGACCTCGAGGGGCTCCTCCTGTGAGGCCCCCCGGGCTCCTGGGCGGCATCATCGCGGCCGGCGAGGGGAGCCGCCTGCGCGCCGCGGGCTTCACGATGCCGAAGCCCCTCGTGCCCGTCGCGGGCGTGCCGCTGATCGAGACCGTCATCGGCAACTGCCGCGCCGCGGGGATCGGCCCACTCGTCGTCATCGTGAACGAGCAGGAGCGCGAGGTGCCGGACTGGGTGAGCTCGCGCTTCCCCGACCTCGAGGCGGAGTTCGTCGTGAAGACGACGCGCTCGTCGCTGGAGAGCTTCCGCGAGGTGGTGGGCCGTGGAGGCAGCGGCCGCATGCTGGTGTCGACGGTGGACGCCTGGTGCCGTGAGGCCGACTTCGTGCGCTTCGTCGAGGCCGCGCGCCGGCGCCCGGAGGACGCCACGGTGCTCGCGGTCACGCCGCTCGTCGCCGACGAGAATCCGCTCCGCGTCGGCCTGGACCCGTCGGGACGGGTCACCGTGGTGGGCGGAGCGTCCGGCGAGCTCGTCACAGCGGGGATGTATCTCGTCTCCTCGCGCGCCCGAGGCCTCCGGCCACCGGCCGCGCTCGGCAGGCTCCGCGAGTTCCTCGCCTGGCTCCCGCAGGCGGGCGAGCCGGTCTACGGCGAGGTGATCGAGACGGTCGTAGACGTGGACCGGGCCGAGGACGTGACGCTCGCCGAGACCCTGGCCTTGGAGGGCCGGGTAATATAGTTCCTTTCAGGAGGAGACGCGTGAAGAACTCGCTCTGCTGGGGCGTCTTTCGCGAAGTGGCGCACTCGCCGGGCCGCGAGTCCGACGACGCCGAGATCCTGAGGCTCACCGGGAAGCACCTCGAGGCGAAAGGGCTCCAGGTCGTGCTGAAGACCCCGGAGGAAATCAACGGGGTGGACGAGGGCCGGCCGCGCTTCGTCTTCCTCATGTGCGAGCGCGTGGACGTGCTCCACCGGCTCCGCGCGCTCGAAGCGGCCGGCGTACCGCACGTGAACAGCCCGCAGTCGGTCCTCAACACCTACCGCGAGCGGATGCTCGAGGCCTTCGCCGAGGCGAACGTACCGTTCATCGCGAGCCGGCTCGTCGCCACGTCGGCGCCGGGTGTGCCGGGGCCTCTGCCCGCGTGGGTGAAGCGCTCGGACGTGCACAACACGCAGGAGGGCGACGTCGTCTTCGCGCCCACCGCCGCCGCCGGCGCGGCCGCCTTGCGCGGCCTCGCCGCACGCGGCATCGCGCGCGCCGTGGTCCAGCCCCAGGTGGACGGCGACCTCGTGAAGTTCTACGGCGTCGGCGCCGGCGGCGGGCCGCACGGCGAGCCGCCGTGGTTCCGCTGGTTCTACCACAAGGAGCAGCGCGTGGTCGGCCACCCGCTGGATCCCGCCCAGCTTGCCCGTTTGGTGCGGCGGGCCGCGCTCGCCCTCGGGCTCGACGTGTATGGTGGAGACGCGATCGTGACGCGGGCCGGCGGGATCGTGCTGCTCGACGTCAACGCGTGGCCGAGCTTCGCGCTCTATCGCGAGGAGGCGGCCGAGCGTATCGCCGCGCACGTTGCCTTCCGCTTCGCCGGAGCGGCGCAATGACGCGGCGCCGCGAGATCGGACCGCGGTCGCGTGACATCGTCGCCCAGGAGCGACGCCATATCGCGCCCGGGCTGCAGTCCTTCGCCCTCACGGCCGGCGTGGCGATGGCCCGTGGCGAGGGTTGCACGCTGATCGACGAGGACGGCAACGAGTACATCGACTTCATCGCCGGCATCGGCGTGGGCAGCGTCGGTCATTGCCATCCGCATTACGTGGAATCGCTGAAGCGGCAGCTCGAGCGCCTGACGTTCGGCAGCTTCACCACCGAGACGCGCGCCCGCTTCCTCGCGCAGCTGGCGGGCCTCACGCCGGAGGGGCTCACCCGCATCCAGCTCTTCTCCGGGGGCGCCGAGGCCGTGGAGGCCGCCCTGCGCCTCGCCAAGGCCGCCACCGGCAAGCACGAGGTGCTCGGCTTCTGGGGCGGGTTCCACGGCAAGACGGGCGGGGTGCTCGGCCTGCTCGGCAGCGACTTCAAGCACCACCTCGGCCCCTTCATGCCCGGCCGCTACGTGTCGCCGTACGCGGACTGCTACCGCTGTCCGCTCAAGCTGCGCTTTCCGGAGTGCGGGATCGCGTGCGCGGACTTCCTGCGCGACGTCATCCGCTACCAGACCGGCGGCGAGATCTCCGCGATCATCGTCGAGCCGATCCAGGGCACGGCCGGCAACGTCGTGCCGCCGTCCGGCTTCCTGCGCGCGGTCCAGGCCATCGCCAAGGAGCACGACGCCCTCTTCATCGCGGACGAGATGCTGACGGGCTTCGGGCGCACGGGCGCGATGTGGGGCTCGTCCCACGACGGCGTCGTGCCCGACGTCATGACGATCGGCAAGGGGATGGGCGGCGGCTTCCCGCTGAGCGCCGTCGTCTCCACCGAGAACCTGACCAACCGCGCGCCATGGTCGAATCCCAGCGCGAGCTCGTCCAGCTACGGCGGCAACCCGCTCGCGGCGGCGGCCGGCCTCGCCACGCTCGAGATCCTCCTCAAGGAGGACCTCGTCCGCAACGCCGAGCGCGTCGGCCAGGTCATGCTCAGACGGCTAGAAGCGCTGAAGGAGAAACACCGGTGCGTGGGCGAGGTGCGGGGCAAGGGCCTGATGCTCGGCATCGAGCTGGTCAGCGACCGGCAGACGAGGGAGCCGCTCGGCAGGGACGTGACGCGCGCCCTCTACCAGGAGTGCCTGCGCCGCGGGCTGGTCGCCATGACCTACGCGCCCTCGATCCGGATCAACCCGCCCCTCGTGATCCGTGAGGACACCGCCCTGGCCGGGCTCGCCATCCTGGACGAGGCGCTGGAGGCGGTCGGGCGCGCGCACGGGCTCTCCTGACGGATGCTACGCGGGGCGATCATCGGCCTGGGCAACGTCGCCATCGAAGGCCACCTGCCGGGCTGGACCCGCCGCGACGATGTCGAGATCGTCGCCCTCAGTGACACCCAAGCCGCGCGTCGACAGCCCGCCGAGGCGCGGCTGCCGGCGGCGCGCTGGTACGACTCGGTCGAAGACCTTCTCGCGCACGAGCCGCTCGACTTCGTCGATATCTGCACACCGCCCGCGAGCCACGGCCTCCTGGTGTGTCGCGCGCTGGAGCGCGGCCTCCACGTGCTCTGCGAGAAGCCTCTCGTCGTCGCGCCCGATGACCTGACGCGGGTGGCCCGGCTGGCCGAGGAGACTCGCCGCGTCGTCCACACGGTGCACAACTGGCATCACGCGCCGATCATCAAGCGCAGCGTCGAGCTCGTGCAGCAGGGCACGATCGGGCAGGTCACGCGCGTCACGTGGCAGACGCTTCGGACGAAGGCCGCCGCGGCCAGCAATGCGAACGCGGTCAACTGGCGGCTCGACCCGGCGCTCGGCGGCGGTGGCGTGCTGACCGATCATGGCTGGCACGTGTTCTATCTGCTCGGGAACTGGCTCGCGGGATCGCCGACGTCGGTGAGCGCGCGCCTGGAGCGACGGCGGCACACGGCCTCGCCCGTCGAGGATACGGCGACGGTGCAGGTGACCTTTCCCCGCGCGACGGCCGATATCTTCCTCACCTGGGCCGCGGACCGGCGCGACAACGTCGTGGAGCTCATCGGAACCGACGGTCGCATCGAGCTCCACGAGGAGACGCTGCGGCTCCAGCGCGACGGCTCCGAGCGGCAGTGGTCGTGCCCCCCCGCCCTCTCGAAGGGCTCGGCGCATCCCGACTGGTTCGATCCCGAGGTGAATCGGTTCCTGGGCGAGGTGACGGGGGCGGTGGAGCGCGACGGCAACCTCGCCGAGGCCCGGCTCTGCAGCGTGCTCGAGAGCCTCGCGCGCGACTCCGACCGCCGCGGCGGTCGGCCCCTCGCCCTGCCGAGCCTGCCGATCGCATGATCCTCGTCGTCGTGCCGTCCGCGCCGGACGGTGCCGCGGCTGTCTCCCCCGCCCGCGTCGTGGCCGGTCTTCCGTTGCTCACGCGGATCGTGCGGGCGGCAACGGCGGCCGGCTACGAGCACGTCTTCGTGCGCGACGCGGGGCCGGCGACCCGGCACCTGCTCGGCGGCACGACCGCCGTCGTCCTCACGACGTCCACCCCGCTGCCGCCAGTCTCGAAGCGGCGGATCGTCGTGGTGGCGGCCAACGTGGTGCCCCAGTCGCGCTGGCTGCGCGCGCTGCTGGAGATGCCGATCGAGCCGGAGCGGCTCTACGTCGACGGCGCCGGCGCGATGGCCGTCGAGACCGAGCGCGCCGGCGAGGTCCTCCGCGCGGCGGCCCGCGCGCCGAGCGCCGCCGCCCTCGCGGCCGAGCTCGGCCACGTGTTCGCGCGCGAGGCCCTGCCGCTCACCGCGGACGGGCGGTTCCCGCTCGCGTCGGCCGGTGACGTCGCGGCGGCGGAGACCTGGCTCCTCCGGAGCCTGATCAAGCGGAACGAAGGCTTCATGTCGCGTCACTTCGAGCGCCGCATCTCGCTGGCCATCACCCGGCGCCTGGTGGCGACCCCCGTGACGCCCAATATAATGACGCTCACGAGCGTGGTGATCGGGCTGGCCGGGGCGCCGTTCTTCCTCAGCCCGGCGCCGGCCTTCCAGGTCACGGGCGCGCTGCTCTTGCTCACGCACTCGGTGCTCGATGGCTGTGACGGCGAGCTGGCCCGGCTGAAGTTCCAGCAGTCGCGCGTCGGGGCGAGGCTCGACTACTGGGGCGACAACGTCGTCCACGTCGCGGTGTTCGTCTGCATCGCCGTCGGCTGGGCGCTGAGCGCGGGGACGGCGTGGCCGCTCGTGCTCGGCGCGGTCGCCGCGGCGGCCACGCTCGGCTCGGCCGCCCTCATGTTCGCGCACACGGCCGAAGACCGCGCGGTGGGCGCCGAGAGCCCGGGCGCGGCCCGCCTGACCGCCGCGCTTGCCAACCGCGACTTCATCTACGTGGTGATCGTGCTGGCAGCCTTCGGGAAAGCCTCGTGGTTCCTGGCGGCGACGGCGGTGGGAGGGCCAGCATTCCTGCTCGTGGCGCTGTGGAATCGGTATCATGGCCGCCTTCGCTGACGTCCTGCTCCGCGGCCTCAACCTGTCGGCCCAGGCCATCGCGATCGGCGGCGTGGCCTTCGCCCTCGTCGTCCTCGCGTCGGGATGGGCACCCGACGACGCGCCGCTGCGGCGCGTCTGGCGCCTGCTCGCGCTGGGCGCCGCCGGCGTCGCCGTCACCCAGGGCCTCTCGCTCGGCGTCGTGGTCGGAGCACTCGGCACGGAGTCCGACTGGCACACGCGCGAGCTGGCGGCCACGTCCTTTGTCAGGGCCAGCGCGCTGAGAATGCTCGCGAGCGGAGGGCTCGTCCTCGGCGCGCTCGCACTCCGCCGGCCGTCGCAGGCGCGCATCCGCTGGGCGCTGCTGCTCGCGTGCGCGCTGGGGCTCGTCGTCGCCGGCGCCTGGACGAGCCACGCGGCGGCGCGCGCCGGCCATCGCACGACCTTGATGGCGCTCGACGCGCTCCACCAGCTCGCGGCCGCCGTCTGGCTCGGCGGCCTGTTCCATCTCCTCGTGGCGGCGTTCGCCTCCGCCGAGCGCCCGTGGCCACCGCGCCTCCTGCAGCGTTTCTCGGCGATGGCGCTCGGCGCCGTCGGCGTGCTGGTCGCGGCGGGCGCCGGCCTCACGCTCGGCTACGTCGGCGGGCTGCACGCGCTGGTCGGCACGGCCTACGGCGTGATGGTCCTCACGAAGATGGTGATCCTCGCCGGCCTGCTCGCGCTCGGCGCCGCGAACTTCTTCGCCGTGCGCCGTCTCGCGGACGGACGCCCGGTCTCGCTGCCACGGGTCCGACGCTTCGTCGAGGTCGAGCTGGGGCTCGGCATCACGGTGCTCTTCGCCGCCGCCTCCCTGACGTCGCTGCCGCCGGCGATCGACGTCGTCGCCGACCGCGCGACACCGGATGAGGTGGCGACGCGATTCACCCCGCGCTGGCCGAGCTTCACGTCACCGCCGATCGCCGAGCTGCCCGTCGACGACAAGAACGCGCCCCGCACCGACGCCGACCGCGCCTGGTCGGAGTACAACCATCACGTCTCCGGGCTCTTCGTGCTGCTGATGGGAACGCTCGCGGTCGTGCACGTGAGCGGACGGGCCCGGTGGGCGCGTCACTGGCCGCTGGCGCTGCTGGGGCTGGCCGCCTTCATGCTGGTGCGCAACGACCCGGGGGCGTGGCCGCTCGGGCCGCAGGGATTCTGGGCGAGCATGGCCGAGCCCACCGTGCTGCAGCATCGCGTCTTCGTGCTGCTCGTCGTCGCCTTCGGCCTGTTCGAGTGGACGGTGCGCACCCGGCGGCTGCGCTCGCCGCGGTGGGCGCTCGTCTTTCCGCTGCTCTGCGCCCTCGGCGGCGGGCTCCTGCTCACGCACTCGCACGCCGGCCTGAACCTCAAGTCGGAATTCCTTCTGGAAGTCACCCACGCACCGCTCGGCGTCCTCGGGGTCGTGATCGGCTGGGCCCGCTGGCTCGAGCTGAGGCTGGCGGCGCCGGACGATCGCCTGCCGGGTCGGGTGTGGGCGACGGGCCTGGCGGTGTTCGGCGTCCTGCTGCTGCTCTACCGGGAAAGCTGAGCGCCGCCGGCGCGCGCATGAAGCTGCTCCGCGCGCTGCTCCTCGTGGTCGGCCTCGTGTTCCTCGGCGTCCTCGTCATGACCAACGAGCCGGCGGCGATCTTCGCCGCCGTCAGGGGCCTGTCGTGGCGGCTCGCGGTCATCGCCGTCTTCCCCTTCGTCCTCGTCACGACGTTCGACACGCTCGGCTGGAAGTACGCCTTCCTGCGCGACCGCGTGCCCATTCGCACGCTGCTGCCGGTGCGGATCGCGGGTGAAGCCTTCAACCTGACCACCCCCACGGCGTCGCTCGGCGGCGAGGCCATCAAGACGTGGCTGCTGCGACGTCACGTGTCGCTGGACGAGGCCGTGCTGTCGGTCGTCGTCGCCAAGACCACCATCACGCTCGCCCAGGGCCTCTTCCTCCTGCTCGGCATCGTCGTGGCGTGGATGGCGGGGTTGCCGAACTCCTCGCTGCTGCACGGGATGATGTGGCTCCTGGCGCTCGAGGTGCTGGCGGTCGCCGGCTTCGTGATGGCGCAGCTGCGCGGCCTCTTCGGCCCGGTCGAGCGCTGGCTCGGCCGCGTGGGCCTGCGCCTGTCCCGGCACAAGGAGACGGGCGCGCGCGTCGATCGCGGCCTGGTGAAGTTTTACCGCGAGGAGCCGCGGCGGCTGATCCTCTCGATCGCCTTTCACCTCGTCGCCTGGCTGCTCGGCGTGGTGGAGGTCTTCCTCGCGCTGCGCTTCCTCGGGGTGCCCGTGTCGCTGACCACGGCCACCATCATCGAGGCGTTCGGGACGGCCGTGCGCTTCGCGACGTTCCTGGTGCCCGCGAGCGTCGGCGCGCAGGAGGGCGGCTACGTGGTGACGTTCGTCGCGCTGGGGCTGCCGCCCTCGACGGCCGTGGCCTTCGGGCTCACGCGGCGCGTGCGCGAGATCCTCTGGATCATCGTGGGCCTCGTCATCTTCGCGCTGATGCGCAGCAGCGACGCGCGGCCGGTGTCAGCCCGCCCGTGACTCGATCGCGCGCACCTCGTCGGCGGACAGCGCCAGGTCACGGCTCGCCAGGTCCTGGGTCATGTGCTCGGGATCGGCGGTGCCCGTCAGCGGCAGCATCCCGACCGCCTGCGCGAAGCGGAACACGACCTGGGGCCGGGTGGCGTGCAGACGCGCGGCGAGGCGGCTCACCAGCGGATGCTGCAGCACCTCGGGGTTGGCGGTGAGGAGCGAGAAGCCCTGATAGACGATGCTCCGCTGCGCGCAGAACGCGCGCACCGCGCGATCCCAGCCCAGGCGGGCGAAGCAGCGATTCTGCACGAACGCGGGCGCCTCGGCGCCGGTGGCCGTCATCTGCTCGAGGTGGCGCAGCGAGACGTTGCTCACGCCGAGCAGCCGCGTGCGCCCGGCGTCGCGCTCCTTCACCATCGCGTCCCAGGTCTCGGCGTCGTCCTCGCTCCAGCCGTGGCCGGAGGCGGGCCCGTGCAGCACGTAGCTGTCGACGTGATCGGTGCCGAGATGCTCGAGCGAGCTGGCCATCGACTGCGCGACCTGCGTCGAGAGATCCGTCGCGGGATCGTACGGCAGCCGGTGGTCCTGGCCCTGCGGGTAGGTGAACTTCGTCTGCAAGAACAGATCGTCGCGGGTCACGACGCCCGCGCGATACGCGGCGGCCAGCCCCTGGCCGACGCCGGCTTCGAAGTAGTGGCGCCGCTGGTTGGCGGTGTCGATGCCACGAAACCCGGTCCGCAGAGCGAGCTCGGTCAGGGCCGGCGTCCGGTCTTCCTTCCAGGCGGTGCCGTAGAGGAAATCGGGAACGCTCGCGGACGCCACTATCGAGTGGGCGCTTTCGGCGCCACCGAGACGCCGCGCGCGCCCGTCTTCTCGATCGCCCGCGCCACCAGGCCGGAGGCCTTGGCGTCCTCGACGAAGCCGCGCAGGTAGGCGAGCCCGGCGTCGCGGCCCCGCGGAACGCCCACGGCCTGCGGCACCTTCATGAACTGACCGTCGAGCATGCGCGAGCCGGGCAGCCTGGCGGCGAGCCCGATCAGCGCCTGTCGTAGCCCCGCCAGCGCGTCGGCCTTGCCCGTCACGAGCAGGTCGAAGGCCGCGTCGGCGTTCGGCGCGCGCACCAGCTGCGCGCGCGTCAGGCTGCGGCTCAGGAACAGCTCGTAGTTGGCGCGCGCCGGCGCCGCGACGCGCACGCCCTCGCGGTCGACGTCCGCCACCGCGGAGAGCGCCGAGCCCGCCGGCACCAGATACGTCGCCTCGATCTCGAGGTAGGCCGCGGTGAAGCCGATCTCGCCCTCGCGGGCGGGATCGATCCCGAGGAACGCGATGTCCCAGGCGCCGGTCTTCGCCGCGTCCACCATGGCCGCGACGCTCGTGTACGCGATGAGCGCGACCGGCACGCCGAGCCGCTGCGCGAGCTCCCACGTCAGATCGATCGCCACGCCGCGGGACTCGCCGCTCGCCGGGTCCTTCTGGGCGAGGATGAAGTTCCCGTAGTTGATCCCGGCGCGAAGCGTGCCGGTGGGCGCGAGGTCGGCACGGACGGCCGGCGTCAGCTGAGTCATGGCGCAGGATGCTAGCAGAATCACGGCGACAAGTCCCGGCGCGCGGCTCATCCCGGCGTCGGCGTCACCGCGCCGCCGGCGAGCAGGCGCTCGACGTCGCGCTCCGCGAAACCCGCCCACGCGAGGATCGCGCGGACCTCGCTGCCGAACGGCGGTGTCGGCGGCCCCGCCACGAAGCCGCCGGCGTCGACCTGCACGGGCGGCCCGAGCACCGTGACGGGCCCGAGGGTGCTGTGCTCGAAGCGCTGGAACATCGCGTTCGCCGCCGGCTGCGGATCGTCGAGGATCTCGATGGGCAGCGCGACACCGCTGACGGGCACGCCGGCGGCGTCGAGAACCGCCTTCCACTCCCCCGTCGTGCGCGAGGCCAGCGTCGCCTCCACCGCCGCCCGGAGCGCCGCGTAATGGCCGTCGACGTCGCTCACCGCCGCCTTGAGCGCCGGATCCTCGTGACCGATGGCGGCGATGAACTTGCGGCGCAGCGACGGGCTGCCGCAGGCGACGGCGAGTGCTCCGTCCTTCGTCGCGTAGGTCCGGATGTAGATCGCCTGCGAGGCCACCACCCGGTTGCGGGGCATCCGCTCGACCTGCTCGGCGAAGGGCACGCCGCCCGTCCGGGCCTTGGCGAGCCACTCGCGGAAGGCGGCGTGGCGCGGGCCGTCGAGCGTCTCCACGCGAACCATGAGGTTGTTCTGCAGCGCGAGCGCGGCGAGCAGCAGCGAGGTGTCGACGCGGCCGCCGCGCCCGGTGCGCTCGCGCCGATAGAGGGCGGAGGCCACGCCGAAGGCGAGCAGGGCGGCCGCCATGTAGTCGGCGATCGGCGACTCGCCGGCCGTCGGCAGGCCGTCCTTGACGCGCCCGCCGGTCACCATGAGCCCGCTGCGGCCCTGGACGACGAGGTCCATCCCGGCCAGCGCGGCGTCGGGGCCGCGCGCCCCGAACGCGGTCACGTTGCCGACGACGAGCCGCGGGTGGCGCGGCCGCAGCTGCTCGTACTCGAGACCGAGCTCGGCCGCGAGGCCGGGGCGCATGTTGGTCAGGACGACGTCGGCGCGGGCGAGGAGCGCCGCGAGGATCTCGCGCGCGTCCGGATGCTTGAGCTGGAGCGGCAGCGCGTGCTTGCCGCGGTTGCGGATGAGGAAGTGCCGGCTCTCGCCGCCGCCCAGCGGCGCGATGTGACGGCTCGGCTCGCCCTCGAGCGGCTCGATCTTGATCACGTGGGCGCCGCCGTCGGCGAGGACCTGCCCCGCCCACGGCACCGCGATGAAGTGGCCGAACTCGACGACGGTGACGCCGGCGAACGGGCGCTCGGTGCTCACCGGCTCACGCCTGCATGAAGGCATTCCAGTCCGGCGTGGCGATCGTGCGGTCGAGATAGCCGAAGCTGCCCTTGTCCCGCACCTCGCGTGCGGCGTCGAGCAGCCCGGTCATCGCGGCGCGATAGAGCGAGGTGGCGAGGCTGATCCGGCGCACGCCGGCCGCCTCGAGCTCGGCCACCGTGAACGACTTGCCCTTGATGCCGGCCATGAAGTTGAAGGGCTTGCCGAGCGCGCCGCAGACGGCGCGCACGGAGGCCAGGTCGGGCAGCCCCGGCGCCATGAGCACGTCGGCGCCCGCCTGCTCGAAGGCCTGCAGCCGCTTGATCGCGTCGTCGAGGCTCGTGTTGCCGCGCAGGAAGCCCTCCGCGCGCGCCGTCAGCGTGAACGGAAACGGCAGCGCCCGCGCCGCCTGCACCGCGGCCGCCACGCGCTCGGTGGCGTGGCCGATGTCGTAGAGGGGCTTGGCCTTGTCGCCGGTCGCATCCTCGATCGAGCCGCCGACGAGCCCGACGCCGGCGGCGAGACGGATCGTCTCCGCGGCGGCCGCCGGCGTGTCACCGAAGCCCTTCTCGAGATCGGCGGAAACGGGCAGCTCGGTTGCGGCCGCGATGGCCCGGCAGTGGGCCAGCGCCTCGTCGCGCGTCACGGCACCGTCGCGCTTGCCGAGCACCCCGGCCTGCGCGCCGCTGGAGGTCGCGAGCGCCGAAAATCCCAGCGCGGCCAGCACGCGCGCCGAGCCGGCGTCCCAGGCATTGGCGATGACGAACGCGCGCGGGCCCTGATGGAGGGCGCGGAAGCTCGTGGCCTTGTCGCTCTGACTGGTGGGCATGGTTTGTCTCCTAGACTCGGAGTCTGTCAGCATTCCGAGGGGCGCCACGGCTTCGCCGGGGTGCCCCGAGCGTCGGCCGGGGGAGTCCGAGGGGGGCGTAGCCCCCTTCGCTTGAATCATCGGGCGGCCATATCGGGGCCCCCATCATTATCAGAACGCCAGGGCGTAGGTCGGACGGCGCGGATCGGCGCCCGCGGACAGCACACCGCTGTCGGGGTCGCGGCGCGTGACCACGGCCCCGATGCCGCAGGCGCCGATCTCGGTCACGGTGTGCCCGAGGGCGCGCAGCCCGGCGCGCGTGCTCTCGGGGATGCCCGACTCGACGTTGAGCTGGCCGGGTTTGTAGACGCGCGGATAGAAGGAGTTCACCAGGGTCTGGGTGGCGAAGCGCGGCGCCTCGACGGCCTGCTGCGGGTTCATGCCGAAGACCAGCAGATTCAGGACGAGCTGCAGATTGGCCTGCGCCTGGTCGTCGCCGCCCGGACAGCCCACCGTCATCACCGGCGCGCCGTTCTCGCGGATCAGATAGCTGACCAGCGTCGTGCGTGGCCGCTTGCCCGGAGCCAGCGCGTTCGGATGTCCGTCCTCGAGCACGAACATCTCGCTCCGCGTGCTGAGTGTGCAGCCCAGCTCGGGCGCGAACGCCGACTTGCGGAAGACGCCGCCGCTCGGCGTCAGGGCGATCATGTTGCCCTGCGCGTCGATGACCGCGATGTGCGTGGTGCCGTCGGCGGCCTCCGGGACGCTCGTCGCCGCGCCGACGAGCCGGCCGGCGGGCGGCGCCGCGGCCAGCGCGCGATCGGGGGCGATCAGCTTCGCGCGGCCGGCGAGGTAGGCCGGGCTCAGCAGCTCCGCGAGGGGCACCGTCGGCACGTCGCCGTAGTACCGCTCGCGATCGGCGAAGGCGAGCTTCAGGCTCTCGGCCACCGTGTGGATGTAGCGCGCGGAGTTGTGGCCCATGGCACGCACGTCGAGCGTGGCCAGCATGCCGAGCGCCTGCATCAGCACGGGCCCCTGCGTCCACGCCGCCTGGCCGAGGATCTCGCGTCCCATGAACGTCGTGGAGAGCGGCGGCTCGACGCGCGCGCGGTAGCCGGCGAGATCGCCGGCGCGCAGGAGGCCGCCGCACGTCTCCGAGAAGGCGCCGATCAGCGCCGCGACGTCGCCACGATAGAAGCACTCGCGCGCGGCGGCGATGCCGGCGACCCGGTCGCCGCCGCCATTCGCGTCGGCGTCGACGAGGCGCCGCAGCGTGACGGAGAGCGCCGGTTGCACGAACAGCTCGCCCACGCCGGGGGCGCGGCCGCCCGGATAGAAGACGGCGTCGCCGCCGGGCGGATAGAGGGCGAACTGTGCGCGCGTCTCCGGGATCGCGAGCATACGGTGCATGTACTCGTACATCGGAAAGCCGCGCTCCGCGTACTGCAGGGCGGGAACCAGGGCCTCGCTCACCGACTTCGTGCCGTAGGTCTCGAGCAGCGTGAGGTAGGCGTCGACGGCGCCCGGCACCGTGAACGACAGGTGCGCGTCGGCCCCCGGCCCCGTCGGGATGTGATCGAGGCCGCGCCGGCGAAAGGCGTCGATGGTCGCGCGCGCCGGCGCGGTGCCCTGCCCGCTCAGCGCGACGCTCTCGCGCCGCCGCGCGTCGTAGACCATGGCCACGCACTCGCCGCAGAGCGTGTAGGAGGCCGTCGGCTCCACGACGGCGGCGGCGAAGCCGGCCGCCGCCGCCGCGTCGAACGCGTTGCCGCCGGCGAGCAGCATGCGCATCCCCGCCATCGACACCAGGGGATGGCCGGCCGCGACCACGCCGTGCATGCCGGAGACGACCGGCCGGGTGGTCGCCCGCTCGGCGGCGTGATGCTCGATCTCGTGGACGCGCGGCAGCTGGTTGGTCATGGACGCTCTCCTCGCCGGAGCCGTTGTATCACGTCCCGGGTCCGACCCCGGGGCCGGTGACCGTTCCGGAGAGGGCAGGATTTTCCTGCGTAGACCTCCCACGAGGAGGTGTACGGTGAGCGACCATGAGCCAGGTCCGTCTGCCGGATCTTTCCGGCCTCACGCTGATCGTTGCCGAGGACACCGACGACTCGCTCGACGTGCTCACGACCTTCCTTCAGGCCTGCGGGGCCCGCGTGCTGGCGGCGCGGAACGGCCTCGAGGCCCTCGCCTATCTCGAGACGACGCCGGAGGTCGACGCGATCGTCACCGACCTCGCCATGCCGCAGATGGACGGCGTCGAGCTGGTGCGCAAGCTGAGAAGTCATCCGGGCCGGAAACCGCTGGTCGCGATCGCCCTCACCGGGTTCTCCGGGCAGTACATGGACACGCGCAGCGCGGGCTTCGACGCGGTGCTGGTCAAGCCCGTCGACCTCGATCAGCTCTGCGGCACCATCAAGGCGCTGGTGCAGACGTAGCACGACGGCCACGGCCGAGGATCGACGCGACCGTCCAGCAGAGATCCGAGAGATTGACCGGCTTGACGAGGTAGGCGGCGAAGCCCCGCGTCTTCACGGCCGGAAAATAGTGCGGGAAGGCGGTGACCGCGACCACGGCCACCGCGCCGCCCTTCTGGGACGGCAAGTCGCGGAGCCAGTCCATGAAGTCGGCGCCCGTTCCGTCGGGCAACACGAGATCGGACACGATGATGTCCGGCGGGTCCGTCTCGAGCGACGCACGCGCCTCGGAGATCGACGCAACGGGAATCGTGTGGGCGCCACAGAGCTGCAGGATGGTCTCCATCGCGTCGCGGAAATCGCCGTTGTCCTCGATCAGGAGCGTCGAAATCCCGCGCAGGTTGGGTAAGGTCTCGGCGGCGGCGTCCACGAGACAGCATGTTAGCAGGAGTCGCCCTGCTCGCGGATACACGACGCCGATTGGGCGGACAGGAGCTCCGCATTCACCGGCCCGTACCGCGAGCGCCTCCAGAGCCGGTACGCGATCAGCCCAACGAGCGCCAGCGGCCCCGCGAGCAGGAGCCAGCGGGTGTTGCCATGGCTCCTGAAGAAGTCGATCGCGCGCTCGCCGACGAGGCGACCGACAATCACCCAGAGCGCGGTGTAGAGCAGGGTGCCGACGACGTCGAAGGCGAGGAAGCGCCCGTAGGCGATGTGGCCGCAACCCGACATCGCGGCGGCGAACAGGCGCACCCCGGTCGAGAAGCGGCACAATAAGATCGCGGCCGCCCCGAACCGCGTGAAGTAGCCCACCGTCTGCTCGACGCAGCGCTCGGAGCCCAGGGTGATCCGGCAATAGAAGCCGAGAATGCGGACCCCGGTCAGGCTTCCGGCGAGGTAGGGCACATGATCGCCGATCAACGCGCCGGCGCTCGCGACCGCCGCCAACAGCGCGAGCTCGCGCGGCTCGCTGATCAGCGTGGCGACCACGAGGAGGAGGATACGGCTCGGAAACGGGATGCCGGCCGCCTCGATCAGAAACGCCCAGAACGCGATGCTCAGGAGGTGCGCGAGCAGGAAGTCCAGGTGCGACTGCAGGAAGTCCATGTCAGGACGGCAGGACGATCGTCGGCTCGTCCGCCCGCGCGCGATAGAGGAGCGCCGTCCGACCGAGGACCTGGGCGAGCTCCGCCCGCGTCCGGCCGGCCAGCTCGGCGGCGATGTCGTGACGGCTCCGAGGCGCGTGTTCGCTCACCCGCACCTTGATCAGCTCGTGCGCCGTGAGCTGCGCGTCGGCCTGCGCCACGACCGCGTCGGTCACGCCGTCGTGTCCGACGTGCAGCGTCGCCGCCAGGCGCTGCCCGAGCGCACGGAGGTGCCGCCGCTGCTTGCCGGTCAGATCACTCATGGCGCGCGCGTTCCGGTGAGGCGAGCGTCATCTTACGCTCGCGGACGAACCCGCACGCGATTACACTCGCGTCGTTTCCGACCGAGCACCCTGGAGGGCGTGCCCATGGCCCCACACCGCGTCGGCGTCGTCCTGTCCGCGCTCGTCGTCGCGCTGCCCCTGCTCGCCCACGCCGCGCCCGCGGGCACGGTGGTGGTCGCGCAGGGCGTCGATCCGACCACGCTCGACCCGCAGAACCACCAGGAGACCCCGGCCGCGAACCTGGCCGCGAACATCTTCGACGGTCTCCTCGAGCGCGATCACAATCTGAAACTGGTCCCCCTGCTCGCCGAGTCGTACCGGATCGCCGCGCCCACCGCGTGGGAATTCAAGCTGCGGCGCGGGATCCAGTTCCCCAACGGAGAGCCGTTCGACGCCGAGGCGGTGAAGTTCACGTTCGAGCGGCTGGTCGATCCCAAGAACAAGCTGCGGGCGGCCTCCCAATTCGCGCCGCTGAGCCACGTCGAGATCGTCGATCCCTACACCGTCCGCCTCCATACCAAGGCCCCGTGGCCGATCCTCGATACGCTGCGCATCGAGTGGAAGGCGCGCGGCGACGAGCGGATCAAGGGCTACGACATGGCTATTCGCTCCGGAGGTGACACGTGAGCATCAGCCGACGCACGTTCGTCCGCACCGCCGCCGGACTCGCCGGGATCCTGGCGACCGGGCGGCCGCCTGCCACCTGGGCGGCCCGGGAGATCAGCCTCCTGACCGCCGTGAACTATGCGCCGACGTCCGACGTGAAGCTCGCCGAGCTCGGCCGCCGCTTCACGAAGGCCACCGGCGTGGGTGTGCGCACCGACCACATCCAGAGCCTGCAGATGCCCGCCAAGCTGTCGGCGGAGCTCATGTCGAAGGGTGGTCACGACATCGTGAGCCTCGAGATGCACTACCCGTGGCTCTTTGCCCCGGGGCTCGTCGACGTCTCGGACATCGCGAACGACCTCGCGAGCAAGCACGGCGACTGGTATCCGTTCGCCAAGGAGCACGCGTACGTCAAGGGCCAGTGGCTGGGCATCCCCTATCTCTACCTCTCGTTTCCGGGAAGCCATCGCATCGACTTCTTCGAGCAGGTCGGCGAGAAGGCGCCCGACACCTGGGACGATCTGCTGCGAGCCGGCCGGAAGCTCAAGAAGCTCGGCCACCCGGTCGGCTTCGCCATCAGTCAGGCCACCGACTCGGTCACCACGCTGTCGTCGATCCTCTGGTGCTTCGGCGCCAAGGAGGTCGCCGCCGACGGCCGCACGGTCGCGATCAGGTCGAAGGAGACGGAGGCGGCCCTCGATTACGTCCGCGCGCTGTACACGGAGGCCATGGACCCGGTGGTGCTCTCCTGGGACAACGCGTCGAACAACCAGTTCCTGAACTCGGGCGCGGGGTCGTGGATCCACAATCCGATCAGTCACTACGTCGTGGCGAAGGAGAAGAAGATGCCGGTCGCCGAGCAGACCGGCTTTCACCCGTCGCCGGCCGGGCCGGCCGGCCGTCACACCGTCGGCGTGCCGCGCAGCCTCGGCATCTGGAAGGCCAGCAAGAACCTCGACGCCGCCCGTGAGTTCCTCCGCTGGTTCTTCGAGCCGGCGCAGTATCACGAGTGGATCATGTCGGGCGACAACTACAACCATCCGGTCTGGCGCGACATGGAGAGCCATGCGGTGTGGAGCCTGGACCCGAAGTACAAGCCGCTCAAGGCGCTCGCGCAGTACTCGCACCTCTACGGCTGGCCGGCGCCGCCCGACGAGCGCATCCAGATGATCACCAACAGCTACATCATTCCCAACATGTTCGCGAAGGCCGTCACGAACGCGGCGAGTCCGAAGGACGCGATCCTCTGGGCGGAGACGGAGATCCGGCGCGTGTTGCAGACGTAGCATGATGCGTGTCCTGACCGGCGGCACGCTGATCGACGGGACCGGTGGCACGCCGGTGGCGGACGCCGCCGTCGTCATCGAGGGCGATCGCATCATCGCGGCCGGCCCGCGGGCGGCGACGACGTGGCCCGCCGATGCCGAGGTCCTCGACGTGCGCGGGCGCACCGTGATCCCCGGGCTGATCGACGCCCACGATCACATGGCGTCGCACGGCTACGCGCTCGCCACACGCTGGGGACTCGACGAGCCGGCCAGCACCGCGCACCTGCGCACCGCGCGCGTGCTCGCCGACACCCTGGCCATGGGCTACACGACCGTCCGCGACGCCGGCGGGCTCGACGCCGGGTTCAAGGTCGCCATCGAGCACGGGCTCATCCCGGGGCCACGCCTCGTGCTCGGGATCCAGATCATCTCGCCGACCGGCGGCATCGGCGACCGCGTCAGCCCGTCGGGCCACGAGTGCTGCGCCACCGACGACCCGCTGCTGCCCAAGAGCGTGGGCAACGGGCCCGACGAGGTGCGCGATGTCGTGCGGACGCTCGTGCGCGCCGGCGCGGACGTGATCAAGACCGCCACCACCGGCGGCGCGAGCTCGCGGGTGGGCCACGGACCGCTGGACGCGGCCTTCTCGCTGGCCGAGATGCAGGCGCTCGTCACGGAATCGCACGCGCTGGGACGGCGCGTGATGTGCCACGCCCTCGGCGGGCCGGGGCTTCGGACCGCGCTCGCGGCCGGCGTCGACTCGATCGAGCACGGGTGCTACCTGGATGAGGAGCCCGAGCTCATGACGCGGATGGCCGCGCAGGGCACCTTCTTCGTGCCAACGCTCACGGTGTACGTCTACCACCGCCAAAGCGTCGCGCCCCACGTGCGCGCGCGCGCGATCGAGCTCCATCCGCACCACCTCGCGAGCGTGAAGCGCGCGCTCGAGCTCGGCGTGCCGATCGCCGCCGGCACCGATGCCGGCGGCCACGGACACCCGAAGAACGCGCTGGAGCTCTCGTACCTGGTCGAGGCGGGACTCACGCCGATGCAGGCGCTGCGCGCGGCCACGCAGTGGGCGGCCACGTGCCTGGGGCTCGAGCGCGAGCTCGGCACGCTCGAGCGCGGCCGGCTGGCGGACGTGGTGGTGGTGAACGGCAACCCGCTGGACGACGTCAGGGTGCTCCTCGATCCCGCGCGCATCGAGCTGGTGCTCAAGGGCGGCCTCACCTGTGCTCGAGCAGGACGCGTGTGACGCATGCGCGAGCTCATCGCGCGACTCGACGGCTGGCAGGGCGAGCAGATCGAGTTCCTCGGACGTCTGGTCAATCACGACAGCGGCACCGACGACGTGCTCGACGTCAATCGGGTGGGCGCGATCCTCGCCGAGCGGCTGGAGTCGCTCGGCTTCACGGTGTCGCGGGTCGCGCAGGAGCACTTCGGCGACCATCTGGTGGCCGAGAAGCCCGGCCGCGGCCCCCGGCGCTTTCTCTTCGTCGGCCACTTCGACACCGTGTTCCCGTCGGGCACGGTCAAGGAGCGGCCCTTTCACGTCGCCGGGGGCCGCGCGTACGGGCCCGGCGTCTACGACATGAAGGGCGGCCTCACCGCCCTGCTCTATGCACTACGCGCGCATCGCGAGACCCGATCCCGCGCCTGGGACGACGTCTCGATCGCGATCGTCTTCAATGCCGACGAGGAGCGCCTGTCGCCGACCTCGCGCGCCGTCATCGCGGAGCAGGCGCGACGCGCGCACAGCGTCGGCATCCTCGAGCCCGCGCGCCCCGGAGGCGAGTACGTCATGGCCCGCAAGGGCGCCGGCGTGTTTCGTCTGGAGGTGACGGGCAAGTCGTCCCACGCCGGGCTCCAGCCCGAGCTCGGCGCCAGCGCGATCTGGGATCTCGCCCAGAAGGTGGCGGAGCTGCACACGCTGACGAGCTTCGACACGGGGACCACCGTGAACGTGGGCGTGATCCGCGGCGGCACGCGGCCGAACGTGATCGCGGATCGGGCGTCCGCCGACATCGACTTGCGCGTGTGGAATACCGAGGAGGCGGCGCGCGCGACCGCGCGCATGCGCGAGATCTGCGAGCGGGTCCGCGTGCCGGGCACGGCCGCCCGCTTCACCGGCGCCATCCAGTTTCCCCCGTGGCCCCCCGGTGATCCCGGCACCGCGCGGTTGCTCGAGATCATGCAGGCCGCCGGACGCGACCTCGGCGTGGAGGTCAAGGCCATCGCCACCGGCGGCGGCTCCGACGGCAACCACACCTCGCAGCTGGCGCCGACGATCGACGGCCTCGGGCCGCGGGGCAGCCGCGCGCACAGCGAGGAAGAGTTCATCGAGCTGGCCACGTTGCTGGAGCGGACCAAGATGATCGCCGTCTTCCTCGAGCGCTGGGCCGCGGAGTTCGAGGTGCCGCCAGCATCACGATGATACCGGGGGCTCGCTCATCGCCTCGTTCGGCCGGGACTCATCGCCGGCGACGCCGCCGCGAGCAGCGCGGGCAGGTCGTAGCTGAGCAGGTCTCCGATGCGCTCGACGCTGACGTCGGCCGGCGGGTAGGTGGCGAGCGCCTTCGGGTCGTGCGCGTAGTGGCCTTGCCGCGGGAAGACCGACGTGACCCGGCCTCCCCACGCGCGCTTCACCGCCGTCAGAATCCGCAGCTTGTCATCGACCAGCACATAGTGGTCGGCGGGATATCGCCGCACCACGTCGTCGAGCTCCTGCTCCTTGTGGATATAGATGAGGACGTGGCCGTCCACGGCTTCCTGCAAGCCCGAGCGCTCGACCTTGAGGGGCTGAAAGACCGCATCGCCGTCCGAGAAGATCACCGTCGGTCCCCAGGCGCGGAAGCGCTCGAGCACGTCGAGTGAGTTCGGGTACAGGCGATTCGCGAAGGGATAGTTGACCATGAACGCTGAGACGGTGAGCACACGCGGATCGCGTGGCTGCTCCACCCGGTAGCGCTGCAGGGCGCCCAGATAGTCCGCGTAGCCCAGCTCGACGCGCAGCTCCTCGAAGATGGTCCAGTACCGCGCCTGCTGCTCGGGCCCGACCGCGTGCTCGAGGTGTCGCTTGAGATCCGCCGCGATGTGATCGTTGTCGAGCAGCGTGTTGTCGACGTCGACCAGGAAGGCGACCGGATGAGGGCTCGGCATCGGATCCCATCCTCAGCGCATCAGCAGGCCGCCGTTGACGTGCAGGGTCTGGCCCGTCATGTGCCGC
>Ga0137418_10001046_pt1 | contig 25329 bp, 21 predicted proteins | sample CZODoug3_1_2_16f_FD_122242 | JGI IMG/M metagenome (GOLD analysis project Ga0137418, IMG submission 122242) | Vadose zone soil fungal communities from Angelo Coast Range Reserve, California, USA - CZODoug3_1_2_16fungal (Hybrid Assembly) | ecosystem: Environmental > Terrestrial > Soil > Vadose...
TTCTCAACGGTTGCCTCAGCCGTTCATGAAGCCACAAGCCGGTACCTGGGCTGGGATATGTACTGGCATAAGCAATAGGCGCGCCGATCGCCAGGTCGCTGCGAAACGCATCAAATGGCAACCGTGGCCCGGCGTATACCTTTCACAATCCGCCCTCAAATGCGCGAAACCGCTTTTCCAGCTCCCACTGATGTTGTGCTCTCTCACTGGACTTGAGGAACGCCGCGCACCCGGAAGAAGGTTTTTCCGTGCCCAGCGAATCCTGCGAGCAAGCAGCGACGACACGAGTGAAAGTATCCGGCGCATTCCACAAGCTGGCGCCCGGCAAGAAACTGTGCTCCATGCTGGTGCGCACCATCCTCTTGAGGTCCGCGTAGTGAAGATCGTAAGTCTGTACAGCGCGGACGTACTCGTGTGTCAGATCAATGCGCGAAACGCCTTCATCGTCCGTCGAAAGCGCCACCGGCACGCCGAACATCCGGTACAGCGAAAAAGGATGCTCTTTGCCGCTCACTCCCAGGATGACGTCGTTGCTGGTCAGGCTGATTTCCACCATCACGTGTTTCGCCGCCATCTCTTTCATCAGCGCGTGCGGACTATTTTCATACATGATGTCCACGCCGTGCCCGATGCGTTCCGCGTGCGCCTCTTCGACAGCCAGCCGAACGTGGCAACACAGTCCCTCGTACGAAACTAACCCTGGCGCAATCTCGCCCGCGTGCAGGCTCACGTGGATTTTCGGATATAGCCCATGAAGGAATCCAACAATGCGCATGTGCAGCGCATAGTCATTCATCGCCGTGAAACCATCCTCGGGCATCACTAGGTTGATGCCGACGAATCGCGCATCTGCCGAGGCCGTCTCAAAGCAGAGCAGCGTTTGCGCAAACACCTGCTCTTTCGGGAACCCGCGCAGCACTTGGCAAAGATAGCAGACCTGGACGCTGCACCCCGCACCTGCGTCTGCCTGCCCGCAGTGCTCTCGCTTCGCCCGCAACGCTTCGGCCTCATCCAATCCGGTCTTTGCGACGGCCACATCGTCGCGCAATCCGCGAGCGAGCAATGCATCGCGCAACTGGCCGAAGTCTTGGCGCCAGCCAATCTCTTTGGCGATCGCCGCGGTATGACTGAAGTCCGGCGTGTGCATCAGTTCGAGGTATTGCACATTTTGTGCCGCCGCGCGCGTTGCGACCTCGTCAATCCACTCGCCAGCGTGCCGGTGATCAGTCCCGCCGAATTTCGAAAACGTATCGAAGAAATGATCGTGCCCGGTCACGCCAGGCGATGGCACAAATCCTCGCATCGAGAATGCATCCACAAGCGCGTCGTACAATTCCTGATCTTTGAACGCATTGGCCGCAGGAACTTTGCCCTCGCCGCACGCAGGCTGTTCCGCTCCGCCGCCTAAAGGGGCTTGCGGTTTCATGAAAGCGAGCTTGGCAACGTCAACGCACAAATGATCTTCGGCCCCGGCGCGAATCCAGGATTCTGCGTAAACAGCCCCGCTCAGATGATTGTGCAGATCGCCGCCCTTGGGCATCCCAAGAAGAAAGTGACGAAGCCGCAGCGGATTCTCGCGCGCCGCCTTGAGGTTGGCTTCCATGCGCCGCTCCAATTTGGTTGCTACCACTGTGGTGCGCGGAGCCTTACTCTGGCACCAGGCGGCAGGCGCTACCAGGAACAACAAGAAGACCAAGACGCGGGCTGCACCGGAGACAGAAAGATTTGGCAAAAGAATCGCTCTCGAATTTTTCATATCGCTCTTCTCCGGCAAATCGCTGCCCCGATTTAGTCGTTGACGGAACAATCACACTTTTGCGTCCGCAAGCTGTGATATAGATTCTCTCTCTCGATGCACAGCATATCAGGCAGATCAGGCAGATCAAGAGGCTGGGGCGCTTCAATGAACAAAGTCTGCAGACGTTTGGCTCTGACTCTGCTCTTCCTGGAATTTCTCTGCGCCCCGCTCCTCGCCCAAACCATCGCGCCCAGCAAGCCAATCCGCATTAAGGTCGTAGTCGTCGCCATGTTCGAACGCGGCGAAGACACCGGCGACACGCCCGGCGAATACCAACTCTGGGTCGAGCGCGAGCACCTCGATCAAATCATTCCTGTCCCTGCCGGCTACCATCATGTGCGTCTGAACAAGGACGGAGTGCTTGGAATTTTGACTGGCGTGGGCACTGCCAAAGCCGCAGCCTCTGTGATGGCCGTCGGTCTTGATCCGCGATTCGACTTATCGAAAGCCTACTGGCTCGTCGCCGGAATTGGCGGAGGCGATCCCGCCGACGTCTCGCTGGGTTCGGCCGTTTGGGCCGATCACGTTGTCGATGGCGATCTGGCTTACGAAATTGACGGGCGCCAGATTCCGGAAAATTGGCCCACCGGCTACGTGCCGTTGCGCAAAGCAACTCCCTACGAACAACCGGTTCGCTCCGAACTGGAAGGCGAGCTCTACACTCTCAATCCGGAACTCGTCGGCTGGGCGTTTCGCCTCACGAAAGACATCCCGCTTCCCGACTCCGATTCTCTGCGCACTTCGCGAGCGCGTTTCGCCGGCTTTCCGAATGCGCTCAAGCCGCCGTTCGTTACCCGCGGCGACACACTTTCGTCGAGCACCTTCTGGCACGGCTCAAAAATGGACGAGTGGGCCAACGCCTGGACCCGCTACTACACCGGCGGCAAAGGGAATTGCATGATTGCAGCCATGGAAGACACGGGCACCATGCAAGCTCTCACTTTCCTGAGCCAGGCCGGCCGCGTGGATCTTCAGCGCGTCCTAGTCCTGCGCACAGTAAGCAATTACGATCGCGAGCCGCCCGGCACGTCCGTCGCCGACAGCCTGAAAACAATGGTCTCCGGCAATTACTCCGCTTACTTTCCTGCATTGGAAGCGGCTCAAGTTGTCGGCGATAAAGTGGTTCGGGACATCGTCGATCATTGGCCCGATCGCGAATCCACGCTTCCGCATTGACGCAGTAACGCTACCGGCCTATAGTGGCGCACCTTTTTGTTTCAGAGGAAACCGCTTGCTTGAGCGCGTTTTTCACCTTCAAGAAAATCAGACCACCGTGCGCCGCGAGTTGCTCGCCGGTCTGACCACCTTCATGACTATGGCCTACGTCGTGGTGGTGAACCCTCGCATCCTTGCGGAGGCCGGTATGCCCGTCGAAGGCGTTCTCTTCGCCACTTGCATTTCCGCCGCGGTCGCCACCCTCATCATGGGTCTCTGGGCCAACTATCCCATCGCCCTCGCGCCCGGCATGTCCCTCAACGCCTACTTCACCTACTCCATCGTCCTCGGACGCGGCGTACCCTGGCAGACGGCCCTCGGTGTCGTCTTTCTTTCCGGCTTGCTCTTTCTCATCCTGACGCTCACCAATATCCGCGAGCAAATCGTCAACGGCATCCCCGATTGCCTCAAGTACGGCACCGCCGCCGGCATCGGCCTCTTTATCGCTTTCATCGGCCTGCGCAACGCCAACATTATCGTCGCCAATCCTGCCACTTTCGTCGGTCTCGGCAAAACTTCCGACCCGCAAGTGCTCCTCGCCGCTGCGGGACTCATCCTTATCGCCATCCTGATGGCTCGCCGCACCGGCAGCGCCATTCTCCTCGGCATCGTGGTCATCACCCTCGCCGGCATTCCTCTTGGCCTCAGTCATTGGCCCGCTCAGTTTTTCTCGCTGCCGCACGCCTCCGGCACGTTCCTCAAGCTGGACCTGCGCGCCGCCGCAAGCATCGGCTTCGGCGAACTCATCTTCGTCTTTTTCTTTGTCGATCTCTTCGATAACGTGGGCACCCTGGTCGGCGTTTGCGAAGAAGGCAGCTTCCTTCGCGAAGGCAAACTCCCCCGCGCCAGCCGCGCGCTCCTCGCCGACGCCTTCGGCACTATGTTCGGCGCGCTCACCGGAACGTCCACCGTCACCAGCTATATCGAAAGTGCTGCGGGAGTCGCCGCCGGAGCCCGGACCGGCCTCGGCAACGTCGTCATCGCCGCGCTCTTCCTGGCTGCCATGTTTTGTGCCCCGCTCGTCGCGGCCATTCCTGCATACGCCACCGCTCCCGCTCTCATCCTCGTCGGCGCTCTCATGTGCCGCGCCGTCGCCCGTGTCCGCTGGGACGATTTCAGCGAAGCTTTCCCCGCGTTCCTCACTCTGGTCGCCACTCCTCTAACCTTCAGCATCGCCACCGGCCTCAGCCTCGGCCTCCTCTCCTTCACCTTCGTCAAACTCGGCGCCGGCCGCCACCGCGAAATCAGCCCCCTCATCTGGGTCCTCAGCGTCCTCTTCCTCCTCCGCTACGCCTTCCTCGGCTCCGAATAGATCAATCCAGCCGCCACGATCGGCGCGTTCACTTCGCTGCTCCTCCCACGCTGGCCGGCGCAACATCAGCCTTCAACCCGAGCGCCTTCAAATACCCCTCATTCACGCGGCACTTTTGCAGCCGGACACTCTCCAGCAACTCGGCGAAAGCACGGGCGATCGTCTCCTGATCAGGCCGGACCTTCAGCCGTTCCTCCGCGTGCCCAGTGCCGCGCGGCAGTTTGGCGAACTCCACGATCTTTTCCCAATCGGCAGGCGGAATAATGCTGACGACCGCCGACGGCTTTTCCATCTTCTTATACGGCCAGAAAGCCCATCCGATATTGTTTATCTCCAGCGTTTTCACGAATTGGGCAATCCACTCGTCGGTATTCTCCCCGGACTCGCCCATCCAGATCGGCACATCATAACGCTCGCGAAAATCAATGTATTGCCGTATCACGCTTTCATCCGGCGCCGTCCAATATTTGTGGAACGTGTATGCCACATTCGCATCGAAAGGTTTGCCGAAGACCGAAAAGTTCGTGTCCCACTGCGCGCCGCCGAGAAACAGAATATGGTGGCCATCAACCTTTCGCATCTCGCCCGACAATTTCTTGAATAGCGGTTCAAGCGAAGGATTCAAATATGCCAGCTTGGGATAATGCGGGATCGGCTCATTCAGCAGGTCGTAGCCAAGCACGGCTCGCTCATCGCGATAGTGCGCCGCCAGCCGTCGCCAGATGGCTATCAGGTGCTCTTGCTCTTGTGGACTCTGGTATAGCCAGGGATATCCCGCGCTGTCATCGATGTTCGTGCCCGTCTGTCCGCCCGGCGCGGCATGCAGATCAAGGATCAGATACAGGTTTTCGGCGCGGCTCCACGCAATCAACCGGTCCAGCAGTTGGAAACCCTCCGCGTCGTCGCTCTCAAACAAGCTGTAATGCAAAGGAACTCGAATGGCGTTGAACCCCGCCCGATGAAGGAGCGCGATGTCCTCCCGCTTGACGTAGTTCTCGCGGTACTTCTGCCAAAATGCCGCCGACCCTTCAGGCCCAAGCAACTCCAACACCAGCGCGCGGATCTCGGCAGGAGATTGCGGGCCGCCTTGGAACAGCCACATATAACCTTCCGGCACCATCCAATTGCCCAGATTCGTCGCGCGAAGAAGCAGCGGCTTGCCTGCGCCATCGACAATCTGTTTGTGGTCCGTATGCGCGAACTGTGCCCTCCCCTGCGAAGTCCACGCCAGAAGAACCAGCAGCAACAGTAGAAGTCTCAACTTGATCATGATTTTCTCCCGCCGAAAGCCTACACCAAACTCGACCGTCTTCGCCTTTGCAGAGAATCACGAGTTGCCAAAGCCATTCCCTAACGCTAGAATCGCCCCACCAATTGGGCCCACCATCCGCTTCTCAATTCAGGAGGGAATATGAAAGCAAGAGCGACTGTTTTGACTCTGGCATTGTGCTTTGTCGGCGTGGCCGTGTGCTTCGCCGCCGACGCATTTCTGGGCACCTGGAAGTTGAACGAGGCCAAGTCCAAGATCGGTGCGGGGTCGCCGAAGAACACCACAGTTGTCTACGAGGCCGCTGGAGACAGCGTGAAAGTCACCGTGGATGGTACCGACGGCGACGGTAAGCCGGCACACAACGAGTGGACCGGCAAGTTTGACGGCAAAGACTACCCGGTCACAGGGGATCCGAGTACGGATACGCGGTCCTATAAGAAAGTCGACGATCATACCCTGGCGTTCACCAACAAGAAGGGCGACAAGGTTACGATTACCGGTCGTGGTGTCATCTCGGCCGACGGCAAGACCCGCACCGTCACGATCACCGGAACCGATTCGAAGGGCAAGAAGTTCACCAGCACTGCGGTCTACGACAAGCAGTAGCTGAAGTCCCGGATAATGACCGGCGATAACCGCCCGGTACATCTCACATTTTCTTAGCCGCTCTGCGGCCTTGGACGTTCGTGGAGGATCAGGCATGCGCTCCCCAAGGTTGCAGTCTTCGGATATCATGGCCCCCGTGACCTTGACGAGGGAATCCGCGCCTAGTTCGCGCCGCCGCGCCGTGCGGGACATCCTGCTCTACGGCATGTGCGGCGGCCTGCTGATCGTGATCCTGAAACTGACCGAGTATCGCTTCCTGGTCGTCGAGCATTCCGTGGAGATCTACGTCGCGCTGGTCGCCGCCCTGTTTGCCGGACTCGGCATCTGGCTAGGGCTGACGCTCACCCGAAAAAAGCCGGCGATGATCATCAAGGAAGTCCCGGCCCAGGCCGCCGATCCGTTCGTTGCCGACGAGACGCGCGTGGGCCGGTTCGGCATCACCGCGCGTGAGCTGGAGATTCTCGGCCTCATAGCCGCCGGCTTGAGCAATCGGGAGATTGCCGGCCGGCTATTCGTCAGCGAAAACACGGTCAAGACCCATTCGAGCCGGCTGTTTGACAAGCTCGGCGCAAAGCGGCGCACCCAGGCCGTGCAGATCGGCAAGACCGCCCGGCTAATCCCGTGACGGCTCCGCTTCACCCGAAAGCGTGATTTTTCGCTTCCCAGTGCAGAATCATCCAAAAGTGTGACGACATCGCGCGCGTCCCCCGCTACACTTCGCGCACGCGTGAAAGCAGGTTTCACGGAAGGAGACTGACGTTCCATGAAAAAGACGGTGCTGACCTTTGGACTGATCTCCGGCGCGATGTCCGCCGCGCTGATGCTGGTTACGATCCCGTTCACCGATCGAATCGGCTGGGAGAAAGGGGAAATCCTCGGCTACACCGGGATCGTACTCTCGGCGCTCATGGTGTTCTTCGGGGTGCGTTCGTACCGGGAAAATGTCGGGGGCGGGCGGCTGACATTCGGCCGCGCGTTCGCCGTCGGCATCCTGATTACGTTGATCTCCAGCGCGTGCTACGTGGGGACCTGGGAAATCGTCTATTACAAGTTCATGCCCGACTTTGCCGACAAATACGCCGCCCACTTGGTGGAGCGCGCCAAGGCGTCCGGGGCCAGCCAGCAGAAGATCGATGAGACGAAGCGGCAAGCAAAGCAGTTCAAGCAGATGTACGACAAGCCATTGTTCAATGTGGCCCTGACGTTCATGGAGGTTTTTCCCATCGGCCTGGTGGTCACCCTGCTCTCAGCCGGAATCCTCCGCAAGAAGCCGCGCGCCCCAGAAAACTAGGCGAGCAAGCACGTTTTAGCAGCCAGCGGCCCTCCCACCGGGGCATGCCCATCATGCGACCGAAATCCCAACTCAAGAGACGCGCGCCATTGAATGAAAATGAAAGCCCGGAGTCTGGGCAACCCCGGGCCGAACCGTGGTCGAAAGTAACAGTCTCCCGCGCCGTGATTACGGGGTGAGGAAAATCTCCGCCTTGAACTCATCCGTGCCAGGAGGCGTGGGCGTCGTCCCATCGCCCTGGGGTGCACGACCGAACACACTGAACCCTATGATCGCCAGTGTCCACTGACCGGGCGTAGGATTCTTTACCACGGCGCGTTCGCGGCCGTTCAATGTCGCCCCGTCAAAGTTCAATTTGCCGTTCGGATCGATTAGCACGAGGTCCAGGTCGTTTGCAGGGTAGTGGGTCCAATCGTGCTCCCAGGTGAGTTCGAAGGTGGCCTTGGAAAGGCCAGCGGGCACGTTGAACGGGATGAACAGATTCTGGCCATCGGCGATTACGCCTTTGAATTTTGCATCAGGCTCTGCTTTGAGCGTTGCCGTCATCGTAAAGTCGGTGGAAACGCGCCCAGCGTTTGTCCAATCACCCATGGCCGTGAATCGCGCGAAGCCGGGTTCAGGGTCAGGGATGGTGACGGAGGCAGAGCCAACAAGGAACGACGGTGGAAGGTGGTAGTCGTCCGTGTCTCCACCGGTCATCTTCGCCTCGTGGAGAGCGAGAACGGCGTCATCGCCGAAAATTTGGTTTTGCTGGCTTGCGGGTGACAACGGCGTGACGTTGGCGTTCAAAGTGACGCTGCCCACATTCTTCGGAATTCTAATGAAGAACTCCTTCCGGTCACCCGGTCTGAGTCTTGCCGACCCGGAAATGGTCTCTCCGGGCTCGATTTTCGTCGTCTCCACATCGGCATTCTCCAGGTTTTCACCGACGCTCGGTGTGAAGGTGTTGATGAAAGTGGAATCGTCTACCTCCGGGTCCTTTTGCAGCCGCTTGAGAGATCGCACGAGGTCGAGATAGCCCCCACCGCGATCAAAGGGCGTGGAGTGCTCCGAAAGCAGGTCATCATTGGCGCCACGGATGAGGGCGTTCCGAATCTCCTTGGCTGACGCTCTGGGAGTGGCTGCGATAAGCAAGGCTGCTGCACCCGCCCCGGTAGGAGCGGCAAACGAGGTCCCGCTTACGAAGAATAGGCCCCCATTGGCCGCTTGTGCGAAGTTATTTTCCCCCGCCGTGACGGCGCCAACCGTCACGCGGCCATCGGCGCTGGGCCCGCGCGAGCTGAAGTAGGACACTTGGTCAAAGTTGGTGGGGTGATACAGCAGGCCAAAGCCGATGGCGCTCTGCCCATTGGCCCGGCAGGCTAAAATGTCTTGAAGGATGCGGTCGTGGGTTGGAGTGAGTGTTGAGCCCATGGTCAGCGCGTTCAGCCCGCTGCCCGGGGAGCCAATCGAGGCTCCCGACGGCCCGGCGTTGCCGGATGAAATCGACACCACGATTCCGGCGTTGCTCAGTTCGTTCGAGATAATGTCGTCCATTCCGCGTCCGGCGAAAATTTCAGGGCCACCCAGGCTTAGGTTCAGCACCTGGAGGTTCAAGGAATCGAAAACAAAGGGATCATTTTCGGTGCCGCTGCCGGAAACCGGGACCGAGGGCTTGCCCGCGAGGAAGTTCTTCTTGATAGTAAGCGCTCGGTCCATCGCAGCAATGACTACCGAAGTGGGTGTCCCGCCACCAGCCGACGAGAACACCTTGAAGGCATAGAGCTTGGCTGCAGGAGCCACTCCGATCATCGGGACTCCGAGGGTGCCCGGGAGATTGAAGAGTGCACCATCAACGACCGAATTGGGCGAATTGAACTGGACCGCAGGCGCTGTGCAACCCGCTTTACTGAAAAAGAAGATCGCATGGCCAGCAATCATCGAACCCACCCAGGTACCGTGGAAGCCATTCTTGGTGCTAGTGGCGGACTTCACCGGGTCGTTGGATAGAAGGCTCTCCCCACCAATAACGGAACCAGCCAGGGACTGCACTTTCGCGGGATTGTTCGCGACGCCCGTGTCAATCACTCCTACGACTACGCCCTGGCCCAGATCTCCCGCGTTTTGCAGCACGTTAGCTCGGATAATCGTGTTATTGAAGGCGAAGTCCGCCGGCGTCTTACCAATCGCGTCCGAGAGGTCGACCACCTGAGCGCCGGCCTCATCAACCTGCGTCAGTGCCGGACGCCCGCGCAGGCTCGGCGGCTTCGGAAGGGCAATCTCGACGTCCTTAATTATTTTGAAATCAGTCACAGCACGCAACGCCAGGGCCACCTGTGCTGGCATTGTGGCCGCCACTGCCGACACGTTTTGATACTCAATATCTATATGACCTCCCATGGCCTGGATCGTCTGTTTTAGAGCACTACGTGAACCACTGGTCTTGACGATGACGTGTTGCATTTCCTGAGCGCTCGCGCCCGATGCCACCAGCGCGAGGCCCACCAAGAGAGTAAATCGATGCAGAACCTGCTTGGGCCTTTTGGTCATGATGTTTCCTTTCGTTCTTTTGAGAGACTAATGTTCCGAGGACTCGGGTGCGTTTTCCTGCGGTGTGTGATCGGCCAGGAGAAGGAGCAAAATGTTCCCCACCATGTAAGCGGTCGCAAACCTGCGCGCCTAAAACTCTCGGAGCCAACTCCAAACGCTCACAAGCTCCTACGCTGCTGGCAGTTGGGAGCGGTCCAGACGCAGATCTTCGCTAGGTATCAGAATTGCTATAACTCATGCTCGACTACACCCCGCAAGATCCACGCCTTGGGCGCGGATGCTAGGCTCCACATAAGCAGATGTCAATCGAAAAATCTTAAGAAACTTACTTCGCTTCTCGCTTGACCGCTTGTCCGGCGATCCACATCGCGATCACTTATCGGATTGCATCTGATGGATTTTCGACATAGCAATCTGTTGGACAGATAGCTATCGGCCGCATAACGCGCTACACCTGGAAGTGCCTTTCACGCCCGGCACATTCCGGCCGTTTCGCCGGCAACTCGCAAACTGGCCCGCCATCGGGGCGCAAGAATCACTTGACTGCCCATTGTTCGTTTGCTACTATACTCGCCAGGTAAGAGTGCGGAACTTCTTCGACGCGGCGGCTTCTCTGCCGCTTTTTTTATTTGTGACCGGCGTTGTGCCGGGAGTAAGTCTCTAACCCTCGCTACTCGTGTTCTTGCACAACTTCGGTGCAACGCAACTCCCTTTAGAATCAACACTTGCAAAAGTGTGTCAAGACAAAGGACTTTAACCATCCTTAGAATCAACACTTAATGAAAAAACGAGGGGAGGGGGAGGCCTGCGGCCAGCGTCCTGCCGATTTTCTTTCCTTCACAACGCATCATCAAGCCGGATGCACCTGAAAGTAAAGCCTTTACGATCATGAGCTTATGAAATGCAAATTTCGTAAGTCTTTTCCTTTGATATTCATACAAATTGGTGGGCGGTGTACACACCCCTAAAGAAAAAGCAAGAAGTTGGAATGAGACAAGACGCGGTCACGCGGACAGCTTCGCCAGCGCCTCCGCCAGCACCAGCGCTCCTCGCGCGATGTCTTCAGGGGCCGCGTATTCATCGGGCCGATGGCTGTATCCGTTCCGGCACGGAATAAAAAGCATTCCAGTCGGCGCGATCCGCGAAACAAAAAGCGAATCGTGATACGCCCGGCTGACCATCTCGAGAAAGCGGAATCCATGCTGGCGGCAGGATTCGGCCAGCGCCGCACGCACCTCGGGAGCACAATCCGCAGGCGCATCGGCATTGAGCAACTCCGATTGAATGGAGACCTGTCGCTTCGCAGTAATCTCTTGCGACGCGCGTTCAATCGCCTGCATCGCGCGATCGCGCCGCGCCAAATCCGTATCGCGAATGTCGAGTGCTATGCCCACGCGGCTAGGAATGCTGTTCACCGCGCCAGGAAAAACATCGCAAACGCCGACGGTGGCAACCGTATCGGGCGCTCCGCTCGCGCGGGCAGTGTTTTCGATCGCCAATATCAACTCGGCCGCCGCGCAAAGCGCGTCCTTACGATCCGGCATAAGCACTCCGCCGGCGTGTCCGCCGCTTCCCTCGATCGAAATGCGCAAACTAGCCGGCGCTGCGATGCTCTTTACGATTCCGAGTGATGTTTTCGCCCGTTCGAGCAGCGGGCCCTGCTCAATGTGCAGCTCCACGAATCCTTTGTAATAACCCGTCGGGAGTCTCACATCCTGAAGATTTCCGTTGAGTCCGGCTTTTCTGCGAACTTCGTCGACCGATTCGCCGTCGCGATCCTTCAATTTCCCGGCGGCATCCGCGGAGAGCGTTCCCGAAAGCATCCGGCTCCCCAGGCAGCCGATTCCGAACCGCGTCGGCTCTTCCGTCACGAACACGAGGAGTTCAATGGAATTCTTTGGCCGGAATCCGCTCTGTTGCAGCGCGCGAATTGCTTCGAGTCCGCCAAGAACTCCAACAACGCCGTCATACTTTCCGGCATTCGGAATCGCATCAATGTGCGATCCCGTCCCGACGGCCGGCGCCTCCGGATCGGCGCCGTTCCATCGCGCGAAAATATTTCCAATCGCATCCTGCCGCACGGCGAGCCGCGCTTCTTCGCAACGCGCGATCATCCAGGCCCGTGCTTTCAGATCCGTGGGAGTGAAAACAATTCTCGTGACCGCGGGAGGCTCCGCATCTGAAAAAGCGGCAAGCGTCTCCAGTTCCGCGAGCAGCCCCTGCTGATCAATTTCCAATTTCATTTTTTCGATTCGCCGAGAGGATGACGGTTCCAATTTTTGTAAATCAGGTATTTCGCGGGGACTTTTCCGATGGCTCCAAACCATTGCGGGCACCACGGCCCCATCCAGATAAAATCGCCCACCGTCACCGGATACCAAGAATCGCCCAGCCGGTAGATGCCGCCCCCTTCCAGCATGATGAGCCCGTGTTCCATCACGTGCATTTCCACCATGCTCAGCGCAGCTCCCGGCTGATAAACCATGGTGTTCACCGCAAAATCAAAAGGCGGATCGTCGGGAAGCAAACATTTGACCTGCAAATCAGAATCGCCATCAAGCGCATGCGAAGAGACAGAATCTTCGCTCGAAACGATCAAACGCGGCGGGTCAATTTTCTCGATCCGTTCGTAGGATTTTTCAATGACAGCAACGCGGCTTTTTTCCTTAGCGACAATTTTATGCGACAAATCTTCCGGCAAATGAGCATATCCGCGCGCACCAAGATCGTGTCGTTTGCCTTTCGCTTCCAGCGTGATTGCTCCTTCCATTACGTAAATAAAGCGCTGTGCGGACGTATTTCCCAATTCGCCCTTGGGTTCAAATTCCACCGTGTATTCGGTGAACGCCGCGCCGAGCGCCGGGCCAATGTGCGCGATTGCAGACGCATTCTTCATCCCGGGCAAAGCCGTGCGCACGAACGTGTCTGGCGTTTGTAAAATGTGATTGCGCTGATGCGAGCTGCGTGTTTGACCGAGATTATGCACGGCACGTCCTTCCCAAGAATTCCTGCGAAGCCGCAAGCTGCGTCAGCAGATGATGCCCGCACTTGAGAGCTTTCGCGACGTCGTCCAAATGCACTGATTCTGCCGGATCGTGACTGATGCCTCCCGGCGTGCGCAAAAAAATCATCGCCGCCGGAACTCTTTCCGCCAGGATCATGGCATCGTGTCCCGCGCCGCTCGCCATGCGATGAGTTTCGCAACCGGCTTTTTGAATCGCCTGTTCGATCTGCTCCGTCAAAAATGGATCCATCGCCACAGCATTTTGCGAAAGCAGCGTCCGCCATTTCACGGTCACAGCGCGCCGCGCAGCAATCGATTCCGCTTGCCGAATCAACTTATCCAGCGCTTGCGTCCTGGCGTGATCCGAAGCATGGCGAATATCCAAGGTCACGCGCGCTTCTCCGGCGATCACGTTCGTGGCGCCAGGCTTCGCCTCCACGAATCCCACGGTTGCAACCAAATCCGGCGTGCCTCGTGCCAGATTGTCGACCGCGACAATCCAGTCCGCAGCCGCTACCAGCGCATCGCGCCGCAAATTCATCGGCGTTGTGCCCGCATGATTCGTCTGCCCGGAAAAAACAAATTCCAATCTGTTCTGCCCAACGATGGCTTCGACCACTCCGAGTGGCCGCCCTAAACTGTCCAGCACCGGGCCCTGCTCAATGTGAAATTCGAGATACCCTAAGACATCGTCACTCAGCGCCGCTTTCAAAATTTCATTCGGGTTCAATCCAAAATCCTGAATCGCCTTGCGAATGGAAATTCCATGTTCATCTTTTCGCCCGAGAAGTTCCTCATCCACCCGGCCTACGAGCGCGCGGCTTCCAATAAACGGAACTCCAAACCGCACGCCCTCTTCTTCCGAGAATCCAACGACCTCGATCCCAAACGGCAGTTTCAGTCCATGCAAAGATTCCACGAGAGCAATTGCCAGCACCACTCCCAAAATTCCGTCAAACGCTCCGGCATTCGGCACCGTGTCCAGATGGGATCCGATCAAAATTCGCGGCGCACTCGGCGAAGCTCCCGTGTAAAATCCACGCAAATTTCCAACCGCATCCACGGACACGCTCATGCCGAGAATCTTCATCCAAGAAGAAACTTCGCTGTGGCAATCGCGCATCGGCGCAGAAAGAAAAGTTCGCCGAGTGCCACCGGCATCTTCTGAAAACGTCGCCAGCTTTCGGCATCGCGCAATCGCCGTTTCCGCGAGTTTTGTAAAATCGCTGCTCGTCGACACTGAATTTCACTTTCGCTCACAACGCAAGTTTCGTCTGACTCAGAATTCTCGAATAAGCTTTGCTGCAATCCATCCCGTGATAATGAGAGCCAGCATAATCTCCCAGCCGTAGCGATTCCCGTACGTCGCGACAGGATAGTGATTGCTCAGCATCAGAAAGACGACCGGCACGGCCAAAAATGTATTGTGCTTCGAACGCAACTTCGCTTGCGCGCCGAGCGACGCATCAAATTTCTCGCCCGCTGCTGCCGCCGTAATCATCTTGCGCTGCGCTGGAAGAATGCGCATCCACACGTTCAACGTCATGATGGTGCCGAAGATCGCTCCCACGTGGATGTACGCAGCGCGGCCGCTCAACACATGCGTCAATCCCCAAGCTGCCGCCGCAGTCATGACCAAACCAAATCCCGCGAACACAGCCTGCGAATGTCCGAGAGGTGACCGGACCGCAAGATCGTAGATAATCCAGCCTGCCACGACCGAACCGACTCCGATGGCGATGCCGGCTTGTTTCGAAATGTCCGCAACGTCCGGATCGATCAGTCCATCGCCCAGGTAATACACCAGGACGAGAAGAATCACGCCGGCCACCCACGTCATCAACGCTTCCCAGCGAAACCAGCGCACCTGCTCCGGCGCGACGGCGAGGGACTTCTGTTTTTCTACGGAGTAAAAACCGCCGCTGTGCACCATCCAAACTTTGGAAGCGGCCGCGTTCGAATCGACCTTTTTTTCGAGTTTCGTGAATTGGCTGTCGAGCCAGGTGAAGTAATAGGTTTGCCCGACCCACATGATGCCTGCGAAAACGTGAATCCACCGCACGCTGAGGTTCAGCCATTCTCGGATTGAAGAGCTCATCTCAGCTTCCCCGGTACGTGGTGTAGCCGTTCGGACTCAGCAGCAACGGAATATGAAAATGCGTTTCGCCGCTGCGCACTCGAAACAAAATCTCAACCACGGGATACAACCCATCCACGCCGCAAGCCGCGAAATAATTCCCTGTGTCAAACGACAGGCGATATGCTCCCGCGGCGAGACTTGCGCCTTCCGGCACCAATTCGCCGCATCGGCCGTCTTCATCCGTCAGCGCAGAACTCAGAGTAGTCCAGTTGCCCGAAGAATTTTGCCGCTGCAGGCGCACCGGTACGCCTGCAGCCGGTTTTCCCCTGGCCGTATCCAGAACGTGCGTGGAAATTCGGCTCATCCGGCGATCCATTTGTTTAAGCGGATGTGCATGATTTGACGCTGCTCCTCGGCAGCCTGCTGCAGTTCGGTGGCTTCATCATTGTGCAACCGGCGCCGCAGAATCTCCAGAATTTCAGCGGCCGATTTTCCCGTCGCGCAAACGATGAAGATGCGGCCGAACTTTTGCTCGTACTCACGATTGCCCCACTTCAACGCCAATTTCATGGCTTCCTCGGCGGACGCCGCCTTCTGTTGCTCTTGTTCGGACCAAGCCGAAGATTGCGCGACGGAGTTTACTTCGGCGCGTGACTCGCCGATACGCGGATGACTTCGGAACGCTTCGACCCACTCCGATTCTCCAAGCCCTCGCCAGACGTCGTCTGAAGTTTCCATCAAAGAGAGTTCATCGTGAATCGGCCTTTTCGACGCCATGCCCGCGGCCCAATTTTCCGAGCCGCAGCAGGGAAGAATCTCGCGCGCAGCATCCTGGTGCGGCAATGCATTCCAGCGGGCGAGCACTTCACTCACGCATCCGCTCCCTCAGCGGCAAGTTTCTCAAGAAACTCGGCGACCAGGTTGCCCGCTACGACGGAACGATATCGAGCGGTGGAGCGAATATCGTCAATGGGCCGAATTTCCATCGACACGATTGTTCTTGCGGCCCCGACCAACGCCGGCTCGATTCTCTTTCCGGTGAGTAGGCGCTCCGTTTCATTCAAGCGCAGCGGAACGGGCGCAATGCTTCCCACCGCGAGGCGCACCTCGCGAATCGTGCCGTGCGAGATTTGGCCTAAGGCAGCAAGGCAAACCTTGGAAATGGCCTGCGCGTTGCGGGCTCCAACCTTCCGCGCATGCGAAATATATCCGGAGAACCGGCGTGGCAGCGAAATATCTAGAATCAATTCGTCAGCGGCCAGAACGGTCTGCTTATAACTGGTGTGAAAGTTTCGATAAGCCACTCGACGCTCCCCGCGCGCCGAAATCAGCGTTAACTCAGCGTCGTAAACAAGCAGAGCGGGAAGGGAATCGGCGGCAGGCGAAGCGTTTGCGATGTTGCCTCCTAGTGTTCCGCGATTCTGATTGGCAATTCCGCCGGTCCAGGATGCAGCCGTGGCCAGCAACGGAAATTCCCGCGACACAATTTCGTGCTGCCGCAGTGCGGTATACGTGCACGCGGCGCCGATGCTGATTGCATCCGAAGAAACTTCGATTTGCCGGAGCTCCGGAATATTCCAAATGTTGATCAAATTCCGGTTGGATAGTTTTCCGGCGGAGTACAAGACCATCACATCGGTCCCACCGGCAATCGGCAGCCATTGAGCCGGCTCGCCGGCCAGCAGTGAAAGAGCAGCCTGCAGATTGCCCGGCGAAACGAGTCTGTATTCGGCGGGATCGGCTCTCATTGTGCAGCTCTTTGCCGCGCCGCACGGGTAACCGCCTCGAAAATCTGCATGTAACCCGTGCAGCGGCAGAGATTCCCCGCAAGCCCTTCTTGAATGTCCGCCAGCGCGGGCTCCGGTTTTTTCTCGAGCAGATGCACGGCTGCAAGGATCATTCCCGGCGTGCAGATGCCGCACTGAGCGCCGCCACATTCAAGGAATGCCTCCTGCAATGGTTTCATCAGGTCATGCGCTGACATTCCTTCGATGGTAACAATGCTCGCGCCGTTGGCCTGCGCCACGGGAATGAGACAACTGTTCACCAGCATGCCGTCAAGTAGGACGGAGCACGAACCACATTCGCCTTCGCCGCAGCCTTCTTTCGCGCCTGTCAATCCCAAGTCATTTCGCAGCACGTCCAACAATCTTTCCATTGGGTGCGCGAGTACTTTCTTTGCTTCACCATTGACAATGAATGACACTTCGCACTTCGCGGCCTTCTCCAGCGGAGGACTCATGGCGATCCTCGGGCTAGAGAAGAAACATCCAGCTCGGGAGACTCCGATCCCAGAGCGTCAAGCAAATCTTCCGGCAAGAGCGGAATGGCACAGAAGCGAACGCCAGTCGCGTCTTCGATGGCGTTCAGAATTGCAGGCGCAGGGCCATCCATGGGCAATTCTCCGATGCCTTTTGCGCCATGCGCGCCGTGAACGTTGCCAAGCTCTTCAAAAAACACGCGGATGGGCGGCAGATCCACGGAAGTCGGCATGATGTAATTCGTCATTTGGTTGTTCATCATGCAGCCGTTTTGCCAGACCACTTTTTCGTAAAGCGTGAAGCCGATGCCTTGCGCCACACCACCGGTAATTTGTCCCGCGGCCAGAACCGGGTTAATAACCTTGCCGACTTCCTGGAGCGCGACGAAGTCGTCCACGGTTACGCTATAGGTTGTGAGATCCACGGTGACCTCTGCTACGTAGACGGCCCATGCAAAAGCGGCGTAGGCCTCGCCGCGGTACTTTTCGTCGTCCCAAAAAACATCAGCGGGCGCTTCATATCGAGCGAGAGATTTCAGCGCGCCGTGCGTTGCAATGTACTCGCGGCATGCGTCGCGAAATTGTTGCGGAGTGTAGTCGTCACTCAGAAGATCCGTTTTCGTGAGCGCTTGTTTAATTCCCTGGGCGGCCGATTGAACCAGTTTTCCGACAATCATCGCTGTGCGCGATGCCACGGTCGGTCCGCTGTTCGGGACGACGGTCGTGTCCGGCTGTGCGATGGCGACACTCTCATAAGGAAGCCCCAGCGCCTCCGCCGTAATCTGGCAAAGCACCGTATTGGTTCCCTGACCAAATTCCGCGCTGGATACCAGCACGCGCACACTGCCGTCGGCGGTAGCTTCCACGCCAACGAGGGAATTCAGATAGCGTTCGCCGGAGCCGGTGAACCCTGCGCCATGCAAAAAAGCGGCGATGCCGATTCCTTTTTTGCGCGTCGCAGTTTTGTTTTCTTCCTCGAAGCGCTTTTTCTTCGCGGCGTAGTTAGAAAGTTCCAGCGCGCGGTCGAGCAGATGATGCAGGTCAATATTTTCGCGAATGGTTTGTTCTGTGGTTGTGGTTTTCCCCGGCTTTAGGAAATTCCGACGACGGATTTCGATTGGAGAGATTCCCACGACTTGGGCGATGCGGTCCATGTGGCGTTCCATGGCAAACAGGCTCTGCGGCGCGCCGAATCCACGGAAGGCCCCGTGCGGCGGCGAATTCGTTGCTACTGCCTTCGTTCGAATGCGCACGCTCGGCCAGTAATAAGGACCGCCGGCGTGAATTGTGCCGCGCGACAGCACGACGGACGATAATGTAGCGTAAGCGCCGCCGTCGATGGCGAACTCGATTTCACCGCCGAGAATCTTGCCATCCTTACTGACGGCGGTGCGATGGCGCGTTCGCGAAGGATGGCGCTTCGTCGTCGCTACCATATCTTCCGTGCGGTCGTAAATTATTTTGACCGGCCGGCCCGATTTCATCGCCAGCAGCGCCGCATGCCCCGCGATCATCGACGGATATTCTTCTTTGCCGCCGAACGCTCCTCCGGTCTCCATTTGTACGACGCGCACTTTTTCCTCGGACAATGCGAAAAGCGTCATCAGCGCCTTGTGAACGTAGTACGGGCATTGCAGTGAGCCCCAAACGGTGACGCCATGCTCGGCGTCGTACGCCGCTATCATTCCATTATTTTCGATATACAGCTGTTCTTGCGCGCCAGTGAAGTATTCGCCCTCGACGACGTGCGCGGCTTCTTTCCACACCGCATCGACGTCACCCTTTTCCACGAGAAAATTCTTGAACGTATTGTCGGCGCCCCAAATGATTGTGGATTTCTGCTCACTCTCTTCAATGGTGTGGACGGGCGGCAGCGGCTCGTACTCAATGGCAACCGCGTCCACCGCTTTTCGGAGCTTGTGACGGTCGGCATGAGCAAGAAGCAGAATCGGCTCTTCAGGGTGATTCACCGAATCGGCCGCGAGGCAAGGCTGATCGTCCAGAATCAAGGCGATGCAGTTTTTCCCAGGGATGTCTTTGGCGGAGACAACGACATATTCTTTCCAGGCAATGCCCGGGCCAAAAGTGATTTTTTTGATTTTGCCGCGCGCGATGGTACTGCGCACGGTTGCGCCGTAAAGCATTCCCGGCAGAACCATGTCATCGACGTAGCGCGCCGCTCCGGTGACTTTGTCCCAGCCCTCTTTGCGCGGCACCGATGCCCCGACGATGTGACGGACCGTCATCATATTCTCACTGCGTATTCTGTATTGAAATCGAAGCAGTTTCAAATCTCTATTGAAGCTTCCGCGCGGGTTACCGCCGCAGTTCATGCCCTTTTCGCTCACCAGGAAATTTTCCATCGGGGAAAATACAGTTGCCGCGCAGGTAAGTTGCCTTGATCACGCCGCGAAGTTTTTCACCCAGATACGGCGAAACGCGGTGACGATAGTGCAGATGGTCCTCTGTGGCAATGAATTCACCTTCCGGATCAAAGACGACAAAGTCAGCATCGAGATTCTTTGCAATGCGCCCTTTGCGAGTTTCGCATCCGGCGAGCCGCGCCGGACCTTCTGCCATCCACCGCGCGATATCCGCAAGAGTAAATCCGCGGACACTGGCTTCCGTCCACATCACCGGCAAAGCCAGCGAGAGGCCGGCGATGCCGCCCCACGCTGTTCGAAAGCTTCGCTCGCTCAATCGTTTCATTTCCGGGGGACACGGAGAATGGTCTGTCGCCACCAGATCAATGACTCCTTCTTGAAGCCCCTGCCAGAGTCTTTCGCGATTCTCTCGGCTGCGGATCGGCGGGGCGCACTTGAACAGCGTCTGGCCGTCCGGGACTTTGTCGGCAGAGAAATGCAAATAATGCGGGCAAGTTTCGACGCTCACCGGCAAGCCTTCTGATTTCGCGGAGCGCAATAGGTCCAAGGCTTGACTCGTCGCCAGATGCACAATGTGCAAGCGGAAATGATATTCGCGGCAGAGAGAAAGCATTAAGCGGATCGCGGAAATCTCCGCTTCATCCGATCGCGACTGCAGATACGTCGCGTATTTGCTCCAATCTGCAGCCGCCAATCGGTTCGTTGCTGCATCCACCGGACCGGCCAGTTCCGCATGCACAAGGAGCGGCAAGCCGGTCCGTGCGACATGCGGCAAGGCCGCGCGCAGCTCTTTCTCGTCGACCATGGTGAAGCCGTCAATGCCCGGATGGATGAGGAAGCACTTGAATCCGGGCACGCCTGCGGCCGCCAGACTTTCGATGTGCTCCTGGTTGTCGCTTACCACTCCGCCCCAAGCCATCCAATCCACCTGGCACTGGCCGCCCGCGGCTTTACGTTTTGCGTCGAGTGCAGCGACGGTCGTCGTCGGCGGCAGACAATTGAGCGGCATGTCCACGAGCAGCGTGTAACCACCGGCCGCAGCGGCGCGGGTCGCTGTGCGGAATCCTTCCCACTCTGTGCGGCCGGGCTCATTGATGTGGACGTGGGAATCCACCAGCCCCGGCAGAATGGCGGCGTCGCCAAAGTCCTCCACGGAAACCTGCGCGGGCAATTGGTCAGGAGGAATAACATCGAGGATTCGGTCGTCTTCGACAAGCACCGCCGCCGCAATCATTCCCTGCGGTGTGACAACTCGTCGTGAGAGAAAAGCTTTGCGATTCATGTTCCGCGCCCGCCCGTCTCTTGGCGGCTATGCGCAACAGAAGGGTATCGCAACCAACTGCAACTCCCAAAGTCCGTGGACTCCCCAGTTTTCCGTCGCAAATTCCCAGGCCGAACGCAAAGCAAATCTGGGACAATAGCCGTCGTTGAAGACGCCCCTCCAAATTCTGCAAGCATTTCAGGCGCGCTTTGGTTCGGCCGCGAACATTTACCGAGCGCCCGGCCGAGTGAATCTGATTGGCGAGCACACCGACTATAACGATGGATTCGTGCTGCCTGCCGCGATTGAGTTCTACTGCTGGGTGGCGGCGGCTCCTCGCGAAGACGGCAAGCTGGTCATCTATTCCGAGAACTTCAAGGAAACGATCGAGGCCAGCCTGGATTCCTTGTCACCCTTAGAGAAGAAGCATTGGACCAATTATCCGCTGGGTGTGGCCTGGGCACTCCGTCGAGCAGGGAAGCCGATTAGCGGAGCAAATCTCTACATCGCGGGCGAAGTTCCGCTGGGAGCGGGATTGAGCTCCTCGGCCGCTATTGAAGTTGCCGTTGGTCTTGCGCTGCTTAGCGTGAGCGCGCTGGCTGTTGATCGCTCGGAACTCGCCCAACTTTGCCAGAAAGCGGAAAACGAATTCGTGGGCGCGCGCGTTGGGATCATGGATCAGTTTGTTTCCTGCTACGGGCGCGCTTCGCATGCGCTCATGCTGGACTGCCGCTCGCTGGAGCACACGTTCGTGAAGCTTCCGGCGAACGTCCAATTGGTGATGTGCAACACGATGGTGCGTCACGAACTGGCTTCCAGCGAGTACAATGCGCGACGCGCTGAGTGCGAAGAGGGCGTTCGAATCCTACGGACCGCTCTCCCGGAGATTCGCGCGCTTCGTGACGTCACGCTTCCTCAGTGGGAAGCTCACCGTCAGAAACTTTCGTCCAAGGTGTTTGCCCGGTGCCACCACGTCATTACTGAGAACGCGCGGGTGAAGAGCGCCGTCGAGGCCTTTCATCGGGGCGACAGCAAAGCCCTCGGGGTTTTGCTGCAGGACTCGCATCGCAGTCTGCGGGATGATTACGAGGTCAGCTGCAAGGAACTCGACTTGATGGTCGACATTGCCGCACGGCAGCTGGGCCTGATTGGCGCGCGGATGACGGGCGGAGGATTTGGCGGCTGCACCATCAATTTGGTAGAGTCCGCGGCGGTGAGCAACTTCAAGCGCCACGTGGCCGAGGAATATTTCTCCACGACCGGTCTGACTCCTGAGATTTACGTTTCTCCGGCGTCCGAGGGCGCGCAGCAAATGGCGCTCGAAGAAAACAAGCGCGCCGATTGACACGAACCAGCGGAGAAGGGAACCGCAGACAGTTGCCAAGATCGTTCAGGCTTTGGCGTTGCCCATGAGTTTCGGCGAGCTAAACAAAGTTCCTCACCGGCGATTCAATACGCTGCTGCGAGAATGGATTCTCGTCTCGCCGCATCGCACGCAGCGCCCTTGGCTAGGAAAAGTCGAAAAGCTTCGTGAACCTCCCGCTGTCATATTCGACCCCAACTGCTATTTGTGCCCGGGCAACAAGCGCGCGGGCGGAGCGCAGACTCCGCGGTATTCGGAAACCTATGTTTTTGACAATGATTATCCCGCTATGCTTCCGGACGTCGCGTCTCTGCAATTTGATTCGGCCGGCTTGCTGCTAGGAAAGTCAGAGCAGGGAATCTGCCGCGTGATGTGTTTTTCGCCGCGGCACGATTTCACCGTTCCACGAATGAGCCTCCCGGAATTGCGCGTTGTCGTGAATGCCTGGGTCGAGCAGTATGTCGCGCTCGGGAAAATTCCTTGGATCAATCACGTGGAGATTTTCGAAAATCGCGGCGAGATGATGGGCGCGAGCAATCCTCATCCGCACTGCCAGATTTGGGCGAATGCTTCGCTGCCAAATCTTCCCGCTCGGGAGCTGGCGTCGTTCCGGGAGTATCAGGAGCAAAAACATTCCTGCCTTCTGTGCGATTACCTGAAGTTGGAGCTGCAGTTGAACCTGCGCGTCGTCTGCCAGAACGAGGCTTTTGCGGTGGTCGTGCCGTTCTGGGCGGTGTGGCCATTCGAATCGCTGGTGTTGAGCAAGCGCCATATCGCTTCGCTCGATCAGCTTAGCGAGCAGGAGCGCGATCTCCTCGGCGACATCCTGCGCCGCATCACGGTTCGTTACGACAATTTGTTCGAGACGGCGTTCCCGTACTCCATGGGATTCCATCAGAAGCCCACCGACGGCAGCGCCCACGAAGAATGGCACCTGCACGCGCACTACTTTCCGCCTCTGCTTCGCTCCGCCACGATTCAAAAATTCATGGTAGGTTACGAACTGCTTGGCTCTCCCCAGCGCGACGTTACGCCGGAGAGCGCGGCGAATCGCCTTCGCGAAACCGGCGACATTCACTATCTTGATCGGTCCTAGGGACGCGGCGGCGCCCAGGTCACAAAGAGTTTTGAATTACAAATGGAGTTTTCGGGGGTCGAGAACAACCTACGGGCAGCCCAAGGAGAAGAAATGATCGCAGCGATGGCGTCGACTGCGCCGACAACTCTCGTCCATCTATCCGCAGTGGATCTCGGCATTATCGCTTTCTATTTTGCTCTGGTGCTGGGAATCGGCTTTTATCTGAAGCGCTTCGCCAAAACTGGCGAGGATTTCTTCCTGGCCGGCCGCGAGATGACCGCGTGGGTGGCGGGGCTGGCCTTTGTTTCGGCCAACCTTGGTTCCCTGGAGCTGCTCGGCTGGGCCGGTTCGGCCTACCAATACGGCATTCTCGCCGCGCACTGGTATTGGATTGGCGCCATTCCGGCGATGGTGTTTCTGGGCATCGTGATGATGCCTTTCTATTACATTTCAAAGACGCATTCCGTTCCAGGTTATTTGCAATTGCGTTATGGTTCGGCGACGAGCGCACTTAGCGCCGTCACCTTCGCGATCATGACCATCCTCATGTCCGGCGTGAATATGTACGCCATGGCCGTGGTGATGAAGGTGGTCCTCGGCTGGAATATCAATTTCAGTATTTGGGTGTCGTCACTGACGGTCGGCATTTACGTGGCGGCCGGAGGGCTGTTTTCCGCCATCTTCAACGAAGTCCTGCAATTTTTCCTGATTTGGTTCGGCGCGCTCCTCATCCCCATCCTTGGTTTGATCGAAACGGGCGGATGGAAGGGCATGGTCGCACGCATTCAGCAGAATTTTCCGGGTCAGGATTACACTCACGCTTGGAGCACGCTTGGCCGTTTTCAGGATAATCCGATGGGCATGCACTGGACTGGCATTGTGTTCGGCCTCGGCGCGGTGCAGGCGATGGGCTATTGGACCACGGACTTCCTTGTGGTGCAGCGCGTGCTTTCGGCGAAGGACATCCGTTCAGCCAAGATGGCGCCGATCATCGGTTCCTTTTTCAAGATGGCTGTGCCTTTGATTGTGATTCTCCCCGGGCTGCTCGGGCTTGCCGTACTGCCGATGCACCTGGTTCCCGCGAGCAGCTTGCAGCCTGGACAATACAGTTACAACGAGGTGCTCCCTCTCATGCTCGCCCGCTACTGTGGGCCCGGCTTGCTGGGGCTCGGCATCACTGCTTTGGTTGCCGGATTCATGGCGGGCATGGCCGGCAATGTGAGCGCCTTTGCCACCGTATGGACGTACGACATCTACCGTCCATTCCTGCGCAAGACCGCGCCCGATCAACATTACGTTTCCATGGGACGCTGGTGCACGTTAATTGGCCTGGTTGTGAGCATCGGAACCGCCTATCTCGCGATGGGTTTTGCCAGCATCATGGATTACGTGCAGGCGCTGTTCGGTTTCTTCATCGCGCCGTTATTCGGCACGGTATTGCTCGGGATGCTTTGGAAGCGGGTAAGTCGCGCTGCCGGGTTCTTGGGGCTGTTGGCGGGAACGCTTTCTTCCGTGACAATGTTTACCTTGATGAAATTGGATCATCGCTGGGTGGGCGTATTCGCGTTGTCTCCGCACGCTCAGGGACTCGCGCAAGACATGTACCAGGCGCTGTGGTCCTGCGTCACTTGTGTAGTGGTCACTGTGCTGGTGACGCTGGTGACCAACCCGCGGCCCGATGAGGAACTGAAAGGCCTCGTTTATGCGCTGACGGAAGTCGCGCATGAAGAGCACACGAGTTTTCTACACCGGCCGCTCTTTTGGGGAGTAGCAGCCCTCGCGATCTTGGTGGTTCTTCAAATCATTTTCTGGTGAGAATCCATGAGCGAAAAACATCACATCATTCCGGTTTGGTTCTTTGTAGGGGTACTCTTGCTG
>Ga0137418_10001047_pt1 | contig 25322 bp, 22 predicted proteins | sample CZODoug3_1_2_16f_FD_122242 | JGI IMG/M metagenome (GOLD analysis project Ga0137418, IMG submission 122242) | Vadose zone soil fungal communities from Angelo Coast Range Reserve, California, USA - CZODoug3_1_2_16fungal (Hybrid Assembly) | ecosystem: Environmental > Terrestrial > Soil > Vadose...
GCGTACGGCGAAGTCGTGTGGTCCTGACGCCCCGACGCTGGCGTCAAGTTCGCGGAGTTAAGTCGGCCCAACCGGGCTTAGACAAAACATATCCGCTGACGACGGTGGCAAGAGAGCCCGGTCACCGGGGAGCGCGAAGGAAACCGTTAAAACCATTGCGTGCGGGAATGCCGGGTGATTCCGGGGTACTCGTTTACTCGTGTGCTTTTTACCAATGCAAAGCGCACACGAGGCTGCGGGTGCCACGGGCACCCGGCGTTCCCCACGCCCTCTTTGGGCGGAAGATTTATCAACGGCTCGGGCGCATGGCGCGGCGAGAACGTATACGTGCGTCTGGAATTTCCGTCATTGCGAGCGCAGCGAAGCAATCGATAAAGCCGCAAAGAAAGAATGGATTGCTTCGCTTCGCTCGCAATGACGGCCGGAGCTCTGGATTGCCTCGCGGAGACTATCAATTGGCGCGCGTTGGCCACACGCGTCCCCCTCGCCTGTCGGGTCCGGCCGTTGTAAACCAAGGCATGACCCCGCCAAAGAATGCCTCCATCGATATCAAAGCCTTGGCAAAAAACCTCCGCACCGGAGGCCGCGCCGCGCTGGCGCGGGCGATCACGCTGATTGAAAGCAGGCGTAGCGATCACCAGGCCGCGGCGCGCGATCTGGTGCAGGCGCTGCTGCCCGACACCGGCAAGGCGATCCGGGTCGGCATTACCGGCTCGCCCGGCGTCGGCAAGTCGACCACCATCGACGTGCTCGGGATGTTCCTGATCGAACGCGGCCACAAGGTCGCGGTGCTCGCGGTCGACCCCTCCTCCGTCCGCACCGGCGGCTCGATCCTCGGCGACAAGACGCGGATGGCGCGGCTGTCCGCCTCCGAGGGCGCCTACATCCGGCCCTCGCCGGCGTCCGGCACGCTCGGCGGCGTCGCCGCGAAGACCCGCGAGGCGATGCTGTTGTGCGAGGCCGCGGGCTTTGACGTGGTGCTGGTGGAGACCGTCGGCATCGGGCAATCCGAAACCGCGGTTTGCGACATGACCGATTTCTTCCTGGCGCTGATGCTGCCGGGCGCCGGCGACGAGCTGCAGGGCATCAAGAAGGGACTGGTCGAACTTGCCGACATGATCGCGGTCAACAAGGCCGACGGCGACAACATCAAGCGCGCCAATCTCGCGGCGAGCGAATATCGCGGCGCGTTGCATATCCTGAGCCCGCGCTCGGAGCACTGGCATCCGCCGGTTCTGACCTATTCGGCGTTGACCGGCACCGGCATCAACACACTGTGGCAGAAAATCCTCGATCACCGCACCGCGATGAAAGCCTCGGGTGAATTTGCCGCGCGACGGCGGCAGCAGCAGGTGAAGTGGATGTGGTCGATGCTGGAGCAGCGGATGATGGCGCGGCTGCGCGCCGATCCGGCAATTCGAACGAAAGTGAAGAAGATCGAAACCGAGGTGGCCGACGGCCGCATCACGCCGGCGCTGGCGGCGGAGCAGATTGCGGAGATGCTGCGGTGAAATTCGGTCCAGTGCGCTGTTCCAACAGCAGCGTCATCGTCCGCGAAAGCGGACGATCCAGTATTCCAGAGCCGCCATCGCGAAGTACAGGCGCATCGGCGTTTACTGGATGCCCGCTGGAGCCTGTCATCGGGCTTGCCGCAGGCGAGACCCGGTGGCGGGCATGACGGGCAGAAGGTTTGATCAAATTGAACGATAAACTCCGCATCCTTATCACCGGTTTTGGTCCGTTTCCCGGCGCGCCGCACAATCCGACGCAGCCGCTGGTGGCGCGGCTGTTACGCCTGCGCCGCCCGGCTTTCAGCAATGTCGAACTATCGGGCCACATTTTCCACGTCACCTACAGCACCGTCGATCGGGAGCTCCCCGAACTCATCGCCCGACATCGCCCGCATGCGCTGCTGATGTTCGGCCTCGCCGACCGCACGCCGCACGTCCGGATCGAATCCCGCGCCCGCAACGCCGTCACCATGCTGTGGCCCGATGCCGATCGCACGCGCGCGCGCAAGGGATCGATCGCCGGCGGCGCCGATACCATGATGTTCGGCCCGCACACCGCCAAATTGCTGCGTGCGGCCGTCGGCACCGGCGTCGATGCACGGGCCTCGCGCGATGCCGGAAGCTATCTCTGCAACTATCTGAGCTGGCGCGCGATTGAGGCTGCGAAGGGCGGCGATGGCCCTCGCCTCGCCGCCTTCGTGCATGTGCCGCCGCTCGCGCGCAGCGGCACATCGCAACGCAAGGACGCGGCGCACCGGGTCACGCTTGAACAGCTGGTCGATGCCGGCGAAGCCATGCTGCTGGAGATGATGAAACTGACGAGGCAAGCGGAGCGGGAAAGGTCGACGCCAATCACTGTTTCGTAAGCTGGGCATAGCGCAAACGCGCCTTTTCCCACTACGGGGCGAACGTTAATTCGCGCCGCGATTAACCCTACCCCCGACAATCGCCCCGTTTCGCCCTCGCCTTCGCCACGCCCCGCCGCATTTTTGCGTTACTCAGAGGTCGCGGACAAGGGTCAAGCGTATCCGCCGGAGACGCGATCATGCACATCAATCGCCGCCATCTCATCGGGGCTTCCGCAGCCGGCGTTGCCGGCGCGGTGGCGATGTCGCCAGACGCCGCTCGCGCCGCACCGCCAACCTCGGCGCTCGGCCGCGACGCCACGCATTATGGCGTCCGGCCTGGCAGCGCCGACGATCAGACCAAGGTTTTGCAGCGGGCGATCGACGAGGCCGCGCGCGCGCAGGTTCCGCTGGCGCTGCCGCCGGGCGTCTATCGCACCGGGCTGCTTCGCTTGCAAAGCGGCACCCAGTTGGTCGGCGTGCGCGGCGCGACCAAATTCGTGTTCGTCGGCGGTGCGTCGATGCTATCGGGCGAAGGCACCAACAGCGTTGGGCTCACCGGCATCACGCTTGATGGCGGCGGCATCAAGCTGCCGGACCGCCGAGGCCTGGTGCATTGCCTTGGCGGACGCGACATCCGTATCACCGATTGCGAAATCATCGGCAGCGGCGGCAACGGCGTCTGGTTCGAGAACGTCTCCGGCGACATCAGCGGCAACATCATCACCAGGTCAGCCACGACAGCGATCGTGTCGTTCGACGCGCAGGGTTTGCTGGTTTCGCGCAACACCATTCAAGGGACCAACGACAACGGCATCGAAATCCTGCGCACCGCCATCGGCGACGACGGCACGCAGGTGATCGACAACCGCATCGAGGACATCAAGGCCGGCCCCGGCGGCTCCGGACAATACGGCAACGCCATCAACGCGTTTCGCGCCGGCAACGTGATCGTGCGCGGCAACCGTATCCGCAATTGCGATTATTCGGCCGTGCGCGGCAATTCGGCGTCCAACATTCAGATCACGGGCAATAGCGTCAGCGACGTCCGCGAAGTGGCGCTGTATTCCGAATTTTCGTTCGAGGGCGCGGTGATCGCCAACAACACCGTGGACGGCGCGGCTTTGGGTGTTTCAGTCTGCAATTTCAACGAGGGCGGACGCATCGCGGTCGTACAGGGCAACGTCATTCGCAACCTGTTGCAGAAACGCCCGATCGGCACCGCGCCTGACGACGATGCCGGCATCGGCATCTATGTCGAGGCCGACACATCGGTCACCGGCAATGTGATCGAGAACGCGCCGGCGTTCGGGATCATCGCCGGCTGGGGCAAATATCTGCGCGACGTCGTGATAACCGGCAATGTGATCCGCAACGCCTTTGTCGGCGTCGGCGTGTCGGTGATGCCGGGCGCGGGCACGGCGCTGGTCAACAACAACATGATCTCGGAAACGCCGCGCGGCGCCGTGGTCGGGCTCGATCACGCCCGCGCCATCACGCCGGATCTTTCCGCCGCAGGCGCGCAACATTTTGCCCAGGTGGTGATTGGGACGAATGCGGTGCGCAGATAGCCTCACATCGTCCCCGCCCACCTGTTTGGCCCCCGGGAAATTGGCGTGTCCTACATCACGTTGCGGAGCAGCGGATAGCGTTGCGCGAGCGAGGCAATGTCCAGCGCAGCGTTGTCCAGGGCTGAGCTATGAACCGGCGCGTTTCTGTCCGCCGCGGACGGCGCTGCGCCCGAACAAAATCGATCGGATTCCGCGAAGTTCGAACGATCTGATGGCGGCGGTTCGGCCGGGATCTGCACCGAGTGCGGCTGAAACCGATGAACCTGATCGCTTAAAATGTGACCGCGCGGCTGCATAGCCCTGGTGGCCCTGGTGCGGCGGAGCCAGGACATGTCGATGGCGGCGTTGTCGCGGGAGGCCTCGCGCGTCAACAGGTCGCGCCAGGTTTCGACCGCGGTTTTGGCCTCCTGGATATTTTCGAGAAATTCTCGCTCGGTGTGATAACGGCGCCAGCGGCCGGTCTCGAACAACTGCGTCAGATATTCCAGCCGCCGTTCGGCAAAATCGCACCAGCGCGCGACAATGTCGCGGCCACGTGCCACGTCTGCTCGATGTGTCATGAACCAGCCCGTAAGGAGAAAAACGGACGCAGACGCAACGGGAGACGAATCACCTAGACGTGACAGAGATATTCTGTGGAAAACTCCTGCGTTGTCCAGCGGACTGCCTCGCCAGAACGCTGGCGCGGAGACAAATCCTCGTTTTTCCTGCCTCTTCACGTCAAGCCGCGTCCCGGCATGACGGGGTTGCGGCGACCGACCTTCGAGGAGCGCGTGAGGAGCGCAAAGCTAGAGCATGATCCGGAAAAGTGGGTACCGGTTTTCCGAAAAGATCATGCTCAAACAAAAAGATAGAGCGGGATGACGATTCGAAGAAAAGTCATCCCGCTCTAGCGGCTGTTTTTGCTCAGAAAATGCGGCCACAACGAAAGACCCGTCCGGGGGGACAGCCGGACGGGTCAAGCTATACAGGCGCTTGGGGTGGATGGGCGCTCGCGCCGAATACAGCCTCGATGGGGAGGGATTACCGCTCCCACAGACATAGGTCGCGGGAGGGTCGTCGAACGTTCAAACGGCCCGCGAATTTTTTTAACTTCTGGGCAACTATTTTTGGCAGGTATCAGGCCGAAATTATTGCGCGGCGGGGCGATGGGCTTCGCGAACGGCCGACTTGTCAGACGCCATGGCGGCACCCGGCGGGTTCAAGTCCCTGGTCGAGGGAACGTCCTGACGAACCTCGACTTTTTCAGCGGCAGAGGTGCCCGAAACCGCGGCAACCGGCGCCGGCGCGGTGACGACGGCGGAGACGGCCGCAAAGGCATCCGCTTCGCCAGCGCCGAACAGGTCATCGCGGCCGGGGGAACCGAGATCGCGGGCTGTTTTCATCAGGATCGCGCGCACTTCGCCCGGTTTCAATGCAGGATTGCGCTCCAGCATCAGGGCTGCGAGGCCGCTGACATATGCCGCGGAAAACGAGGTGCCGGACGTCATCTGGTACTTTTCATCGGGCGCCGGCAGGAAGATATCGACGCCCGGGGCAGCGACCGCGATATGGCCGCCGCGGTTCGATGCCGCAAACAGCTTGTCCTGCGCATCGGTGGCGCTGACCGCAATCACGTTTGCATTGGCGGCGGGATATAGTGGCGGCGATTTCGGCCCGGCATTGCCGGCCGCGGCAACCATTACGATACCCTTGGCGGCGGTGGCGGCGATGCCGCGTTCGATCAAGGCATCCTTCGGACCGGCGAAGCTCATATTGACGATCTGTGCGCCGTTAGCCGCCGCGTAATCGAGCCCCTTCAGGATCACGAATGAGGTGCTTTCTGCGCCGCCCGGCGCCACGCCGAAGGCGCGGATCGCCAAAATCCTCGCCGCCGGCGCGCTCCCCATCAGCCGTGCATGCGATACGATCGCGCCGGCGATGCCGGTGCCGTGGACATGTGGGCCTTCCTTGCTGCCGAGCGCATCAAAGGAGCCAACAATCGCATTCGCAAGTTCCGGATGTCGGATGTCGATTCCGGAATCGATAATGGCGATGGTGACGTTGGCGCCATGGGCCAGCGTATGCGCCTGGGGCAATCGAAGTTTCAGAAGCGCATATTGGGCGGGATCACCCTCGGTCATTGCCGTCTTCTGGTCCTGCAGCGCATAACGGAAGTTCGCCTGCACCGAGCGAACGCCGTCGGCTGTGAGTTCGCGGCCTACCGTCTCCACCGTCCTGCGGTCAACGATGCGGAACAGGCCGATGGTGGCGCCTATGAGCGGAAAGTTCTGCGATCCGATGCGCTCGAGCCGATGACGCCGCGCCAGTTCGTCGGCCTGCGCGTCGGACAGCGAGCCGTCGATCTCGGCCACGATTTCGCCTGCGATCGCGCGCGAATTGAGGACTGTCTGCGGAAGCTTACTGAGCGGGCCGCTGTTCTTATTCTTGTTCTTGTTCTTGCTTTTGCCCGATGAACCGCCGCTGCCGCCGCCGTCGGCCGATGACACCGGCTTATCCGAGCATTCGCCGTTGCTGTCGCGATAGGCGTAGCTGCAGGCCGGATGCGTCCTGAGGTTGGCGATGTTCGGATCGATCCGCGGCATCACCGTCGAATTGATGCTTGGAATCCGCGACCCGATGTTGAGGTTCGGCGAGCGCATGATGCTTTGCGCGTAAACCGATGCGCTATCGAGACACGCAAACGGCAACGCGGCGACGGTCAATGCCAGCGCCGCGCGTCGTGTCTTGCTCCGCCAGTTGGCACGATCGTGGACCATGAAGCCTCGGGTTTATGCGGTATCGACGATGCGCCGTCGCGCGCGGCTTATTGTGCATCTACCGCGAGACTGACGATCTTCTCGTTTTGCAGCTTGCGCATCAGGCCGGCAAATTCGTCCCTGCCCATCGCTCTGTTGGCGAACTGCAGCCGAAACAGGCCGCCCTTGGCGCCGTCGATGATCGAGGCTTGATAGTTGTCGAGCAGCGCCATGATGTCGGCGACGCGTGCATCCGGCGCGAACCGCACCAGCGCGCGCAGCGGCGGCGCTTCCGGTCCCAATGTGCGGGTGATCGGCGCATTGGGGCTTGGCGCACTGGGGCTTAACGACGCCGTCTGGAACGAGGCGTTCTGCTTCGTCATCAGCACCGCGCCGATTACGCCGGCCTGCAATAGCAGCAAAAGCGCGCCCAGGCTCGCCGACCAGGCCAGCGTCCGTGGTGAGAGCTTCGCGAAAAACCCGGCGATCCGGGCGGAGATGTCGAACGACACCGACGGCTTGCGCGCCGGCTCTCCATCGATCGCCACGAACAGCTTCTGCATGGCGCGCGCGGACGGCGCGCCGAGGCTTTCGTTGAGATGAATGGTTTCGGCGTATTCTTCCTGGATCGCGGCGTATTGTTTCGCAAGCGCGGGATCGCGGGCGAGTGCTTCGTCAACGCGGCGGGCGTCACGCGCATTGAGGGTGCCTGTCGCATGCCATGGCAACAGCATTTCTACTTCACTGGGCTCTTGCTCCAGGATTTTTTTGCTTGTCGCCATCATGGCCAACCTCGCTCCACACCGGCTGCCTTCAGCAGTTCGGCTAATTTTTTGCGCGCATAAAACAAGCGCGTCTTCACGGTGTTCTCCGGTATACTGACGATTTCAGCTACTTCTTCCACGGATTTCTCATGGTAGTAGACGAGATCGACGATCTCCCGGTGCTCCGGCGAAAGTGCAGTCAGGCACTTGCGCAACGCTTTACTGGTATCCTTCTTCTGCGCCGCCACTTCCGGATCATCGGAAGTATCCTCGATCGCATTGGCGGCCTCGTCGTCCAGTTCAACGTCCTTCCTGCGGCGGAGCGCAGACAGAGCCTTGAATCGCGTAATCGCCAGGAGCCAAGTGGAAACGGCCGATCGGCCTTCGAACTTGCCAGCCTGGCGCCACACATCGAGAAAAACCTCGCTAATGAGGTCTTCCGCAACCTGTTCGTCCCGCACAAGCCGAAACCCGAAGCGAAACACCCTGACATGGTGCCTACCGTACAGCACCTGCATGGCGAGCCGGTCGCCTTGAGCGATCCGAGCGATCAGGACGTTGTCCGAAGCCGCCTGTGTCGCACTCAATGGCCGTCTCGCAGGATTAGTCGGATGGGGGCGGCGGCTGGTTCGATGTGAAAGGCAAAATTCTTCAAATTGATGCAATAGTTCGCCCGCATCTGTGATGTATCGCACAGACTTTCCAACCCTCGATGGCGCGGGAACGAACGAAATCCCGGAATTGGTATCATAACACCGAAATACTTTCTTCACGCCGCGGTTGTCCGCTACCTTACCAAGGCTTGGCGGGCAAAACACCCCTTGCCTACCGTCTGCCTCCGCCGGCCCCGCGCGACGGCCAACAGCATCACGCTATCCTTATCCGCCTAATTCCCATTGCGAAACAAGGCTGTTGCGACGTTGAACGGCCAAGGTCCGGCACTGAAAAGATACCAAACCTAAAGGCTTTTCTCCCTAGAGTTCCGCCAGATGCATTCCACGACGGCGGACATGATCAGCATCAGCGCAGCCTCATCGCTTCAAGGTCAGGGCTCTGGCGGGCCAGTCGCGCTTGCCGACAGGCTACCGCTGCATGCGTTGAAGCGCCGTCTGGAGCATCGCCGGCATACCTTGGCGATGCAGGTCGCAAGCTATGCGCTCGGCGCCACCGTCCTGCTGATCTATGTCCATGCCGGCACGATTCCGACGCTCCTCCCCACGGCTTTTCTCCTGTGCGGCACTACGCTGATTGGCATCTTTGCCCTTCTGTCAGAAACTCACGTCAACGATCGTTTTGACGATCATTATCTCACGGTTTTTCAAGTCGGCGGTCACGTCGCGATCCAGCTTGGATTTCTGCTGGCTGCGCCCCAGATTGGCTATGCTTTTCTCAACGTGCTGTTTCTTGTATTCGGCGTCGCCGCGTTGCAGATGACGTCACGTCAGGCCGCGGTCGCATGGACTTTGACGACAGTCGGCGTGGCCCCGATGCTGGTGCTTCCCGATACTCCCGATGGCGAAGCGGTGCGAACTCTGGACCGGCTGCGGGCGATCATCGCCGACCTCGACTGGAGCGCGTTCTCGCCCGGCATGCAGGTAACGATTTCCGCAGGCGTCGCGACGCTGAACCCGGATGAGACCCCCGATACATTTCTCGCACGCGCCGACCGCGCGCTTTACGCAGCCAAGGCACAGGGGCGCAACCGCATTGCCAGCGCCTGACCCAACCACTTCCGTTTCCGGCGACGAAGAAAGTCGTCGCCGGTCTGAAAATGTCCGAATGCTCCAGGATAGAGTCATGAGTTCGAAACCTGCCTCCACTTCCGAAAGTCTGCTTGACGAATTACAGGCCACGCTGGCGCACGGAACCGTGGCGCGCCGGGTCGAAACCCTGCGCCGGGTGACCGATCTTTTCATCAACGGCGCGGTGGATTTTTCGGACGAACAGATCGCGCTGTTCGACGACGTTTTCCAGTGCCTGACGGATCACATCGAGACCGCCGCCAAGGCGCTGCTCGCCAATCGTCTGGCTCCGATAGACACGGCGCCGCCGCTCACTGTTCGCGCGTTGGCGTTCGATGACCTGATCGAGGTCGCAGCTCCGGTGCTGTCCCGATCGGAGCGGCTCGACGATGACACGCTGATCGAAACCGCGCGCAACAAGAGCCAGGCGCATTTGATGGCGATTTCGATACGAAGGGTGCTGAGCCGCGCGGTGACCGACGTGCTCGTGTTGCGCGGCAACGACGAGGTGATCCAGAGCACCGTCAACAATCCCGGCGCGGAATTTTCCGAGCGCGGCTTCAATCGGCTGGTCAATCGCGCCGAAGGCGATGACGACCTTGCAACCTGTCTCGGCATGCGTCCGACGATTCCGCGGCATGTCTATCTGAAGCTGATAGCGAGAGCCTCCGCGACGGTGCGGGCGCGGCTCGAGGCCGCCAACCCGCGACAGGCAGGTGACATTCCCACCGCAGTGCAGGAGGCGACGCGACTCGCGCGCTCCGCGCCCTCGGCCATCACCCAGGAAACCGCCATCGCCCACGCGCTCGTGAAGTCGTTATACGAGGACGGCCGGCTCGACGAGCATCAGGTGGCGGCGTTTGCCGAGGCCGGAAAATTCGACGAAGCCAATGCAGCGATCGCGGCGCTCGCCAACGTATCGGTGTCGACCGCAGAGAATATGATGGTGGAGAGCCGCGCCGAGGGCGTCATGATCCTGGCAAAGGTTTCGGGGATGTCGTGGCCGACGGTCCAGGCCATCATCAACCTGCGCGACGATCTCTCGGGCACGGACCGGTCCGATCTTGCGGCATGTAAGGCCACCTACGAACGGCTGCGGTCCTCGACCGCGCAGCAGGTGCTGCGCTTCCACCGCATGCAGACCGCCGCGGTGTCGGCGGCGTGAACGGCTCAATGCCGTTCCGGCGAACGCCGGGGCGACGCGAGGCTAAAACCGCAGCACTCTCGATCCCGCCAACGCGCCGACGGCGGTGACCAGAGCGGTGGCCATCGTGTACCAGGTCGCCACGAACAGCGGTGAATCGTCGGTGCAGTGCGATGCGTACAGCGTCGCCGCCAACCCCGCCGACAACAGGCCGGCAATCGCGCCGGCGACTGCGGGCCGTGTCGGCGCGCCATGACGCAACCCGATCAGCGCCGCCGCCAACAGCGGCAACGACATCAGCGGAATAGCTGTCAGACAAACCCGCGAATTGCCGCCAACCGCACGCGTCATCATGGGCAGCCGCTGCGGCAGCATCATCTCGCCTGCGACCCCGGCGACGAGGAGTCCTGCCGGGATCAGCAGCAGCCACGCCCAGCCGCGCAGCGAGGCTTCCGGCCGCGACAAATGCAGGCTGACGGCGATGGCCGAGATCGCCAGCGCCAGCGTGACCAGAAACTTCAGGTCGAAAAATGGATTACGCATCGCGGTCATGACATCCGGTCTGACGCCCAACCCGACAAAGAACATCGCCACCGAAACCGGCGCCGCGGCCAGCAACGCCAGCGCCAGCACGACCCCGACCGGATGCGCGCGGTGCGCGTTATCGGCGGCGAGGCTTCGAATCAGCTGATCGGTTTCCATTCTCACTGCTCCCGCAATTTGGCGGTGAGACTGGCAAGCCCGCGATGCAGCGCCACCCGGACCGCGCCCTCGCTCATCGCGAATTTCGCGGCCGTATCCTTGATTGATGCGCTGTCGACCGCGATCGCCTGCAATACGTCGCGCTGGCGCGCCGGCAGCGACTGAAGCTGGGCCGCGACCTCGTTCGCAGACGCGGTCTCCGCAGCAGGTTCCCCCGGGATCGTCTCGGCGAAATCGTCGATGTTGACGAAAACCCGCCGGCCGCGGCGGCGCAGCGAATCGATCAGCTTGTTGCGAGCGATCGCAAACAGCCACGGCGCGAACGGCGCATTGACGTCCCAGGTATGCCGCTTCAGATGCACCGCCAACAAAATGTCCTGCACGATGTCCTCGGATTGATCGACGGGTTGCCCCGCCCGCGCCAGACCGCGGCGCGCCGCGGCCCTCAATACCGGCGTGACGGCCTTGAGCAGGCGGTGATACGCGGCACTATCCCCCGAAATGGCCGACCGCATCAGGCCGGTCCATTCTTCGTCACGTTCGCGCACGCGCGCTCCCACAATGCAATTCGGTCAATCTTTCAATTTGTTACGTGGCCCCGATCACGAGATCGTGATCGGCACCTCGATTCAAGACACGGGCAGGCTCATAACATCGATCGGTCCGGCTGGCACCCGCCGACAAGTTCGGAAGATTTCGCGAACGAAGTGTCGCGAAATGTGGCTTTAGAAATGTGGCCGCCCTGCTTTCGCCCGCGCTCGCGCGAAAATTCCATTTTTTTGCCCCGCTGTGGACATGCCCCGAGGTCTCATTCGCTTTTTCGGGGCTGGTCAGTGGAGAGATTGTAAATGACCATTAAAACCAGCGCGCGCCCAGTATTGATACTGGCCACAGGGCTTTTTGTATGTTTCGCAGGTCCATCATCCGTGGCGGCGGGTGCAGACGACAAGGCGGTCACAGATTCGAAATCGGCAAGCACGGAATCGGGCCGTGGCGCCGAGGAATCCGTGGCAGTCAAGAAATACGCCAAACATGGCTCGCGCCACTGGAAAAGGCACGCGCATCACAAATCCGGCAAGGTGGCGCTGAAATCGTCACTCGCCGCTCAGAAGGCTGACGCAACCGATGTCGCGGCCGCCGACGGCGGCGCTGCAACGACGATCTCGCCGTCAGTGGCCAACGCCAATGCACAGCTGGCGTCTGCCGACACGCCGGACGGCAACGCCAAGGCCATGTCCGCACGGGCCAGCGATATTCTGCAGGCTGCGGCGGATAAACCGGTTGACGCGCAGCAGCCTGCCGCCGAGGCCCCGGTCGTCCCCCCCGATGCACTCAACGAGGTTGATCGCACCCTGCCGGCAAGCGATCCACCCGCGCCGACGATGGCGACGGCCGCAGCGAATGCCCCGGCGGTGGAAAGCCACGACGACAGTTCCTCCTCGGACCGGACCTCCCTGATCGGGAAGATTTTCATGGCTTGCGGCGGACTTCTAACGCTGGCCTCGGCGGCACGTATGTTTTTGGGGTAGACGGTAGAGGCGTCATCCCTGCGTGGGCGCAATTGCGCTCAGGCAGGGATGACGATCTGCCCGAATAGCCCCACTTGATGCCTATCCCGCCAGCGGGCACATTGCCCGCGCAATCAAGCGCGGGGTGGACCATGAGCACGTTCGAACACATCATTGTCGAAAGCAAAGGCGCGGTCGGCATCATCACGCTCAATCGGCCGAAGATGCTCAATGCGCTGTCCTTCGGCGTGTTTCGCGAAATCGCCGCCGCTGTGGATGATCTCGAAGCCGACGACGCAATCGGATGCATCCTTTTGGCCGGCGGCGAAAAGGCTTTCGCCGCTGGCGCCGACATCAAGGAAATGCAGCCGAAAGTCTTCATCGACATGTTCTCCAGCGATTTCATCGCGATTGGCGCCGACCGCGTCGCCAAATGCCGCAAACCGACCATCGCCGCCGTCAGCGGCTACGCGCTCGGCGGCGGCTGCGAACTGGCGATGATGTGCGACATCATTATCGCCGCGGACACCGCCAAATTCGGCCAGCCGGAGATCACGCTCGGCACCATCCCCGGCATCGGCGGAACGCAGCGGCTGACGCGCGCGGTCGGCAAATCCAAGGCGATGGACCTGTGTCTCACCGGGCGAATGATGGATGCCGCTGAGGCGGAGCGCTCGGGCCTCGTCAGCCGGATCGTGCCCGCGGACAAATTGATGGACGAAGCGCTGGCGGCCGCCGAGAAAATCGCCTCGATGTCGCGTCCCGCAGCGGAGATGGCCAAGAGCGCCGTCAACCGCGCGTTCGAGACGCCGCTCGGCGAAGGACTTAACGTCGAACGCGACCTGTTTCACTCCACCTTCGCGCTGGAGGATCGCTCCGAAGGCATGGCGGCGTTTATCGAAAAGCGCAAGCCTGTGAACAAGAACAGGTAGCAAACGATCGCTTCCCCCGTCGTTCGCGGGGACGACGTTGAGGTTATCTGTGCGGCTCCTTACCCCACCCTGCTCCCAGCCAGCGCCGCGCTGACCAGCGCGCGGTAGGCCCGTTCGGCTAATGTCTTGGGCGTATCGATGCCTAGGCGTGCCAAGCATTCACGGTCGGCAGCATCCGGCCGGCGGGTGAACCCCTGCCACAACAATCCCGGCAGACGCATCGGTGTCCGCTGCGCATCCTGCAGGAATCGCAAGGCCGGAATCAGCCGCTGCTCGGTGTCGGTAAAATCGCTGCCGAACGGAAACTGTGGCAGCAGGCCGGCCTCGCGCGCGGGCCTCAACGCATCTGCAATCCGCTCGGGGTGATTCTCGCGATGAACAGCCGGAATTTCAAAGCTCTTCGGCAGCTTGCCGGCGTCCTTGGCCTGCCGCGCGAGTTCGGCCTGAAAGCGGGAGTCGGCAATCCCCAGCATTGCCGCGATCACATCGGCATCGGATTTTCCCCTGACATCGGCGACACCGTATTCGGTGACGAAGATATCGCGCAGATGCCGTGGAATGGTCTGGTGGCCGTAAGCCCAGCGGATGTTCGATTGCGTTTTGGCGCCGGCCTGCCGGGTCGCTTCGACCGCGAGAATCGAACGCGCGCCCCGCAGCGCGAATGCCTGCGCGACGAAATTATATTGGCCGCCGACGCCGCTCACGACCTGTCCGTTTTCAAGGCCATCGGAAATCGCCGCTCCCATCAAGGTCGCCATCATCGCATTGTTGACGAAACGGGCGTCGACGCGGGCGCGACGCTTCAAGTCCTCATCGCCATAGAGTTCGTTGGTGAAGGATACCGGCATCATCTGGATGCGCGCCAGTTGCGCCGGCGTCATCTCGCGCAGCGCGCGATAGAACGATTTCGGCCCCAGAAAGAACGCGCCGTGCAGCAACACGCCGTCGACTTCGCGCTTGAGAATGCCGGCGTCGATCAGTGCGATAAATGCCTCGAACAGCATTTCACTGACGCCATAGAGACCCTTTTCGAACGAGCCGGTCGTCTCGGCGGCAACCGGAACGTCAGGCGCCAGCCGTTTCATGATCTCGTGAAACCGCGTGTTGTCACGGTGGCGCACGATCAACCCTTGCGCCAGCGCGTCGCTAACCTGTCCGATCCCGATCTGCAGCGTGCCGCCGTCGCGGACGAGGTTCGCGGCCTGAAGGCCGATGGCGTATTTGGTGTCGCTGATCGGCTCGGATGGCGGCGCGAACAACGGAAAATCGGTCTCGGGACTATCGAGCACCGCGCTGAATTCGTCTGCCGAAAGATCGCCCGCGCCCGGCATGAACGGCAGTTCGGAATTGACCTGGCCGACCAGTTTGAACGACGCGGCGCCTTGCGCGCGAGCGCGCAATATATCCAGCGTGGTGTCGGTGTTGCAGCTCAGGCTATAGCGCGCGACGCCATCGACAACGCGTTTCGCCACCAGTTGCGTGACGACGTTCAGCCCACGCGCCAGCAGATATGACGACGCATGGGTATAATTCGCGGAAATATAATGCTGCTGCGCGAACGGCACGTTCAGCCACCTTCCCGCCAGAAAGAAAAACTCGATCACCTGGATATTGGGCGGCAACGCACCCGCACGCAGCGCGTCGGCATAAGCGAGATCCGGATAGCCGCCGAACAGTCGCTCGATCACCGGCGCGATGAAGCGCCGCTCAAGCAGATTCGACGGCTTCGGTTTTTCCAGCGTCAGCGCGGAAAACAAGGTCAGGCTGATCGCGCGGTCGGCGGCGGCGCGCGCGTAGAGCGCGTTGACGATGTGATTGGCCTTGCCGAGCCCGAGCGGCAGTCCCACCACCAGGTCGGTCCCGACATCGTGGATGATATCCTCCGCAATCGCCTCGGGGTCAGTGAATTTTTTCGGCATGAATATCCCGTCTGGCGCGACGCGAACCGGAACATCCGGCAGTCCCTGAGGAATCGAACGTTAGGGGTTGAAAGTATTATACTTCCCTACTCGTTATTTGGGTTTTTGCTGCAGATGTGGGCTGCGGCCTCGCAATATCTCCTCCAATGCCCTGACGTTCGCCGAGCCCGCTCCCTTGCGCCAGATCAGGACGGTCTGCGCACAGTTTTCTGCTCGAGCCAGAAGGTGAACGCTTAGACGCTTTCGCTCCGGAAATGTCGTCAGCACGCTTTTGGGGATAAGGGCTATCCCCATGCCCGCAACGACGCATCCCAGCATGGCGTGATAGGACGCCAACTCGATGGTGCGCTCCGGCATCTCGCGACGGCTTGCATACCATTCTTCAAGCCGCTTTCGATGCGGGCAGCCGTGCTCGAAAACGATGATGGTTCGAGGCAGACCGCCGCTCTTGCCGATCGGCGGATGATTGGCGGCCGCAACGATCACCAGTTCTTCGTCAAAGGCGAACGTCTTCTCAAACGGCGCATCGGCGATTGGCTCGGCAACGAGTGCCGCGTCGAGATCGCCCGCGAGGATGGCGCCGCCCAAAACCTGTGGGTTGCCGGTGCGCAGCTCCAGAACCACCCCGGGATGCCGCCGGTGGTATTCGCTGAGCAGCCCCGGCAGCCTGACGGCGGCGGTGCTCTCCATCGCGCCGAGCCGAAACGTCCCGCGCGGCCTGGTGTCCTGCACGGCTCCGCGCGCCTCATCGGCAAGGGCAAGAAGGCGGTCCGCGTAATCGAGCAACACCTGACCAGCCGGCGCGAGGTGAAGCCGTTTGCCCTCACGAATGAAGAGCGCGACGCTTAGATCCTCCTCAAGCTGACGGATACGCGTCGTGACATTGGACTGAACGCGATGCAGCCGTTCTGCCGCGCGCGTGACGCCGCCTTCGCGCACAACCGCGCTGAAGATCCTCAGATCCGACAAATCCATTCATCTCTCCGCAAGATCAGTCTCATCATAATTATTCATTTTATTAGATGATACGCCTCGCGTAAAGGCTGTGTCACGGGTGAGGTTAACCTTCCCCTGTCTGGAAACACTGAGGAGAACGACCTTGTCAAAGGCCTATTGGATTGTACGCGTCTCGGTCCGGAACGAGCAGAGATATCCCGAATACCTTGCCGCGGCCGGCCCTGCGTTCCAGAAATTTGGAGCGAACTTCATCGTGCGCGGCGGAAAGTTCGAAACAATGGAAGGAGACGCCCGCGAACGAAATGTCGTGGTTGAATTCAAGGACCGCGCGACCGCCCTTGCCTGCTATCAGAGCCCGGAATATCAGGGCGCGAGGGCTATCCGCCAGAAGTACGCGGACGCCGATTTCATCATCATTGACGGCGTCGCCGATTGAGACGGCAGCGTCGCGACATATTCGCAAGCTGTATCCGCACCACTATGACATCAGCGCCGTACGAGTTATGAATTCGGCAGACACCCGTTGAGGGAAAGCATCGCCATGATCAAACTGTTTTACGCTTCCGATACCTGCTCGCTGGCATCGCATATTGCGCTCGAGGATGCCGGTGCAGATTACTCAACGGCGCGGATCAGCTTCGCCAGCGATGAACAGCGCAAGCCGGAATATCTCGCCATCAATCCAAAGGGACGCGCTCCGGCATTGGTAACCGACAAGGGCGTTCTGACCGAGACGCCCGCGATCCTCGCCTTCATCGCCCAGAGCTTTCCGCAGGCGCGGCTGGCGCCGCTGGACGATCCCTTTCGCTTCGCGGAGGTGCAGGCCTTCAACAGCTATCTGTGCTCGACGTTGCATGTGGCCCATGCTCACCGCATGCGTGGAAATCGCTGGGCCGATGATCCGGCCGCGATCGCGGCAATGCAGCGCAAGGTCCCGGAGTCGGTGGCGTCATGTTACCAGCTAATTGAAGAAAAAATGCTGGGAGGGCCCTGGGTGATGGGCAAAACCTATACCATCTGCGATCCCTACCTGTTCACCATGGCGCAATGGCTGGAGCAGGACGGGGTAGATCCCTCCCGGTTTCCGAAGGTCATCGATCACCGGCGCCGGATGTCCGAACGGCCGGCCGTTCAAAAGGCCATTGCCGAGGAACTTGCCTGAACCGCATGGCTGGGTGTAGCCCCCATCCTGCCTCCGCACCTCGTGACCGGACCCCGGATGTCGTCACAGGTTCTTGATCGCCAACCGAATAGGTCATTCGCGCAACACCCGTCACTAAACGCTGGAAACCGCGCCATTTCCGCGCGTGACGGTTTGCCTGCGGCGGCAGCCGCCTCTAAACAGGTAATTCTGTCGGAGTCGTCGGCGGGGGGCGGACGGCGGGATTGCTGCGGGATCAGATGGTTGGGAGTGCCGCTAAGGTTGGCCATATGGCAAGGCGCGTGCTTCGATCGGGCATTTGTCTTGGCGTCGTGACTTGCGTCGGTTTTCCAGCTACCGCGGCGTTGGGTTTTGCCGCTACCGCGGCTTGGGCCGAAGCCCTCCCCGAGGCTCTGGCCAAGGCCTATCAGTCCAATCCGCAGCTCAATGCCGAACGGGCGCGGCAGCGCGCCACCGACGAGAACGTGCCGCAGGCGCTGGCGGGCTATCGGCCGCAGATCGTCGCCAGTCTCAGCGGCGGACTGCAGGCGGTGCGCAACCTGCTGCCCGACAACACCGTTCAATCCGCGACCCTGAAGCCCTGGACCATCGGGGTGACGGTGACGCAGACGCTGTTCAACGGTTTCAAGACCGCCAACAGCGTGCGCGTGGCGGAACTGCAGGTGCAGTCTGGCCGCGAAGCCCTGCGCAATGTCGGTCAGGGTGTGTTGCTCGACGCCGTCACCGCCTACAGCAACGTGCTGGCCAACCAGTCGCTGGTCGAAGCACAACGCTCCAACGTCGCATTCCTGCGGGAGACCCTCGGCGTCACCCAAAAGCGTCTCAATGCCGGCGACGTCACACCGACCGACACCGCGCAGGCCGAGGCACGCCTGAGCCGTGGTCTGGCGGATCTGAACGCCGCCGAGGTCAATCTCGCCATCAGCCAGGCGACCTACACCCAGGTGATTGGCAACCCGCCCGCGCAATTGAGACCCGCCGAAACGATCGACCGCTATCTGCCGCACAGCCGCGAGGAAGCCACCGACCTCGCCTTCAAGGGCCATCCCGCCGTGCTCGCCGCCGGCTTCGACGTCGACGTCGCCTCGACCACCATTCACGTCGCCGAAAGCAGCCTGCTGCCCACCATCACCGTGCAAGGCAACGCCAGCCACAGCAGCCAGTCTGACCCGAGCCTCACCACGTTCAGAACCGATCAGGCCTCGATCCTCGGCCAGATGACGGCGCCGATCTATGACGGCGGCACCGCGGCGTCGCAGACCCGGCAGGCCAAGGAGCTGGCCGCGCAAAGCCGGCTGGTGCTCGATCAGGTTCGCAATCAGGCGCGCACCGCGGCCACCGGCGCATGGGTCGCCAATGAAGGCGCCAAGATCGCGGTCGCGGCGTCGGAGTCCGAGGTGCGCGCTGCTGGAGTGGCACTTCAGGGTGTGAGCAAGGAGGCGCAGGGCGGCCAGCGCACCACTGTTGATGTGCTGAACTCGCAGCAGGACCTGATTTCGGCGAAGGCGCGACTGATCGGCGCGCAACGCGATCGGGTGATTGCGTCCTACACATTGCTTAGCGCGATCGGCAGGCTCGACGTCAAGACGCTGGCGCTTAACACGCCCGACTACCTGCCGGAGGTGCACTACCATCAGGTACGCGATGCCTGGCATGGCCTGCGCACGCCGTCGGGGCGGTAGGTTTCGTGGCCGAATCATATTGGCTTGCCGCCGAACGCATGACCCTTCCCGCCTGACGCTTCCAGCTATATTCTCCCGCGCGCGACCGGCGGCCAACGCCCGGCGCAGACATCGGGAGAAACGCCATGCGGCATTTGCTGAGCGCCGTCGCTTTGATCGCGAGCGTCGTCGGTCTCACCGGTCCTTCCGCAGCGAAAGTCGTCAAATTCGAAACTGTGCGCGTAGAATCGCCGGCGTTCGAGGGGCGAAGCTTCGGCGCGGTCGGCACCTACGACCGGATCGTCGCGCGCGCCACCGTTGCGGTCTCGCCGGATGATCCACACAATACGATCATCGTCGATCTCGACCGCGCGCCGCGCAATGCGCAAGGTTTGGTCGAGGCCGCGACCGATGTCGAGATTTTGCGTCCGACCGTTGCGGCCAATGGCAACCGCCGCCTGTTCTACGAGGTGATCAATCGCGGCAACAAGCTCGGTCTCGCGCTGTTCAACGACAGCCCGGTCGTCGTCAACGATCTCGCGAACGCTGCCGACGCCGGCAACGGCTTCCTGATGGCAAGCGGCTACACGATCGTCTGGAGCGGATGGCAGGGCGATGTCTTGCCAGGCGGCGGGCGCATGATGTTTTCTCCGCCTGTCGTGCCCGACGTAACGGGTCTCGCGCGCGAGGAATTCGTCTTCGACCACATGAACAATCCTGCCAGCGCAACGCTGAGCTATCCCGCCGATCTCGATCCTGCGCATGCGAAAATCAGCGTGCGCCAGCGCGAGGCCGATCCACGCGCGACACCAGCCGGCCTCGAAGCCAAATTCGAGGGACCGACAAAAATCTCAATCAGGCGGCCGGAAGGTTTCGACGCCGGAGCGATCTACGAGTTCATTTACACCGCCAAAGACCCCAAGGTGATGGGCCTCGGCTTTGCCGCCGCCCGCGACGTCGTTTCGTTCCTTCGCAACGAGCGCGCGGATGCGGCAGGGAACTCCAACCCCCTCGCCGGCCGGATCGACCGCGCGATTGGGTTCGGCGCTTCGCAAAGCGGCCGTTATCTGCAGGACTACCTCTATCTCGGATTCAATGCCGACGAAGCAGGCCGCACCGTCTTTGAAGGGCTGATGCCGCATGTTTCCGGTGGAAAGAAAACCTTCACCAATTATCGTTTCAGCCAGCCCGGCCGCTCGCCCTATCAGCATGCCGAACTGGTTTTTCCCGGTGCGGATTTTCCCTTCACCTATCCCGTCATCACCGACCGCCTGACGGGCAAGACCGACGGCTTTCTGGCGCGCTGCCTTGCCGCAAATAACTGTCCCAGGATTATCAAGACCGACAGCGAGATCGAATTCTATCAGCAGCGCGCGTCGCTGGTGGTGACGGACACCGAAGGCCATGCGCTCGTCATGCCCGACAATGTCAGGCTGTTCCTGCTCTCGAACCTGCAGCATTTCGCGCTCGCCAACGCCAAATCGGAGGTGGTGAAGACCTGCGCGTTCCCGACCAACCCACTCAACGCCGGTCCGCCGGCGCGGGCGCTATTGGTCGCGCTCGATGGCTGGATCAGCAACGGCACACTCCCGCCGGCCAGCCGATACCCTAGCCGCGGCGACGGGACGCTGGTGCCCCCGACCATCGAAGACGTCGGCTTTCCCCGCATTCCAGGCTTCGCTTATACGACCCGCATGGCCCGGCCCATCGTGATCAACTCCGACCAGATGCCGCCGGTCAAAGGCGCCAGCTATCCGGTGTTTGTGCCGAAGACCGACGCCGATGGCCGCGACGTCGCCGGGTTGCGGTTGCCGACGCTGGAAGCGCCCGCCGCAACCCACACCGGCTGGAACCTGCGCAGGGCCGGCTTCGGCGAAGGCGAATTGTGCGAGAACAACGGCGCCATGATTCCTTTCGCGGCGACCCGCGAGGAGCGGCTCAAGAATAACGATCCACGCCTGTCGATGGCGGAGCATTATCCGAACGAGGGCGACCGCGCCGCGGCGATTGCGAAAGCAGCGCAGCAACTGGTGCGGGACCGGCTGTTGCTGGAAGACGACGCCAAGCTGTTCGCTGCTCCGAACGTCAACTAGCAGAAACGGGGCAACCTGCTACTCTGTCCGCAAGCGCAAAATAAAACGAAAACGCACAAGGGAGAAGACCATGCTGACGCGACGCGGTATTCTGCTCGCCTCCATCGCAGCCGGAATCGCCATGCCCAACCGAACCGTTTTTGCGACAGCGGCGCAGCCAGCGACGCCGGTGAATTTCGACATTCCCGCCGGCGCCTGCGACTGCCACACCCACATTCACGGCGACCCCGCCAAATTTCCATTCTTCGCCGGGCGCGTCTACACCCCGGAACCGGCGTCGCCCGAAGAGATGTCTGCCTTGCACAAGGCGCTGCACATCGAACGCGTGGTGATCGTCACCCCAAGCGTCTACGGCACCGACAACTCGGCAACCCTGTTCGGCATGAAGGCACGCGGCGCGACCGCGCGCGGCGTTGCCGTGATCGACGACAAGACGCCAGACGGCGATCTCGAGGCCATGAACCAGGCGGGCATCCGCGGCATCCGGCTTAACCTCGCAACCGGCGGCGTCAACGATCCCAATATAGGCCGTCCGCGCTTTCAGGCCGCGGTCGATCGCGTCAAGGCGCGCGGCTGGCATATCCAGCTGTTCACAAGTCTGGCGATGATCTCGGCGATCAAGGATCTCGTCGCCGCCTCTCCGGTGCCGGTCGTGTTCGATCACTTCGGCGGCGCGCAGGCCGAACTGGGTGTGGAGCAGCCGGGCTTTGCCGACCTCGTGGAACTGGTGCGGACGGGCAAGGCGCATGTGAAAATCTCCGGCGCCTATCGGGCCTCGAAACTCGGGCCTGACTATGCCGACGCAGCCCCGCTCGCCCGCGCACTGATCGCGGCGAATTCCGACCGCATTGTCTGGGGCACCGACTGGCCGCATCCGGATTCGGTCACACCGCCCGGACGCAAGCCGACCGAGGTGACGCCGCTGTTGCAGATCGACGACGGCCGTCTGCTCAATCAGCTCCCGGTATGGGCGCCGGATGCGGCGATCCGCAAAAAGATTCTGGTCGACAATCCGGCGAAGCTTTACGGATTCTGAGAGCGGGTTCCCAAAGCGGCTTGCTCGCTTTGTCGGCGCGCTTCCCGGCGCCAGCTGTGCAACCAGTCGCCGGCCTTGCGCAGTCCGCCGAACGGAAACAAATGGAATCCGGCAATCGACGCTGTCGCAGCATAAGGCGCCGATTGCAGACCGCGCATGACATTGTCGGGCCCGGTATCAATCAACAGGCGGCCGAAACGGCCGATCTGCCCGCGCAGCGACCGCATCGAGTTGCCGATGCCGCAGCGAAGCGCGAATTTCGTCAGCGTCGCAGGGGTCGCCGGACCGGCGAGGCCGACAATCACCGGAAGGTCGATGCGGCGCGCATCAAGTTCGGCTATCCAGCCGAGGATCGGCGCACTTTCGAAACAGAATTGCGTCACGACATCGACGCGGATCTTTGTCAGATGTCCCCAGTCCCGCCATGCTTCCAGCACCTCGAAGGCGCGGGCCGCTTGCAGATATGGGGGGCCTTCGGGATGACCGGCAACACTCACGGAGCTGATGCCGCGCGCCTCGATAAGTCCGCTGGCGCAAACATCGAGGCTTGACCTGAACGGACCTTTGCTAAGCGCGACATCGCCGGCGATCAGCAGGATGCGCGTTACATCCGCCTCGCCTCGTGCCCGCGTCAAAAAATCGTCGAGCGCTTCGCGCGACGGCATTTCCCGCGCGGCGATGTGTGGAACCGGATTGAAACCGGCGCGGCGCAGCGCGGAGGCGGTCTCGACGTTGTGGCGATAATTGTCGCCGGGCAGGAAGGTGATCGTCACATCCGTGCCCGGACGAAAATTATCCCGCAATTCCTGCAACTGATGCCCGCGCGAGGAGACCTCGACGGAGGCCGACGACAGCAGGGCTGTGAGCTTGTCGGAGGAAGCCTGATCGGATGCGGTCATCTCACCCTCGGGATCATGCCTGAGCCCGGCGGCGTGAAATCACATAGGTTTCATCGTTGAACCAGAGACCGCCGTGCTGCTTCAGCACCCGGTCGGTGGCTTCGAGGTAGCGGCCATCGCGAACCACCTCGGACAGCCTGACATCCTCGATTTGCGCGACATAGATGGCGGCATTCCAGGCGGCGAACAGGGTCGAGGTTCCGATCGGGCCGCTCACTTCGTCCGGAAGCGTGTGCATGCGATAGCGAAAGATCGAACGGGCGTCCGACGATGCATTGAAATTGTAATGCCGCGCCTCTCCGCCAAGCTCATGCTTGACCTGCCGCAGGATGGCGTGTCGGTCCGACGTGAAGGGACTATCGCCAGGCCAGACCCCATCGATGATTTCCATCCCCGGATCGTCTCCGTTCGAATGGATGCCGATCAGCCGGCCGCCGGACCGCAGCGAACGGACCAGGGGAGCCACTATCTTCGATGCCTTGAATTCCACGCTGGCCCGCGCGCGATAGGGCTGCGAGGCGATCACCAGATCGTAATCGGCCATCACGCGTCCCGGCCGCGGCATGATCGGATCGAGCAGGAACGAGTGATCCTCGCGCCGCAATGTCAGGATGATCGGCCGCGTATAGACCGGGTTGCCGGTGACCGGACTGATCCCGGCGCGCCAGTTCTCGGCCAGGAACCCTTCGAGTTCGCCGATCTGTTCGGCAAAGCCGTGAGCCGTATTGCCGGAGAGCGCCACATCCTTCCAGATCAGGCTTTGCGCTGACGTCGCCGAGCGCGGCGTCAGCCACGGCGCCTCGGCATAATAGAGATTGGTGATGACGAGCACGGTGGCTGGATGTTCGAACAGACGATCCGCCATCTTGTCGAGCATCAGCCGGACGTCCTCATAGCTGATTTCCTTGGCCACGGCGTAGAGCGGCATGGTCGGGAAGCGGGCGTGCAGCGCCCGCATCACCCGCGACAGGACGGTGCCGTCGCCGACACCTGCGTCGAAGATCCGAAGCGCCGGCGGCGTCGGCTGCAGATTGCCGAGTTCGAGCGAAATCCTGTTTGCGATCTCGGTTTTCTCGCTGCAGGTCGAGACGAACAGGAGATATTTCTGCCGGTTGTCGAAAAACCGGAAGCCGGCGGGCCCTGCGTCGGTCGCGGCGGCGGCGCCGTTGACCGGCTGTGCGGCCGGCGACGGCCTGCTTGGCGCCGACGGTGGCGCGCCACGATACTGCGACAGATAGGCACGGACCTTGTCGAGAGTGCCGGTGGTGATCTTTGCGCCGTCGCGCAAGCGCGACACCAGCTTGCCATCGTTGACGACGCGCCGCCCGAAGGTGGATTCGGCCGTGCGCGTCGCGCGGCAATAATCCCGGATCTCGCCGAGAACCTGATCGGCGGTTGCGTTGGTCTGACCGTGACGTTCCTCGACCCGCATGGACCTCCCCCGCGGTTTTCAGCCCTGGCTGCAATGAAGGGACGGCCGTCAGGCGACGTCAACCACAATCGGAGTGGGCAGCAGGCATGGGCGCATGCCCACCAGAGCCTTTCGGTCCGGATTGAATCAGAGCCGAAAGGACCAAATTTCTCGTGTTTGACGCGTTTTCTTCACGCCAACCGGAAAACGCTCGGGCCACTCACCGCGCCCGCCGCGAGAAGAACGAGATCAGCACCGGCAGGGTCACCAGGATCACCAGCGGCGCCAGCAGCATGCCGGTGACCACCACCACCGCCAGCGGCTTTTGCACCTGCGATCCGATCCCCGCCGACATCGCCGCCGGCAACAGCCCGGCGCCGGCGACGACGCAGGTCATCAGCACCGGCCGCAACTGCAGCTCGCCGGTGCGGATCACCGCCCTGACCCGGTCGAAGCCTTCGTCGATCAATTGGTTGTATTGCGACAGGATAATGATGCCGTCCATCACCGCGATGCCGAACAGCGCGATGAAGCCGATCGCGGCCGACACGCTGAACGGAATGCCCGAGATCAAAAGCCCAAGCACGCCGCCGAAGATCGCCATCGGAATCACGCTCATGGCGAGCAGCGTGTCGACCATCGAGCCGAAATTGAACCACAGCAGTACCGCGATCAGCGCGAGGCTGATCGGCACCACGATCGACAGCCGCTTGATGGCGTCCTGCAG
>Ga0137418_10001048_pt1 | contig 25321 bp, 19 predicted proteins | sample CZODoug3_1_2_16f_FD_122242 | JGI IMG/M metagenome (GOLD analysis project Ga0137418, IMG submission 122242) | Vadose zone soil fungal communities from Angelo Coast Range Reserve, California, USA - CZODoug3_1_2_16fungal (Hybrid Assembly) | ecosystem: Environmental > Terrestrial > Soil > Vadose...
TGCCGCTGGTGCCGGGCTACGTTTCGATGCTCAGCGGAATCGGCATGGAGCAGTTGCGGCAAGGGCAGCAGCCGAAGGGCAGCCTGTTTTGGTCGGCGCTGTCGTTTGTGTTGGGCTTTTCGGTGGTGTTTATTTCGTTCGGAGCTTCGGCCAGCGCAGTCGGGTCGTTTCTGCAGGAAAACCGGTATACCCTGGCGCCAATCGCCGGCGCGCTGATTATTTTATTTGGGCTGCATTTGATGGGGGCATTGGCGAAGCTGAATTTGCGCTCTGGAATTATTTTGGGAGTGGTGCTGGTAGCGTTCGGCGTGGTAGCGCTGATTCATAAGGGTCCGCTGTTCGCGGGACTTGGCGCGGTGCATTTCTTTTCGCTGTCGATCATCGGATTTTTCGGTCCGGCGCTTGCGAAATTCCTCAACCGCGACGTGCATCTGCGGAACACCGGGACGCAACCGGGAATCTGGAGCGGATTCCTGCTGGGGTTCGCGTTCGCGTTTGGATGGACGCCGTGCATTGGGCCGATTCTGACCACAGTGCTGGCATTGGCCGCGAACAGCGACACCATCGCTCGCGGGGTGCTGTTACTGGCGGTTTATTCGGCGGGGCTGGCGATTCCCTTTTTGCTCGCGGCAGTGGGGATCGTGCAGTTTCTGAAATTTTATCAGCGCTTCCGAAAGTACCTGCACGCCGTCGAACTATTCAGCGGAGCGTTGTTGCTGTTTGTGGGCGGGCTGGTGTTCACCAACAAGCTGACCTGGCTGGTGCGGAAACTCAGCTTCTTGAATAGTGTTGCGTTGTGGCTGGAGCACGCACTGACCGGCAAGTAGCCAAGGGGCTGAGCGGAAAAAGCGCGAGCAAAAGGTATACTGGGAATTAGCCGCCCGAGGGCGCAGTAATGCTGCGCCCCTACAATGAAATCCAGGGCGGGTGTCGAGCGGTGAACGTTGGAAGATCGAGGCAAGCGATGAAGAAAACAGTTTTGATACTGGTGATTGTGGCGGCGGCAACCGCGGCGGTGTATTGGGCCGACAAAGCGACTCGCGTGCATACCAATGCATCGTCCCGGCTGGTGGTGATGAAAGCCGGAGACGCGGCGCCAGAAATAAAAGTGAAGAATTTGGAAGATAAAGACGTCACCTTGGCCGATTACAAAGGCAAAGTGGTGTTGGTGAATTTCTGGGCGACGTGGTGCGATCCGTGCCGGGTGGAAATTCCGTGGCTGATTGAAATGCAGGACAAGTACGGACCGAAAGGATTTACGGTACTGGGCATCGCGATGGACGAAGAAGGAAAACCTGTGGTGGCGCCGTTCGTAGCCAAGGAACGTTATGACGTAAACGGGCAAAAGTTGCCGATGAATTATCCAATCGTGGTGGGCAATGAGAAAGTGGCGGAGCAGTTTGGCGGGCTGCTTGGATATCCGACCAGCATCCTGATTTCGAAAGACGGCAAGCAGATCAAGCGAATCACCGGCATCATCAACGAGGACGAGATTTCCAAGTTGATCGAAGGGGCGTTGTGAGCTGATGGCAGCGCTTGAGGAACGGGATTTTCAGAAAAAATGCGACGCAGCGTTTGAAGAGTTGAAAAAGCGTTTGCTGGAAGCCGGCGACGCGAATGGCTTTGATGTGGAAGGTGAAAGCGGCAAGCTGGAAGTGATTTTTGACGAGCCGGACGCCAGCAAGTTTGTGATTTCTCCGAATACGCCGGTGCGCGAGATCTGGATTTCTGCACTGTCGACGAGTTTCAAGTTGGGCTGGTCGGAAGCGAAGAATTCGTTCGTGCTGGAAAAAACCGGCGAGAATCTTTTTGAGGTGATGAGCCGGGTGATTTCACAGCAGATGGGAAGCGACGTAACGGTATGAAATTCGAAAAGAACATGAATTTGCGGCTCGCGGCCAGCGTGTTGCTGGCGGCGGGTGCGCTGTTGCTTCCAGACTTGTTCGCGACGCAAATTCCATCGGCCAAGGACGTGGTGAAACCCACGGCGTTTCCTTCGTTCGAGCCGGTATCCCGCGGAAAGCAGATGGAAATCGCGGTGGTGATGAAAATCCGCGACGGCTACCACGTGAACGCGCGCGAAACGACTTTTGACTACCTAATTCCCACGAACTTGAAGGCGGAAACGCCCGTTGGATTCAAAGCGGGCGAGGTCAAATATCCGAAGGGCACACTGCACAAATTCAATTTCACCAAGGACAAGCCGCTGAATGTTTACACCGACACGGTGGTGTTGCGCTTGCCGGTGACGGTGGCGGCCGATGCTCCGCTCGGCGAACAACACATTGCGATAAAGTTGCACTATCAGGCGTGCAGCACTGATGTCTGCCTTCCGCCGACAACTCTTCCCGTAGATGCGGTGATCCATGTATCGGCTCAGGAATCCCGCCCAAGCCACGCTGAATTATTTCCGAAACCGTAGCGGAATATTCCAGGAAGTTCCGAACTACACGCCGAGCAATTTGTGACATTGAGATTCTTTTCGACTGGAGTCGGAATCTTCGATCGCCGATCCTTATCGGATCGCCTCAGAATGACGGCGCTTGGTGAGTGCAGCCAGGAATGGAAATGAGCAGAGCACAGCCAGGAATGGCTTTGTCACAAAAACCGCCAGCTAGGTGGTTAGCCGATCGGCGGAGATCGGGCGCAACTGCCATGCCTCAAAGTCGCCGAGCGTTTTGAGATCGAGATCGGCGGTCCGAATGCGAAGCGGACCGGCGGGTTTGCGGTAAATCCGGGAAGTAATGACGTAGCGATCGTTGCAAAACAATTCCGCCACGGAAGCGTCCAGAAAGAGATGGAAATGCCAGGCAGTTCCGGGCGATGGCAGTTGAATCGACTCGTCGTTTACACGGAGCGTATGGCCGGTGGCGGCTGGCGTTACATCGAGCGACCACCATGGTCCCGCGGAATCTTCCAGCGTCAGCGAACAGGGTCCTGCTGCAGCCGCCCAGCGCAGCTCTCCACAAAGATCCTTGATTTCCACGGCGCGAAGCGCCAGCAAGCGTTTCTCGTTCGGATCATTCGCGTAAGAGTGGTAGTACCCTTCCGTGACCCGAAGTAATTCGGCGACCGGCGCCACGCGCATTTGCAAATCGCCTGGCGTATCCAGCGAGAGCACGCGGGGAAGGGCCATGCAGCCGGCCCAGCCTGCGGCGCGCAATTCATCGTCGGAACGTTTTTCCGGAATCCAACCCCACAGGATGCGATTGCCTTTGGCGTCGAGCTGAGTTTTTTGCGCGTAATAGGCGCCGAAATCAAGAATACCGCTGCGCTGAGCGTGAAAAACCATTTCCTGGCGATCGAGTTCGCCGGTTTCCCAGGCCACTTTTCCGGCAGTACAATAGAGCAAAACATGTTTTGAGCCCAGCGGAAAAAAGTCCGGGCATTCCCACATTTCGCCGGAGTCCACAGGATTGCTACTTTCGCGGCCGGTCCATTTACCGGATGCCAGCGGATGCAGATATTCCCACTGGCGCAAATCTTTTGAGCGGTAAAGCAATACACGGCCGCCTTGTTTACGAATGCCGGAGGCGACGCCGAGATACCAAAGGTCAGCTTCGCTCCACAGAAACGGATCGCGGAAACCGGTGAGCAGCGGATCAGCGGGAGGCTGGATTACTGGAGTTTTCCATTTGGCCCAGGTGCGGAGTTCCGGATCGGAGGAAGTGGCCAGGCACTGGACTTCGCGCAAATTGCTGTGACCATCGCGGAGCGTGGCGAATTCGGGAGCAACGGATTTCACTCCGGTGTAGAGAAAAGTTGCGGTGCCGTGATCATCCACGGCGCTGCCGGTGAAGCAGCCATCGGCATCGTCCCAGCCGGGCGTGGGCGCGAGCGCAATCGGCAGATGCTTCCAATGAATCATGTCCGGGCTGACGGCGTGGGCCCAGTGCATATCCCCCCAAACGGCGGCGTCGGGGTTGTACTGGAAAAACATGTGGTAAAGGCCGTTCCAGAAAATCGGGCCATTGGGATCGTTCATCCAATTTTTTGCGGGAAGCAGATGAAATTGCGGGCGGAGCGGATCCGCGGCGAGGCGACCGGCAACATCATCGCCTGCGGAAAAATTCAAGTTGCGAAGAAAATGCGGAGTGGCCGCGGCTGCAATCGGCGTCGACAGCAACTTTCTCAAAAACTTACGCCGTGAAGAAGTCATGCGGACCTCCGCTTACGAAGCGTGCCCTCAGAAGCTGAATCAACCTGCTGTGGAGTGCAGGAGCCGGGCTCCCGCTTTGAGAGTGGAAGTAACGCCCGACTGCAAAAGCGGCAGCCAGGCTGCCGCACTCCATACAAGAAGGCCAGCTATGAGCTGGCTCCGAGTTCAGCAACAGCATCGCGCAGACGGCGCACCACGCGCTGCTGGCCGAGGACGACCATGGTGTCGAACAGCGGCGGAGCGACGGCTTGGCCGACGATGGCCACGCGAATGGCATTGATCAGCAACCCGGCCTTGACGCCGCCCGCTTCGGCGACGGCGCGCGAAGCGTGGTCGCAAGCATCGTGATTCCATTCCGGAAGCGCAGCAAGGGCATCAGCGGTATTGCTTAGCAAATTTTTGATTTGAGCTGGATCTTTCCAGAATTTTTCCTTGGCGGCGGGCTCGCGCTGGAAATCGTCGGTAAAAAACGCGCGAGACCAGGTGGCAAAATCGGGAAGCAGGCGGACGCGCGGGCGAAGCAAGTCCACTGTTTTGGAAAACCACTCGCGGCCGGAACTGGAAGCCCACTCGTCTTTCCAGAGCTTGCTGGTCTTGAGCTGAGCTTCGACCTGCGGGAGCAGCTCGTCTATGGGTAATTTTTGAAGATATTGAGTGTTGAACCATTCGAGTTTGTCGCGGTCAAAAACGCCGTTGGTCCGGCTGACGCCTTCGAGGGTGAATTTTTCCAAGAGCTGGCTGGTGCGCAGAAATTCTTCGTCGCCGCCGGGAGCCCAGCCGAGCAGCGCCAGAAAATTGCGAAACGCTTCCGGCAAAAATCCTTCGGCGCGGTACATGTTGACGTCGGTGGCACCATGCCGCTTGGACAGGCGTGACTTGTCCGGGCCAAGAATCAGCGGAAGGTGCGCAAAGATGGGAATTTCCGCTCCGAGCGCGCGATAGAGCAAAACCTGCTTCGGAGTGTTTGAAATGTGATCGGCACCGCGGATGACGTGAGTGATGCGCATGTCCACGTCGTCGACTACCACGCTCATCTGGTACATGGCCTGGCCGAAGGGTTCATCTTGAGGGGTGACCGCAGACCGGTCAACGCCTTTTCCGGAGCGGACCAGGACAAAATCTTCAATTTCGTCATTGGAAAATTCGCGTTCGCCGAAGACGGCGTCAAGAAACTTGGTGGTGCCTCCGATTGGCACTTTGAAGCGCACCGCGGGCTTCACATCGGGAGTGGAAGGACGGCCATCGCGGCACGAGCATCGGTTGACCCTGCGAACCTTGGTGGCTGCGGTACCCTCTTCCGCGTGGTCGCCACCGACGTATTTTTCAGCGGGGCAGTAGCAGAGAAAGGCGGTGCCGTTCGCCAGGCACTTTTTTGCGGCTTCCAGATAGAGCGCAGTACGCTGAGACTGGTAAAACGGGCCTTCGTCCCAATCGACGCCCAGCCATTTCAGGCCTTCCAGAATGCCGTTGACCAGTTCGGGCTTGTTGCGCTCGGCGTCAGTGTCTTCAATGCGCAGGATCATGGTGCCGTGCAAGCGGCGGGCAAAAAGCCAGTTAAAAAGGGCGGTGCGGGCGCCACCTACGTGGAGATAGCCTGTGGGGGACGGGGCGAAGCGAACACGAACACCAGAATTGGGACTGCTTGGGTTATCGGACATGTGTGTTGCGTAGCCTTTTAGGGAAGTTTGCTAGGACAGTGTAATGGATGGGGCGGGGGCCGTCCAACCTGAGGCAATCACGCCATTTTGAGCCATTTTCAGCAGTTCCCGGCCGTCGTGCCCGGCACCCGCAACAGCCCTCGGGGAGCCCCTACTGTCATTTACGCCACCAGTACTCCAGTACGGTTGTACAGGTAAAATCCCCTGACTCATAATCTCAAGTACTTTGTTTTGTGCAGGTATTGGGTGGGTACGCCTCCCGCGAGTCCTCGAGCGAATGGCTGGCTGCCCCCGGACTGCACAGACCGATTCGTGTTGAAAGCGAATCCGCGGTGGTGGTCCGCAAAAATGACGGAGAAGCGATAGTTCGTTGATCAATCCCAGCTTCATTTCGCTCGCATTGCTAGTGGCCACCTCTCTGGTGGCTGGCTATTTTGCGTACATCTACAACTTGAAGAGGCAGTCGTATCTGCTGTACTGGACCGCGGGCTGGGGCTTCCTGGCGCTGCACTATCTGGGAAGCGCGATGGGTAACGGCGGCGCGATCGCGGACGTAGCCATGGGGCAAGCGCTTTTTTCACTGGCGGGAATTTTCTTTTATTTGGGAGCACGAAAATACGCGCATCGCAAGCTGTTGCCGGCTGCCGCGCTGGCGGCTGCAGTACTGGTGCTTGCGTGGACCGCGGTGAACGCGATGGGCTATCTCGCGATTCCGGTGACGCTGGCAGGCACGGTGATTTATGTCTTTGTGGGCTTGGAATTCTGGATGGAAAGCCGGCTGCAAGAGACGCTTGCGGACTGGCTGCTGGCCAACGTGTTTTTTGGCTGGGCCGCACTGGGCGTGATTTCCTATTTTTTCCACCGGCAATTGCTGGCGGCGAACATCACGCTGGAACCAATCTCGGCGTTGCCGGCGACGTTCGCGGCGATGTTGATGGTGATGGCGCTGTACGAGGAAGAGAAACGCCGCATTGAACGCAACATGCTGGCGCTGTCCAACTTGAACCTGGCGGCATCGAGTTTTGCCGGCGGCGAAATTCACCGGATGCTTTCGCAAGCGCTGGACCGGGTGCTGGGAGTGGTGCGTTTGCCGGCCGGAGCGCTGTTTCTGAACCACGGCGATCCGCATGGACCGACCTCGGTGGTAGCGGTCGGAATGAACGACGAATTTTGCAGGGTGGCGCAAGAAGAAGGTCTTGACGACTATTTGGTGACGCTGGTTGCGCGGCTGGGCGGGTTGATGGGATTCCGCGACTTGAAAGATGACTCGCTAATGGTGCTGGAGAAGGAGCCACAGATTCGGCGGTTCCGGCAATTGGCGCTGGAGCAGCAACTGCGCAGCGTGGTGGCGATTAGCCTGCAGGCCAAAGAGCAGGCGTTTGGAGTGCTGCTGCTCGGTTCACCGGATGCGCGCAGATTCACTCCCGCGGAACTGCGATTGCTGCTGGCGCTGGGGCATCAGATCGGCATGGCGGTGGAAAACAGCCAACTGATCCAGCAGACGTCGCGGCGATCAGAAGAACTGCACGTCTTGAACGAGATTGGCCGAGCACTCAGCTCCACCCTGCACAAAGAAGATTTGCTGCGCAAAATCTGGGAAGAGCTACGACGGCTATTCGATGTGGAAAATTTTTATATTGCGTCGCTGGATACGGTTCGCGATGAACTGCAATTCGAGCTGGAGATCGTCGATGGGGTTCGCGAGGCGAGACGGGCGCGGGCGTCCGGGAACTTCCTGACCGAGTATGTGATCCGCAGCCGCCAACCGGTGCTGATCCGCGATAATTTTCAAGCCGAGGCGCGAAAACTGGGCGTGGATCCGATTCGCAGCAAGGGCTGCTTCTGCTGCGTTCCGCTGGTAGCCTATGACCGGGCGATCGGAGCCATGGCGGTGTATTCCGACCAGGAAAAAGTCTTCGATGAAGGGCACCTGGAATTATTGCGAGTGCTGGCCAGCGAAGCCAGTATCGCCATTGAAAACGCGCGGCTGTTCCAGGAAGAGCGGACCAAAGCACGGCATCTCTCGCTGTTAAATACCATTTCGCGGCATGCCATCGGGAACCTGAATCCCGATGAGATGCTGGCAAAAATGACCGAAGAGCTAGAATTCGGGTTGACCTACGACCACATCGGAATTGCGGTGCTGGAATACGCGACGCGAGAGATGGTGATCCAAGCGGAAGCCGGGAAACGGCGGGGGTCGCTGGGCCAGCGGATTCCGCTGGGATTCGGGCTGATCGGGCACGTGGCGCGAAACGGAAACATGGCATCGTTCCGCTCGAATCAGACAGCGGACGCCGGCATGAAACCGATGATGGCGGACACCAAGTCGGCGATGGCTTTGCCAATTTTCTTCGCGGAACAACTGCATGGCGTGTTGTACGTGGAGTCTTCAGAAAATATCGAATTCAACGCGGAAGAGGTTTTGCTGCTGGGCACACTGGCGGACTTGATTGCGGGCGCGCTGCACAACGCGCTGACCTTCCAGAAGGCGCAGGAACAGGCGATCACCGACGGATTGACCGGCGTAAAGACCCACCGGTTCTTCATGGAAGCGCTGTCCGCGGAATGGAAACGGTCAACGCGCGCGGGACGGAATTTCGCGCTGGTATTGATGGACCTGGACCGCTTCAAATTTGTGAACGATTTTTACGGGCACCTTGAAGGCGACCTGGTGCTGCAACGCGTCGGGCACATTCTGGAAGCGAATTGCCGGCGCTCGGACGTGGTGGCGCGCTACGGCGGCGACGAATTTGTGATTCTGATGCCGGAAACATCGATGGAGCAGGCGCGGCAGCTGGCGTCAAAACTGCGGAGCTGGGTGTGCGCGGACAATCTGTTGCGGGAGAAAAATGTTTCGGCAAGCTTCGGCATCGCGTGTTATCCGTTGCACGGATCATCGCCACAAGAGTTGATTCAGGTGGCCGACGCTTCGATGTACCTTTCGAAACATCAAGGCGGAAACGCGGTATCGACCGCCGACCATTTTGATCCGAGCGAAGCGAAAAAGTGGAAGAAGGATGTTCTGGAAGCGTACCTCGGAGTAACGCTGAAGCGGTTGTTCGCGACTGGGCCGGAGGCGTTCGAGGAAATTTATCAAAGGCTGAAGCAGTTCACTGAATCGCTGGCGGCTACCGAGGCCGGAAACGGCGTTTCCGTGGCCGCAACGGTTCCCGAGAACTCCTGCCCACAAGCGCTGCCGCAGGCGGTGCTGGATACGGTGACTTCGCTGGCGTTTGCCATCGATGCCAAGGACCACTACACGCAGGGCCATTCGCAAAAGGTTTCGGCGTACGCGGCGCTAATCGCCGAAGCGATGGAAATGAACGACGCGGAAATCGACGAAATCCGGCTCGGCGCAGTGCTGCACGATATCGGCAAAGTCGGAATCCCAGAACAGATCTTGAACAAATCGGGCCCGCTGAATCCCGATGAATGGGAAACCATGAAGTCCCACGTGGATTTTGGCGCCAAGATTCTGGAGCCGTTGACGCCGTTGGCGCGGGTTCGCGAGATGGTGCATCACCATCACGAATACTTCGACGGGTCGGGCTACCCCCATGCCATGCGCGGAGAGCAGATTCCGCTAGGAGCGCGGATCGTGGCCGTTGCCGACGCCTATGACACCATCACCAGCGATCGCACCTACAAAAAAGGGCGTACCGCGGAAGATGCGCTGGCCGAACTGGAGCGCTGCGCCAACGCGCAATTTGACGGGCGAATCGTGGAAATTTTCGTTCGGGTGATGCGGCAGCAGGCTAATCCAATTATCGAGCTGACTTCTCTAACACAATCGCGAGGCAGCTAGCCGGGTTTTCTGTATTTGCGCAATATGAAACCGTTCGCAGCTGCCCGGTTTTAAGTCTGAGTCAGTACACCAACTCCGCGTTCCAGTTGTTCTTGGCGTCGGTCACCGTAAAGATCACCGCGTGTTGTGCAGAGTCATATCGCCACTGGTGAATTGTAGTATCGCCGACACGGACTTCCTTCGGCGTTATATCCATCCCATAAACAATAAGCTCCGCTGCGGTCCACCACGGCTTGTAGCCATCCTTATCGATGGCACTCGAAATCTTGATGGCGCCTGCGCCAACCTGACAGGAATAGTTCACGCGCAGGAATTCACCTTTTTCGTAATTCAGGCTGTGCCCATCGTCCTGATAGAGCGAGCCCTTGCAATCCGGTCCGGCGTACACGCGCAACTCCAGCGGCCCGTTCGGCGTTTCTCCAGTGTTTTGTACCAGCGGTTGCCGCGGCACAATCGCGCCGGCACGCACGTAAACAGGCACTTGATCCAGCGCGGGTTTCATCTGCATTACGTTTTTGTCGGAAGTTTTTTCTCCGGTCCAATAGTCGTACCAGGTTCCCGGCGGCAATTGAATCACTTTCGGATCCTGCAATTCCGTGGTGACCGGCGAAACAAAAATATCGTGGCCGAACATGAATTCGCGATCATCATCGAAAAATTCCGGCGATTGCGGATATTCCAGAAGCAGGGGGCGCATCAGGGGAATGCCGGTGCGCGACATCTCTTCGACGCCGGTATAGATATAAGGAAGCAGCCGGTAGCGTTCCTCAATATAGCGTTTACGAATTGCTTCGTGCTCCGGTCCGTGCACCCACGGCTCCTGGTCGGCGGTGCCTTTGGCGGTGTGGTCGCGATAGATCGGATTGAAAGCGCCCGCCTCGATCCAGCGTGTGAGCAGCGTAGGCGTCGGCGAGCCGGCGAAACCGCCGATGTCGTCACCCACCAACCCGTAACCGGAAATGCCCATGCTCAATAGCATTGGGGTGCTCATGCCCAGGTGGTTCCAGACGGCGACGTTGTCACCGGTCCAAGTCGCCGCGTAACGCTGAGTGCCGGCATAAGCTGCACGAGTCAGCACAAATGGCCGTTCATTCGGGCGCAGCTTCAACAATCCTTCCTCAGTGGCGCGGACATTTTCCATGCCAAAAACATTGTGTATCGCCAGGTGCGGCAATGTGGTGCCGTCGTCCAGGCGATGCCGCACGTCGAGCGGCATGGTTTTGCTGGCAGTCAAAAAGACCGAAGGCTCGTTCATGTCGTTCCAGAAACCAGCGACACCCATGTCCGCGAAATTCTTGTACAACCCGCCCCACCAATCGCGCGCGCGGGTCAACGTGAAATCGCCAAAGACGCTGTCGCCGGGCCACACCGCGCCGACAAAAGTGGTACCGTCGGCGCGTTTCACGAACACATCGTCTTTCACGCCCAGGTCGTATGGCGCGTAGCCGTTGCCGGGATCTTTTTTGATGTGCAAATCGGTAATCAGCACGGTGTGGAATCCCTGGGCGCTGAGGTCGGTAATCATTTTTTCAAAATTTGGGAACTCACCACGGTTGATGGTAAATGGCTTGTTTTTGTCCTGATAGTCGATGTCCAGATAAATGGCATCGACGGGAATTTTTTTGTCACGGAAAGTCTTGGCAACTTCGTACACGCGCGCTTCCGGCTGGTAGGTGTAGCGCGATTGCTGGAAACCCAGAGTCCACAGCGGCGGCAATTTGCTTCGGCCGGTCAAAGCCGTAAAATCCTGCACGATTTTGGCGGGCGTGGGTCCGGCAAAAAAGTAATAGTTGATCTCGCCGCCCTCGGCGCCAAACGAATAGAAGTCGTGGCCTTCTTTCCCAAAGTCGAAGGCGCTGCGCCAGGTGTTGTCAAAGAAAATTCCGTAAGCCAGCCCTTTGCGCAATCCGATAAAAAACGGAATGGTTTTGTAGAGCGGGTCGGTGGACTCCCGCCAGGCGTAGGCATCGGTATTCCACATGGTGAATGCGCGATCGCGGCGGTTCATGGGGCCGGCTTTATCGCCCAGGCCGTAGTAGCCTTCGTCTTCCGGCATTTTTTTCCAGACCCGCACCCGCCCGTTTTCCCAGCCCATGGGAAGATCGGAATCATCGGCAACCAGCACGTCGCCGACGTCGCGAAGGAAATCAATCAGCAGCGGCGATTTGTGGATTCGCGCGACGATGGTTCCGGAAATGACGCGCACTTCGTCCTTGCTCTCTTCAATCTTTATCGCCGGCGGCTGCGGAGATTCAATAACCGCCCAGGACAGATCCTTGGCAAAATTCCCGGTTGGTGCTACGCGCACGCGAAAAAGTCCTTCGCGAAAAACGGTTACGCGCACTTTTGCCTTGCCAGTGGTCAGCTCGACGCCGTCCGGAAGTTTGTCGACTTTTTGTACGTTGCCAACGTGCTGCCAGCCCTGCGCAAGCGACGCCGCCGGCAAAATCAACGCGAGAACAGCGGGTAGCAGAAATCGTGGCGAAATGCGTTGCATGGTTTTTCCTCCGGAACTCTTGCGTAAACGGGTAGATGTGTTGCCGGCTTCAGGCGGCTAGCCAATGCTCGAATAACGCCGAAGCCCTGGCACCCTCAATGCGCCGCCGCACCGCATCCATTGCGCGGCATCGTAAATCCTCTGGCTTGCCGTAGAAGCCCAGCCAGTATGGCAGATGAAGCACGCCGGGCAATTGTTCGGTTTCCAGCTGAACATTTCTAATTTTGAAAAAGCCCTGCTGGAAAATCAGCCGCAAAACCTTGTCGCGCAGCAACTCGTCGGCGCGCAGTTCAGAAAGCAAGGGAGGAGGATGATTGCGAGTCGAGACCGCAACGGTTTCGGCTTCGCCAGGAGGCTTGGAGAATTCGAAAAGGTCCAGAGAACCGTCCACCGCGTCCAAGGCAAAGAAATGGCAGCGTGGTGCTCCGCCCATGTGATAACGCACGCGGTAGATGCGAAATGGAATGTAGGCATCGGCAATGCGTTGCAGCGAACCGCTGCGCATCTTCCAGTACCACGCGGCCGGACCCGGCGCCGTAAATGCCTGGATGGCTTCCTCGCGGCTCACATTTGGCCGCAGACTGCGAATCGCCCTGACTTCCGTGGTCATCAACTCAACTCTAGCGGAAATAGATCCACAACCCCACCACTACCGCCAGCAGGACACAGGTGAATGCCACGTTCATCAGGTGCTCGGTACGGGTTTCCTTTGCCAAAGACGGTCGCGCGACTCCTTCGATGTCCATCTTTTCGCCGACCGTTGCGAACGTCAGCCCGGCCAACTTTTTCCGCTCCGGCGCCGGGTACATATAACTGACGCCGATCAGCACAAACGAGCAGACCACGAACATAAAAATGGCATAGTGCAGAAAGTTCATGTCCACCAGCCAGCGAATGGCGCCGGAATCGTAGTGCCGGGACTTGTCCAGCACTTCGAAGATGAAGCGAGTGGCACCCAGGACAAATCCGGCCAGCAGCGAACTGATGGCGCCCTGCCCGTTCACTCGGGTCCACAAAATTCCAAAAATGAAGCACACCGCGATGGGCGGGCTGATATAGGCCTGCACGCTCTGTAGATAGATGTACAGTTCAGCGCTCAGCTTGTGAATGAACGGAACCCACAGCAGCCCCAAAATCACCATTCCGCCGGTGGCAAATCTCCCAAACATCACCAGTTGGCGTTCACTCGCTTGTGGCCGAATCTTCTTGTAAAAATCCAGCGTGACCAGCGTTGAGGCGGAGTTGAATACCGAACTCATGGCGCCCATCACCGCGGCCAGCAGCGCCGCCATCACCAGTCCAACCAAGCCCACGGGGAGCAAATTGAGCACCAAGGTTGGATATGCGTAGTCCGGCTTCTTCACTTGGTCCGGGAACAGCGCAAACGCGATGATGCCCGGCAGCACCAGCAGGAACACCGGAAGAATTTTGAGGAAGCCGGCAAAAATAGTACCGGCCTTGGCGTGGCCCTCGTCCCGCGCGGAGAGCACACGCTGCACGATCACCTGGTCGGTACACCAATACCAAATACCTAAAATGGGCGCGCCAAAAAATATTCCTGTCCACGGAAATTGCGAATCCGAGGCAGGTCTCATCATGTGGAAATAACTGGGCGGGACCATGGACCGTAGGTGTTCGAGTCCTCCGACTCGATGCAGGCCGATGATCGTCAGGGCGGCGGCGCCGGCGATCAAAATCAGCGTTTGTACGGTGTCGGTATAAATCACCGCAGCCAGTCCGCCGGCGATGGTGTACACACCGGTGGCGATGACCAGCACCACCGCGGTCTTCCACAACGGCCATCCGGCCACGCGCTCGAGAACCACGCTGGCGGCGTAAAGCTGCACGGAAATTTTGGTGAAGATGTACGCGATGATGGAAATGCCCGCCAGATATACGGCGCATTGGCGATTAAAGCGGCGCTCCAAAAATTGCGGCATGGTGAACACATTGCTACGCAGGTAAAACGGAACGAAAACCCAGCCAAGGATTAACAGAATCAGGCAAGCCAGCCACTCGAAATGGCCGACCGCGAGTCCGGACGAGGCTCCGGTGCCGGAAAGCCCGATGAAGTGCTCAGTGGAAATGTTAGAGACGAACAGCGAGGCGCCGATGAAAAACCAGCCGATGTCGCGTCCAGCCAGGAAATATTCTTCGGAGGTGCGCTCTTTGCGGGAGAAATAAAACCCGATCCCGAACACTATTAGGAAATAGACAGCGATGATGGTGAGATCCAGCGGAGCCAGCGCACGATACGCCGAGGCTCCCGACTGAAACACCGCCGCCAGACTATTGACTCCAGCGAGGACCATTCAAGCCTCCTTTGAATTAGGCAGAACGAATTTCGAGCCGTAGGTTCGTGATAGTCCGGGACGTTTGTAGCGCCGCACCGAAGCTGGCGCTAATAGCCACGCTTCTCCCCTGCCTGAACGGTAACGCTACAGTGAAAACGTCCTGCGGAGTGTATACCAGTGGCCGAAACGGCTCAATGCCGGATTGGCGGCCGGCGATTTTCCTGGCGGGGAGTGGAATGATGTGGTCGTTGGACAGTGAAACCAGCAATTTGCCGTGGCATACGATTCGGGGTGATACTGATGGGGCAAGCGGAGGAACCAAATGTACAAAATGCTGATGGCGATCTTAATGTTCGGAGCAGTGGCCGCACCAGGTGGGAAATCGGTTTACGATTTCACCATGAATTCCATCGATGGCGAGCCGACTTCGCTCTCCAAATTTCAGGGTAAGGTGGTGCTGCTGGTGAACGTCGCCAGCCGCTGCGGTTTCACGCCGCAGTATTCGGCTCTTGAAAAAGTCTATGAACAATACAAAGACCGCGGATTTGTGATTGTCGGGATTCCCGCGAACAATTTTGGCGGCCAGGAGCCCGGTTCAAATCAGGAGATTAGAACTTTTTGCTCGGCCAAGTACAATGTGACCTTCCCGCTGATGGCCAAGGTTTCCGTCAAGGGCGATGACAAGACGCCGCTCTATCAATTTCTCACCGATAAATCAGCGAATCCCGCGGTGGGCGGCGAAATTCAATGGAACTTCACCAAGTTCCTGATCGCGCCGGACGGACACGCGGTCGCTCGTTTTGAGCCGGATATCACGCCCGATTCGCCGCAAGTAATCGCCGCTATTGAAAAAGAGCTGACTGCCGCAAAAAAATAACGCTTCCGTCGCTCGATGCAGTCGGACCAAATGCATTTCAGGCAACGAGATGGGAAATCGGCTCGATGGCGCTGGTCGAACTTCGCAATGTAATCAAGGAATACGTAAGCGATGGACAGAAAGTGCGCGCGCTGGATGGCGTGTCGCTTTCGGTCGGGCCCGGCGAACTGGTGGCGCTGGTCGGGCGCAGCGGTTGCGGCAAATCGACTTTGCTGAATCTCGCGGGCGCCATGGACTTTCCCACTTCCGGCGAAGTGCTGATCGATGCACGACCAACCCGTTCCGCCAACGACCAGGAATTGACCCAGCTGCGCCGGGACAAAATCGGCTTTGTGTTCCAGTCCTTCCAACTGCTGCACACGCTTTCCGCCGTGGAAAATGTCGAGCTTCCTTTGCTGCTCGCCACACGCAGTGACGCCCGCAGGACCGCGCTAGATCGTTTGCGCGCCGTCGGCCTCGATACTCTTGAAAACCGTTTGCCGTACCAGCTCTCTGGTGGGCAGATGCAGCGCGTAGCCATCGCGCGCGCGTTGGTCAACTCCCCGAAAGTGTTGCTGGCCGACGAACCTACTGGCAATCTTGACACCACGACCGGCAATGCCATTCTCGAACTGCTGCTGCGGCTAACGCGTGAACAAAATACTGCCACGATCATGGCCACCCACAGCCCGGAAGCGGCGGCCATCGCTGACGTGGTCATCACCCTCCGCGATGGCAAAGTTGCCGACGTCAAACGAAAATGAATGCCGCGCGCCTAAAACTTTTCTGGCGGTTGATGATCAAACCGCTGGCCGCTGAGCCGGTGCGTACAGCGCTGACGATTGTGGCGGTCGCGCTTGGCGTTGCTGTGGTGCTGGCGATGGAGCTGGCCGGCAACGCCGCCACCGGATCGTTTCACTCCTCGCTGGAAACACTTTCCGGTGAACAGAATTTTGAGGTAATTGCCACTGGCGGTATTCCGGAAGACCTTGTCGGCAAACTCGTTTTGCTGCCGTACGACTGGCGCGTTACCCCACGGATGGAAGACTTTGCGATTCTGGCTGAAAGCAAGAAAACTCTTCCGTTAATCGGGCTGGATCTGATCGCGGAGGCGAACCGCCGGTCGTTCGATCATTCCGGGGCGGCTAAAAACGCCGCGAGTTCAACAGAGAACATCGCCACCAGCGCGCAAAGTTCGTTGCAACAACTGACTGCGCGCGATTCCATCTGGGTCGGCGAATCGCTGGGAAAGCACGCTGGCGAAAAAATCCAGCTGTTGATCAATGATCGGCCCGGCAGCTACACCGTTCGTGGCATATTTCCCGATGGCGACGGCAACGAATCCGCCATCGTGATGGATATCGCCGCCGCTCAGTTCGCGCTGAACCGCGCTGGCCGCGTCGATCGCATCTATCTGCAAATCCCGCCGGATGCGACCAGCAGCTCTGCAGCGCTTGAAGAGTGGCAGCGCCGCGCGCAAACGATTCTGCCGGATGGCGTGCAAGTGCGCCCAGCAGGAGCCTCCACCGACGAAAATCGGAAAATGTTAGCCGCGTTCCGCTGGAATCTGCGTTTGCTGAGCTACATCGCACTGGTGGTCGGCGCATTCCTGATTTACAACACGATTTCCGTTTCGGTCGTTCGTCGCCGCGCGGAGATCGGAATTGCGCGCGCGCTTGGCGCCGACCGACGTCAAGTGCTCTCGGCATTTTTGGGCGAAGCCGCCTTCATCGGCTTGACCGGCGCCCTGCTCGGCCTTCCACTTGGGCGGCTGATGGCCAGCGCGGCGGTAAAGCTGATGGGTACAACCGTCAGCATGTTGTACGTCACCAGCCGGCCCGGCACGATCGCCTTCACTGCGTGGTCCGCGGCGCTGGCGCTGTTTGTTGGCACAGGCGTCAGCCTGCTTTCTGCTTGGTCTCCCGCGCGGGAAGCCGCGCGAGTGGCTCCAGTGGAAGCGATGGCTCGCGGCCGGCGGGAATTTGAAGTTCGTGTGGCAAAGACGTCAGACTTATGGTTTGCGCTGATACTTGCGTTGGCGGCGGCCGCAGCTTCCCGCGTTCCGCCCATCGGTGGAAAACCAGTATTCGGCTATTTTGCAACGTTGCTCGCGGTCGCCGCGGGAGTCTTGGCAATTCCTGCGTTCGTTGTTGCCGCAATGCGTGCCGCGTCCGCTATTCTGCAAAAGTTCCTCGGCGTCGAAGCGCTGCTGGCCTCGCGCAGCCTTGCCGGATCACTTCGCCGCACCTCCGTCCTGGTGGCCGCTTTGTGCACCGCGGTCGCCATGATGACTGCGGTAGGCATCATGGTTGGCAGCTTCCGGCAAACCGTGGTTTCGTGGATGGATGCGGAACTTCCCGCGGACCTTTATCTGCGGCCCGCCGGAACACCCGCCGCCGATCAGCATCCCACCATCTCGCCGGAGCTATCCGACGCGATCAGCAAACTCCCGGGCATACGTAACGTTCAGCGGCTGCGTGCTTACGAAATCAGTTACCAGGGCATGCCCGCTACATTGGGTAGCATCGATCTGGAAAACCGCAAGATTTATCAAGCTTCCGATTTTCTCTCCGGCCGGCCAACCAAAACGGTGCTTGACGAGATTCGCAACGCGCACCAAGTCATCGTTAGCGAGCCTTTCACTTACAAACATCACGTCAAGCGCGGCGACACCGTGGAGTTGGCTCTCGGCACGGTGAAAGAAAATTTCCGGATTGCTGACGTGTACTTCGATTACGGCAGCGAGCGCGGCGTGGTGTTGATGGATCGCCAGGTGATGCTGAAATATTTGCCTGATCCTGCGCCGTCTAATATCGCGGTTTTCGCTGAACCTGGCGCGCAGGTGTCCACTGTGCGCAAGGAAATCGAGGCTGCGGCCGCAAATTACCGCGTGCTGATCTTTGCGAATGGAGATCTGCGGACTCAGGCGGTACAAATTTTTGACCGCACTTTCGCCATCACCTACGCCCTGGAAGCCATCGCTGTTTTGGTCGCGGTTATGGGCGTCGCCGGAGCGTTGCTGGCGCTGGTCATCGATCGCCGCCGCGAGCTCGGGTTGCTCCGTTATCTCGGCGCATCCAGTGCGCAGATGCGCAAACTGATTCTCACCGAAGCGGGCCTGCTTGGGCTGCTGGCCAATCTTTCGGGCATTGTTCTGGGATTTTTTCTGTCACTCATTCTGATCTTCGTTATTAACAAGCAATCCTTCGGCTGGACCATCCGGCTGCATTGGCCCATCACGGTTCTACTGGGCGGAACCACCGTAGTCTGTCTGGCAACGCTATTGGCCGGATACTACCCGGCGCGGGTCGCGGTTGGCCTGAATCCGGTTGAGGTAGTGCATGAGGATTAGCCGCAACCCGGCTGTAGCGGTTGCCTGCGGGCTATTTTTGACGTTGCAGCCTGCTTTGGCGCAGTTCAAGCCGGCGCTTCCCGGCTATCACTACGAGTTTCCACGCGATTTTTTCAGTCATCCGGAATTCCAGACCGAGTGGTGGTATTACACCGGGAATCTTCAAGCCGCCGACGGACACAAATTCGGCTTCGAACTCACGTTTTTCCGCCAAGGCGTCAGTCGCGATGCCTCGAAGACTTCCTCATGGGACGTACACGACCTATACCTCGCCCATTTCGCGGTCAGCGATCTGGATGGAAAAAGGTTTTTTCATACCGAACGTACCAATCGGTCCGGCCCCGGAATTGCCGGCGCGGACTCCGTACAGCAAAAAGTTTGGAACGGAAATTGGAATGTGATGTGGATGAACGGGCAGGAAAACCTGACCGCCATCGCGGATAACTTCGCGATTCATTTGTCGCTGCAATCAGAAAAACCCCCAGTAATTCATGGAGTAAACGGAGTCAGCCAGAAATCGGACGGCGTTGGCCGCGCTTCGCATTATTTTTCGGAGACTCGGCTTCGCGCGTCTGGCTCTCTGCAAACCGATTCCAGAAAATATGACGTCACCGGTTTAGCTTGGATGGATCACGAATTTTTCACTGAGCAACTCGCCACCGATCAGGCCGGGTGGGACTGGCTCAGCTTGCAACTTGAAGACAAAACCGAATTGATGCTTTTTCACATCCGGCGCAACGACGGCTCCATTGACCCGTTTTCGTCCGGCACGTTTATTGATTCACAAGGGCGCGCGCAGCACCTGCGCAGCAATGATTTTCAACTGGAGCCAGCCGGCGAGACCTGGAGAAGTCCTGCAACCAACGCGCTTTATCCGATTCGCTGGAAGATCCGCGTACCGATGCTCGGAATCACACTCGACGCTGCGACTCCCTTGCCGCCACAGGAATTAGCCGGAAACTTCAAACTTTTTCCAAGCTATTGGGAAGGCGCGATCTTTCTTGACGGTATGAAAAATGGCGCGCCATTGCGGGGCTCCGGCTACCTGGAGATGACCGGCTACGATCATCCCGTGCAAATACCCTAGCTAAGTCGGTATCTCAATTTACGGCAGACTCTAGATCGCGCGAAGTAAAGAACGAACCGTTCTGGGTGGCCACTCGTACTGCTGGAATCAATTGCCGTCCGGACTCGGTTTTAAAGAAACATCCGCAGGCACCTACACTGCGAGCTTGCTCGGTGAATGACGGATAATCCTGAAGAGTAGTCAAAATGATGCGCACCCGATGATTGGTGCGCAGAACCTGGCGAGTAGCCTCCAGTCCGTTGCATTCGGGCATCATCAGATCCATAACAATCACATCCGGATGCAGATTATCCGCCATTGTGACCGCCAAAGTTCCATTCGATGCCTCTCCGCAGACCACCCAATCGGAAACCGATTCCAGGATGGTCCGCATTAAATTGCGGACGGATGGATGATCGTCAGCAATCAAGATTCTAAGGGGGCCCATGATTGTCTCCACGCAGCGCAAGGGCTGTGAAAGGACTTCTGCAGTCCATCAATATGCGTGGAGACCTGCAATCCGCAATTCCCTGTAGTTCGAGCGATAATCCAATTCGATGCCGCTACCGCGGATACACCGCGGCCTCAGGCTTCGGCGATTTTGTTGCGGATCGCGTACCGCACCAGTTCGCTTACCGAGTGGCAATCCAACCGGCGCATGATATTCGCGCGATGGGTTTCCGCGGTTTTCACGCTCAGCCCAAGAGCAACCGCCACTTCCTTGCTGCTCTTACCTTCCGCGAGCAGTTGCACGATCTCGCGCTGCCGCGGCGTCAGCCGTGACGCAGGCTGCTCCGCGTCCACTGTGGAACCTGGCTTTTTGTCCAAATAACCATCGAGGACCATCTGCGCCACACGCGCGGTGAAATACGTCTTGTTGCGGCGGATAGCTTCGACCGCGGTGACCAGTTCGCGGCTGGCGTCGGACTTCATCAAGTAGCCCCGCGCACCGGCATCCAGGACTTCGCGAATCAAGAGATCCGATTCGTGCATGGTCAGGATCAGCACCTTCGCCGCAGCGTCGTGGCGCAGCATCTGCCGTGTGGCCTCAAGTCCGTTCAATCCCGGCATGCTGATATCCACCACTGAGACGTCTGGGCGAAGTTCTCTGGCCTTGTCAACAGCCTCGCGGCCGTCGCTGGCTTCACCGACAATCTCCCAGTCCGGTTGTCCTTCCACAATACTGCGCAATCCCTTCCGCACAATTTCGTGATCGTCTGCCACCAGTACTCTGAGTGCTCCCATGACTTCCCCCTTTCATGGACTCTTTTCGAAATTCAAAGGAAATGTCGCCTTGATCCAGGTCCCCGGATTGGCCGGCACAATCGCCAGATCCCCGCCCAATTGACGTACCCGCTCGCGCATCCCGGCCAACCCCACTCCCAGTCCGCGAACTCCGGCACGGTGATTCTCCAGCTTCAAAACATCGATGCCTTTGCCCTTGTCGCCGATCTCCAAAATCACCTGGCCATCGCTGGTAACAAGCCGGATGGTTGCTTCTTTGCTGCCGGAGTGCTTATGAATGTTTACCAGCGCCTCTTGAATGATGCGAAACAGCGCGGTGTTCAGCTCCATGGAAAGGGGCTGAGCGGGTTCAGTGATTTCTTTCGTCACTTTCACGCCACTGCGCTCGTTAAATCCCGATACATACCAGTCCAGCGCCGGTAGCAAGCCCACCTCATCCAGCAACGGCGGGTGCAGCAAATAGGAGATCGTGCGTATGTCCGTGGCGCAGGTCCGGCAAATCTCACCGGCTTCGCCGAGCGATTTCTGTGCTGCCGCGGGCATGTCCGGCACCGCCGAGGCCACCGCGTCCAGATGCATGCGCAAGGCAGCAAGGCATTGCCCAGTGCTATCGTGCAATTCGCGCGCGATGCGCCTCCGCTCGTCATCTTGCAGCCGCATCAGCCGGTGGGAAAGCAGGCGCAACGAATCCTCGGCTTCGCGATGGTCGGTGATGTCCCGCAAAGTCATCAGATGACGGCCCGGCAAAATGTGAGCGCGCGAGGAAAACGCAACCAATCGGGAGGTTCCGCTGGCGCGGCGGACTTCCATTTCGCCCCGTTTGGTTCCGCTTTCCAGGAACGTGGTCCATCGTTCTTCCAGCCCTGCAAGGCGCTCCGGAGGGAGCAGCGCATCCCACCGTAGCGACTGCAAGTCTCCCAGCGAATATTCGAAAATCTGCAAAGCCGATTCGTTGGCGTCCAGCACTCTTCGGTCATCGTCCAGCAGCAACATTCCATCGAGTGCGTTTTCAAACATGGCCCGCAGCTGGCTCTCGCTGTCACGCAGCGCGATTTCCGTCTTGACACGGTCGGCCAGATCCAGGAGCAGCCGGCGGTTTGCGACCCGCAAGGCTTCCGTCTTTTCCTCGATCATCTGTTCCAGTTCCCACCGCGCGATGCCGGATGAAACCAAGGCTGAGCGAGCAAGCAGTGGGTGATCGCTGGGCATTCCTTCCGGGCGAAGATGATTCCATCCAATCATGATGACCGCTCCTCCCGTTCCAGTCCGTCTTCACTATTCGTCGCCGGCATTCGATCGGAAGCGACCGACTGGCAGAACAGAGGCACGGAGTGGTCCAAATTGATGAAATTCCACACCTCGCTCTAGGAAAAGACTTTAGGGCACTGGGGGAGTCCTAGTACACGGCCCTTGTATCTTGCCGGATTGGGAATTTTTTACATGGAGAGCGGGAAATTCGTCTTGTCTGCAAGAATTTCACAGGTTCACTTTCTGCGCTCTCGTATCGCAGCACGATATGTCACACGATACTTCGGTCCGCTGGCAGGCCTACTTCCCTGCTTTCATCCACTTACGGAAGCGTTCAGTTGGTTCTCCGCAGGGATACCCGTTCCGCTGTATTCCGTTGGCACGGCGCTTGCTCCAGACTCTGAAGCCCGGCCTCGCGTCCCTTTCGTAATTTCATGTGAACGCAGAAGGCGGTTCCTGCGCTCAACCGTGAGGAGGAGGGTTGCACAATGCTGCGCTGGGCCGTGATTTTCTTTATAGTGGCACTCTTGGCGGCAGTTCTGGGTTTTACCGGAATCGCTCTCGCTGCGGCCGGAATCGCCAAGATTCTTTTCTACGTGTTCGTCATCTTATTTGCGCTAACGCTGCTGAGCCATGTCGCTCGGCGCCCTTAATACTCTTTCCAGCAGAGATCGCACCCAAACCAAAATCAAAATGGAGGAACCTAAAATGAAGTTTTCAAAATTCTTGGCATTCTTGGCTGCAGGTTTGTTGCTGATGGCGCCCGTGACGTTTGCGGCGCCAGCCAGTGAAAAAGACAAGGACGAAGTAAACCGCCTGGTAAACGCTGGGACGGTGATCGAAGAGATTTTGAATGTTCCGGACGATATTCCGCAGAATTTGCTGGACAAGGCGCGCTGCGTGGTGGTGATGCCGTCGGTCTTGAAGGCGGCGTTCGTGGTGGGCGGAAGTTACGGCCGCGGCACGATGGTGTGCCGTACCGGTGAGCACTTTACCGGCCCATGGGGAGCACCGGCGATGTATGCGCTGGAAGGCGGTAGCGTGGGACTCCAGATCGGCGGAGAAGCCACTGACTTCGTGATTCTGGTGATGAATGACCGTGGGGCTTCGAGCCTGCTGAAAAGCAAGGTGAAGCTCGGCGCGGACGCGGCAATTGCCGCAGGGCCAAAGGGCCGCGACGCGCAGGCGGATACTGACGCGTTCATGCGCTCCGAGATGCTGAGTTATTCTCGTTCGCGCGGTGTATTTGCCGGTGTTTCGCTGGAAGGCTCAACTCTTCGGCCAGACGGCGATGCCAACCGCAAGCTCTACGGCAGAGACACTTCCGCCTCGGAGATCATCACTGAATCCAAATTCCAGGCGCCGGAAGCAGCGCACCGCTTGATTTCGCGGCTGCAGAAGGCTTCACCTGAATTGAAACGGTAATCACACCCACACCCACAAACAAAAAGGGAGCGGTTCTTTCCGCTCCCTTTTTGTTTTCTGGCAGCAAACTAAACACTGATAGACTCGCTGCGCACCGGCGTTTCGCCTACGCAGCATTGCTTCCGCTTAGGCGGGGCAGGCGCGAATTGCTCCGAGATGCACAGAGCGAGTCAAGCGAATGACCACAAGCTATAACCGAATCGCCGGGCAAAGCGTTGAGCGGCTGGCCGCGCTGAGCGATGGCGTTTTCGCGGTGGCCATGACCCTGCTCCTGCTGGAGCTGCACGTTCCGGCCCGCGAGGCGATTCACAGCGAGGGCGATCTGCTGCATGCGATGGCGGCGTTCTTACCACAGCTTGCGGTGTACCTGATGAGTTTCCTGACGCTTGGAATTTTTTGGATGGGCCAGCAGACCCAGCTCAATCATTTGCAACGCTCCGACCGGAATTTGTCCTGGCTGCACCTGGTATTTTTGTTCGCGGTCACGCTGATGCCATTTTCAACGCGGCTGCTTTCGGAGTTTCCCGAATACCGATCGGCGCTGGTGGCTTACTGGTTCAATATTCTGTTGTTGGGCGTGATTCTGTATCTTAGCTGGGAATGCGCAACGCGAGCGAAGATCATTAAGGATGATCTGCCTGCGGAAGTGCCGGCAGCGATTTGCCGGCGAATCGTGGTGGGCCAATCGTTTTACGCGTTTGGCGCTACGCTGTGCGTATTCAGCACCCGCTGGAGCATCGGGTTCATCGTGCTGGTGCAGTTATACTTTGCAGTGGCCCCGAGGTTTGCGCGGCGCTCGGAGTAGCGAGCCTGTTTGAACCGCCGGCGGACACCGATTCTGGATTTGCGAAAACCAGTGGAGATTCAGGCGCATCCTTCGCCGAATTGATTTGCCACTTCACATTAGAGAGCTGATTCACCACCCGACGGTTTAGCCTTTCCAGCCGCGAAACCGTCTGCGAATGCACGGCCAATGTTACAATTCGGCGGGCCGCGAAGTTCCGGAGGATTGCCAGGTATGCCATTGCTTCACGAAGACCGGCTTTTTCCTGCTGAAGCAACCACGCGGGACATCTCCAAGCGTCTGTACGCGACCGTGCGCGGCCTGCCCATCGTGAGCCCTCATGGACACACCCAAGCGGCATGGTTTGCAAGGAATGAACCGTTTCCCGACCCCGCCAAACTCTTCGTGCAACCGGATCATTACATCTATCGAATGCTGTATAGCCAGGGGATCCCGCTGGAAGAACTGGAGGTCGGCGCCGCGGAGATGAAGAATCCGCGAAAAGTATGGCGGATTTTTGCTGAGAATTACTTCCTGTTTCGCGGCACGCCAACGCGCATGTGGCTGGACCACGCATTCCAGGAACTTTTTGGATTCGCCGAACGGCTCTGCGCAAAGAATGCCGACATGTACTTCGACACCATTTCTGACAAGTTGCGACGACCAGAGTTCCTGCCGCGCGCGCTCTACGACCAATTCAAGATCGAAGTTTTGGCAACCAGCGATTCCCCGCTGAATTCGCTGGCGGATCATGCGGCGATTCGAGGATCAGGCTGGAAAGCGAGGATCCTGCCGACGTTTCGGCCGGATCCGGTGGTGGACCCGGCATTTGCTGGATTTGCGGAAAATGTTGCCAAGCTCGGCGAATTGACGCGCGAAAATGCTTCCGGCTGGACCGGCTATTTGAACGCGTTGCGAAAGACACGTGT
>Ga0137418_10001052_pt1 | contig 25270 bp, 24 predicted proteins | sample CZODoug3_1_2_16f_FD_122242 | JGI IMG/M metagenome (GOLD analysis project Ga0137418, IMG submission 122242) | Vadose zone soil fungal communities from Angelo Coast Range Reserve, California, USA - CZODoug3_1_2_16fungal (Hybrid Assembly) | ecosystem: Environmental > Terrestrial > Soil > Vadose...
GATAGATGCGAGCGAAGCGGGCGCGCCAGAAATCGCGCGCGGAGATGTCGCGCCCGGCGTAGGTGTAAACCAGGATAAAGCCGGAAAGTACGAAGAAGAAGCTGACGCCGACGTAGCCGATGGAAGAGAAGCGGCCGAACCAACCGGAGTCAGAAAAGATTTTGAAGGCGAGGAAATGGAAGAAGACCACGTGCAAGGCGGCGAAGAAGCGGAGCGAAGTGAGGGCCGGCAGGCGAGGGATGGCGTTTGCAGGTTCCATGCTGGAGATACGCAAGCCTTTGGAAAATGTTTCGGTTAGGGAAGGAATTGAGATCAAGTTGAGCGCAAATGATTGCGGTTATCGCAGGGCGATGGTGTCGGGTGACGAAGAAGTGGAAGCGGCGAAGTTGGGAGCGGTGTAAACGACTTTGCCGCGGAGGATGGTCAGAAGGCAGTGGAGATTCTTGATGTCGTCGGAGGGGATGGAGTAGAGGTCGCGATCCCAGACAGCGATATCGGCGTCCTTGCCTAGTTCGAGCGAACCGATGCGATCTTCGAGAAAGAGTTGATGCGCGGCCCAGATGGTGTAGGACTTTAGCGCGGTGTGGATGTCCACGGACTCGGCGGTGCCGAAGGGCTGCGAGCCGGACAAGGTTCTGCGAACGATAGAGGACCACAGGCCGTAACGCGCGGGGAATGGAGTGACGAAATAGTCTGAGCCGCCGGCCCATTTTATATTTTTTTGGGTGTAGGTTTTGTAGGGCATGAGGCGCTGCTCGCGTTTTGCGCCGAAGGATGCGGCGTAGATGTCGCCGATCCACCACATGAAGGGGGCTTGCGTTTCGGGATAGCCGGAATCGTAATCGCGTTGCAGGCGGGCCATGGCGTCGATGGCGTGGTCGGTGGGGATGTTGCAGTGGATGATGCCGTGGCGCAGACCTTTTGTGGGTTTTTCCTTGAGCAGATCGGAATAGGTGTCAACGACCCAGTCGATGGCGCGATCGCCGACGGCGTGAGTGCTGACGTGAACTCCGGCGTCGTGAAACAGTTTGACCATCTGGCGATAGAGCGGCGGATCGATGTTGGGATAGCCAGTGTTGTGGCCGTCAAGCTCGGTGGGAGTCTTGTACCAGGGATTGTAAACCCAGGCGGTGCGGCCGCCGCCGCTGCCGTCCATATAGAGTTTTACGCCGCCGGAGAGCAGCATGCCGTCGCCAAAGGATTGCGGCGGCTTGGGATTGGATTGCAGGCGAGCGAGAGTTGCGCGGGCGGAGTCCATATCGCGGCCGCCATAGAGCAGCGCAAAAATGCGGACCGTGGATTTATTTTCTTTCAGGAGTTCTTGATAGAGGTCCCAGCGAATGCCTTCGGTGCCGGGATCTTTTGCAGCGGTCATGCCTTCGCTGTTGAAGTCAGCCATCATTTTGAGCAGGCCGTTGCGTTGCTGCTCCTTGGTGAAGGGAGGGATTAGGGATCGAACGGGTTGCATCGCTTCTTCCTTCAGAACGCCGGTGAGATGACCTGAGGTATCGCGATCGATAGTGCCGCCGGTGGGGTCTTTGGTTTCGTCGGAAATTTTGGCGAGGCGCAGAGCGAAGGAGTTTGCGACGCCGTAGTGGCCGGTAGTGTGAGTCAGCCAAACAGGATTATCGGGAGCGACTTTGTCCAGGTCGGCGGAGTTGATGAGGCGGAGTTCGGCGAGCTTGCCTTCGTCCCATCCGGAGCCGGTGATCCATTCGCCGGGCTTGCGGGCAGCGGCGGCGTTGCGAACCAGGGCGACCGCGTCGCTGATGCTGGTGACGGCGCTCAATTCGATGCCGTAGATGGAGTCGGTCTCATCGAAATGGCAGTGGGAGTCGATGAGGCCGGGAGTTGCGGTGCGGCCACGAAGATCGATGATGCGAACGTTTTTAGAAGCGAGAGCGAGGATTTTGTCGTTGCTGCCGATGGCGGCGATTTTGCCGTTGTGAATGGAGAGCGCCGGGACGATGGAGTCTTTGGCATCGACGGTGATGATTTTGCCGTTGATAAGGACGATGTCGGGGGAGTCGGTGTTGGCGGGGGGCGCGGACTGAGCGCTGGACGATTTGAGAGGAAGCAAAAGGAGCGCGAGCGCGCAAATGGAGATTACGGGGACTCGAAACCGGAAGTTGGCGGTATCGGGCATTTGTTCACCTTTGAATTAGCGGGAAGTCTATCAAATGATTGGGTAGAGCCAACCGGAAAAGAGCGCAGCGATCACCGGTGAAGGGTTGCGGCGCCAACCGGAGGTTGGCGTTCCCGGGGAATGCGATTACACTTCGGCGGTGCAATGGCGCGAGGAGGACTCGATGCGAACAAAAATGTCTTGTGTGGTTTGGAAACTCGTTTTTGGCACGGCGGTGTGTGCGGCCAGCCTGGTAACGACCGCGTTGCCGCAGGAACCGAAGAAATATGAAGCGACGATTGAATCGCTGGATCAACATGCGCTGCCGCAGTGGTATGACGACGCGAAGCTGGGAATTTTCATTCATTGGGGATTGTATTCGGTGCCGGGCTGGGCGCCGCTGCAACATCCGGAGCACGATTTTTCTTCACAGGATTACATCATCAACGATCCGTATGCGGAGTGGTATTTGAACGTTTTGCGGATCGAGGGATCGCCGACGCAGAAATATCATGCCGAGCACTACGGCAAGGATTTTGATTATTACAATTTTGCGCCGATTTTTGACAAAGAGATTCAGAAGTGGAAGCCGGAGGAATGGGCCAAGGTTTTCAAGATGGCCGGGGCCAAGTACGTGGTGCTGACAAGCAAACACCATGAGGGATTTACGTTGTGGCCGAGCGAAACGAAGAATCCAGTGCTGCCGGCGGACCGGCAACACGCTACGCGGGACATTGTCGGAGAACTGACGAACGCAGTGCGCGCGCAGGGACTGCGGATGGGACTTTATTATTCGGGCGGGTACGACTGGACGTTTGTGCCGGGACCGATTCGGGTGGCGGCGGACTACCAGAAAGTGAAACCGCAGAGCGAAGCATACGGAAAGTATGTGGACGCGCACATGCGGGAGCTGATTGCGAAGTATAAGCCCGCGTTGCTATGGAACGACATTGATTATCCGAAGAGCGGGCATCCGTTGGAAATTATGGCGGAGTATTACAACGCGATTCCTGACGGCGTGATCGACAACCGGTTCGGCGTGAAGCATTCGGATTTTGGTACGCCGGAATACGAGAAGGTGGACCAGATCAATCCGAAGAAGTGGGAAGAGTGCCGCGGTCTGGGAAGGTCATTCGGATACAACCGCGCGGAAGGAGAAGCCGAGACGATTTCGGCGGCGGACTTGATTCATCTGTTGGTGGATATCGTCAGCAAGAATGGAAATTTGTTGCTGGATATTGGTCCGGAGGCGGATGGAACGATTCCGGCGGTGCAGATGGAGCGGTTGGTGGCGCTGGGCGATTGGATGGGTGTGAATGGCGAAGCGATTTATGGGACGCATCCGTGGAAACGCGCAGAGGGAACGACGGCGGAAGGCGTGGCGGTGCGATTTACGCGGAAAGGCTCGGCGGTATACGCGATTTTGTTGGACGACGTGAACACCAAGTCGGTGACGGTGAAGGCGATATCGATGGCGCCGGGGGCGAAGATTTATTTGTTGGGCGATGAAAAGCCGTTGGAGTGGTCGCAGGATGGGGCGGACGTGAAGATACCTTTGCCGCGAGCATTGAGCGGGAAGTACGCGTACGCGATTCGGATTGAGGGGCCGATTTCGTAGGCATGAGAAGTGAATTCGGATTTTGAGCGAAAAGCAGATCCCTCGCTGCGCTCGGGATGACAAGAAAGAAGACTTTTCAGCAAACAGTTAAAGGGCGGAGACCATGTGGGCGATGGCGTCGTCGTAGGAGACGTTGCCGTCGAGGTAGGGCTGCCAATATTGGGTGAGCACGCGGAGATAGTCTTCCCAGCCGCGTTTATAAAGGCCTTCGCGGACGGCGTAGGGCACATAGCCAGAAGCTGCCAAGTTGGAAGAAGCCGAACCGGACGAGCCAGCAGAATTTGAGTCGGTTGGAGTTAGCACTAGCGGGCGGATGACCTCGCCAGTGGTGTAGAAGAGCAGCGCGTGCCAAAGGTCGCGTGGGATGGGTTTGTCGCGCTGGCGACATTCACGAAAGATGGCGTCCTGAACGCCGTCGGCTATGCCGTGCGACGCTTCGTGGAAAAGGACTTCGAGAGCCTGGGCTGCTTGATTACGCGGGTCGGAGCTGGAGACGGTGACACGCAGCGGCTCGAGCGTGGTGTAGGCTCCGGTGGAACTGGCGAACGAGGTGACATCGACACGAATCCGTTCCTTGGGCCAGTTGGTCTGGTAGATTTCGGCGAGGCGGTGAGAGAGGTCGACACCGTTGCGGCGAACCAGCGGAGCGACGGCAGAGATCCAGCCGCGATTCGCGCGATCATGCTCCTTCCAAAGATGGGCACGATAGACCGGTGCAGCGACTGCCAGGGCCTCGGTGAGCTTTGCGGGAAGCCCGGCATCGCAGGATTTTTTCTTAAGGCCGACGAGGTCTTCACAGGTTTCGAAATCACCTAACTGATTTTTGATGAGAATCATTTCAAGGCTGACGGTCAAATCCTTGTCGGCGTAGGTCTTGGTGTAAAAAGAAATGGCCGCGGACCAGGCGCGCTGTTCGGCGGCCGAAAGATTAGACATTGGAGAGTTGCCGGAGTTCGCCGCAGTGGATGTGGAATTTGAATTACGCTGTTGCCGGGCCTGGTGATACAGAGTGTGATGCAGATTGAGCCAAAAGCCGCTGTGGAATTCGTAAACAGGAAGAGGTGCGGGAGGCGGCTCATCCTGAGCGAAGCACATTGGCGGCCAGAAAAGCGGAAGCAGGCAAGCGAGAATGACGATGGCGCGGCGAATCGAAGGTCCCAATAGGCGCATGAGAAGAACGACGATGGTAGCGCCAAAAGCATAGCGCGGCAAATCGCGGCAGCCCGGCGCAGAAACGAAGAAATCAGAGGGGCGAATCAATCGAGCGGTAAAGCTTTGGTCAACCAACGTTCTAGAACCACGACTTGTTGCGGATGAAGATCTTCGTCAAAGCGCACCCCCATGCCAAGCCTCGGGCTGACGTACACAATGCGGCCAGGAAGCTCGAGCTGTTCGCCCTCATGCCTCAGCGAGACCTTGACGACCGTTTTGGACTGCATGGGATTCAGCGTGTCAATGTAGCAACCGGTGCGGCTGAGATCGCTGGTGCGAGCAGCGAGGTGAGTACCGGTGGCGACCTCAGTGATCTCTGCAACGGCGATAATTGGAGCGCGAGGCGAAGTGCGTTGGTTTTGCATGGCGGTTGGAACAGCTCAATCTCCCGGTTGCTGCTTGCACCATGGGGCACCATGGGAAAAGTGCAAGCTTGGTGGCGGTCCGCAAGAGGGAAGACAGCCCGTAACCGTAGTGTGAAGCATCTTGCAGAAAAGACAAGCGGGGTGAGCGTCGGAGTTCCAAAAAAGTGACGGCTACGGAGCGACAGGATCCAACGAATTGCCGATGGCGCCTTTGTGATCGGCGGAATGAATGGCGCCACTGGCATCGCGGAAAAAGGAGAGTTTGCCAGTGCGGCCGTAAGTGAGCGGGGTGGCGGAAAGTTGATACTGTGCTGGCGCGCCGATTTCGTTTGCGCCAACGATCACCATTCGGTAGGCGTAGCCGTTGCTTTGACCGGCCGCCAGATCGGCGTCCAGGAAGCCCGCGGCGTCGGGCGACGGTTTGGGGGCAGGCCCCAACTTGGAAATGGACTCAGGGATGCGCGAATAAGTCTTGCGGTAGGATTCGATGGCCGCGGCAATGGATTTTATGGCGGCGAGTGCGTGCTGCTCGTTTACGCCGATAGCGGCCTGATCCCACTCGACTTCCAGGGATGGGAGATCGAAAAAAAGCATGCCCAGAGAAAGAATTCTCCAGGAAGAGTTTTCGCGAATCATGCCCATGAGAATGTGATGAGGTTCGCCGGCTGGAAGATCGGAGACGTCGCGAATGTCGATCGGGAGGAGCGCGAGGTTGTCGCGCAGTTCAGCGCCGCCAAGTTGCAACTCCGCGGCGCCGTCGGGTGTGGTGCAGCGAACGGTGGGGCGACCCGCGGGATCGGCAGAGGAAGCGGGCTTGCCAGCGGCATCGAGAAGGACGAAGCGCTTCATGAGTTCGGTGCGGGCGGCCGGAGCCAGGCGGACGAACGATTCGGCGTTGCGCGCGGTGAGGAATTTCACAAAAACGGTTTCGTCGTGAGCGCATGCGGCGGAGAGAAGATCGCGCAAAGCCGCGGAAGGTGCGTCAGGAGCGGGTTGAACCGCATTTGGTTTCGAGCTGGATTCCTGGCCGAAAACAGCAGGAGCAAAGCAGGGCGCAAGAAAAACGGCCGACGCGCAAATCAGCAGCGGATTACGAGGCATTCTTGCCGACGGACGCGGCGAGAATTTCCGGCAGGTTCATGGAAAATTTTGAGCGTGGCATGACTTCGTCAAAGCCGGCGGATTTGGCTTGTTCGGCTAGGCCGGTTTGCACATGGGACAGAAATCCGATAATTCGCAGATTGGGCTGCGCGGCACGCAAGTGTTGAACGGCGGCGAGCGGCGCGGAACGGGCGTTCAAGTCCACGATGACCAGTTCCGGGAGCGGTTCCATCAATTGCATCAGCGAATCGGCATTGCTTGCGACTTTGACCTCGAGGCCGAGATGTTTGGCGGTTTCCGCCAACTTCATCTGAAAAAAAAGATCATCCATGTAGGCAACTACGCGCGGCATTGCAAGGGCTCCCTGAAATTTAGATGGCACTCGAATAGATGCATGAAAACGCGAAGCGGCTGCCAAACCTCTGGAGGCGGCGATCACCGCAGGCCGGTTCAGTGGCCGGAAGTGGGGCCGTGCGCGCCGACGGTTTCGTCCGGCACATCACCGGCGCGGCCTTTGACGCGATCGTAAACCGAAACCTGGCTGACCGAGCCTAGCGCTTCGTTGTAAAAAGTGGGAATGCCCAGAGCGGTGCGCAACTCTTCGTTGAATCTCCGCAGACCCTGCAAATGCGTGGCGAGCGCCGGAAATTTCAGACCGTCGTCGGTGAGCAGGAATTTCTGATAGCCGGCGTCCCACAAGCGGGAAAACTGGCCCTTGACCATGATGGTCGGGATGACGGTCATCTGAAATTTGGAGTCGGTGGCCTGGCGGAATTCCGCGCCGCAACCGTATTTTTCGACGCGGACCACGCCGCGAGTTCTGCCTACGGCGAATCCCAGCGCGGCCAGGCTTTCAATGGCTTTCGGATCGAAACGTTCTTCGACATTCCACATGGTCCATCAAGACTAAAGAAAGCGGGCAAGTCTGTAAAGAGCGGGAGGCGGAGAGGGTCGGCGGGATTTTTGGGGCTGAGGCGTTGTATGCTTGCGGCGGAAGTGGTTACGGCAACGGAGAACGGACGATGAAACGATTTTTGGTGATGTGTGGATTGTTGTTTTCGTTTGCGAGCGCGCTGGTGGCGGGCGCTGATTCGAACGGCCGGTGGAGCGACGAGAGGGCCAAGGAATGGTACGCAAAGCAAGGATGGCTGGTGGGGAGCAACTACAATCCGGCGACGGCTTCGAATGAACTGGAGATGTGGCAGGCCGAGACTTTCGATGCCAAGCGGATCGATCTGGAGTTTGGTTGGGCTGAATCGATCGGGCTGAACACCATGCGCGTTTTTTTGCATGATCTGTTGTGGAAACAGGATGCGGAGGGTTTTAAAAAGCGGATCGATATTTTTTTGACGATTGCCAACAAGCATCGCATCAAGCCGCTGTTCGTGCTGTTTGATTCGTGCTGGGATCCGGCGCCGAAGCTGGGGCCACAGCTGCCGCCGCGTCCGGGGATACACAATTCGCGTTGGGTGCAGAGTCCTGGAGCAGCGGCGCTGGATGATCCGGCGCAGTATCCGCGGCTGGAAGCTTATGTAAAGGGAGTGGTGAAAGCATTTGGCAAAGATGAACGTGTGCTTGGCTGGGATCTGTGGAACGAACCGGACAATGGCAACGGCGGGTCATACGCGGCGGGCGAAGCGCCGGACAAGTTGCAGCGGGTATTGGTATTGCTGCCGCAGGTTTTTCGTTGGGCGCGGGAAGCAGGCGCGACGCAACCGTTGACCAGCGGAGTCTGGAAGGACGGCAACTGGGGAACGTTTGAAAAATTAAGTGCGATGGAAAAGATTCAAATTGAGAATTCGGATGTCATCTCTTTTCATAGCTATGAGAAGCCGGAGGAGTTCGGGCGGCGAGTGAAAGGATTGCAGAACTATCACCGTCCGCTGATTTGTACTGAGTACATGGCGCGCGGGAACGGCAGCACATTTGAGGGCACGCTGCCGATCTTGAAGCGGGAAAATATTGGCGCCATCAATTGGGGCTTGGTGGCGGGGAAGTCGCAGACGTATCTGCCGTGGGATTCGTGGGAGCATCCGTATACGGACCGCGAGCCGGCGATCTGGTTTCACGAGATTTTCCGGACGGATGGCGAGCCGTATCGCAAGGAAGAGACGGAGCTTATTCGGCGGCTGACGAGGTAGGCGGAGTTGGCACGGCGGGCGGTTTATCTTTGCCCCGGTGAAATGCATCCAAATAGGAGTAAACTGATCGGATATCGTCGATCGATCGGGAACGTCTAATTGTTGACTGGTTTCAGGGTTAAGGGTTTGTTTTACAAACCCTTAGGAGAAAAGCTGTACTTGCAAACCCTGAGCCAAAAAGGGTTACAGCCACGAGTCAGACAGGCCAATGGGTGAAAGCCGCGCCGATCGCTTCGCAGGAGCGGGTTGGCGAGGGTGTGCTGGAGCGGATTGGCAATACGCCGCTTTTGCGGATTGGGCGGGTGGCGGCGCACTTGCCAAACGTTGAGATTTCGGCCAAGGCGGAGTGGTTCAATCCTGGCGGGTCAGTGAAAGATCGCGCGGGCTTGAGCATGATTCAGGCGGGGATTGCCAGCGGCGCGCTGCGGGCCGGCAAGACGATTCTGGACGCGACCAGCGGCAATACCGGGATTGCCTACGCGATGATTGGCGCGGCGATGGGCTATCCCGTGAAATTGTTTTTGCCTCATAGCGCTTCGGAAGAGCGCAAACGCATTTTGCTGGCGTATGGTGCGGAGCTGGTGATGACCCCGGGCGACGAAGGTACCGATGGAGCAATTCGCCGGGTGAGGGAACTGGCTGCCGCGGAGTCGGAGAAATATTTTTATCCGGATCAATACAGCAATCCGGCGAACTGGCAGGCGCACTATCGCGGAACCGCCAACGAGATTTGGGAGCAGACCGGCGGGCGGATTACGCACTTTGTAGCCGCGTTGGGAACCAGCGGCACGTTTGTGGGCACCACGCGGCGGTTGAAAGAGTTGAATCCGCGGATTCGCTGCATCAGCCTGCAGCCGGACGGTCCGTGGAACGGGCTGGAAGGCTGGAAACACATGCCGACGGCGCTGCGGCCGGCAATTTACGACGAAACGCTGGCGGACGAAAATCTCGAGGTGTCGACTGAAGAGTCGTACCGCATGGTGAAGCGGCTGGCGCGAGAGGAGGGTTTGCTGGTGAGCCCGAGCGCTGCTGCGGCGCTGAACGGCTGCTTGCAAGTGGCGAGCCGAATTCCCGTGGAGGAGCCTGCGGTGATGGTTACGGTTTTTGCGGATTCTGCGGCAAAATATCTGAGCGAACGATTTTGGGATGATGGCGAAACTTGAAGAAGAAGCAGATTCCTTCCGTCAAGGTCGGAACCTTCGGTCGTCGCCTGCGGCTCCCTGCCTGCGGCAGGCAGGCTCGGAATGACAGGACGGGCAACGTAACGATGGCGGAAGAATTTCATCTATCGATCAGCCAGGAGCTGGCGGAAGGCATTGGCCGGCACGGGGCCGAGACTTTTCCGCATGAATGTTGCGGCGCGCTGCTGGGCAAAGACAGCGAGCAGAATGGATCGCCGCGCGAAGTTTTGGGTTTGTTTCCGCTGGTGAACCGGCGCGACGATTCGCCGCGCAACCGGTTTGCGGTGACCGCGGAGGATGTGCGCGACGCCGAAAGAGTGGCCCGAGAAAAGGGCGTGGAGGTCGTGGGCTGGTATCATTCTCATCCCGATCATCCGGCCCGGCCCAGCGAGTTTGACCGCGAGCACGCTTGGCCGTGGTACAGCTACATCATCGTGAGCGTGATGAGCGGCAAGCCGGCGGAGATGACTTCCTGGCGGCTGAATGACGATCGGCTGGCGTACTTGCCGGAGAAAATCGAAATCAACCGCCGCACAACGGTTTGAAAATGGACGAAGTTCGCAAGAGTTTATGAAATACTCGACGGAGAAAAACATGGCAGTGAAAGTGATTATTCCGACGCCGTTGCGAGTGTATGCGGCGAAAAAAGATTCCGCCGAGGTTTCGGCGCAGACCGTGGGCGAAGCGCTCAGCGGTCTGACGACGCAGCATGCCGAGCTTCGCAAACATCTTTTCACCGATGACGGGAAGCTGCGCAGCTTTGTGAATGTATATTTGAATGACGAAGACATTCGCTACATGGCTAAGGAAGCGACGCCAGTGAAAGACGGAGATGTGGTGAGTATCGTGCCGTCGATTGCCGGCGGCCGCAATCTGGATTGAAATTAGCTAAGTTGCGAAAAACGATTTGCAAGAATTTGTGAACGGCGAAGGGGCAGGGGAGCATGGCGACGAAAACACAAACGCTGGGCGTAAACGCACCGGCCACAAGTTTGAGCAACGAAGAGATTCTGCGCTATAGCCGTCACTTGATCATGCCGGAAGTGGGCATGGAAGGTCAGCTGAAGCTGAAAAATTCCAAAGTGTTGTTGATCGGCACAGGCGGATTGGGTGCGCCGCTGGGGTTATATCTGGCCGCAGCCGGAGTTGGAAAACTTGGGCTGGTCGATTTTGATGTGGTGGATTTCACCAATTTGCAGCGCCAGGTGACGTTTGGCACCACGGACGTGGGCAAACATAAGAGCGAAGCGGCGCGCGCGCGGCTGTCCAATCTGAATCCGGACATCGAGGTGCTGAGCTTCGAAACGCAACTGACCAGCGCCAACGCGCTGGAACTTTTTAAGGATTTCGACATCATCGTCGACGGCACGGATAATTTTCCGACGCGCTATCTGGTTAACGATGCGTGCATCTTGCTCGGCAAACCCAATGTTTACGGTTCGATTTTCCGGTTTGAAGGGCAAGCCACCGTTTTCGGAATGCCGGATGGCCCGTGCTACCGCTGCTTGTATCCGGAGCCGCCTCCGCCGGGATTGGTGCCATCGTGCGCCGAGGGCGGGGTGCTGGGAGTGTTGCCGGGAATCGTCGGGTCGATTCAAGCGATGGAGACGATCAAATTAATTCTCGGTTCGGGCGACGGTCTGACTGGAAGATTACTGTTGTTCGACGCGCTGGGAATGAAGTTCCGCGAACTGAAGCTTCGCAAGAATCCGGATTGCCCGATGTGCGGAAAAAATCGCACCATCCACCAATTGATTGACTACTTCGAATTTTGCGGCGTGCGCGGCGAAGAGGCGCCGGTGGCGGATTTGAAGGTTCCAGAGATGACGCCGCGCGAACTGAAAGCGCGCCTGGATCACGGAGACGACCTCTATATTCTGGATGTGCGCGAGCCGCACGAATACCAGATTTGCAATCTGAAGGGCCACTTGCTGCCGCTGGGCGAGTTGCCGCGGCGGGTGCACGAACTGGACTCCTCGCTGGAAATTGTGGCGCACTGCCGCAGCGGGAAGCGCTCGGCGGAGGCGGTGGACTTTTTGCGCAAGGCCGGATTCCGCAAGATTCACAATCTAAAAGGCGGCATACTGGCGTGGTCGGATGAAGTGGATCCCAGCGTGCCAAAATACTGACGATGGCGCAAACCGGAGCGAGCGGCGGGATGAATGTATTTGACGAATTGTTGGAACATAACAAGGGTTACGCGCAACGCTTTGACTTGGGCCATTTGCAGACTCCGCCGGTGAAAAAACTGGTGGTGCTGACATGCATGGACTCGCGCATGGACCTGGAACAGCTACTGGGCTTGAGCGTCGGCGATGCGCACATGATTCGCAACGCCGGCGGGCTTGCTACCGACGATGCGATTCGCTCACTGATTCTCTCCACGCATCTGCTAGGAACGCGTGCGATTGCCGTGATTCAGCACACTCAGTGCGGGTTGATGGCGATTACCGATGAAGAGTTTCGCTGGCGGCTTTCGACCGAGACCGGGCGAGATGCGTCTCATCTGCAGTTTCATGCGTTTCGCGACATCGATCACAACATTACCGAGCAGGTGCTGAGGATTCGCAAGGACCCATTTTTGCCGAAGCAGATCCAGGTGCGCGGCTACGCTTACGACGTAGCCACTGGCGCGCTGCGGGAGGTTGTGGTTTCTTGAGATGGTCTTACCTGTTCGCGCTTTACCCGATGTTCAGATAAGCTTTTGCTAGTTGCGCCGCCCATCGCGGCCCGGAGACCTGATGCCTGCTACCAAGATTATTATCAATAATAACGGCAATATTCGCGTTGAAGGTGACTTTGAGATTGTAGACCCTCAGGGCCAGGCGTTTGGACTGGCAGGGCGCACGGCGATCGGCCTGTGCCGTTGTGGCCACTCGAAAAATAAGCCATTTTGCGACGGTTCTCACAATGGCGCCGGATTCAGTGACCCCGTGGTTGCAAGAGATTTACCCGCCCCAAAGCCCAAAATCTAGCGAATTCGAGTGAACCAAAAGCGTGAGACTGTCTCAGGCTGAGACTGTCTCACGGAACCTGTGGAAAAGCGCCCATTCGCCACGTATCTCTAACGGAACAAATGGCTTAAATCTCGGCGAATGTGAGAATTTCCCAATTTTGAGTGTCTCGCCCGTGCGATTCGCTTGTCTCACCCTTCCTGCCGCTTTTGTAAGTGTTTTATTTTCAACTATATACAACTGTCACCGGAACTCCCAAATCGGTCACTCGCGTGCAATCTATCGGGGTTGCAGGGTTTTGTCGGTAATTGGGGGTTTTCTTGGGCAGTTCGTCCACTATCGCTGGGAGTCTTCGGAAAAGCCCTTCTTTGCTGTGGGGCGGTTCCGTTTCGCTTGCCGCGTTGGTGTTTCTCGGTGGCCTCTCTTACCTGCAAAGCCAGGACGTTACTGGCAGCTACCAGACCTATCTGTACCTAGAAGTCGGTGGCACACTGTTGAGCTTTTGCTACGCGGCGAATGCGCTGGTGCGCTTCCGCGGGACCCACGACCGGACCGCGCTGATCCTCTCTTTCGGGTTTGTCCTTTCCGGACTGATCGAAACGGTCGGCTACTTTCACTTTACTCAGATTCTTCACGCTGGCGGGAACGCCGGGTTGCACATTCCGTTGGGCTGGATGGTAAGCCGGACGCTGTTGGCGGTATTGCTGCTCGCGGCGCTGGCGGTGGAGAAGTACACCCCCACGGCGCGGCAACCGAGCAAAGAGATCGCGGTGGCGCTGCTGGTTGTGGCGCTGGCGGCGTACGCGACAAGTGCGGCGTTTTTGGCGGCGCCTTCGGCTCCGACCGCGCACCCCGCAAGTTTGCTTTCGCGTTCCTGGGACCTGCTGCCGGCACTGCTGTTTTTTGCTGCTGCGGTGGCTTTCCTTCTGCGCATCAAGAAGGATGAGAAGTCCGCTTCGATTTACGACTATTCGTTGTTTCTGGTGGCGTCGCTCAACGTGCTGTGCCACATTGCCGCGTCATTTTCCCGGCATTTGCTGGACGCGCCGTTTTTTCTTGCCGAACTCAGCAAAGTCGCCAGTTACGCGGTGATGCTCTGCGGCGCGCTGCTGGACCAGGCACGGCTATTTGATCAAGTCCGCACGCTGGCGGTGAGCGATTCCATGACCGGCCTGGCCAATTACCGCCGGCTGATTGCGGTGATGGAAGCCGAGTTGGACCGTTCGCGCCGGACGCAACGTCCGTTCAGCGTGGTGCTTCTTGATATGGATGGCTTGAAGGCCATCAACGATCAATACGGTCACCTGACCGGAAGCCGTGCGATTGTGCGGTTGGGAAAAATTTTGCGCAACCATTGCCGGGCGATTGATACCGCGGCGCGCTACGGCGGCGACGAATTCGCCATTGTTTTTCCGGAAGCCGAAGCGGACATCGCGGCGCGCATCGTCAGCCGCATTCACGAAAAGATTTCATCGGACGGCGAAACGCCGAGCATTTCGGCCAGCGCCGGTGTTGCCTCGTTTCCAGCCGATGGCGACACGCCAGAAAAACTGCTGGCTGCCGCCGACCGTGCTCTCTACCGCATGAAGAATCGCAGCAGCAGCATCAAAAATCTTTCGCGCATCGCCGCGTGCCTCTGAGGATCGGACCAGCCCATGCCCAAAAATCGCAGCCAGGTCCATTCCTTTCACCGCGCCGAGCGGCGCATCCCCATGGAAATTGGCGTGTTTTTGGAAGGCAACCGGCAGGCGCCGGGAGCCGAATCCACATTTACGGAAAATGTCAGCGAACGCGGCGCCCGGGTGGTCAGTTCCCGGCGCTGGGAGCCCAATGACCGGCTCAATTTCGTTTCGCGTTCCGGAGAGTTTCGTTCCTCGGCCCGGGTGGCTTATTGTCAGCCGATGCAAGGCGACGGCTTTGCCGTCGGCGTGGAGTTTCTCGAGCCGCGAGGACGATGGGTTGTTCAAAATGCCAGATAGCATGGCCAAACGGCGCAGCGGAAATGGAGGGGAACTGACGACGTAACCGGTGAAAACAGATTACTAGCGCAAAATTTTAGTGGTAGCAAAACGCCGGGAGGGCCGAGAAGGAGCCTCCCGGCGTTTTGTATTTGCGGCGGATTTTTTCGTAGTTGGATTGTGACGATTCGCGGAGCGCTCGGCATCGAAACGTGGGCCACGAATCAGGCGGAAACGTCGCGATAGAGCCGGATGGTTTCATCAACCATGCGGTCCGCGGAAAAAATAGTTTCCACGCGGTGACGGCCTGCGGCGGCCAGCCGCTCGGCAAACCGAGAGTCTCGCAAAATTTGGCGAATGGCCGCGGCCAGGGCCAGCGGATCGCGCGACTCAACCTGCAAACCACTCTTGCCGTTTTCCACGATTTCCCCCAACGCGCAGCCAAAATAGGTTACCGCGGGAATGGCGTGGGCCATCGCTGCGAGCAGGGAAGTCCCCAAACCTTCGAACAGCGCGGGAAAAACAAATACGTCCAGCGACTGGTAAAAGACTTCAATATCGCGGACAAAGCCGGCGAAAATTACCGCGTCCTGCAGTTTCATTTCAGCGGCCAGCGCTTCCAGGCGTGGCCGGTAAGCGCCGTCTCCCGCCAGCAATAATTTGGCATTCGGAAATTCGCCGCGCAATTGTGCCAGCGCGCGGATCACCCACTCTTGCCCCTTGTCCTCGATTAGCACGCCTGCGCAGCCAAGCAACTGCTGGTTCGCTGCTACTGGCCACCGTGCGCGGGCTGCTTGCCGCACGCTGGCGCTTACCGGCGGCGGAATTTCAACGCCTTCGTAAATTACCGTAAGTTTTTCTGGCGGGGCGCCCGATGCTTCCGCCTGTTCGGCTACCCATTGCGAATTGGCGATGATCCTGGTCGAGGCGCTAAACCTTGCGCGCGATAGGAAGCTCTTCCCGAGCGGGAAGCCCACACGGCGCGAAATCAACAGCGGCATTTGGCGATGCGCGCGGGAAAGCCATGCGGCGGTCAACGCGTGCGATTCATTTACGTGTATCAGGTCGAATCGCCCGTCGCCCAGCAACGATCGAATCGCCCTCGCCGCCGGCAGCCGCAACCCGCCTCGCGATGTGTAATGCACTGCGATTCCCAGTTTCGATGCGCGATGGCCTAAAGAAGAGCCCTTGGCGGTGAGTAGTTCGGCGGCATGGCCGCGTTCGTACAGCCCCTTCAGCAAAAGATAAAACTGATTCTGGCCGCCCCGCCATTCTTGCTCCAAATCCACCAGCAACGGAATCATCGCGTCCCCTCGCGAGTCTCGCGCTCCGCGGCAATCAGTTTTCCCAGCTTTTGGTACTTTAAGCGCACGGTGCGGGCAGCCATTTTTGCGATCAGAGCGCCGCGGTATCCGTCCAGAAACCCGCCGCGCAGCACAAAGTTTTGCACGAAGGTCCACGGAGTGGCGAACCACAGAGCGCCGCGCCAGTGTCGCCGTCCCGCGGAAAACATCTGCTCCGCCGCCAGCGTCGAATACGTAGCGACGTTGGCTTGGTGCTCGGAAAAGTTACGAACGGTATAATGCAGCAAGTCGCCAGCCAACCGACCAGGGGCTTCGGTGACCCGCAGCGTTTCGTGCAGGCTGCCGGTGAATTGCGCGGAATCTCGCCGGTAAAGACGCTTTTTGAAGTCCGGATACCAGCCAGAGTGTTTAATCCAGGCGCCGAGATACCACGTGCGCCGGGCGATTTCGTAGACCGGGAATTGCGGTTTGCGCTTTTTCCAATCGAGAATCGCGGACTGCAATGCAGAGCTGAGTTCCTCGTCGGCGTCTAGCGACAAAACCCACTCGAACCGGGCCAAGGATGCCGCGTGATTTTTTTGATCCGCGTAGTTAGTCCACTCCCGAAAGTGAAAGCAGGCACCGTTTTGCAGCGCGATTTCACGGGTTCGGTCGGTGCTTCCGGAATCGACAACGATAACTTCGTCGGCGATTCCGCTCAGCGACGCCAGCAGCCGCGGCAGGTTCTGCTCCTCATTCAAAGTGATGACGCAGACGGAAAGGCGATTCATGGCATAAGGCGCGGCGGAAAGCGCGGAAACTATCTTACATTCCAATCGTTGGGTAACGCGCCAGAATTCGTTCAGCGAAGGTCTGCGGCCGGTTACTTCGCGCTCAGCGACACCTTTAAAGTGCTGTTGCCAACACGAAATTCCGTGCCGTCGCGCAGCATGGCCGCGCGCACGCGCTCTTCATCAAAATAGGTGCCATTGGTGGAATCGAGGTCCTTCAACTGGATGAATTTATCTCGAATTTCGAGCTGGCAGTGCTGCCGGGAGATTTCCGGATCATTCAAGGAGACGTCGGCACCCTGCCTGCCAACGATAATGTCCGCAAACTCCAGGTTGAAGATTTTTCCGGAGTCTGGTCCTGCAATGACAGTTATCGCCGCGCTGACGGATTGCGGCAATCGCGGCCGGCTTTCGGCGCGCTCCACTTTATTCTGCGAACTCAAGGCATTCGCTCTAGCAAAGGAGGGAAGCGGCAACATCACCACCGTTGTGCTGGGAAGCTGATTGGTCTCAATAACGGTAATATGACCGCATTTTTGGCAAGTGAATTGGACCTTGGAACGCGCCGAATTCTCCGCGCCCCGCAAGTCATACGTTGCGCCGCATTGGCCGCATGCCACTTTCATATACTGAATTTTAACTGGTCGCAGGGGCCCGAGTGCGTCAGCTGTAATTCGATGTCTTAACGAGTACTCGCCGCACTTCGGTACCTGTTTCCACCCGGCGTTTCGGCGTGGGCTGGGTTTCCTGTGTTACCATTAAAACTCAAAAATAAATGAGGGAGTGGGCATGCCTGAGCATCTTTCTCGCAAAGAACTCAAACAGGACAAGATTCATGACGTGATCGAGCACAGCGCCGAGGCTGTGTTTTCTCATAGCCAGGCTGCGGCGATCCTGGTTTCGGTAGTCATCGCAATCGTGTTGGTCTATGGCGGCTGGAAGCTGTATTCCGACCGGCAGACGTTGCACGCCTCAGCCGCGCTGGATGAGGCGATGAAGGTGTATAACGCGCCGATCCGGCAGGCGAACGTGCCGTTGGAAGCCAGCGAGATTTCGTATACCGACAGTCAAGTGCGCGCGCAGGACGCCAACACCAAATTTACTGCGGTTGCCGATAAGTATCCCAGCACTAATCCTGGGAAATTGGCTCGCTATTATCAGGGACTTACGTTGCTGGACCTGGAAAAACAGAATCAGGCGATTGAAGCGCTGAAAAAAGTGATTGGTGGCAGCGACCAGGAGCTTTCCGCGATGGCGCAATACCAATTGGCAACCATCTATGCGCGTACCGGCAAGACTGAAGACGCCATTAAGACTTACCGTGCGGTTGCTGACGGGAAGTCGGTGCTGGTCCCGCGGCCCTTGGTGTTGCTGGAGTTGGCCGACCTGCTTCGTCAGAGCAAACCCGGCGAAGCGTCAACCTTGTACCAGCAAATCAAAAAGGAATATCCGGCTTCTGCCGTTTCAGAGCGCGCCGATCGCGGCCTGGATTTGATTGTCCCTAAGTCCTGACCCGCAGCTAAGCAACCGGTTAACATTGGAGCGGACCATCCCGAATCCCTCCTCACTTGCAGCCTTGGCGATGCGTGAAGAGCTATCGCGCGGCCGGCGTTTTCCCGAGCGGCGGCATGCTTATCGGACGGAGTACGCCCGTGATCGCGATCGCATCATTCACGCCCGGGCATTCCGGCGCCTGGAAGCCAAGACTCAGGTATTCACCACACGATACTCCGATCATTTTCGTAACCGCCTGACCCACACGCTGGAAGTCACGCAGATCGCGCGCACCGTTTCCGCGGCGCTGGGCCTGAACAGCGAACTCGCCGAAGCGTTGGCGCTGGTCCATGACATTGGCCATCCGCCATTTGGCCACGCCGGCGAACGCAAGCTCAATGAATTGATGCAAGCGCACGGCGGCGCGTTCGATCACAACTTGCACGCACTGCGCATCGTGGAAAAGTTTGAGCACCAATACCTGGAGTTCGCCGGGCTCAATCTTACTTTTGAGGTGCGCGAAGGCATCATCAAACATTCCCGCGACTTCGATTCCGCGCAATTTCCGCAGCTTTCCGAATACTTGCTGGATTTCCGGCCGCCAATTGAAGCGCAGCTCATCGATTGGGTCGACGAGATCGCCTATAACACCGCGGATCTTGACGACGCCCGCGAGGCCGACCTGTTGGATTTCGACCTGTTGCGCGCGGAGGTTCCACTCTTCGCGCGGGCCTACGCGGCGGTCAATCGCGCGCATCCCAACGCCAAAGGAAAACTCAAATTCAGTGAAGCGTTGAAAGACGTACTGAATGCGCTGGCGTCCGACCTGATCGAAACAACTGCAACGCGAGCAAAAGATTCGGGAACGCACTCGGTTGAAGAAGTTCGCGGCTTCGCGCAGCGGCTAGCAGGCATGAGCAAGGATATGAGTGCGGAGAACGCCAGCTTGAAACGTTTTCTGGCCGGCAATCTTTACCGCAATCCGGTGATCACCGAGGACCGCGATCGATCCATCGAGTGCCTGGCGAAACTATTTCGATTTTATCTTGAGAAACTCGATTCCATGCCGCCAGATCACGAACAATTGGCCTCGTCGGTGCCGCGCCATGTGGTTGTTTGCGATTACATCGCCGGCATGACCGATCAGTTTCTGCTGAAGCAGTATCGCGATCATTTCGGTGGCGCAGCGCTTCCGCCACTCTCCGCTGGAACATCGCCCGGTTCGTAGATTTTTGGTTTATTGTGCCGATGCAAAAGTATTGCACGCGGCGATTGATCCGCTGTCGAATCCTTTTTCAAACCAGTGCATCCGCTGCGCCGAAGAGCCGTGGGTGAAGGTGTCCGGCGTCACGTGGCCAGTGGACATGCGCTGTAACCGGTCGTCTCCGACCGCCGCCGCGGCCCCCAACGCCGATTGCACGTCGCCCTGGTCCAACAACTTCCGTTCTTGCGTGGAATGGGCCCAAACGCTGGCGAAGCAGTCCGCTTGCAGCTCCATTTTCACCGAAAGCGGATTTTGCAGTTGCGGATTGCCCTGTTCCAATTGCCGCACCCGGCTTTCGATGCCGATAATTTTCTGCACATGATGTCCGATTTCGTGCGCCAGCACGTAGGCTTGCGCGAACTCTCCCGGCGCTCCAAAGCGTTGCTTCAACTCATCGTAGAACCCCAGATCGATGTATACCTTCTCGTCGCCAGGACAATAGAAGGGACCGGTCGCCGATTCCGCGCCCCCGCATCCGGATTGAGTGTAGTTGCGGAAGAGGACCAGCTTCGCGTGCCGGTAAGGTTTTCCGGCTTGCTCCGGCAATATCTGTTCCCAAGTTTTCTGGGTGTCGTCCAACACAAATGAAACGAACTGCACCAGCGGTTGTTCTTGTTGGTCGCGCGCGGGATTTGGCCGGCTCATCGCGGATGAATGCGGTGTTCCTCCGCCATTTCCAAGTAGTGCGAAGAAATTCTGCTTAAAGACCAGGCTCAGCACCAGCAGAATCAGCGCGCCGCCGATTCCCAGGTGCATCCCGCCAAATTGAAATCCACCGCCGCCTCCGCCACCTTGTTCATCGCGGCGATCTTCAATGTCCTGGCTTTCTCCGCCCGGCGTCCACTTCATGAGAGTCTCCTTCGGCGCGAAATTTGCCGATGGCATCACTAACTAATTTATATTCGTCTGAATTCGTTGGCGCGAGCAAAATCCGAGCAGCCGGCAAATTCGGCGCTTCAACGGCGCACTGCTGCGGGCTCTTCCCCAGGGGGCACGGTGAGTTCCGGCTTGTCGGGCAGATCGATGCGAATTTCGGTTAGATCGGAGAGCAGGTTCGCGGCCCACCGATACACATTGTGGTCTTTCACGTTGGCCCGCATGCGGCGCATGCGCAGCGCCTGTTCCTCGTCCGGCATTTCCAGTGCGCGCAAGATGGAGGCCGCGACTTGTTGCACGTCGTAGGGATTCACCAGCAGTGCGTCGGTTAATTCCAGCGCGGCGCCGGCAAAGGTGCTGAGGATCAGCACGCCGTGTTCGTCGTCGCGCGATGCAGCGAATTCCTTGGCTACCAGGTTCATCCCGTCGTGCAGTGAAGTGACCATGCACAATGATGCCGCGCGATAAAATCGTGCAATCTCCTGATGCGAGTGATGTTTGCGCAGCAGCAAGATCGGCTTCCACTTCCCGCTTTGAAAACGCGCGTTGATGCGATCCGCTTCAGCCGTCACTTCGTCCAGGAATTGCTGATATCTCGGGATAAGGGTCCTGCTTGGCGCGCCAATTTGCACGAACGAAAATCGCCGTTGATAGGCCGGATTCATTTCAAGGAACCGCTCAATTCCACGGAATCGCTCCAGAATTCCCTTGGTATAGTCCACGCGGTCCACGCCGATGCCCAGTAGCGAACCGTCAATGCCCAGTTCTTCGCACAGCTTGGCGCGCTCCTCGCCGGCGCTGCTCCATTCCTTCTTCGGCGTTCCGTTAGGAAATGCCACGCTGATCGGAAACGGCCGCACTAAGGTGACGTGCCCTTGCCGGTTGACCGCAAAGCGGTCCCATTCGGTCAAAGCTTCCACCGCGCGATCAACGGTTTCCAGAAAATTGTTGCAATGGTTCTGGGTGTGGAATCCGATCAAGTCCGCGCCCAGCAGTCCGTCCAACAGTTCTCGCTGCCACGGACAAATTCCAAAAACCTCGGGGTTGGGCCACGGGATATGCCAGAAAATCGCCACCCGCGCGTCCGGCCGGGCTTCCTTAACCATTTTCGGCAGCAGCGCAAAGTGATAGTCCTGCGCCAGCACGATTGGCGCTTCAATGCCATCCATCTCCTGCAGCACGGCGTCGGCGAATCGCCGGTTGGCTTGCTGGTACTGTAGCCAGTCGTCGGGACGAAACGTCGGCCGGGTGTGCGCGATGTGGCAAAGCGGCCAAAGCCCTTCGTTTGCAAAGCCTTCGTAATATCCTTTGACCTCTTCGTCGGTGAGCCAAACGCGCCGCAGCGTGTAGCTGGGATGGTCGGGCGGAACTCGTAGCCGGTCATGCTGATCAACAGTTTCGCGGTCCGCGCTTCCAGAGCCATGAGCCACCCACGTGCCGTCACTGGCAACCAGAACTGGTTCCAGTGCGGTGACCAGTCCGCTTGCTGGCACCAGAATTTCCGGTCCCTTGTCGCCCTTCACGTGCATATACGGCTCGCGATTGGAAACCACAAAGAGCGGCTTGCCCTTTAGCTTGCTCTGCAGACTGATTCGCAGCCGGTCCGCGGTCCAAACCGAGGCGTGGGTCTCCCTAAGATGCGCCTCTTCCGCCGCTGCGGCCCGCGCTGCGCCCAAATCTCGCGCCAGGTGCGTCACTTCGGTATGTAATTGCTCGAACAGCTCGCCCTTAGGCAGCGAGCCAGCCCCTTGAATTTCTCCAGCGCGCAAGTTTTTTAGCCATTTGGCAGTGCGTTTCAATGGATCAAGAAAGGTCCAGCGCACCAGCACCAGTGCCAGGCCGCTGATCAGCAAGGTCTCCAGCAGAGCAGTCAAAACCGCGTCCCGCAAAGTGAGCAGCACACGAGCGTCAATAAAACTGGTGTCGTAAATCACCACCAGCGCTCCTGCGGTATTTCCCGCGCGTTCCAACGGCAGCGCAAACAGGAACACAGGCGTCTCTTCGACGCGGCTGAACTCGCCCGCACCCGCCCCTCGCTCCATGCTGCTTCCGGCTATTTTCGGTGCCCGCTTGAAGGCCGCACCGAGCGTGGACGTCATTACGTCGAGCGCGCCATCGGCCTGATAGACCGCGATGCCCTTGATGTGTTCGCGCTGGGCAAATCGATCAACAACCCTTTGGGTAGCACGTTCTGCTGCGCGATCATTTTTTTCAAACAGCGGTTCGATGGATTCCTGCAGGCTCTCCGCCAGCACTTCCGCGCGCCGGGAAACGTCGCTACGCAGATTCCGCCGCTCGGTGCGCACCTGGTATCCGGCGAACAGTAACGACACCAGTGCCACACTGACGATCAGCGGCAATACCAGTTTTAGGGTGGTCCGCAATCTCGATCCTCTTTTCAGGTATTAATTTCTCACTGCGTACGCGAAGCGCGGGCCGGTTCGATCCGTGCCTGAAGTTTCAGTTGAGAATGGGGCTTATTCTCCTTTTGCCGGACTTACCGGACATTTGCTGCACGGTCGAGAAGGACTCCAATCAGCGGCGCTCCGCGGGGTGCGACCAGAAAATGATCGTTTCTGGCACTTCGCTATTCGATTCCGGGCGGATTTGCGGCCCGCTGCGGGGCTTTCCAGACTGCAACCGTGAAAAACACCATGAAAAGGGTGGCCAAAGAGACTATGGTCCGTAGCCTCATGTTCGATCCCTCCTATTCCAGCGTTATTAGGTGTCGAGGTGTCGACCCTTAGTGGCATTGCGGCTGCCATTCGCACAATTTTACCCCCTCTTCTTAACATCTTTGCATTGAGGTGTATACCCGGAATTCGCTGTATCTCTGACCAAGTACTGGGACTATCTTCTCTGTGCAAAAAATGCATGCGTTCTAGCCGTCTATACACGGACGGGGCGTTAAGCGCAGCGTAGAATGCTTATCGGGCGGCCCCTGCGCGAGCGCCCGGCGATCTTCTTCACCAGGCAACAAAATTGCTCCCATATTAGGTTTCGCAGGTCGCTTTCGCGATAGAATTAGGAAAAAGCGAGACCCTTTTTATGGAAGTCAGCCAAAAGCCATTTACTCGGAAAAAGCCGGACCAGCTGGTTTATCTGGAGCTGGGCGCCAGCAATGGCGGCATGTTGCTGAGTATTTCTGAGGATGGTTTTCGTTTCCGCGCAGTCACTCCGCTTCGGCTAAACCTGCCGATGCCGTTCGCATTTTCGCTGAATGGAAATGATCGCTTGGAAGGCACCGGGGCGGTCGAGGACCTGGAAGAGGACGGCAAGAGCGGCGGTATTCGTTTTACCGAAGTCTCTGACCAGTTCCGGGCTTCGCTGCGAAGCTGGTTGGGCTCGCAACCTTCCGCGGCTTTCACCGGCCGCGAAGCGACTCCGGCGGCGTCAACGCCGCTCGACGCTATGGAAAAGATTCGCCACGAACTGCGTAACGGTTACCGCGGTTCGCCTCGGCAGGCTACGCCAGCGGCTGCTGCTGCCGCTGCACCGGACTCTCGCGCTCTCGCGCCGGAAGTTATTTCGCCAATAAGTACACCAGCGCCTTGGAAGGAACCCGCGAAACCCGTCATCGCAGAATCAAAATCTGAACTTCGCGGAATCAAATCGCCGATCGGCATTTTTTCTGAAGTTCTGCCCAAGCAAACCGATCCTGCCTCCGTCCCGGTATCGTCTGCGTTTTTAAAGCCCCGCACCACCGCAAAACCAGCTCCTGCTTTCGAGATTCCGGCAGTGCAGGCCAGTCCCAATGAACCGGTGATTTCATCGGCCCCCAAGCCATACGTTCCGCCGCTTGAGCCGTCCTTCGAAACCGCCTGGGCGCAGGTCAAACTCAACGCACCGCCCGATCCTCCGCGTCTTAGTCGAGCCGCTTCCGGGAGCGTTATCGCCGTGGCGCTGGCGGTGATTTTGGGCGCTCTTGGTTACAATTTTCACCAGACCATCGGCGGGTTGCTAATTGAGTTGGGCCAAGCCATTTCCGGCGAAGACCATGGTTCCGCGACAGCACCGGTACAGGAACCCAAGGCCGACAAGCCGCCCGATGTCGAAAACACCCAGGCGCAAACCGTGAAAGAATCTCCAACTGTTCCACATAACTCTGCTGCGGAGAAGGGCGCCGCTCCCGCTTCGTCCGAAACGCCTGCTGGGGGACCTTCAACTAATCCGACGACTCCTGATTCGACGTTTGCCAAGCCGTCTGCGAAGCCATCTCCGGCACCTCCCGTTGTCCCGAACGGCAAATCTTCAGAGCCTCCGGAGGGCGGTTCCGGACAGAAGGAATTCAGCGCTGCGCAGGGCATCTTACGCGGCAGCCATAGGAGCCGCGATCTATCCAAAGCTGTGGATCTGCTGTGGGCCGGGGTAAAAAAAGGCTATGTTCCGGCCGAGGTGACGCTCGGGGACCTTTACCGCCGTGGCGATGGCGTCCCGAAAAACTGCGCCCAGGCCACCGTTCTGCTCACCGCCGCGTCGAAAAAGGGCAGCTCCGATGCGCGCAAAATGCTGGAACAGATTGCCGAAAAGGGCTGCAAATAACGCCTTTCGCGGAGCGTCGCGCTCCAAGACATTCCAAGTACCGCCGCCGGGCTCTCCTCTACATTCCAAATTCCACCCAGTTTTCTTGACTTGCGCGGAAACCGACCCAATAATGGATAAACATGAGTACGATCGCTAGAGGTGCAGAGTCGATGTTCCTCGATGTGAAGGAACTGGCAATCCATAAGCTCAACATCCGGAAGAGCTACGCTCCGGGCAATATTGATTTTCACACCACGGAAATCAAACAGATTGAGCCGCTGGAAGTGATTGCCACCGCCGAGCTTATTGACCTGCAGATCCGGGTTAGCGGCGAGTTGCAGACGAAGATCGAACTGCAATGCGCTCGCTGTCTGGAGCCGGTC
>Ga0137418_10001053_pt1 | contig 25263 bp, 16 predicted proteins | sample CZODoug3_1_2_16f_FD_122242 | JGI IMG/M metagenome (GOLD analysis project Ga0137418, IMG submission 122242) | Vadose zone soil fungal communities from Angelo Coast Range Reserve, California, USA - CZODoug3_1_2_16fungal (Hybrid Assembly) | ecosystem: Environmental > Terrestrial > Soil > Vadose...
TGCGAGGGCACAGAAGTTGAGATTCTGGACCGCGTCTATTTGCCGCACTCGCTGGGATCGTTCTATACGATGATTTGCGATTTTATTGGCTATCGCAAGTACGGCGATGAAGGCAAGGTGATGGGCCTTGCGCCGTACGGCAAAGATACTTACCGCGATCAGGTGAAGCGGTTTGTTACTGCAAAGAACGGCGGCTTCCGGCTCGATCTGGACTACTTTCAGGAGCTCGGCAGCAATCAGGGGATGCAGGTAAAGGACGACGGTACGGTTGAGCTGGCTCGGCATTTTTCAGATCGGATGATTGAGTTATTTGGCACGCCTCGCGAGCCTCATAGCCAGATCACGCAGCGGGATATGGATCTGGCGTTCGCCATGCAGCATTGTTTCGAGGAAGTATTTTTCCATTTGCTCAACGACTTGCATCGTCAGGTTCCCACCGAAAACATTGTGATGGCGGGAGGGTGCGCGCTGAACAGCGTGGCGAATGGGAAGCTGTTTGACCGCACGCCGTTCCGCAGCACTTACATCCAGCCCGCGGCAGGAGATGAAGGACTGGCCATCGGCGCGGCGCTGCACACATATCATTCCGTCCTCCAGCAGCCCCGCAGTCACGAATTGAAAAACTCCTATCTCGGCCCGGAGTTTTCCGACTCCTGCATCGAATCGTCACTGAAAAAGGCCAAGTTGGACTATCGCAAACTGGAGCGCACGCCCTTGCTCGAGGCTGTGGCCGACCAGATCGTCGCCGGCAATGTATTGCATTACCAAAAACTGGCCATCGCCCTCCCCAAAGTGATCGCTCACGCGTGGCAGAGCCGGATGGTGCATGCGGGCCAGCAAGCGCGCTTCGCGCTCAAACTGGCGTCTCAAGCGCTCATCGGAAAACAGCGTTTCCTTCAGCGCGATGGTCGTGTCGAGACGTTCGTCAACTGCCTCGTAAACAGCGCCCATGCCACCCTGGCCGAGTTGCTTAACTACGCGATAGCGATTTTGGAGTATCAATCCAGCCGCGAGCATCAATCTTCTTCCCTTACAACTGCAAAATCTCTCCCACCTTTTGGGTTGAGGCTACAAAAAGTAAGTGTGGAACCTGCGGAGCGCGCTAAAACCTTGCGTATTATACACGCGGCTATTCCACTGAGAAACCAAGACGCAAATTCGGTGGTGTCCCGGTTTGAATTGGTCTCTATGCGTCCGCTGTGCTCTCTGTGTCTCGGTGGTGAGCAATTGCTTATAAAGATTCACCACAGAGACACAGAGGTCACAAAGGTTGCACAGAGAAAACTGAAATCAGGATACTTTCGAAAATTCACATTTCTCAATGTTGAGTGGACCACGAATAGGGCGTATGCTAGCCGCACATGAGCGAACGCTTTAGGTTGGCGGATAACGAAGTCATCGACGTTGGCGGGCCCAGGCGACGTCATTGGCGACGCTGGGTGCTGGCCGCGGTCGCGTTACTCTTGCTTATTCTCTCGCGCACGCTCGGCATTTATCTTTCAGCAGCCTGGTTCTCATCACTCGGCTTTTCATCGGTCTATTGGTACATCTTCAAACTGAAGCTTGGTTTGTTTTTCGCTTTCCTGCTCGCGACTGCGTTTCTGTTGAGAGGAACTTTTTGGTTGCTCGAACGTCATTTCCGATCGCACGCACTGCAAAAACGGACCATCGTTGTAAACAATCAACCGGTGCAAATCTCGCCCGAGCGATTTGTGCGGCCCGCATCCTGGGTGATCGCGATCCTGTTTGCGCTCTTTTACGGACTGGACATGAAAGGCGCGTGGCAAACCTTCGCGCTGTATTTCAACCAAGCGCAAGTTGCGACGCTGGATCCAGTTTTTCATAAGCCGGTCAGCTTCTATTTGTTCTCACTACCGGTTTACGATTTGATCAGTTCCTGGTTAATCACTTTGTCGTTTGTAGTTTTGTGCGCGTCGATAGTCTATACACTGCTCGCCGGGCCGGAGAAAGTTTCGCAAGCAAACGGCGCAGCGACCGGCAAACGATCGTTTTCCGCGGTGTCCGTCGCCCTCTCCGTTTTTCTCGTTCTACTGGCGTGGCAGACATATCTGTCGCGTTTTCCGTATCTCTGGGAGGATCACCAGACATTTACCGGGGTTACTTTTTCGGAATCACAGTATTTGTTGCCTGCGCTGCGGCTGGTCGCCATCGCATTGCTGGTAGCGGCGGTCGTGGCCCTGATCAATGCCTTCACAAAACGCGGCTTGAAACTCATGCTCTTTGGTCTGGCGCTTCCGCTGGCTGTGTTTATAGTCGGCGTGTTGCTGGTGCCTGCTTATGTCACCAGCTTCATCGTGAAGCCGAATGAGCTTGGTCGCGAGACTCCTTACATCGAGGAAAACATTACCTGGACGCGGCGCGCCTTCGGACTCGAACAGCTGGAGTTGCGAGAGTTTCAGGCAGACAACTCCGTCGAATCGCTCGATCTGAATGCGAACCGCCCTACGCTCGACAACATTCGCCTCTGGGATTGGCACGCGCTCCAGGATACGCTCAAACAAATTCAGGCGATCAGGACTTACTACGATTTTCCCGACGTCGACGTCGATCGCTACCGCCTCTCCGATACAACCCGGCAGATGATGATTGCCGCACGCGAAATCGACCTAAAAAAACTTCCGGATGCATCTCGAAATTGGATCAACGAAAAATTGATCTACACGCATGGCTACGGAATTACGATGAATACGGCGAATGGGTTCACGCCCGAAGGCATGCCGCAATTTGTAATTTCCGACATGCCGGTTACTTCTTCCGCGCCGGAGGTAAAGGTTACCCGGCCGGAAATTTATTTTGGTCAGGAGACAAACTCGGACGTCTACGTGAAGACCAAACAGCGCGAGTTTGATTTTCCCCAAGGCGAGGCTAACACTTATACAACTTATGAAGGCACGGGTGGCATTCGCATTGGCGGGCGCGCGCGGCGCATGTTACTCGCGTGGGCGCTCGGCGATCTTTCGAAACTTCCGTTTTCAGACGATGTGACTGCCGAAAGCCGGGTACTGATTCATCGCAACATCCGCGAGATGGTTAACGGCATTGCGCCTTTTCTGATTTACGATAACGATCCTTACATCGTAGTTAATTCCGAAGGGCATCTTTTTTGGATGCTCGACGCATTTACCGAGTCGGCGACCTATCCATATTCGCGCCACCAGTACGCCGGGCAAAAAGACATCAACTACATTCGGAACAGCGTGAAGGTCACAATTGATGCTTACAACGGCACGCTCCACTTCTATGTCTTTGACCCGAACGATCCGCTGATTCAAACCTATCGCGCGACGTTTCCGGCACTACTTGAAGATGCGAGCCAGATGCCGGCAGACCTGCGCGCGCACGTTCGCTACCCGGAGACTCTGATTCGTGCCCAGGGCGAGATTTACGGGCTCTATCACACGCAAAATCCCAAGGTCTTTTTCCAGCGCGAAGATGTTTGGAATGTGGCGCAGCAAATTTCTCTTGATGAGCAAAACCGCAAGCAGGTACAGGCAATCGATCCATATTTCGTGTTGATGCAATTGCCTGGTGAACAGGTCCGCAACGAGTTTGTTTTGATTCTGCCCTTCACTCCTGCAAGCCGGAACAACATGATCGGCTGGATGGCCGGCCGCTGCGACGGCGAGAACTATGGAAGACTTTTGATTTACAACTTCCCAAAGTCGCGGCTTATCGATGGCCCACTGCAAATCGAAGCCCGCATCGATCAAAATGCGCAGCTCTCATCGCAGTTCACGCTGTGGAACCAACAAGGCTCGCACGTGCTGCGCGGACACTTGTTGGTGATTCCTATCGGTAAATCGCTGCTCTACGTCGAACCCATTTATTTGAAAGCTGAAAGCAGTCCTATGCCCGAGCTGCGTTTGGTGGTACTGGCAATACAAGATCGGCTGGGCTATGGAAAGACCTTCGATGAGGCGATGATAAATCTCTTTGGCGAACCGCAGGGCGAGCAAAAGCCAGGTCAGCAACAGGAGAAGCCTGCAGAAGCGGCTGCGAAGCCCGGGGCATCGCCGGCACCGGCGGAAAATGCCCAGCAATTAATCAACAAGGCTGTTCAGGAATTAGACGATTATCAGCGCCTCACTTCACAGGGAAAACTTGGCGAGGCGGGCCAAAAGCTGGAACAGCATAAGCGTACGATGGAAGAGTTGAAACGAATAAGCGTCAAGAGTCAGTAAGTGTTTCTTATTTAGTCCACGGCCGCGCAAAAGATAACTGGCAACGAATAGTGGCATAGACTTCAGTCTGTGCCCTTTACAAAACCACAGACTGAAGTCTATGCCACTCACAATTGGATTCTTGTCTCAAGTTGTTTAGCGCCTGCGACGGCATCTTCGTACTCGGGAACAAAATCAGGATCGGGCTTCATCTCCAAAATGAAATCAATTTGCTTTCGAGCATCCTGGTCCCGACCCAGCGCGTGATAAGCCTCGGCCAGGCGAAGGTGCAGCAATGCATTATTGCTTCCGAACCGTAAACCTTTTTCCAAATACTCAACTGCCTTTTTAGTATCTCCGCCCAGTATCTTTGGAGCTTTGAGATAAAGCTGGCCCAATCCAAGATATGCACTTCCACTCGCATAACTTTCATCCAGTTCGATCACCTTCTCCATTTGCGTGCGGATGTCCTGAACGCTCGACAAACTTGCCAGTACGCTCATCTCTGCACTGCCTCCGTAGTTGGCCCCTAACCAAAAGTGGCCATCGGCTTTGTTATCCTGAAGCTGCACCGCAGTCTTTCCCGCCTCGATGCCGTCACGGAATGCTGCTTCTCGCTCTGCGTCATCCTTTGCATGCGAGCCGAGGTAGTATTCGAATCTTGCAAGCTTCCAGGCCACCTCATAGTTTCCTGAATCGCGGGCCCGCGCCTGTCGCAGAGCAATGATTCCGCGGCGCGCGTTTGAGAGATCTTTTCGCTGCCGATAGAAATCGTCGGCCTCAGATATTCTCTCGGCGGTACTTTTCTCTGGTCCAGACGGATCCGCCTCACTCGACTGAATCGCACGATCGCGGCAACCTGAACCAGCGGCCAGCAATAAAATTGCGCCAATATACACCAGCAGCACTCTTCGTTTTCCGCCTGTTTTCACAAAATCTCCCTTTCTCAGCCGCTGATTGTCTGGTCGCACTATACACATAATTTGTTGATTACCCGGGAAGCGCTGGTTTAGGTTATAGTGACAACCCTTCATTAATCAATGCTCGTGACGGCCCGATGAATTGCCCGGGGCCCTGACACAAGGTACGGAGGCGATATTGGCAGCGGCGGCTTTTTACGATCTGGAAGGCACTCTGGTTAGCACGAACCTGGTCCATACCCTGGGCTTCTATGCCCGGAATGAGCCGGGGCTTTTTCGCAGTTTCAAAAAGAGCGCCTCAACGCTGCTTAGCTTGCCCGTTTTTGCCATAACTGATCAATACAGCCGGAAAGTTTTCAACGACCTTTACTTCAAGCGCTACAAAGGGGTGAAGGAAGACCGTTTGCGCTATCTGGCTGATGATTTATTTCTTTCCGTCTTGAAGCCGGCGATATTTCCGGGAACCTATGAGCTGTTGGAGAAGTCGCGCCGTAACGGATTGCGACAGGTGGTGGTCACTGGCGCGCTGGACGTTTCGGTGAAGCCACTGATGGAACACCTCGGAATTGAAGACTACGTTGCGAACCGTTTGGAGTTCGTCAATGGCGTCGCCACTGGCCGCCTGCTGCCGCCAGTGATGGCCGCGGCAACGAAGGCATCCTGGATCAGAGTATTCGCCGAGCGCGAAGGCATCAGTCTTAGCGACTCTTATGCGTACACCGATAGCATGAGCGACTTGCCGATGCTTTCTATCGTAGGTCATCCTGCCGTCATTAACCCTGACATGCGTTTACGTCAGACTGCGCTGCATCACGATTGGCCCATTCTGAATTTGAAGTAAGGGTAAATGGTGAATAGTAAATGGTAAATGGTTAACAACTCACTCGAAAGGAGCTGACAACCATGCGTCCACATCAAAAGCTTGAGGCTTGGGCCAAAGGGATAGAACTTGTTATTGCGATCTACAAAAACAGCGAACACTTTCCAAAGGAGGAGCGCTATGGGCTCACCAGTCAAATTCGGCGTGCAGCCGTTTTGATACCGGCCAATATCGCCGAAGGTGCGGGGCGACATTCCAGAAAGGAATTTGCGCATTTCCTTTCAAACTCTCAAGGGTCTGCTAGTGAACTTGAAACTGAACTTATTATCGCTAACAGACTTGGTTATCTTGATGAAACCAGTTTTCGGTTACTCATTCGTGAGCTCGATAGAATTGGTCGTCTGATAACCGGGTTGGTGCGACATTTAGGTGCGCGCCCATTGGCAACCTGATCTGTTAACAGGTTATCGATCACCCTTTCGCCGCTCGCGACCATTTACCATTTACTATTCACCATTTACCGGTTTCAAATTATGGCCCTACAACTACGACGAAAAACACACGAGTCGGTCGTCTACATCGACCGCGACAGCGCGCCACGCATCATGCCGTCCGGCGAGGACTTCATCCTTGAAGATCTGCCAATCGGCACGCGCGTGCTTTATCCCAACCCTCCCATCAAGGGTCTGCCCAACCGCGAGGCCGCAATTCGTTATGCGCTGAATCATCCGCACGGTTGCGACCCATTGTTTGCGCAGCTCGAACCCGGCATGCAGGTGACGGTCGCCGTAGACGACATCAGCTTGCCCCTGCCGCCAATGGCAACCCCCGACATTCGCCAAACGGTGCTGGAAATTGTTTTGGACATGCTGGCGGGCCACGGTGTCGACGACGTTCACATCATCATTGCCAATTCCCTGCACCGCAAGATGACTGAGTGGGAAATGAAGCGCATGGTCGGGAAAAAGATTTTCGACGAATACTATCCCGACCGCTATTACAACCACGATGCGGAATGGCTTGACGGGCTAATCAAAATCGGCGAGACGAAGCATAAAGAACCGCTAACACTAAACCGCCGGGCAGCGGAAAGCGATCTGCTGATCTACGTGAACATCAACCTGGTGCCGATGGATGGCGGGCACAAGTCAGTCGCAGTCGGCTTATGCGATTACGAATCTTTGCGCGCGCACCATGAACCGCAAACGATTCGGGATTCAGACAGTTATATGGACCCGGCGCGTTCGGAGTTGAATCACAAAGTCCACCGGCTCGGCAAGGTCGTTGACGAGCACCTGAACGTCTTTCACATCGAGACGGCCATCAACAATCGCATGTACAAAGGCGACATGGACTTCCTGCTGAAGAACGAAGACGACTTTACGGCCTTCGACCGCATGAAGTTTGAAGCGATGCGCTATACGATGAACAAGCTGCCGCGGCCGGCGCGGCGGAAATTGCTTCACTCAAAACCCGCACAATACGAGATGATTGCCTGTCACGCCGGCAACACCGACCCGGTGCACGAAAAGATTATTGAAAAGGCTTTCGATCAATACGCCATTCCGGTGCGTGGTCAATGCGACATTCTCATCACCGGCATTCCGGACATCTCACCATATAACGTCTATTCGGTCTTGAATCCGTTGCTGGTCCAGGTCATGGGCCTTGGTTATCACTTCAACTTCTATCGCAACAAGCCACTACTAAAAAAGGGCGGCGTGCTGATTATTCATCATCCATGCTACGACGAGTTTGATCACAAATTCCATCCGAGTTACATCGAGTTTTTCAATCGCTTATTGCCCGAAACCCGCGACGCGTTTGTCTTGCGCGACAAATACGAGCGCGAGTTTGCTAACAATCCCAGTTACGTCGAGATGTACCGGCGCGGTAATGCGTACCACGGCGCGCATCCGTTTTTTATGTGGTACTGGGGCGAGAACGGGCGTCAGCATGTAGGCAAAGTAATTGCCGCCGGCGCGGAGAATGCGCATGTGCCGGCAATGTTGGGTTGGGAGCGGGCCGACAATTTGACCGAAGCTATCGCAATGGCCCGCAGCTACATGGGGAACTCAGCGGAGATTACTATGCTGCACCAACCGATCATTGGAATCGCGGATATGGAATGAAGAAGTAGCACAGACTTTAGTCTGTGCTCGTGGCACGGACTTTAGTCTGTGTCTTAGATATCGCTAACGAAACGGCACAGACTAAAGTCTATGCTACTCAAATGAACTTATCGCCAACTGAAATTTATAGAGATCGAAAGATCTTTTTGATCGGCAGCACCGGCTTTCTGGGGAAAGTCACGCTCAGCATGTTGTTGCATCGCTTTCCCAACGTGGGCCGCGTTTATGTGACAGTCCGGGCTCGCTCGCAGGAGGAATCCGAAACGCGCTTTTGGAACAACGTAATCACGGCGCCGCCTTTTGATCCTTTGCGCGAGCGTTACGGCAGCGCGCTTGATGGCTTTATTCGCGACAAGGTCGTAGTCGTGGGCGGCGACATCGGCGACACGAATCTCGGTTACAGCGAGGAGCAGGCCCAGCAAATTGCCGATGATATTGATGTTGTTCTCAACAGCGCCGGCAACGTCACTTTCAATCCAACGCTCGAGAGCGCGCTGCGCACCAACGTGGTGGGTACGCAGAATGTTATCGCCTTTGCCAAACGCATGAAGCGACCGGCGCTGATTCACGTGTCTACCTGCTTCGTCGCCGGCAATCGGATCGGGCCCGTGTGGGAAAACGATCCGGTGGTCGGTTACTTTCCCCGCAAGGACGAGCTGAAAGGTGTCGAGTTTTCAGTTGAAGAGGAGATCCGCGACTGCGCCAAACTCGCCGAACGGGTCCGTGAAGAAGCGCGCGACGCAATGATGATTGCGCGCTTTCGCGAACTCGCACGGAAACGGCTAAATGAGGAGAATCGGGATATTGACGATCCCGATGCGCTGGGACTGGCGGTGGCACGCGAACGCAAAGTGTGGACGCGCACGAGGCTCACCGAATTAGGCGTCGAGCGTTCGGCATTCTGGGGCTGGCCTAATATTTATACCTACACCAAAGCGCTCGGCGAACAACTGGTCGCTGCCGAGACTGGAATCGTTCGCAGCATTGTGCGGCCCAGCATTGTTGAATCCGCACTGGCTTATCCGTTTCCCGGCTGGAACGAAGGCTTTACCACCACAGCGCCGATTATTTTTCTTGTGCTCAAAGGCCAGGTAAAGATTCCGGCAAACGAGAAACTAATCCTCGACATTACGCCTGTCGATCAAGTGGCGTCCGTGATGTTGATGGTCACTGCTCAGGCTTGTATTGAGCAGCCGGCGCTCGTGCACCAGGCAGCCACCGGAGATTCGAATCCCAACAACATGGACCGCATTATTGGCCTGGTCGGTCTTTATAAGCGCAAACATTTTCAGGAAAAAGAATCGGGCTTCAAACTCGCCAATCAAATCGCGGCCCGCATGGAGCCACGTCCTGTTTCCACGTCGAGTTTTGAAAAGCTTTCCGTGCCGATGTTCAACTCGGCGGCGAAGAAAGCTTCGTCGCTGCTCGACCGGGCGCGGCCAAAGTGGGGCGGTGGGCGCGCCGTGGAAGTCATCGATCGCGTCAAGTCAAGTATCGATCGCATTGAAGAGATAACACATGAGACGACGGAAGCTTTTGATATGTTTCGCCCGTTTACGATCGAGAACGCATATATCTTTCGTTCCGATAACGTGCGCGCGTTGTTTGCGCGGATTCGCGAAGATGAACAAGGACTGTTGAGCTGGGATCCGGAAAAGTTTGACTGGTACGACTACTGGCTGAACATACATTTGCCCGGTCTGAAGAAGTGGGTCTTCCCGACGCTCGAAGAAGACATGCGCGCGCAACCCAAGCGCATTTACACCTATCGCGATCTGATCGAGCTCTTCGAAACCTCAACCAAGCGCCACGCGACGCGCGTGGCGATGCGCATCGAACGCGATGGGCGCAAAGAGCAATACACCTACGCTGACCTCGGCGAACTGGCAACGCGAGCGGCAGGCTTTCTGGCAAGCGAAGGCATCAAGCCCGGCGACCGCGTGATGCTTATCAGTCACAACGCGCCCGAATGGGGCATGAGCTACTTCGGAGTGTTGAAAACCGGCGCGAGCTGCATTCCGGTGGATGCGGAAAGCTCAATCGATGAGATCATAAATTTCGCGCGAGCCGGTGAGGCTGCGGGCATCATCATCAGCGAGAAGCTGTACCAGGACCACTTCGAACTGCGCGATCGGCTGCGCAACGAAGGGTTAACAGTTTCTATCTGGACTTTCGATCAAGTGTTTGCGCTGCCCGATGAAACAACGGAAGACGAACGCATTGCTCTGTTGCCGCAAAAGGTTACTGCACAAACAGTCGCTTCGCTGATCTTTACCTCAGGAACGACGGGCCGGCCCAAGGGCGTGATGCTGTCGCATCGCAACCTGACCAGCATGGTCTCGATGCTGTCGTCGGTGTTCGATATGAGCACCAAGGATGGTGTTCTTTCCGTCTTGCCGCTGCACCACACCTTCGAGTTCTCCACCGGATTTCTGACGCCGTTAAGTCGCGGCGCACAGATCACCTACTTGCCCGAACTCACGGGCGAAGCGCTGGCCCGCGCCATAAAGAACGGGCACGTAACCGGCATGGTCGGCGTGCCTGCTCTTTGGGAGCTGCTGCATCGCCGGATCAAGAACAGGCTCTACGAAAACAGCGACTGGATCGGAAAGACCGCCGAGACGATGATCAAGGCGAACGCGTGGCTTCGAGACAGGATGTCGGTCAATCTTGGCCCAATCCTCTTTTATCCAATTCACGAGGGGCTAGGCGGGCGCATTCGCTATTTCATCAGTGGCGGCTCGGCCCTCAGCGAAAAGCTGCAAAAGGATTTTCAGGGGCTGGGCTTCACAATTCTCGAGGGCTATGGCCTGACGGAAGCGTCGCCGGTGCTGACAGTGACGCGACCGGAAAATCGCATGTTGACCGGCAGCGTGGGCCGGCCATTGCCCGGCGTGGAAGTCAAGATCGCCGATCCCGACGCAAGCGGCGTTGGCGAAGTGATTGCGCGCGGTCCAAATGTCATGCTTGGCTACTACGCGGATGAAGACGCAACGCGCAGCACGCTTGTCGAGCGCTGGCTCTACACGGGAGACCTCGGTAGGCTCGACGACGATGGCAATCTTTTTCTGGTGGGGCGTTCAAAAGAAATTATCGTTGACACCAACGGCAAGAATGTTTACCCGGACGAGCTTGAAGAAGTCTACGATACATCTCCGTACATAAAAGAGTTGAGCATTGTGGGTTTGGCTGATGGCATTGGCGAGAAGGTCGCTTGTCTGGTGGTCGCCGATGACGAATATGACATCACACTTTCCCGCTTTGAGCTGCGCCGCAAAGTTGAAGAACACTTCCGCGAAGTTTCCGCTTCGCTTCCCTATTACAAGCGCGTGAAAGTCTTGCACTTCACCGATATTGAATTACCGCGAACGGCGACGCGCAAGGTGAAGCGCGCAGAAGTCGTGACTATTCTTCAGGCGCTCGAGGAAACAGAAAAGTCCGGCGTGTCTGAGGTCGCTGAGCGCGCCACGGATTCCGAAAGCAGGTGGCTGGTCGGCATTGTCGCCAGCGTCAGCAACCGTTCGCGTGATGAAATCTCGATGAATTCCCGGCTCGCCGATCTCGGCTTTGACAGTTTGATGTTTGTCGAACTCGCAGCGGCAGTCGAGAACGCAGGCGGTTCAATTACGGCGCCGGAACGGCTGAACGAAGTGCAGGATCTGCGCGAGCTCGCCGGCGTGGTCAGCAAACGGCCGGGCGCGGCGGACGTTCGGGAAACCACGAACGCGGCGGCAGCGGGCCGTGATGATGGCGATGAAATTAACGTTCCGTCTTTTGTTCGCGTGGCAGGCAACAAAGCGGCCGACGCGTTGCAATGGATGTTTTACGATCGGTTCCTCGATACGCATTACGAAGGGCGCTCGAATATTCCGGCCCACACAAATTTCATCGTCGCCGCCAACCACTCTTCGCACCTGGACATGGGCCTGACCAAAATGGCGCTGGGCGAGGCGGGCAAAGACATGGTGGCGCTGGCAGCAGCCGACTATTTCTTCGATAACAAATACAAGCGCGCGGTGATGGAAAACTTTACGAATCTGGTGCCGATGGAGCGCACCGGATCGCTGAGACAATCGCTGCGTCACGCAAGTTCATTTTTGGATCGCGGCTACAACGCGCTGATTTTTCCGGAAGGCACGCGTTCGTTGACCGGCGAGATGGCGGAGTTCAAACCGGTGATTGGCTACCTGGCGCTGCATGCTGGTGTGGGTGTTGTCCCGATTTATCTGGAAGGCACCCACGATGCGATGCCGAAAGGCTCGAGAATTCTCAAGAGCCGGACAATTGGCGCGCGCATCGGACGCTACCTACCAATCGAGGAGCTTGAAGAAATGACGCAGGGGATGCCGCGCGCAGAGGCTTACCGTCTGATCGCCGCGCGAGTCAAACATGAAGTTGAGAATTTGCGCGATCGAAAACGCGGGGCATTTGATGCTAAAGAAGTACGCGCGCGCTGGAAAGCTGAACGGCGGATGCAAATTGACGGGCGCGACGCGGTTGAAGAAATTAATAGTTAGCGAAATTGCAGGTTCCCCGCTCTGTAGGAGCGCAATGTTTATAGCCCTACGGTCATCTGTATTAAATCCTGCTGGCGAAGAATGTTGCGACAAGATTCTTCGCCAGCAAAAGACGCCAAGCCACAATCACGTTCTATAAACATCTCGTTCCTAACGGAACGAAGAGGTTGAGCTTTGATTCATTGGTGAACGCTGGTTACCAGCTTGGAGGCATCTAGCTCTCTTTTATGGCCACAACAAAGAATAGCCCCAGCAAACGCACTGCGCGCATCACGCCCGCAAAGCCCGGCACCAAGCGACGAGCTGCGATTGAAAAACGTCCGCGCGCGACGACCTTAGTGACTGGCGGCACCGGCTTCCTCGGCTCTCATCTTGTCAAACAGTTGGTCGCTGACGGCGAAAAAGATATTCGCGTGATGGCTACGTCAATTCCCGATTGGCTGGTTGGCCTGGGCGTGGAAACGTTTGCCGGATCAATCACCAACGAAAAGGGCGTCAAGCAAGCGGTCGAAGGCATCACGCAGATTTACCATCTTGCCGGCAAGGTTTCGCGCGAACGCGAAGACGCGCGCGAAATGTATAAGGTCCATGTTGAAGGAACGCGCTTGCTGTGCGATGCAGCGAAAGCGGCGGACGTGAAAACTATCGTGCTCGCCTCAACCAGCGGTACCATCGCCGTCACCGAAGATGGTGAACTGCTGCCAGATGAGTCGTACCCGACCCCGCTCGACATCATTGCTCGCTGGCCGTATTACGCGAGCAAGGCGTATCAGGAAATGGCTGCGCTGGAACGATTCAACGGCAAAGGGCTGCGTGTCGTGATTATGAATCCCAGCCTGTTGCTTGGTCCTGAAGATGAACGCCTAAGTTCAACGAAGATGGTGCTCGATTTTATGGCGCGGAAGATTGGCGCAGTGCCAACCGGCGGTTTGAGTTTTGTTGATGTGCGCGATGCGGCTAAAACATTTCGCGCCGGCATGAAGAAAGGACGTCACGGTGAACGCTACTTGCTGGGCGCGGCCAACTGGACATTTACCAAATTCTTCGGCCGGCTGGAAAGACTGACAAAGATAGCGGCGCCCAAGATCGCTTTGCCATCGCGTCTCGCTATTACCGGTTCGCAGTTGATCGATTCTTTCTTTAAGCAATGGGACATGGCCTCACCGGTCGAGCCGGGCGCGATCGAAATGGCCCAGTACTTTTGGTATCTCAACTGCGCCAAGGCGTCGCGTGAATTGGGTTTTCGCCCGCGCGATCCTGGCGAGACGCTGCATGACACCGTCACCTACGTGCGCGAGAACTTCCTGGGCGCAGACGCCTTTAGCAAGTGAATTTGCCGACGGATTTGCGCGGATAAACGCGAATCGGATAGATGAAACTATAAAAGTCCCGCGTTACTTCCCGGGGCATTCAACTCTTTCAGATTCGTTATATCCACGTTAATCCGCGCCGAATCTCCTCATTCTCCAAGTACCTCATACTTGAATAGTCGACCTGCAACCGCGAAGAACAAAGCGGAGTCCTTTTTGAACAACGATCTGTCCGAGCTTTGTTGCAGCCAATCGTCATGAAGATCTCGCGCCGCCAATTTACGCCGGCTAGTTTTCAATGGAGTTCCCGCACTCAGGCATGCGGCACTGTGCTTGCACCTCCGGCGGCATGTTGGAATCATCACACTCAAGCTCTCACTCGCTGTCGGCCTATTCACCATATGCTGACCACGCGTTGCCGCGGGACGCAGCAGTGCTCGAGGGTCCCGTTGCCAAAGCTGGCTCTGGTGTATTCACCGGCCTCCGGCGCAGATTCCGGCGCGAGCGGCGCCGGCGCAAAGTGGGCCGTGCTTACGACATGGCGCTGGAGATCGCGCGAGTCGTTCCCAACGCATACGAGATTCTGGATGTTGGTTGCGGCAATGGCTTCATCGCGCATCACCTAGCTGGTTTGCTCGGTAGTTATGTTTTGGGAATCGATGTCGGGGGTAAACCGGAAGCGCCGATAAATTTCCGCCGCTACGACGGCAAACACTTCCCTGCTTCCGATCAATCGTTTGAGGTAGTGCTTTTCTGTTACGTGCTGCATCACGCGCAGGATGTCGCCGCGATTTTCAGTGAATTAGGACGCGTGCTTCGCGCCGATGGATTGGTAGTTGTTTATGAAGATATTCCCGCAACCTGGTGGGACCGTCTCATTTGCGACATTCACAATCGCCAGTGGCGCCACCGGACAGGCGAGTGCGCCTTTCGCAGTGAAGACGAATGGCGCGAAACTTTTCAGGCGGCAGGTTTCGAGGTCCTACAACAACGGACCCTTTCGCGTTGGCGCAATCTCGCGCATCCCGTTCAGCGTCAGTTATTTCTTTTGCGCCTAAATACAAATACACCGCAATGGAACTGACGTCTGGTGCAAACCAAGAAGTTCAGAGTCCAACCTTTAGGTTGCGTGGTAGGGAACGGCAAGCTAAAGCTTCGACTCTGAACTGCTTGAGTGAACCGGTTTAAATCTCAATACTACTCTTCAACCAGATCTGCTGTTATCGGATCCCCTTCGCCGCCGCCGGCGCTTGCCGATTTGATCAGCGCGAGAAGCTTTCCTGTTTGTTCTTCATTCAATTCGACGAACTGAACGCCAAATCCTCGGCCGGTGCTGTAGTGTCTGACTTCGCCTTCCAGATACAGCCAATCGTCATCGGGCAGCAAAATGCGAAAGCCGACTATTTCCCCGAGGCGCACCTCGCCAACTGAATCAAGAAAGCAGCCGCCTTCAGAAAGATCGGTGACACGCGCGCTGTGGGCTTCCGTTGAGCTGTCCCACATCGCATCAAGGCTGACTCGCAGCCGCGGTCTTGCGCGACGATCATCCATTTTTAGCCGCTTCGACGTGAAACTTGTGAAGTATTCGGTGTACGACCGGCGTCAAAAGAATTCCCACGAGACCTATGAAGACTACGCCGCTGAACAGCGCATACGCCGATGCGAACAGCTTCGCGCTGGTCTTGGTAAGGGGATTAACTGGACCCATGCCGCCCAAAATCATCGACGCTTCCAAAATCGAGTCGACCCAGCCCAAACCGGCAATCCAGTGGTATCCGCTGATCCCAATCAGCAAAGCAATGAACAAGAGGCCGCAGATTATCCCAAACGATCCCGCCAGCCTTTTGATAAAGACCGATCGCGGCGCCAACTTTTCGTGTCTGCGTTCGAACATTCAAGAAATGTTAGTTGTCAGTTGTTCGTGGTCCGTTGTTTGATCTGCCACTGACAACTGACTACTGACCGCTGACTACTCACACATACGAGTTCTTATCCCGCCGCGAACTGCGTTATCTCGCCTGGCTTGCGGAGCATTTTGTTGACTTCACCGAGATGAGTTTCCTCTTCGGCGATCATTCTCCGCGCATAGTCTTCGAACAGCACGGAACGATCTTTCGCAAGATCATGCAACCGTTTGTAGAGTTCCAGTCCTGTTTTCTCCGCTTCTAAAGATTCCAACAGAATGTCGTTGATGCCGTGCTTATGCGTTTCGAGCAGCGCGCCAATCTTCAGCGACGGATGCTCTCCCAAATGCGTAACAAGTTCGCCCGCTTCATTGGCATGAGCGAGACAAGTGGTTGCTTCTCCGCGCAGCCAGCTCACAATTGGAATGCGACTATAACCAAAAACCATCAAGGCATAGTGCGTGTATCTGACAACGCCTGCCAATTCTGTTTCGAGAATTTGATTTAACAAAGCAACCGCTGCTGCTTTGTCCAATTCTTGTCCAGCCATCTTCGCCTCCATTTGATTAACATCGTCCGATTCAATTCGCAGTACAATGAATGCGAGCAACCTTATGAGTTACGAGAGCAGTTTTGTAAAACGTCAGGTGACCTTTTATACGCGCCCAGGCTGTCATCTGTGCGATAAAGCTAAGCAGGCGATGCAGGCAGCAGACTGCGATAAAGAATATACGCTTGAAGAGATCAACATTGAAAGCGACCCCGAGCTGCTGAGACGTTACCAACATGACATTCCAGTGATTACCATTGATGGCGTCGAGGCGTTCAGGCATAGGTTAACTTCAGACACGTTTCGTGAGCGAGTGCTAAGAGGAGCGGGGGCAAGCCCACCTTCCCGACCATGAGGCGACTACGCCTGAGAATCAAAATGACGCTTGAGAGGCTTTCAACGATCGTCTATCCAACTAGTTTGAGAAACTCGCAGGTCAGGAAGGGCGGTTTACCCCCGCTCTTTCCACGTGCAAATTGGACAAACGTGAATATTCGTCGATCGATTCAAACAGCTTTTCTCGCTCATCGTCGTTGCTTGTCTGCCGGTATGACATTACCAGATCTTTGAGGGTCGCAAGCTCCCGGTAGACGCCGGCATTTTCCATCGGCGGCGTGAGATACGAAATCAATTCCGCGTACGAACGTCTTTTGGCAATCGAGCCTTCGGAAGGATTGTTCACACTATAAAGGTAAACGTTCGGCAGCTCATCAATTAGCCGGTCAGGCCAGCATTCGCCTGAAAGCCCCACTTGCTTGCCGGGCATGAATTCCATCGCGCCATGCGTGCCCACATGGACCACCGCATCGGCATTCAGAATTTTTGCGAGATAAGTGTAGAAGGCCATGAAGCCGTGATGCGGCGCGCCGCTGCGCGCCATCATTAGTCGCATCGGATCGCCTTCAAAACCGAACGTCGGCTGCACGCCAATGAAAACCTTGCCTAGTTGAATTCCCTGGACCAACAACTCACCGCCAAAAGAATTGATATTGCCGGGCGGCGCCGTCCCCCACTCGCTTTCTATCTCATCCACGTACGGACAGTGGCGGCGGTACTCTTCTACGGTCATCCGATAAGCGACGTTGGCCGTCGACGCAAAGCCGGCAGCGTTGCCGGTAATTACTCGTTCACGCAACGCATCGGCAGAGTCAGGTAATTTAACCTCGTAGCCTTCCTCCTTCATTCTCAGCAATGTCTGCCAAACGCTCGGAAAGACATCCAGATCGGCTGCGGTGCCGATGTTTCCTTTGTTTGGCGGAAAACAAAAAAGCACCAGCGCGATAGTCAACTCATTGCGCGGCGCGGTCTGCAATCGGTTCCAGCGCTTGAGACGCCGCGCATAGCGTCGACAACGATCGTCAAGCGCGACCGGCTCAACACCGCTTTCCGGCAGCCCGCCATAAATAAACGGCTCGGTCGCGCCGTCGATCTCTGGGATCGCGATCTGCATTCCAGCCTGCACGGGGTTGAGTCCCGTTTGCGACGCACGCCATGAGTCAATGGTCTGCATGTCTAAACTGACAGCGGAGCGATAGGGACGATTCAAATCAGACAGAAAGTTGGAAGCCGCTTCGCTGTCGTTCATTGCCGGCCCACCGACAAAACTGAAACCGGTCAGCGAAACTATTTGGCTGACACGAGATTTGTCAGTTGTTAGTTGTTCGTTGTCAGTTGTTATTTCGTTGACCACTTGGTCTTTGGTCTTTGGTTTTTGGTCTTTGACCTTTGGTCTTTGGTCTTTGGTCTTGACTTTGGACTGTGGACTTTGGACTTTGGACTCGTTCGTATCGATGAAGAACTTACTAACCGCCTCGCGATTGTCCATCAACGTTGAAAGCGCCGGGATGACTCTTAGGCCTTCGGCTTCGATGGCGCGAATCAGCGCGTCATAGTGTTTCGTTGTCTTACTGACGACTTGCGGACGCATTAGCAATAGGCCGATGGTTGAAGCAGGGTCGAGCACTGATGCCGGGGACTTTGGACTTTGGACTTTGGACTTTGGACTCTTATCCAAGTACCAGCTTTCATATTCCGCAAAGCTTTCAAACAACTGCGGCGCGTCTGGATGATAGATTGCGACAGAGGGCATGTGCTCCGGCGGCGGTATTTCGATTTGCGCTTTTGCCAGCCGCGCGTCCGGCACATATTCCTTCAGCGCGCAGAGGACCATAGCGCGAATGTTTGCCGGTGTGGGCTGCAGAAAGTAGCAAAAGATATTGAGATAATTCTTTACGTCGCGCATTGCGCCGACGCCTGGTACGAATCTAAGGATACCCGGTAAGCGATCGACAAGTTTCAAATACTGTCCGTGACCGTTTTTGTGTGCGTTGCCACCATTAGACTTGCTTGCGCTGTTTGCTGCGCCAGGTTTTTCGCGGGCGCGGGCCTGACGGCCGATCCATGAGCTTGCAGTTCCAAACAGTCGCAGCGGGCGCTCTGATTTGCGTCCCCGCGTTCCCCCATTCGGGCCGAAAGCTCCGGCCAACTTTGCAACATCCAGCTTGCCCATGCGCGTGCAGCGCATAAGTTCCGGCATGCAGTTGATGACAATCACGGCCGCGTGCTGGGTCTTATACTTTTCGAGCGCAACCAAAAGTCGTGCAGCGTTTTCCCCATCCATTACATGAATAACAAAAACAACTTCCGCTTGCGCGAGATCATTGTCCACTTCGAGCCAGCCATCATCGTCCAGTGGCGCACCAAAGTTATGGGCGGCAATGCGCAGGCCGAGTTTGTAAGCACGATTAATTTCCCGCTCCGCATCTTTGAGCGGCGCGAGCAAACTAGATCCCACATAGAGCACAGTAATATTCATGTGATTAGTTCGCGTCCCTTTGCGAGTTATCCAAACGCTCACGCAGTGTTTCCAGTACGTCCTCATCGGGGTTCCAATATCCGCGCTCGTGCGCCTCAAGCAAGCGCTTCATGAGCGAACGCAGCGAATGCGGATTGAGGTCGAGTAACCGCTTAAACATGACTGGATCCAGCAGGAACGTTTTGGAAATCTCCGTATAGATCCAAGGATCGACAGCATCTGCTGTCGCGCTCCAGCCAAAGGTATTCGCAACATGGTTTTCTATCTCGGCAACGCCGCGAAAGCCATGTTTCAGCATTCCTTCATACCATTTTGGATTCAGGGTCTTCGCGCGCGTCTCGAGCCGAACCGTCTCTTCCAGCGATCGAATGTTGACCTGCGGCGAAAGTGAATCAGATAAATAGATAGAGGGGCGAGATTTGCTGCGCGTTTCAACCGCCCGCGAAACTCCGCCGAGATATTCAAAATAGTGATCTACATCGGTGATGCCGATTTCGAATGAATCGATATTCTGATAAGTCGCTTCAACTCGAGAAAGCGCATCGTTCATTAGATGTGGCGCTTCGCGGCCTGCGACGCTTCGTCCTTTTGAGTCGCGCGTGTATGCGAAACATTTGCGGGTAACAAACAGATCTCCGAGCGTCTGCTCACTTTCCCACTGCGAATCCATTACCATGAAATTCACATTCGAGCCGTAGTTACCCGGCGCATTGGAAAACACCCGCGTCACAGCGTCATCAAACCTCCAGGCTTCCGCCGCCATTTTTTCCTGGACATTGCGCCGCACGTAGTTCATTTCAAACGGCTCGTCGAGCGTTGCGACGCGCCGGACTGCCTTGTCGAGCAACGCCATCGTCGGCGCGAACAGATCGCGAAAGATTCCGGACACGGTCATAACGACATCAATGCGCGGACGATGCAATTCTTCCAAAGGTATAACTTCGATTTCTGTAGCGCGATTAAGTGCATCGCGAACAGGGCGGACACCCAGCAGCCAGAGTGCCTGGGCCACGCCGTCGCCTTGCGTCTTGATGTTGTCCAGGCCCCAAAGCACCAGCGCCATTGCGCGCGGATAGTGGCCCTGTTCGTCCAAGCACCGCCGCAGCAAGGCAGCGGCAGTGTGCTCAGCGCGGGCGAAAGCCATTTGCGACGGCACTGAATAGGGATTAACTGCATGCGTGTTCCGGCCGGTGGGCAAGACCATTGGATTCTGCACGACGTCGGCGCCGGGACCCGGCTCGATGTATTCGCCTCGCAACGAGCGCAGCAGTGAATCAAGTTCGGTGTTCGAATCCAGCTGTCCGGCAACTTTGGCCAGCAGCAAAAAAGTGGCAAGTGATTTCTCGTGGTCCACGCCCGCCTGCGAACTCAACCAGTCCGCTGCGGCGTCAGCGCCGCGTTCACAAAACTCCTGAACCGCGCGGTTGACAAGGCCATCGATAACTTCTTTGGTTTCGGAAGTCGACGGGTCCCGGAGAAGCTCTTCATAGTTGTCAATTCGAAGCGCTTCGGCGACCAGTTTTGGCAAGGCGCGCGACCCGTGCTCGGGTCTGTCAAATGACGCGACCATGCGCAGCAGATCTGCTTTTTCACGCAGCTCAGCGGCGCGGCCAAATACGTGCAGCCCCGTGGGAATCAACCGCTGTTCAATTTCGAGCAGCTGTTCGTAGAGCCGCATGACGCGAGCGTCACGCTCAAGAGGATTGAGCCTGGGTGTCATTACAAGACGTTGGGTTATTTTCACGCGATCAGACTGACTACCTAATCAGGAAGTGTTTTAGCTGAAAAGACGCACGTCGGCAAACCGCGACGGTCGTGGGTCAGTTTGGGTTGCAATGTCTACTTCATATTGAAACTGAGGGCGAGGGACGCGAAGCGATCTCATTAGCACCGCGGCTTCAGCCCGGTGGTCAAGTTCCACAGAATGATTCCTTGAACCGTTTCCAACGGTTTCTCCTGGTCCTCCAGCCAACAAAAACCGTTAGAAACGGTTGATAATTAATTCCGCTTTGCAATCACCGGCCTGAAGCCGCGGTGCTAATGAGATCGCTTCGCGTGCCCGCTCGCGCCTCTCATAAAGCGGCGAATGACAATCATCTTCTTGAGATTTCAAACTGACCCGCTACAACTGGCACCACTTAGTCATTCTTTCGGGCCTTCACCTGCTATACTTCGCCAAACTTTAGTAACGCGCAGGGCTATTCCAAACCCTCGATTCTGATTTCAAACGGATACTGAAAAGGATCCATGCCACCGTCCCCCCGGAACGCTTCCCTATCGCGAATGCTGCGAACCCGTTGGTACTGGTTGGCCGCTCTGCTGATCACTTTGCTGGTATGGCTCGCTCTTACCTTGGCTATGCGGCCGATGCGTGACCCAGATGGCTCGTTTGCGGCGAGACCGTACGGTTTGACTACTTCAGTTGAGAATCAAGCCATCGATCTGCTATTTCAGTTGCGTGACGCTCGCCATCCTGAACGAAGAATACGTGGCCTTCAGGAACCGATCACCGTCATCGGAATTGATGAAGAATCTGTGCGCGCTTCCGGCTTGCGCGCGCAAAACTATCCACGCTCAAATTACGCTCACTTAATCGATCGCGCCAGTAACGGCGGCGCAAGCATCATCGGTCTGGATCTGTTGCTGGTGGGTAATTCCGGTTCTAATCCGGCAGATCAGAATCAAGACCAGGCGCTGATCGATTCAATCAAGCGCGCCGGCAACGTGGTGCTGGCGGAAAAGACTGGAAATGGCGGCACGCCTGCGCTGGAGCCGGCGCCTATGTTCGCCGACGTGGCCTGGGCGAACGGGTTCGTAGACCTCCCGTTGGACAGCGACGGCCTGCTTCGCAGCGCTGCCATTCGCCTTAATAAAGAAGATTCGGAAGGGCCCGCATTGAGCTTCGCTGCTCGTTTGGTCGAGGGTTATCGCTATTCGCAGCTCTTCGAAAAACATTTTGAAGAACTAAAAGCAAAAGGCGCTACTGACGATCAGGCACAAACGGAAGCGATGGGTATCGCCCAGCAGGAAGCGGTATTGAAGCAAGCGCCGGACGGTAACCTGCTTTGCGGCAATCGCGTATTGCCCCTGCGCAACGACGGCTTTTTGCAACTCGACTTTCGGGCCCGCCCACAGGCATTTCGCCATCTCTCAGCGTCGCAGTTGCTAAGTAACAACTCTCCGGACGACTCTGATCTCTTTCGCAATCGCATTGTGCTGATAGCCCAAACCTCCGTCGCGGGTGCTGACTATTTCGCAACGCCGTTCTTCGAAGCCTCGCTTCCAGCCCGCCTGCTCGACAGCAGTCTTCCCAACACGCCGGCGCGCACCAGCGGTATCGAGATACATGCCACCGCGCTTGCGACGATGCTGAACGGAGATTCACCGTGGCGTCCTCGCTACTCCCGACAAATAACTTTTCTACTGTTGCCGTTGCTGCTGGCCGCAGTCGCCGTATTCAGCTTGCGCGCGTGGCTGGCTGTGTTGTCAGTCGCGGTGCTTGGACTGACGCTTCTTCTCATCGCGTCTTCGGTTTTCAATTCCAACGCCATGGTTTTGCCGCTAGCCAGTTGCTGGCTCAGTCTGGTTTTAGTAACGCCCGCGGGACTCAGCCTGCGTTATGCACGCGAGCGGGCCTGGAGAAACGAGACTGCACGCGAAAAAGCGCAAATGATGGAAATTTTTTCGCGCTGCGTTTCACCACAGGTGGCTGAAGAACTTTGGCAAAAGCGTGATGCGTTGTCGCTTGCCGGCGAGCGTCGCGTAGTGACAATAATTTTTACCGACATACGCAACTTCACTACTCTCTCAGAAGGGTCGTCGTCCGAAATTGTAGTTGAATGGCTTACAGAATATTTTTCGCGAATGAATAAGATCGTGACCAAGTATGGCGGGCATATCAGCAAATTCATCGGCGATGGATTGATGATCGTTTTTGGAGCGCCAATTGGCCGAACGCCCAAAGAGGAGGCACGGTCTGCCGTTGATTGTGGCATCGCCATGCTTAGTGAAGTTGAGCAAATCAACAGTGACTGGCGAAATTCCGGCCGTCCGGAAATTCATATTGGCGTTGGTATTCACACCGGCGAGGCGACCTGCGGGGTAGTCGGTTCCGAGCAGCGCATGGAATACACCGTGATAGGCGACACTGTGAATCTCGCCGCCCGACTTGAATCAAAGACAAAAGACCTGCACCGTTCGCTGGTAATGAGCGAAGCGACAGCGAACTTTCTGAATGGTAACTACGAGCTCGTTCCGCTGGGTATGATTGAAGTGAAAGGCAAAATGCTTAAAGTAAGCGCGTTCACAATCGGATCAAACGGTGGGTGAAAAACCGGTAGTGGATGAATTTGATATCCGATAAGCTTTAGCTTGTCGTACCGCGCCTAAAGGAGCCTCTGATTAAACGGTCAACTCCTTGGAGTGCGCTGGCCCGGCAGCGCTTTGGTCCGACTGACGTACAAGCCGTCATGGTTGAATGCTTCTGGATGAAGGCGCGCCAGGCAGGCGCAGGCCAAAGCGGCGCCGGGCCGCCGCACTCCAGGGAGTTGACGTTTCCACTTAATCAGAGCTTTCTAAAGTATGTCGGATACTTGCGGCGAAACTTAGCCACTACCCAAAAACCATGAGTGAAAATTCCAGTCGACCGTTTTTCATTAAAGCGACTCGCGTTCTCTTGAGTGCGCGAACCTTCACCTGCATTACCGCATTAGTGTTCTTATTTTGCCTGCATCCTTCATTGACGCAGGGCCAAAAGCCGCAACCCAGTCCACCTCCACGCCGTCCGCTGCCTAAACTTTCCAATGGCGCGCGCGGTTTCGACGTACGGAAAGAAAAAGATTCAGCTTCAAGACTGATTGCAGTAGGTGGTGGTTGGGGCGGCGGCGACGATTCCCCAAAACCAAGGCTTAGGCAAACATCGGCGCTGGGCTATTACAAGCTGGGCCAGCAATATTTAAATGATCTCGAATTCTTCAAGGCCATCGCGCCTCTGGAAAAGGCCGTCAAGCTAAACCCTAATTACCTGGCCGCCTATGGCGCACTGGGCCAAGCCTATTCCTATTACGGAGTCACAGCCGGATACGACCCAACTTCATCAAGCGAAAACGCAGAAAATGATCCTGCTGTCGCCAAACTGCGTGACACTCGCTATCGCAAAGCGATTGAAGCTTTTGAACACGCGCGCCGGTTGGCGCCGAATAAACCTGAGTTTCATCTGGACCTTGGCGTGCTTTACTTCAACACCGGTCAATATCAAAAGGCGGTCGATTCTTTTGAAGAGGGACTACGCGTGAGGTCGCCGCGATGGGAAGTCAATATTCCTATCCTCGAGGTGAGCGACTTGGCTTACGCCTATCAGTTGATTGGGGACACCTATGAGGCGTTGGGTAAGGAGCAAGACGCGGTCAGCTCATATCGAAAATCCATAGAGGCTAAGTCGGACTATCCAAACCAGGCTTCGTCGCTCAAGCTGGCCGCGCTGCAAACCAGGTTGGGCCGGATTGAGGATGCGATCAAGATCTACGAACGGTTGCTGTCAGAAGCAATGGCCCGCGATCCCAAAGAAATCTATGAACATGGCAGCGAGCTCTTGCACCTTGGCTCGCTGTACGCTACGAAACAAGACTTTGCGTCGGCCCAACTTGCTTTCGATACAGCGGTCAAAGTTTTCGATTACCAGCTTACTAAACAGAAAGGGTGGCTAGCAGACGCGAACCCGGAAGGCCGGCAATCCATAGTCGATGAGGTAGCACGCCAGCAGGATTATCTTCTTCAAGCCTATTACAACGCCGGAGTTGCGCAGTTGAGTTCTAATCAGCCGGCGAAAGCCGTTGAATCATTCAAACATGTGATTGAACTTGAGCCCGGCAACACGAATGCATTGTTCAATCTGGGATACGCCTATGCGACCCTCGGTAACCGAGAAGCGGCGCGCGAAGAGGTACGTATTTTGAAGGCCTTTGACACTGCTCTGGCTGACGAATTGTTAACGCTGATCGGAAGCTAGCGGCTAAAGTGTAAAATGACACACCATTCGGCATTCAGTTATCATCAGCTTACAGCCCAAAAGAATCGAGTCTCGAGACGCGCGTCATATGTCTGATCAAGTTCCCT
>Ga0137418_10001054_pt1 | contig 25218 bp, 23 predicted proteins | sample CZODoug3_1_2_16f_FD_122242 | JGI IMG/M metagenome (GOLD analysis project Ga0137418, IMG submission 122242) | Vadose zone soil fungal communities from Angelo Coast Range Reserve, California, USA - CZODoug3_1_2_16fungal (Hybrid Assembly) | ecosystem: Environmental > Terrestrial > Soil > Vadose...
CCGACGAGAGCCCCGAATACCGCCAGGCCCGCAACGCGCTCCTCGCTGAAGAGATCGAACTCCGCCGCCACATCGAGCGCGTTGCAGCACTCCGCCGCGCCCTACCCTCCGGCGGCGAAATTCCCAAAGACTATACGTTCGAAGGTCATAACGGCGCGGTTCGCCTCTCTCAGCTCTTCGGCGACAAAGACACGCTTGTTATCTACAGCATGATGTTCGGCCCGCAACGCGAACGAGCATGTCCCATGTGCACCGCAATGCTCACATCATGGGAAGGCACCGCCAGAAACCTGCGCGAGCGTGTCGCCCTCGCCGTCACTGCACGCTCGCCGATCGAACGCCTCCTCGAGTTCAAAAAAGAACGTGGCTGGCAGAACCTGCAGATCTACTCCGACCCCAAAGGCGACTACACCCGCGCCTACGTCACCGCTGAGGATGACGACATCCCCGGCCTAAATATCTTCAGTCGTAGCGATGGCATCATCCGCCATTTCTGGAGCGGTGAGATGAGTGGCGAGATGGCCGACCCCGGCCAGGACCCACGCGGAGCTCCGGACCTCGACCCCTTGTGGACGATCCTCGACCTTACACCCGCAGGCCGCGGCTCCACCTGGTACCCAAAGCTTGAATACCCCAGCCTGACAACAATCAAGTAACGGCATGGGAACTGCGAATCGATAAGAACGCAAGGACAAGCCGAAAAACCATGTGGTGAAGCGCAGCGGAGTTACAGATAAGAAGCGCGGAAAGAGACGACTATGAGTGCAACAAGAGCACGAAACGTTATTAGCGATAAAAAGAACTTGCCACCGGAACAACGTGAAGTACTACTCAGAACATTGAAGGCCCGTTTTGAGAAGAACATGAACCGCCATAAAGGTCTTGAGTGGGCCAAGGTACAAGCAAAGCTGGAAGCTAATTCTGAAAGACTGTGGTCAATCCATGAAATGGAAAGAACTGGCGGCGAACCGGACGTTGTCGGTCACGACAAAAAGACGGGTGAGTACATTTTCTGTGACTGTTCACCGGAAAGTCCGAAAGGACGCAGAAGTCTTTGCTACGACCGTGAAGCCCTGGAGTCCAGGAAAGAAAATAAACCAAAAGGTACCGCCATGGAGTTGGCGGCTGCCATGGGCATCGAACTCTTAACCGAAGAACAATATCGGGAGTTGCAGCAGCTTGGAGAATTCGATGCAAAAACGTCGAGCTGGGTGAAAACACCTTCTGATATCAGAAAACTCGGAGGCGCCCTCTTTTGTGACCGCCGCTACGACACTGTTTTCGTGTATCACAACGGCGCGGAATCTTACTACGCCGCTAGGGCGTTCCGCGGCTCGCTAAGGGTCTAGCGGGAACAGTCTCATGTCTTACACGTGGGCGGCCTTAGGCTCTCGAACGTGTAGCCACTTAGACGCCAGCTACTTGCACTCAACCTTGTTGTCCTGCGAGGCAACGATCTGCCACTTCCCGTCGCGCTTCAACCACGTGTCGGTCCAGACCTGGCACTGCTTCGCGTCCGGATGCGCTTTGTCCTTGCCGATGGCGTGCTCGCTGCCGTAAATGATGGCCACGCTTTCGCCGAAGAAGCGCACCTTGGCATCGTCGAGGGCGCAGGCGTGCGCCGAGCGTGGGCCTTTTTCATCGCGTAGCTCATCCGCCTTGTTGAAGCGCTCGCCGCCAGTGCTGGTGCCCTGGAAATCGTCGGCCAACAACTCCGAGACAACTCCATTATTCGTGCAAACGCCTTCGGCCCACTTGCGCTCCATGTCGATCATGAACTTCGCGGTCTTGTCGTCAGGCGTGGCCCAATGGCTTTGCTGTGCATAGGCGGCGGCCATAAGGACTACGACACACATCAGGTGCAGAATTCGGTGACGCATCGCCCCTCCAGTTGTTGAATCACTATACAGCGAACTCAGGCGCGCGGGTGGGCCAGGCGCCGTGGGTGTTCGACAGCCCACCGCCTGATGCAGAAGATGGACAGCTCGGGAGTCGCGAATGTACGAATACGGTGAACGCAACGCCGAAGCGGCTGCTTTAGCGCAGAAGTGTCTTGCGGAGGATGGGCAGCATGTGGAGGCCCTCATCGTTTACAACTTCGAAGACGATGTGGCCACCATTTCGACTGGTTGTGATCTATGTGCCACAGTCACAACGATATTTCCGAACTTCCCACACGGTCAGATCCACCGCCGCACTCGCGCCTTATAGGCGCGGTAGGCATCGCCGAACTTGCGTTCCAGATAACGCTCCTCCCGCTGAATGACGCCGACGTTGATCACCCACAGCAGCGGCACCACCAACCCGATCGCCCACAGGCTTCCCGCCGCGACTCCCAGGCCCAGGTAGACGAGGGTCATTCCCAGGTAAAGCGGGTTCCGGGTTCGCCGATAGATGCCGTCCACCACCAGCGCCGTCGTCGGCAACGTCGGCGGAACGTTGGTGCCAGCGGCCGCAAACAGCCGCGTGCCAATGGCGATCATGAAGAAGCCACCCGCCGCGAGCGTCGCGCCCGCCACATAACGGGCGAGCGGATGCGTAACGGGGACCAGAACTGGCACGATCGCCTCAAGCACCGCTGCCGCTGCCAGGAAGCCGAGAACGATCAAAGGCGGCAGCGCAATCACGCCGGCCACATCCGGCGTACCCGATCCGCCAACCGCCTGCCCGCCATCCGACCGCGGCGCGGCAGCCCCGCCTGCCACGGCCCGCATGGCGACGCGCATGCCGAAGAGGATCGACAGGACGGCAGTGCCAGCTGCGAGGACAAGAACCGTTTCCGAAATAGCCACCCTTGAAACCTCCCGGCCTAGCGCTTCCGTAGACGCAAGCGCATGAAGCGGAACTGATAGAGCCATCTTATATGCGTCAAGCGGTTTGCGAGATTCGGATCTCTCCGCTGGCAGCGGAATTCCCATAACCCGTTGTTTGTCTGCCGAGACGTCGCGCCTGAAACAGCGCAGTCAAATGCAGCATCAGGAATGTCGGCACCAAGTACGTCGGAACCAGCACCAGCGGCAGCTTTGTCATAGGAGCCGTTGTAACAGCTCCATAAAAATTGGGAGCGAGCAGCGGGACCAGCGCCCCGATACTCACCGCCACGGTAAGGTCCAAAATGCCTGAGAGGTTCCAGGCCACAAAGCTCTTGCTCTCCGCAAAATTGGGCCGGCGCAGGAGACTAGCCAACACCAAGGGAGCAGTCACACCGATCGCCATATCGCCGAGCCCGGCAGGCCAAGCGAAGGCTCCAGGCAAGACTCCGTAGGTGTACAGAGTCAGAAACGCGAAGCCGGCCCATCTCCACGCCTGTATCCCCACAATGATCCGAAGGTCAGCTGTAAGAATAAACTCGCGCAGTGCCGGGATGGTTCGATATCCAAGGAGAAACAGGCTGAGGGGGGCCAAGAGGCCGATCAGTAGTGCGAGGGGCGGCGCCCCCGGCGGTGCGACGAACCCACCGCGCGCGCCAAGGACAAAGATGAGCGCCAACCACGCTAAAAAGAAGACGGCGACAAAAGCGCCTGTGCCGGAGGCTGATAGAACTTTGGGCTGATTGACATGCGATACAACAGTGTTTTCCATGATGACTTCGCTCCTTTTCGTAGTTACTGCTGCGCTCCTGGGCCGTTCGCTCCTGGACCGATCAACGCCCTCAGCGGCATCAACGGTCCCACGGGAATGTACTGGTGATCCATCAACTGTTCCTTCGCGAGCGGCAGCGTTTCCATAAGGGCTCGTGCCTCATCCTCGGTCTTCGGTCTTCGCCTCGACCAGGAAGATCACGCCTTTGCCATCGCCGCGCGAATACCACTCGCGGATCTTCCCGTCGAGGTAGAGCTTCACAGTGGCCCGGATCTCTGCCGGTATCACGTCCATGATTTGTCCAACCGGTACACCCTGTTTGGGAGTCAGAATGACCAGCACCGCAGTGGTTTTAGGTATAGCCACGCTGGGCACGCCTGTGGCGGCTCCGGACTGTGATTGCGCTACCGACGCCAGCGGTAGCATTGCCATGAGAAAAGGGATCATCGTTTTCATTGGTTCGCCTCTCGATTTTGGTTTGGTAATGTTCGGTCTGGTAGTGTTCAGTCTGGTAGTGTTCAGTCTGGTGTTGTTGAGTCTGGTGTTGTTGAGTTTCCCCAAAAGAGTACGATCGTACTCTTATGAGACATAAAAAATTATCCTTCAGCGAAGCACTTTATAAAAAAGTTCCTCGCCTCCGTCAAAACCTGGTCCCGCCTTTGAGTATCCGAAATCACCCGGGCCATGGTCAGCACCCCCACCATGCTTGGAAACAACAACTTAAGCTTCGCCATTTTTTCTTCTCGCGTGCGACCGAGCGCGAATGGCAGCAGCCGCTCACGATACGCTTCCAGCGACGCCTCAATCCGCCTCCGCACCCCTACCGGTTTGCGCGCCAGTTCCGGCGCCAGGGCGGAGAGCACGCAACCGGTTCCGAGCGAACTCGCATGGTCCGCGCTGAGATAGCGTTCGATAACGGCCCGCAGACCCTGACCTTCGGGCGCGGACTTTGCCACTTCCAGCATGCCTCTCCCCGTCTCGTCGAGTGCCCGTGCCACCGCTACGACGAACAGATCGTCCTTGCTCTTAAAATGCCGGTAGAAGCCCCCTTTCGTCAGGCCTACCTTCTTCATCACCGTCCCGATGCCGCTTTCCCCGCCGTGCTCGCGGAAAGAGCGCGCGGCCACGGCAAGAATGTTCTCGTGGTTCCGGGCTTTGTGTTCCAATGAGTACCGCATGACATAAGAGTACGATCGTACTCTTATGCCGGTCAAGGAGAAAATTGATCCTGCTGAGCGCCCGCCGACTATTCATCAATTGATCTGGCTCCTGAACCAACCCCTTGCTACGCAGAGGTCTTCGTAACCATTGTTCGCGTCCTTCGAGTACCGGGTGCGAGCGCTTCAATTCTTGATTCGGCGGGAGCGATGACCTTCGTGCTGAGTCCCGCTATTAGTGCCCTCTGATTTCGGTACCGAACTGGCTCCAGTACCCAAGGAAATTTTCTGAAGAAATCGAACATTCCCGGCTCTTTATCAGTAGCAAGCAATAGCGGTTGGACACTACAGAGGGGCTATTCGGAACAATGGACCGAAGCTCCTGGAACACTCTTTGCCCGAAGTACTCCGAATGGCCGTCGGCCAGGTAGGAATCGTACCGTTCGAGGCCGAGCGCCTTCAGCGCTCGCACATACTCCGCGATCGTCCTCGCGCTAGCGAGCCGGGCGTGGAGGGCGTCGATTTGGGCGATGGTAAACATTACAGGTAATAAACACGACGGATGGTAAACACGAACGAGGAAGCCTTGATCCCAATCATCATCTCATCAGCCCGACTTTCGCTTCGTATCAGGGTATGGCTTCAGTCATACCGTCAAAGACTGCGCAATATCTGTGGGCTTCAGCCCCTGCCGCGCTTTCGTGACCTCTGTAATCTTCCACGCTTCCGCGAAGCCTGATATTCCTCAGCGTGACTCTATCCGCGTGGTTGGTCACTCGCCGTTGGTCACTCGCCGTTAGTCACTCTAGAGGGGAACATGAAAGCGTCGCGATTGTTGTGGCTGGTTTGGATGATTCTAACCGTGGTTCGCGGTGGATCCTTAGGACAGGATGCGCCGCAGCCTGAAGTGAAGCGAGCCTTGTTGCAGGCGAAAACCGTCTATATCCTCTCCGGCCACGTCCGCTACTACAAAACCAAAGGCCTCTTCAAGAAGGAACTCGTTGACGAAACACCCTTTGAAGAACCTTGCCGCAAGGAACTCGAAAAATGGGGACGGTTCACGCTGGTGCCCGATGCAAAGGGCGCAGACCTCGTGATTCGCGCCTACGAGAAGGGCGAGAGCCACTACGTTCCCGTGATGAGTCCGGGCGTCACTGGGGGCGTCAACGTCGGGCAATCCTTCTTCATCCTGGATGTATGGCAACCTTCGTCCAAGAAAGTCATTTGGTCTGCCTCCAAGAATGTGGGCACAAGTTGGAGCACCCACGCGGGCATCGCAAACCTTGTAAAAAGGCTCCGTGAGGATATCGAGGAGCAGGACAAATCAGCTCCAATATTAGACGGTGTCTCCAAGGCAGGCTCTGCAAATCCGCAGAACTAGGGAAGTGATGGCCAGGATACGATCGTTGTCGGGCGTGGTTTTTGCCGGCGGCGGCTCTGTTCTGACGACATAAGGTGCATCAGGCAGCGCCGCAACGGGTTGAACGCAGGAAACAGAGGCCAGCGTTGCTTGTGGTTGGGCGGCGGCGGCAGCAAGACAATAAAGCAGAGGAGCGGAGGACGAAATCAGACGGATGTGGGAGCTTCTCAAACGGGATTCCCCCTTTTCGAGTCGGTGGTTGCAGACGCCTCCTGACCGTACGTACCAAAAGTGCTGTCTTCGCAATGTTAAAGTTCAGTCGTTGGGGGTTACTTTGACGCAACCGGTCGATTTCTCGCGGGCAAAAAAGGAACGCGCATTTTATTCGGGCTTGGAGGCGACGGTGATTCTGTTTTCTGCGCGGGCCAACGCGTCGAGCGTGCGCGGATAGTCGGTATTCGCGTCAGGCGTTTTGAGGATCTGCTCGGCCTGCGCTTTGGCCTTTTGGGCGCGGGCAACGTCGATTTCGGTGGGGCGCTCGGCGGTTTCGGCGAGGATGGTGACTTTGTCGGGAAGGACTTCGGCGAAGCCCCAGGCCACTGCGAAACGGTGCGTGACGCTGGCGTTGCGGTAGGTGATTTCGCCGACGCCGAGTTCGGTGATGAGCGGAGCGTGCCCGGGCAGGATCCCCAGGTAGCCATCGCGGCCGGGGATTTCCATTTCCTCGGCCACGTCTTTGACGACCTGGCGGTCGGGAGTTACGATCTCGAATTGGAACGTATCTGCCATGGACTTTATGCCGCGGTCTTCATCTTCTCGGCTTCTTCGAGAACTTCGTCGATGCCGCCCTTGAGGTAGAAGGCTTGCTCGGGGATTTCGTCGTACTTGCCTTCTACGATGCCGCGGAAGCTCTTGACCGTGTCTTCTATCTTGACGTAACGGCCCGGGCGACCTGTGAACTGCTCGGCCACGTGGAACGGTTGGGAAAGGAACTTCTGGACTTTGCGGGCGCGAGCGACGACGAGCTTCTGGTCTTCGCTGAGTTCGTCGATGCCGAGGATGGCGATGATGTCTTGCAGGTCTTTGTAGGTCTGCAAGGTGCGCTTGACCATTTGCGCGACGTCGTAGTGTTCCTGACCGACGATGAGCGGATCGAGAATTCTGGATGTGGAAGCCAGCGGATCGACGGCGGGATAAATTCCGATTTCCGTCAGCGCGCGAGAGAGAACCGTGGTGGCGTCCAAGTGCGCGAAGGCCGTGGCGGGCGCGGGATCGGTGAGATCGTCGGCGGGCACGTAAATGGCTTGTACCGAGGTGATCGAACCTTTCTTGGTGGACGTAATTCGCTCCTGCAACTCGCCCATTTCGGTGGCGAGGTTGGGTTGGTAGCCGACGGCGCTGGGCATACGACCTAAGAGCGCGGAGACTTCGGAGCCCGCTTGCGTGAAGCGGAAGATGTTGTCGATGAAGAGGAGCGTGTCGGCTCCTTCAACGTCGCGGAAGTATTCGGCAACCGTGAGGCCGCTGAGGGCGACACGGAGGCGGGCGCCTGGCGGCTCGGTCATCTGGCCGTAAATCAGAGATGCTTTGGACTTAGATGGGTCGCCGGGCTTGATTACGCCGGACTCGGACATTTCCAGCCAGAGATCGTTGCCTTCACGCGTACGTTCGCCGACGCCGACGAAGACGGAGAAACCGCCGTGCTGCTTGGCGACGTTATTGATGAGTTCCTGAATGAAAACAGTCTTGCCGACGCCGGCACCGCCGAAGAGACCGATTTTGCCGCCTTTTAAGAAGGGCTGGACCAGGTCGACCACTTTGACGCCGGTCTCGAACATTTCGGCACGGGTCGATTGTTCGTCGAAGGCGGGGGCCAGGCGGTGAATTGGGTGGCGTTCCTTGAATTCGACGGGACCGAGTTCATCGACGGGCTCGCCGACGACGTTCATGACTCGTCCCAGAGTGCCGCGGCCCACGGGAACGGTGATCTGCGCGCCGAGGTCGATGGCCTTCATGCCGCGGACCAGGCCGTCGGTGGCCTGCATCGAGACGCAGCGGACGCGGCCCTCACCAAGGTGCTGTTGGACTTCGAGGATGATGCTGATGGGTTCCGGAGTCTTGAAGCCGTCGCTAACGACGCGGACCGCCTGATAGATGGGCGGCAGCGAACCTTCGGCGAATTGCACGTCGACAGCGGGACCGGAGATTTGAATTACCTTGCCAATGTTTTCAGTCATAAATTCTTAGCTTTCGGCTGTCGGCTTTCGGCTTTCAGCTTTGTTTCGTTCTTTTCACTACTGCGCGGCTGCGCCGCTTACAATTTCGATTATTTCTTTTGTGATTTTGGCCTGGCGGGCCCGGTTCATGACCAGCGTCAGGCGTTCGATCATGTCGGATGCGTTGTTGGTAGCCGAATCCATGGCGGTCATGCGGGCCGCGTGTTCGGCGGCTACGGACTCCAGCATGGCGCGGTAAATCTGGTTGGTGACGTATTTGGGGAGCAGAGCGCGGAAGAGCTGGTCTGGCGGCTGCTCATAGATGTAATCGACCTTTTTTGTACCAAAAGTGGACTCGGAGGCGTCAGCTGGTTCTTGCAGTGGAATACCGGCCGTTTTCGCAGCTTCGGCGCGGCGGAGGCGCTCTTCGGCGCTGGCTTCTTCGGCCATGCGGACTACGTCTTCGCCGATTTGCTCTATGGGAAGAATTTGGTCGACTATCAGGCGCTGCGCGATTACGGACTTGAATTCGTTGAAGACTACGTAGACGGAATCGATTTCCAAGTGGATGTAGCGGTCCATGATGCTATTGGCGAGGGCATGAACTCGCGCATATTCCACCTTAGCCAAAACACCGACGTGCTCACCGATGACTTCGACCGGAGCGATGCGGTTCTTGGGTTCAGCTGGCAGCGTCGTCCCATCCGGCTCGTCCAACGCGTGCACCAAAAGCTGTTCGAGCTGTGCCGTCTGGACGGTTGCAGCGGGAAAGCGGCGGCGCAGGAAGTCGCGGCCTTTGCGGCCTACACATTCGATATCTACGTTCTTGCCGGTTTTGGTTTCGAGGAAGCGGGTAGCGGCTTTATTGATGTTGGTGTTGAAAGCGCCCGCGAGGCCCTTGTCGCCGGTTACAACTATGACCAGGACGTTTTTTTCTTCCCGCTTAATCAGAAGCGGGTGGTGCGGCTGGCCGGTGACTGGGTCATAGATTTCGGCGCGGGAGACCAGGCTTTTGAGGACGTTCGTCATCATTTGCGCGTAGGGACGGGCAGACATAGCTCGTTCCTGGGCTCGGCGCAGTTTGGCGGCCGAGACCATTTTCATGGCCTTGGTGATTTGCCGCGTATTGATTACGCTGCGGATGCGCCGTTTGATGTCGAGAACGTTGGGCATGTTTCTGTAACCAGTTGCCGGCTATCAGCTTTCAGCACCGCCTAAAGGCGCTTTGTTTCTCACCCTTTCGGCATGCCTGAAGGCATGCCCTGATACGGAGCCTAAACCTTACCTCGGCGGCTAAATCCGTTCTTGCAACATCTCTAATCGCAAGGCTGAAGCCCTGCGCCGCCCAAAAAGCAAGTGCAACGACTCCAATGCAGAGTGCAACTACACCAAACAAGCAACTACTTTGCTACGAATTGTTGCTTGGCTTCTTTGATGACTGTCAGCATTTCGGCTTTCAGGACGTCGTCGATGGTTTTCTTCTCCATGATGGTGCGGAGGAGGGCTGGGTTGGCGGTGTCTACGTATTTGTACAAAGCGGCCTCGAATTCGCGGACTTTGTTGACTGGAAGGTCGTCGAGGAAGCCATTCGTGCCGGCCATGATTACCAGGATTTGTTTCGCAAATGGAAGCGGGGAGTATTGGCCCTGCTTCAGGACTTCGACCAGGCGTTGGCCGCGGGTTAGTTGGGCTTGCGTGGCTTTGTCAAGGTCGCTGCCGAATTGGGCGAAGGCGGCTAGTTCGCGATACTGGGCTAGTTCCAGCTTCAGCGTTCCGGCCACCTGGCGCATAGCCTTGATCTGGGCTGCGCCGCCGACGCGGCTTACAGAGAGACCGACGTTGACGGCTGGGCGAACACCGGAGTTAAACAAGTCGGTTTCCAGGTAAATCTGACCGTCGGTGATGGAGATGACGTTGGTAGGAATGTAGGCGGACACGTCGCCGGCCTGCGTTTCAATGATTGGCAGCGCAGTCAGCGATCCTGCGCCCATTTTGTCGCTCAGCTTGGCGGAGCGCTCCAGCAGGCGGGAGTGGAGGTAGAAGACGTCGCCGGGATACGCTTCGCGGCCCGGGGGACGGCGGAGAAGCAGGGAGATTTCGCGGTAGGCGGCGGCGTGCTTGGAGAGATCGTCGTAGATGACGAGCGCGTGACGCTTGGTGTCGCGGAAGTGTTCGCCGATGGCGCAGGCCGTGTAGGGCGAAATGTAGAGCATGGGCGCCGGCTCGGAGGCCGATGCGGCGACGACGATGGTGTATTCCATGGCGCCGTTGTCTTCAAGAATTTTGACGACCTGGGCAATCGAGGAGCGCTTCTGGCCGACCGCGTTGTAGATGCAGATGAGGTCATTGCCCTTGGCGTTGATGATCGTGTCGATGGCAACGGCGGATTTTCCGGTTTGGCGGTCGCCGATGATGAGTTCGCGCTGGCCGCGGCCGATGGGGATCATGCTGTCGATGGCCTTGAGCCCGGTGGCCATAGGCTCGCGGACGGGCTGGCGGTCAATGACGCCGGGAGCGATGCGCTCGAGCGGATTGAAGGCCGTGGTGGCGATGGGGCCTTTGCCGTCGATGGGCTGGCCTAGCGAGTTGACCACGCGTCCGATCATGGCGTCGCCGACGGGGACGCTCATGATGCGGCCGGTGCGCTTGACTTCGTCGCCTTCCTTGATCTCGGTGTATTCGCCGAGGAGCACGACGCCGACCTGATCTTCTTCGAGGTTCATGGCGATGCCGGCGAGGCCGTGCGGGAAGCTGAGGAGTTCTCCGGACATGACTTTGTCGAGGCCATGAACGCGGGCGATACCGTCGCCAAGGGAGATAACGGTGCCGACTTCGTCGACAGCGATTTTGGATTCATAGCCTTCAATTTGGTCTCGAATCAGTGTGGTAATTTCGTCTGCTTTGATCTGTGCCATAGGAACCAGTTCTCGGTAGCCAGTTGTCAGGGGCTACTTGATTTTCAGATTTTTATCCTGCTGCAATTTGTTCGCGGAGGCGTTTTAGCTGGCCTTGGATGGAGCCATCGTAAATTGTGCTGCCTACGCGGACCACTGCGCCGCCTAATAGGGCTGCGTCTTGCGCGTAGCGGGCGCGCAGGCTTTTGCCAGTCATTCGCTGGACCTGTTGTTCCAGATTCTTCTTTTCTGCGTCGCCGAGAGTCCGGGCGCTGGTGATTTCGGCTTCGGCGAAGCCCAATCGGTCGTTGATTTCCTGTTCTGTCTGGCGGACGATGGCGGCAAGGTCATTGGTGCGGCGGTGATCGATGACGACTGCCAGGAAGTTGCGGACTTCTTTGGACGAACCCAGGCGGGCGATGATCGCATCGAGGACACCGTGCTTTTGCGGGGCGCTGATGGAGGGGTTGTCCCAAGTTTTACGGAGGTCAGAGCTACTCGCGACGAGTCCAGCTAGAGAATTCAGGTCTGCCAGAGACTTTGCGGCATCGAGTCTACGCTCGAACACAACATCGGCGAAGGCGCGAGCGTAGCGACTGGCGACGGCGGCCATTTACTGGGTCGCCTTTCCTAAAGAGGTAGCGAATCCCTTGACCAGAGCCTGGTCGGCGGGGACGTCGACTTGAATACGCTGGCGGGCCATGTTGACGGCTAGGTCGGCGGCGTAGGCGGCTAGTTCTCGCCGGGCAGACTTGGCGGCTACGTCGATTTCCTGTGCGGCGGCTTCGATGATCTTTTGTTTGTCGTCCTCGGCGGCGGCGCGGATCCGGGCTTCTTCGGCGGCTCCGTCCTGTTCTGCTTTCGTACGCATAGTCGCGATGTCGGAATCGAGGCGGCTCAGGCGGGATTCGATCGCGGCTAGGCGGGACTTGGCATCGTCGCTGGCTGCCTTTGCTTCGTCCATGGCTTTGCGAATGGACTCAGTGCGATTGCGGAACATAGTGGGCAGGTGCAGACGACAGAAATAGACTATCCCGAGGGCGATGATGGCGAAATTGACGACCACGGCGAGCCAGTACATGGCTCCGGCGCTGAGACCGAGGTGCTTGCCGAGCCACTGCACACTGGGGGATTGCTTGAATTGGGCGGTGCCGTCATCTTCGGCGGCTTCTCTCTTGTCGCCTTGTTCGGCTTTCGGCTGATCGGCTGGATCCGAAGAGTGGACACCGGCGGCCGCATCGGCTGCGTTGGCTTTGGCTTGGCCGCTGGAGGCTTGTGCAGCGGTTGTGAACGGCGTGATTGCAAACAGCAAAGCCGCGAGAAGCGCTGCGCGGAGGAAGATCTTCGTCGGCCACATCATGATCCTGCTCACCGGCCACCCCCGGCGGAAGCGGAAGGCCCGAAACTCATTGGCTGCAACACGCGGCGGATCACGTCGTTGGCGAGGCGTTCGCCTTCGGTTTGCAACTGCGATTGGGCGACGGCTTTGTCTTGTTCCAGAGCTGCTTTGGCGGCGTTGACCTGCTGCTGAGCTTGGGCGCGTGCTGCGGCGACGGCGGCCTCGCGGGCCTTGACTACCGCCTGGCGGCGCTCTTCTTGCGCTTTGAAGACGGCCAGGGTGGCTTCGCGGAATTTGTGTTCGTATTCGGCTGTCTTGGCTTCGGCGGCGGCCATATCGGCGCGGGCTTTTTGGACAGCGCCATCGGTCAAGTTGTGGCGTTCGGCTAGGACTTTGGCGAGCGGGGCGTGGACCAGGAAGCGATAGAAGATGTAGAGCAAAACCAGAAAGACGATGGTCGGGATGGACCCGAGCAGTAATTGGCCTAGTTGTTTGAGCGTCTGGTCCATGTTGCGGAGCTATGTGACGGAGTTTTACCGAAGAAAGGCAGTAGGAAACTAGCTAGGTTACCACCGGGAGGGGGTGGTGTCAAACGAAAATGGGCCAAAAAGGGCCGTTTTTCCCTGTATTTGGACCGGGAATGGGCTGTGGAAAAAGTCGAAGAAACTCTTGACTTCAGTCCCGGCAGGACTACCATTGAGGTATCACCTCCGATCCAGACCGGATCGAATGGGCCGTTTGCCAAGGAAGAGTCACCGCTCCTTGGCAGGCGGCCTGTTTACGTTTTGGGGCTTACGTTCCGCGCGCGTTTCGTGACAGAATCCTCTGACATTTCCGAACGGAATTTGTGAGGACGCGACATGATCATTCGGGACAACGAGTTTATCGACCTGCCGACGACCACGGGGCCAATGCGGACGCAGATCGTGCGACCTGCGGCGGCGGGCAAGTATCCGGGGTTGGTTTTGTTTTCTGAAATCTTTCAGATCACTGGGCCGATACAGCGGGTGGCGGCGCTGCTGGCTGGGCATGGGTTCATGGTGGCTGTGCCCGAGATTTATCACGAGATGGAGCCGGCGGGAACGGTGCTGGCTTACGACCAGGCTGGTGCGGATCGCGGGAACGCGCACAAGATTGGCAAACCGATCTCTGCTTACGATGCTGATGCGCGCGCGGCGCTTGAGTTTTTGCAGGGACACGTGAACTGCACGGGGCGCCTGGGCGTGGTGGGGATTTGTATTGGCGGGCATTTGGCGTTTCGGGCCGCAATGAATCCTGAGGTTTTGGCGGCGGCTTGTTTTTACGCGACAGATATTCATTCGCACAGCCTGGGGCAGGGGAAGAATGATGACTCTTTGGAGCGGATTGGGGAGATTCGTGGCGAGTTGCTGCATATTTGGGGGCGGCAAGACCCGCATGTTCCGCTCGAGGGGCGGAACCTGATCAAGGCGCGTCTGGAGGCGGCTGGGACGCGGTTTACCTGGCACGAGTTCAACGGGGCGCATGCGTTCATGCGCGATGAGGGGCCTCGGTATGATCCGGAGCTGGCGTTGCTCTGTTGGGCGTTGGTGTTGGGACTATTTCATCGGCGGTTGGGGTGGGGGGATTTGGGGGAGTAGATGAGCCAGTAGAAATACTTAGTTTTTGGAGAGGCATCTCTGCCTCCGACGCTTTTGTTTTCGAGTGCTTTCGGGATGTTCGACGGTCGCTCCCCGCGACTTTCATTGCCGAATCTGGACGCGTGAATCTGAAAAAACATTCACGGATCGTTCACTCTCGGTTCACATTCGCTTCATAGAATCCTCGGTTCGGACAGACTACTATGCGTTTCTGTGCGCGCCGGGGTGGTCGTGTCTGCGGACGGAACTTGAACCGGAGGATGCGATGGCGAAGGCTTCTTTGTGGGCGGCATTTTTCTGTGCGGCGCTGCTGGTGACCGGGCAGGCTTGGGGACAAGGATCCGGCTCGATCAGCGGACGGGTGACGGATGCTTCGGGCGCGGTACTGCAAGGTGCGCAGGTGGAGTTGGAGCCGAAGGCGGCGCCCGCGGTCAGCAACCAGCAGGGAGAGTTCACGATCCTGAACCTGGCTCCAGGGAACTATAAGGTTACGGTTTCGTACGTTGGGTTTGCGGCTGCGAACAAGGATGTGGCGGTGAGCGCTGGGCAGACGGCGCGCTTCGATGCGGTGCTGGGCGCGGCGTCGAAAACGGAGCAAGTGGAGGTTTATGCCGAGCGCGAGCATGGGGAGGCGGAGGCAATCAATCGCACGCGCGCCTCGGACAACATTATTCAGGTGCTGCCGGTGGAAGTGATCACGAGTTTACCGAACACCAACATTGCGGATGCTTTGGGACGGTTGCCGAGCGTGACGCTGGAGCGCGACGAGGGGGAAGGCAAGTACGTGCAGATTCGCGGACTCGAGCCGCGGCTGAGCAATGTTACTGTGAATGGCGTGAATGTTCCGTCTCCGGAAGCTGGCGTGCGGCAGATCAAGCTGGATACGATTCCCGCGAATCTGGTCGAATCGGTCGAGATTAACAAAACGTTGTCGGCGAATCAGGATGGGGATGCCATTGGCGGGTCGGTGAATCTGGTGACGAAGACGGCGGGGGAGAAGCCGATGCTGTATTTGAATGGCATTGGTGGCTATACGCCGATTGTTGGGGGTCGTTCGCTGACGGAACTCGATGGCACGATTGGCAAGCGGTTTGGAACCAACCATAAGCTGGGGATTTTGATTGGGAGCAGCTACGACTGGAACGGGCGGGGCATTGATGATGTGGAACCGTCGCCTACGACTTCTCAGTGCGATGCAAGCGGTTGTGATGGGAGCCCTCAAGCCGCTGCCAATGCTCCGTTCTTCCCGACCTACAACGGCCTAGACACTCGTGAGTATCGGTACTACCGCACTCGTTACGGCTTGTCCGGAAGCATTGATTACAAATTGGGAGAGATCTCGGGTCTCTACATTCGAGGGATTTGGTCCCATTTCGACAATTTCGGGGACCGCTGGGTATACAGTTTGGATCCGGGCTCGTTCGCGCCGCCGAACGCTACCTCCAACAACGGTGACGGTGCCGCATCCTTCAACGCTTCGATCCGCCGCCCGGTGGATGTGATTGGAAGCGTGGAAGCCGGGGGCAAGCACGTGTGGACGAAATGGCTGCTCGCTTACGACGCTTCTCTCTCCCGCTCCAGCGAGGAGGATCACGGTTACTCAACCACGACGTTTAACGGTCCGGGCAATCTGCCGATTGCCATCGACACCAAGGATCCGCTCCGCCCCAAGCTGATTCCGGCAGGCGGGTTCAGTTCTATTTTCGATCCCACTCAATATTCGATCGATAATGGCGACTCCAGCAGGACTTACAGTCCGCAGCTCAACGTTCAGGGAGGGTTTTCTGCGGCCAGAAGCTACACGGCGGGCGGCCATTTCGGAACATTTGAGTTCGGAGCCAAGTTGCGCAACGCCCACAAGTTTGAGGACGCGGTCGACCCAAATTTTATGGCAAACCCCGATGCTTTGGTTGATCCGAATGATCCGACTCTCCTAAAACTGCAAATGTCCAATTTCCTCGGCTCCTTCACAAACGCCGATTACTATGAGAAGAGTTACCCCTTCGGGCCGACGGTCAACTACGACAAGGTCAGATCTTTTCTCAATAATATTCCGCAGACGAGCTATATCAACAGCATGGGAAACCAGGCACAAGAGGCGATCCTAGTGCCAGATATCGCAACAACAGATCAGAATACGTTTCCGAGCAATTTCGACTTAACCGAGCGTGTAACCGCCGGCTACGCGATGAATACGATCAATTTCGGAAAGTTTCGATTGCAGACTGGCTTACGCTTCGAGGCGACCCACGAGAACGTTCAGGGAAACCTGGTGCTGTTTGACGCCGCCGGCAATTTGTGCGGGCCTGACAATCCGAACAACGCGACCGATCCGACGTGCAACAGTACTACGACTCCGATCGTGCCCGTTCGGCGAAACTCGTCCTACCTCGATGCGCTGCCGAGCGTGCAACTGCGATATGGGTTGCCCCATGACGCGGCCATCCGTCTGGCCTACGGCAGAGGAATTGCCAGACCGAATTTCGGCGACCTTCCACCGACGTTTAACGCGCAGGGGAATAACACCGAAGTCGACATCGGCAATCCCAACCTCAAGCCTACGCACGCCAATAATTATGATGTGTTGTACGAACAATACCTGAGGCCGCTCGGATTGATTCAGGCGGGTTTCTTTTACAAACAATTGTCGGATCCGATTTACGAGTCGGTGAAGAGTACGATCATGCCCGGTCAATTTGCCGCACAATACGATGGCTGGACGTTGTCGCAGCCGATCAATGGAAAAAGTGCACGAGTTTACGGCTTTGAAATTGCCTACCAGCAACATCTCACCTTTTTGCCGGGGCCTTTGAGAGGTTTCGGAATTTCGGCGAACTATAGCTACACGGCTTCCAGCACAGATGGTGTGCCGCTACGTAGCGATAAGCCAGCGCTCCAACGTCAGGCTCCGAATACCTGGAACGTTAGTCCGACCTATGACCGTGGAAGGTTCTCGGCGCGGCTAGGCGTTTCGCACAATGACGCCAACATCTTTGGCTACAACTATCAGGACGGTGCGGCTCTCGGCAAGAAAGGTCCTAACGGCGACACGTATCTTTACGCTCATACGCAAGTTGACGCACAGGGGAGCTTCAGAATGTACCGCGGACTGGATCTCATTGTCTCGGGTCTGAACCTCACGAATGAGGTGTTTGGCTTTTACAACGGGAGCACGACGAATGTGCTGCAGCGTGAGTACTACAAACCGACTTATTCTTTCGGACTCCGGTTCAACTTGTCGAACGAGCCGAAGTAGGTGTTGGGCCGAGGTTCCCCGAGTTGGGAGACCTTACGGGGGAAGACGTAAAGCAGGTCCCTCCACTCCGTAGTTGCTTCGCTTCACGAAGCAACTACTGCGGTCGGGATGACAGGCTTGCGGCTGATTGATTCCGTCCAACTGAGCGGAAGCGGCGCGGCATGGACGGCGTGGTTTTTGTGCGCGTTTTGTGCGCGGTGGCTTTGGCGAGGCTTCATGCAATTTTCAGGAGTGGATTGTAGTGTGAGTGCGAGGTCGTTGATGAGTTTGAGAGCTTTAGTTCTATTTTTGGGTCTCGCTGGGATTATCGCCTGGCTTCCGGCATCCGGATGGGCGCAGAAGAAATCGGATAAAGCTGAAGCGACGTCTGCCGATCCCGTACTGGTGGGTGCGGGCGACATTGCGACCTGCGGGCAACTGGAAGGGGCAGAGGCTACGGCGAAGCTGATCGACAAGATTCCGGGAACGGTATTTGCTGTGGGGGATTTGGCGTATCCGGATGGCTCGGCCGAGCAGTTTGCCAATTGTTATGGGCCGACTTGGGGACGGTTCAAGGATCGGACGCGGCCTGCGGTTGGGAATCATGAGTATCACAGTGATGGGGCTTCCGCGTACTCGCGCTATTTTGGCGCGGCGGCGGGGGATCCGAAGAAGGGGTATTACAGCTACGAGCTTGGGGCGTGGCACATCATTGTAATCAACAGCGAGTGCGAGGAGGTGGGCGGATGTGATACCGGATCTCCGCAGGGGAAGTGGCTGAAGGAGGATTTGGCGTCGTCGTCTGCGAAATGCACGCTGGCCTATTGGCACAAGCCGCTGTTCAGTTCTGGCGGGAAGCATGGGAACGATCCCCTGATGAAGCCGCTTTGGGACACACTTTATAAGGCTGGGGCGGAAGTGGTGATTAACGGACACGATCACGACTATGAGCGGTTTGCGCCGCAGGATCCGGATGGCAAGGCTGACAAGGACCGAGGCATTCGGGAGTTTGTTGTTGGCAGCGGAGGGAAGAACTCTCACAGGGTGTTTGGTCCTGTTAAGCCTAACAGTGAGGCTCGGAACGACGACTCCTATGGCGTGCTCAAGCTGACGCTGCATGCCAAGAGTTATGACTGGGAGTTTGTTCCGGAGGCGGGTAAGACGTTTGTTGATACTGGAACCGGCGTTTGCCACTGAACGGAGCTTAACCCTTACCTCAGCGACTAAAGCCGCCGATCAAAAGGAGGGTTATCGCCGGGCTGAAGCCCTGCGCCGCCCAAAAGCTGAACTGCAGATCCCCTTCGGCGACCTCAGGGCAGGCTCTCTCGTTGGTCGGATGACAAGTCTTTTTTGGGGATGGCAAGTCTATTTTGGTTGGGGTGGCAGGTCGTTTTGGTTGGGATGGCAAGTCTATTCCGTTGTTGGAGTGGCATGCTTAGGAGATGCCTCCAGCTCAATCTCGCTTTATCTTGAAAGGAAACCTTCCACATGTTGGTTTGTTTCGGAGTTCTCGCAGGACGTAAATCGGCAGCCGTAGTTATGACTTGCCTGGCCGCGGCATGCGTTGTATTGCTCCCCACGCAGACGCTGGCTCAGGGCGGCTATGCCATTGCGCACAAAATTGCTATACCCGGCACAGGTGGGTGGGACTACCTCAGCGTGGATGAAGGGGCGCGGCGGCTTTATGTGTCGCACGGCACGCAGGTGGAAGTTGTAGATATTGACGCGAAGACGCTGGTTGGGACGATTCCTAACACTCCTGGCGTGCATGGTATTGCTTTGGCGCCGGAGCTGGGTCGCGGATTCATCAGCAACGGCGGGGCTTCTACGGTCACGATTTTTGATTTGCAGACGCTGAAGAAAATTGGGGACGTGCCTACGGGGAAGAAGCCGGACGCAATCATTTTCGATCCGGCTACGTCGCAGGTCTTTGCCTTTAACGGAGATAGCGAGAGTGCGACCGTCATCGCTGCAGCGGACGGCAAGGTGGCTGGAACGGTGCCGCTCGGCGGGGGTCCGGAATTCGCAGTGGCTGACGGCAAGGGCTACGTCTACGACAATCTTGAGGACAAGAGCGAGATCGTGAAGATCGATGCTCGCAAGCGGACTGTGGTGGAACGCTGGCCCGTAGCACCTTGTGAAGCGCCCTCCAGCATGGCCATGGATCGAGCGAATCATCGGTTGTTTATCGGTTGCCGCAGCCGCGTAATGGCGGTGGTTGATTCTGAATCAGGAAAAGTTTTGACCACGCTGCCGATTGGCGATCATGTGGACGCTACGGCGTTTGACGAGGATTCACGGCTGATCTTTTGCTCGAATGGCGAAGGGACGATTTCGGTGATTCATCAGGACAGCCCGGATAAGTACTCCGCGGTGGAGACGGTCAAGACTTTGCCGCGAGCCAAGACCATGGCTCTGGATCCCAAGACCCACCAGCTTTTCTTGTCCGCGGCGGAGGCGGGGCAGTTTGAGGTGCTGGTAGTGGGGAAGAAGTAGACTGCTTGACCCCAAAGCCCGCCCTGTCGCGGAAGAGCAGAACCCGCGACAAGGACGTGGCACCCCAGGAGCGCCTCACGCGCTGTCGGTCCCGGGCAAAAATAATGTGCAAGACTCGCACGCCCTCCCCGTTCTACTATTGGGATCGCACGGCCACGCACCTACGGGAGAGTGCCCATAGTGGAGCTCGTACTCGTACTCTTTGGCTTCATCCTCCTCTGGCGACAACGGAAGATTCGGCGGGAGTTCGCCGAACTCGACAAGCGCCATGTGGCGCAGAACGACGCGCTGCGGCGCGAGTTGCTGGAACTCCGGCGAAGGGTTGACCGGACGGCTGCGGAACCCGCGGCAGCGGTATCGGCCCCGAGCCTTGCTGGCGCTCCTCCTCTGATGCCCGCACCGGAAGTACAACAACGGTCGACGGTGCATCTGGTTGCCGAGATGCCGGCTGCGGCGCCATCCGTGGCGATCCCGTCAACACCACCGATTCCAGAGCCGAAGCCGGCAGCCACTGCTGCTCCACCGCCGGCTGCGAAGCCTGTGATGCCCGCAGTTCCCGGCCGGCCCGCTGAACCTCCCGCGCATCCTGCAAAACCGAACTGGTTGGATCAGCCTCCGGCGGCTTCCGCGCGCGTTACTACGCCTGCTGTCGTGGCTCCTTTGAGAACTTCCGCGCCGAAGGCGACGCCGCAACAGCGCATGAAGAAGGTGTTCGCGCTGGAGGAGGCACTGGGAACGAATTGGCTGAATAAGCTGGGCATCATCATCCTGGTGCTTGGCGTTGCGCTGTTTGGAATCTACGAACTTGGGCAATTGGGGCCTGCGGGGAAAGTCAGCCTTTTGTATGTGGTTTCGCTTGGGCTTCTCGGCAGTGGGGTGTGGCTGGAAAGGAAGGGGCGTTATCGAATCCTGGGCCGAACTCTCATCGGCGGCGGGTGGGCGCTGCTGATTTTCTCCACCTATGCCATGCAGCATGTCCCGGCGATGCAGGTGATGACATCGGAGGCGACCAATTCGTTTCTGATTCTGGGCGCGGTTGTGGCGATGGCTCTGCATACACTGCACTACAGGTCGCAATTGGTGACTGGGCTGGCGTTTCTGCTGGCTTACAGCACGATGGCGCTGAGCCACGACAACGTGTTCAGCCTGACTTCCGGTGTGATTCTGGCGGCTGGACTGGTTGCGGTTGTACTCAGGATGGAATGGTTTGAGCTGGAGGTGTTTGGCATTGCGTCCGGTTATCTCAATCACATGTATTGGTTGTACCGGCTACTGGGGCCGGATGGCGCGCACGGTCTGTTTGTGGAATACAACCCAAGCACAGCGTTGTTGCTGTTTTATTGGCTGATCTATCGCGTGTCGTATATCGCACGGAAACCTAAGTCGGCGTACCTGGAGCACGTTTCGACGGCTGCAGCCCTGCTGAATACGGTGCTGTTGCTGGTTTCGATGAAGTTTCAGTCGGTGCATCCGGAACTGGCGTTTTTTGCCCTGCTGGTGATTGGCGCCGTGGAGTTTGGGGCTGGGCAGTTGCCCATCACGAGGCGGCGGCGCGAGGCGTTCATTGTGCTGAGCACTCTGGGCGCGGCGTTGATGGTGGCCGCGGTGCCGTTCCGGTATTCGGGAAACAATATTGCGATTTTGTGGCTGATTGGCGGGGAGGTGTTACTGGCGGCTGGGGTGATGGCAAGCGAAGTCGTCTTCCGGCGATTGGGTTTGCTGATCGGACTGCTGGTGGGCGTGCGGCTGGTGGGGTTCGACTTTGTGCAGTTGATGACGACGCGAGGGACTACGGAAGATTTGGTTCTAGACGCGGGCGTGATGCTTGGGCTTTGCGCGGTTGTGTTTTATGGGAACGCGCTGGTGGTGGGACAGAGATGGAAACAGTTTTTCGGTGGCTCGCCCGATGCGCAGATATTGAGTGTTCATTCATATCTCGGCGCGTTTTCGGGGGCGGCTGCGGTTTGGGCGTTCTGTTCTGGGGATTGGACGGCGCTGGGGTTTGCGGGGATCATGCTGGCTTTGGCTGCGCTGGGGCAACGGCTCAAGTATGTTCACTTGCGGGTGCAGTTTGGGTTGATTGGGGCTTTGACCCTTTACCGGGTTTTTGAGGTGAATCTGCATGTAAGTGGGGCGGCTGGCGTGCATGTTCCGGCGCGGTTGCTGACGCTGCCGGTTTTGGCCGGGGCATTTTATCTCACGGCGTTGTGGACGGAGCCAGGGGACCACGGGGCTGGGTTGGACTTAAGGGGGATTATCGCGGCGGCTGGATCGTTGCTCATTTCTGTGTTGATTTATTTTGAGGCGCCGGGGGCATTGGTTGGGGTGCTGTGGATTGCGTTTGCGGTTGTGCTGGCTCAGTGCACTCGATGGCTTCGCTACAGGCCGCTGCCTTGGCACGCGGATGCGGTTGCGATTTGCGCGATCCTTCGCACTTTTACTTTCAATTACGGGCTGGCACAGGGCTTCTGGAGCGGGATTTCGCTGCGGATGGTGACGGTTGTATTGGTGGCTGCGGGCCTGTACCTGATTGCTCGTAAACCCTTGCAACAGGGGCCAGCGTATCTGAAAGCCTCGGCGTATGGGCACAGCGCTGCGGCCACTGCCCTGCTGGCGTTGCTGGCGTGGTACGAGGCGCCGAGTGGGTGGCTGGCGGCAGTTTGGGCCGTGTTTGCCCTGACGCTGGCGCTGGTGGATTGGCGCTGGAAACTCGACGAACTCCGGTGGCAGGTGCATGCGCTGGCGGCGCTGACTTTGTGGCAGAGTGTCACCATCAACTTGTATGTGACCGAGACGTGGCATGGCGTGAGCGTGCGACTCTTGTCGCTGATGATTGTCGCGGCGGTGTTGTATGCGTTGTCGCGGCTCGTGCGTTTGCCGGCGGCGTGGCGCGAGCAGGACTTCCATCATGTCTACTCGTGGGCGGCGTCGACGATTGTTTCGTTGCTGCTTTGGTATGAGCTTCAGCCCCTGAGCGTGGCTGTTGGCTGGGCGGTATTTGGGTTGGTGCTGTTTGAACTGGGGCAGCTTCGTCAGGTTCGGCAGTATCGGATGCAGGCCTATGTAGCGTTGACGGCTGCTTTTGCGCGGCTGTTTTTCGCGAACTTTACGGCGGGAGAGCCGGGGGAGTTGTGGGGGCCGCGGATGTATACGGTTCTTCCGGTAACGGCGATTCTATTCTATGTCTACTGGCGGGCAGGTAGCGATAAGCAAGACTCGGGCGGGAAGAGCCGATTGCCCTTCGAGGCGCTGCTGGCGTATCTGGGTACGGGAAGCATTGTGGCTCTGCTGTATTTTCAATTTCCGAACGACTGGCTGGTGACGGCGTGGGCGGTGGTTGTGTTTATGCTTAGCGGGCTGGCGATGTCTCTCGATCGTCCCGTTTTTCTGCATCAGGCTTTGCTGTTGACGTTGGCCGTTTGCGGACGTGGCATTGCCTACAACTGCTTTGGAGCGAGCTACTTTGCTGGCGGCGATTGGACGGGACGATATTTTGTGCTGGGCTCGGCGGTGGGGATTTTGCTGGCGTGCTTGCCGTTTGCCTTCCAGTTGCGGGAGCGGCACAAAACGCAGACTGGGGCGAAAGGCTGGATTGCGACGGTGGTTCGGCGTCCCGAACAATTCTTGTTCTTCGCCCCCGTCGTGCTGCTCACGATAATGCTTGCGCTGAAGATGCGTGCCGGAATGGTCACGGTGGCGTTGGGGATGGAAGGGGTTTTGATCGTGCTGCTGGCGCTGGCGGTGAAGGAGAGAAGCTATCGCTTGACAGGTTTGTTCATGCTTCTGCTCTGCGTTGCGAAAGTTCTGCTGAAAGACGCATGGGGAATGGCGGACCGCGACAAGTACATTACTTTCATTATTCTTGGCGCGGCGCTTTGGTTTGTGTCCTTCCTGTACACCAAGTACCGTGAGGCGATCCGGCAATTCCTATGAAACTCGTCTTATGAAACGAACCGTGTGGTTCCTGGTGGGTCTTGGGTTGGGTATTGTCGCCATCTACTACAGCCAGCGCCGCGAGAAGCCTACGACGGTTTCCGCAAACGGACTGGTGGCGATGATGGCGGACGCGCAGCGCGACCTCACCCGTGCGCCCATGCGAGTTACGCGGCTTTCTGACAGCGAGGAGATTGCGATCGGCAATCAACTGGCCCAGGAGTATGCGGGAGATCCAGGAACCCGTACGCCGGAAGAGCAGGCGCTAGAGAGCTACGTGCAGCGGGTTGGCGGCGCGGTGGCTTCGCACGCGCATCGGCAGTTGCCGTATTCGTTTCATCTGGTTCCCGACCGCAATATGATCAACGCTTTTTCGCTACCGGGTGGGGCGGTTTATGTTGGCGAAGGTCTGACGACTTTGATGACCAGTGAGGACCAACTGGCTGTGGTTCTTGGACACGAAGTAGAACATATTGATCACTACCACTGCGTTGAGCGCGTGCAGATTGAAGCTCGGTTGCGTCATTTGCAGCTCGATATCGTTGGCGCGCTGCTGCAAATCCCGCTGGCTGTGTGGGAGGCTGGGTTCAACAAGGACGAGGAGATGGAAGCGGACCGCGAGGGAATTCAGTTGGCCGTTCTTGGCGGGTATTCGCCTTATGGGGCGGTGAGTTTGTTCGAGAGGTTTGGCAAGCTGCAGAAAGAATACGAGATTCACGCGGAGACTCCAGAGGATGAGCTTTCGGAGCTGGCCATGCAGAGCCTTGAAGGATATTTCCGGTCGCATCCGCAGCCTTCCGAACGACTGGCGCAGGCGAATGGTTTGATTGGGCAGGAGGGATGGCAGGGGCGCAAAGAGCAGAAGGCGTTCCAGGTGGAGTATGCGGTCAGGAACGGGGAATATGTGAAGTAACGCGTGAGTGCTCTTTTGGGAGAGCGAGATTGAATGAAAGTCTACCCTACGATCGAAGGTGCCATCACAACCGCTGGTATTACTCTGTTCCTATGCTTCGTTGGGTCGGTGATGTTGCTACGCCATTCGCCGTTTGACACCGGACAGCGCGAGGGTGCCTTTGGCGCGATGGCTGCGTCTGCGTGGATGACGATCATTTGGGTCGCTGCTGTAGCGGGTGTCGCCGTTATGCGGTGGCGTGCGACCGGGAATTGGTTTCGTGCAGTCTTCTTACTGAACGCTGTGATCGTGGGTCTACTGTTGTCAGATCTTTGGACTGCACTACGGGCTGGTTGAAGCACAGAGAAACAGTACTGAAAATTCACGCGGGAGTTCTGATCATTGGGTTACCCGCGGCGCTTTGCCTTTGTCGCTGCCTTAACCACCCATTTCTCCACCCGGCGCACCACCGATTCCGGTGCATCCAGTTCCAGA
>Ga0137418_10001055_pt1 | contig 25204 bp, 19 predicted proteins | sample CZODoug3_1_2_16f_FD_122242 | JGI IMG/M metagenome (GOLD analysis project Ga0137418, IMG submission 122242) | Vadose zone soil fungal communities from Angelo Coast Range Reserve, California, USA - CZODoug3_1_2_16fungal (Hybrid Assembly) | ecosystem: Environmental > Terrestrial > Soil > Vadose...
CCGAACGAAAGGTGTGGTATTGTCCGGCCGGGGGTTGTTTCTGGCTCTATGATACGGGGACGGTCTCAATCACCGTCAATGGTTTCACGAAGTCCACCAGCTACGGACAAAACAGCACTTCTTCTTCCTTAGCCTTGGCGCTGACTAACGCTTTTAACGGGGACTCCGCATCACCGGTCACGGCCACTGTGTCCGGCTCGACGATCACTCTCACCACCAAACTCACCGGAGCGGGGGTCAACTATTCCTTCTCAGCCTCTTCGGCCACGAACAATCCATCCCATTTTTCCGGAACATCTTTCCCTGTGAGTACCTCAGGCGCGACTCTGACCGGCGGCACCAACGCGCAAACCGTCTACGATACCGGCACTGTCTCAATCACCGTCAATGGCTCGGCTGCGTCGTCCTACACTTATGGCCAAACGGATACGCCGACTTCCATCGCCGCGGGCCTTGTTAGCCACTTAAGCTCTCCGTTCGTCAACGCCACGTCCAGCAGTGGTGTCGTCACACTCACGGCAAAAACCTCTGGTTCTGGCACCAACTATCCGCTCGCGGTGTCAGTCACCGTGACGGAGCCTTTGATAGACCCGTTGGTCGTGGGCCAGAACCCGACACTCAGCGTACAACTGAAACCGGAATTCAACGTAACCGGCTGGCCGGCGCTACACGGAATCGAACCACCCGGCAAGGCAGTGAAGTTACCACTTACGACGTAGGAAAACGTTTGGGACGTACTCGCGTTATTCGTGATGGTCATGATCTGCGTGGCAGAGCTTGAGCCCACCGAGGTTGTCGCAAATGTCAGACTGGCAGGAGCGACAGCCAGCGTGGTAAGTCCGACGCCAGAGAGACTAATCAAGTGCGGGGACCCCGGGGCGTTATCAGTAGTCGTGACTTCACCCAGGATTGTCCCAATCACGGTTGGCGTGAAGCTTACAGAGATATTGCAGGCCCCCGACGGGGCTATGGAACCAACGCAATTGCTGGTCACGGAATAGTCGCCGCTCGCGACCACCGAACCGACAGTCAGAGCTGCGCTCCCCACATTGGTCAGTTTGACCGTCTTCGACGCCGTCGTGGTTTGAGGGAACGATTTGAAACTCAGGCTCGATGAGCCGAGAAAGACCACGGGGCCCCCTCCAGTGCCGGTCATGTTTATGACTTGCGGGCTGCCGGAAGCATCGTCGTTAATCGTCACCTGGCCGGTGCGGACACCCGTAGTGGTCGGGGTAAAAGTCACAGCCACGTTGCAGCTCGCGTGCGCCGCAAGGCCGCTTCCGCAGGTGTTCGTTTGGCTGAAGTCACCGCTCGCGGCAATCCCCGAGATATTAAGCGTGACGGCTTGATTGTTCGTGACCGTCACGGTATCGGTTTGACTGTTCATGCCAACCGGGTGAGCCCCGAAAAATAGGCCGTTGGGTGAAACCGTAACCAGCGGATTGGGGGTGCAAGAGGAAAACTTGAAGGACGCAATGCGCGTGTGCCAGTTGCGATAGCCATTACTCGGCTGATATTGATTGGTGTAGTAAAACGTGCAATCGTCCCCCGGATCTATGGACATCGAACTGTAGTCGCCCCAGCGATTGCTTCCCTCCTGGAACGCGGTTCCCTCAAAGATGCTGTTTTCGTTCTGCATCGTGTTCAGCGGATCGCTCTGCGCGCGGCCTGTGTAGCGGATGGCCGGCATCATGGTCGAACTCGAAACGCTGTAACCCGCCGCAATATCGCCCATCCGGTCCATACCGATGCTGGGCATCCAGCGATAATTGGCGTCAGGCGCAAACGTGCCTTGTTGAAACACCTCGGGTATCCCGCCTGGGTTCTGAATCTCGTACCAGCGAATACCGGATGGCACGCTGACCGAATGGCTTACCAGCAGCGATTCGTGGCCGTCCGTGAAGTTTCGGTATACCAGCCGATACATAAGGCGGTCACCAATTCCGTCCAACAACTGACTCGTCCCCATCTGCGGAACACAAACTCCCGATCCCGAGCAGGCTTTGGTAAAGCCTGCAACTGGGATATTCACGGGACCAGCAAGGGTCGTGTTGGCAGGAGTCTGCCAGTCAACATGAAACTTCCACAGCCGCAGGGCATTCGTACCCAAATTCAGCAGATAATTCGGGGAGTTCGCAGGTGGCGGAAGCGAACCGTCCAAGTCAGACGGCAACAGACTCTGATAGGTCGCCGCCAACTGAAAACACTGCATCGACGCCGCGTTCCCGAGCAGCATATTCTGGCGATCCAGGGCGCAGACATAAGCTCCAAGGTTGGCGTACGTAGTAGGATCCTGCTCGTTGATGGTCAGGTAATAGGCATCAGGCCAGACCCCCAGCTTGGGGTAGTCCGGAAAATTATTGGGAAGAGTAAAAGCATACCGGTTCCAACTCCCCGTCGCGTCGGAGGTTTGTGAGACTGCCACACACTGCAAGAACGGAGGCCCAGTGCTGACCGCATGCTGCGACATGACCCACCGACCGGCAGCCTTGTCGTACTCCGCAACGATGTCACCGTCATTGTTCTGCTCGCAGGGACCACCGAATCCGGTCCAGATCGTGCTGCCGAATGCAGGACCATAAAGCATCGTTCCCGACGTCTTGTCAAAGACGGCAAAACTAAGATTGACCCACTGCACATACTGGGTTGCTCCGACGGCTCCACTGCTGTCTGGAGTAGCGCGCGCCCCGAAGGTAGAGAGGCCTTCCAGATTCAACCCCGCGGCCACATTAAGGGAGGGACCGGCAAGTGAGGGACCGGCGGCACTGAGCATCTTTGCCTGTACGACGGCCGTGGAAACTTGAGCGGAGCTCGCTTTTTGCCTCGCCGATGTGCGCTGCGCGGGATCCCGATCACTCCGTCGAGACGCCCGCAAAGCGCCATCGGCATCATCATCAGGATTGGAACCGGCGTAACTGCGAAATGCGGGCTTCATCTCACGTAGTGGCAGAGATCGATCATGTTTAAAAGCAGGATATACCCGCACAGTCTCCTCTGTATTCTGGGAGAACAACTGGGGACTGCACAATAAAAGTGCTGCGCCAAGGAGTGCGAAATGGGCCGCTCTCGACATTTCGCGATCTAATATTTTGTGCTTCATGGAACCTCCGAAACGATGCCCCGGGGGGGACTTCAGCTTTTTGTTGTGAGCGCGATTGAGTTGAAAAAGATAGAGGGGCGGCCAGAGAAGCACAAGGAATAGAAGATCCCTACGGCTAATTGTTGCCCAGTGCCTGCCACTGTAGCTGGGTCATCTGGGAATTCGGAACACCGTTGAGCAACCACACGAATTTGACTGTGGACGAAAGATTGTAGGTGTTGGCCGCGGGGTTCCCACTGGCATCCAAACCGAAGCTGTTCCCCCAACTCGTGTACATCAAGTTGTTGAGCGGGTAATTCCTGACCAGTCCAGCCGCGAAACCCTTGCTGAGGGTAATGGAGTTCTGATAGACCCTGACGTTCTGGATCTCGTAGGGAAGCCCGTCGGATCCGTTCCCCCGGTTCTTGTTCTGCTCCATGATCCCATTCTGGCAGTTGGTCAAGGTGTTGTTGTAGACGTTCACGTCCCTGGAATTAGAGATCATGATGCCGGCACCGTACCATGGGCTGGTTCCGCGAGGATCGATGCCGTCATTGGTGATGGTGTTGTCGTGAATCTGGGCGTCGTAGCCGATCTCGTGGAAAATCCCGGCGACCCTATTATTCGACGTCGTGTTGAAGGCAATCACCACTCCGGAATTCTCGACATCGGTCCAGAGCCCTGGACCGATGTTGTCATGGGAGTTGTTGCCAGTGACAGTCAAGCCGCCCATCTGAATGAATTTCGTACCCCCGCCCCAGGCGTAAAGGTAGCCAACCTGGTTATTGAAAGAGATTTCATTGTTCGTCACCGATACCTTGTTCCCGGTCCCAGCGATACCGTACTCCCCATTGTGATGGGTAAAGTTCCCGTTGACAGTCATCTGGTCGCCAATCCAAATGCCCGCGCCGTGGTTGTAGCGGATCTCGTTGTTCTCGACGGTCCAGTTGAAAGACGGGATGGTCGTCGTACGGAAATAGTCTTTCCCTTCCACTGCGCCATTATCGGTCGGGCTGGCATATTTCTCGATGATGAAACCATTGATCACGACGCTGGTGATGTTGCCGGCACCGATAGCGAAGTGAGTGGTGCTGATTTCAATCGTGTGCCCCGTGGGATTGTCCGCCAGATACACATTCCCACTGGTATAGTTCAGATACCAGGTACCGGCAACGACCAATGACTGGTAGTTCACCCGTCGGTACAGGACACCATCAAAGAACAGATCTTCCGGGTGCAAGCAGCCGGCATGCTGGCTGTCGCACTGCCCAACGTTGGTGGTAGGTGTGATCTTGATATTGCCGATCCAGAGATTCGCCAACTTGTGAAATGTGAAGTTGCTTACCACCGTCGCTCCCGAGAGGGTCGCACCCTTAAGCGTGGAAGAGACGAACTGATCGTAATCCTTGGGCACGATTGACAGGTTATGGTACACACCCGGATTGAAAATGAATTGGGTGCCGGGAGGGTTGCTGTTTATCGCCGCCTGCACGTCAACCCCGGGCGAGACGGTTACCGTGCCAACACAGCACTGGGCAACCGCCGTGCCACCAAGCGTGAGCATCGGTATCACAATTAGCAAGATACCGATGCAAGGGAGGAACCGCTGCGTATTGGATCGCGACTCAATCATCTGGGGACTCCTTCTGTTTTATCCCATTCCCAAGCATGTAATCCGGTGTTTCCCGTTCCTGACAATCGACATCAAGGAACCGGCCCGTGGCCAAGTTCAGATCAACGAGGCGGTCTGGAGGGTCTGCAACTGTCGAGGAATGGCGAAGAGCTCGCCATTTGTAACTCTACGGAGGTTCTGCATCTGGGCCACGGTCTCAAATGCGGTTTCCAGCCTCGTCCATTCTTCCCACTTGTCGATCTCCCAGCTGTGAAGGAAAAGGTGGGCTATGCCTCCTCGTTGACTAACCCGCTGCAGACTGATCAAGAAATGATGCAGCCAATCGGTTGTGCCACCATATGCGGTGACAAAGTTCCACGCTCCACAAAAGTTCTTCTCCAAGAGCGCGTGTCGAACCTGGACAAGAGGCTGGTAAAAGCAAGCGTGCGTGCTCACGCCCCAAAGAAAGGGATTCTTGGGGAAGTGAGTCAGGTTTAGCATGCAAGTCCTCGCCCCCAAGAATCCGGCTTGTTCGACCATGGCAACCACCTTGTCGTCGAACTTCCCTCCGGGATAGCAGAAGGACTGCACGGATTTTCCTGCCAGATCTTCCAGCCATTTCTTCCCGTCCTGGAGTTCTCTCCATGCATCGCTCGGAGGCAGCGTGGTAAGACGGACGTGGTTAAGCGTGTGGGCACCCATTTCGAAGTTGCCTGCGAGATCTTTGATCTGATGTTCCCGCATGACCGCACGTTCTGCGTTCCTGGCCGGCACGTAAAAGGTGGCCTTCAGGCCGTATTTTTGCAATAAGTCCGCCATCCTGAGGTCTGACGGATGTCCATCATCGACGCTGAAGGTCACAAGAGCTTCGCGGGGCATCGTTGAAAATACCTTTCCCTGGTTGGTTGGCGATCCCTTACCGCGGAGATGAAACCGGATAATCCAGGCGGAGCAACGTGTTCCCGGCAAACTCATCGATCATTCTTAGCTGATTCGGCGAGAGTTCTGTCCGCCACTTTTGCACGGATCCACTGCGGACGAAACGTCCCCTCACCGATGCTCCTTGCGGCGACAGGTCTTCTTTGGCTCGCATTCGCTCCAGTGAGTTATTGGCAATGGCCATTCGTAGGCGTGCCGACTCCAGTCTCACGCCCAGAAAGTCAGCAATGCGACGGAACTCTTGCTCCGGATCTGTACGCAGATCCTCAAATCGAACAAGTAGCAGGTTCGAGGTCGACGACGCGAGGGAGGAGTCCAGCCACGACGAAACGTGTCGCTGCCAAGATCCAAATCCATTTACCTTTCCATGCAGAAATGCGGTCACAAATTCGTCCAACTCTCCGTGAAAGCGACCCAAGGCTTTGAGGTAGGCGTACTCTGACAGCAAAACATCCCGTCCATCGCGCACGAGATACATCGCCTTCTTGTACTCGCTCTGGTACATCTCGTGAGTACTGAGAAAGCGCCCTCCTCCAGGCAACAGTGGCGGAGCCTTAGAATGGCTGCCCAAACCACGAAACGCGGCGCGAACCGCTTCAAACGTCGCCTCCTGTCCCGTGAGTATTTCGAAAATAGTGAATCGCGACCAGGTGCTGCCTGACCTGGGATAGGAGCCAAAGAAGACGTCCGCGGAATTGAAGCCACGATGGCGCAGGCGCAAAAGGGGTCCTCTCGCCCAAGTCTTAGAGAGTTCATAGCGCAGACGACGGTACGCAGACTCTGGTTTCCTCTTCGTCCCTCTATCGTGATCAGAGGTGGTCCGAGCCTCCGTCTCCCGGGTTTTTCGTGACTCCTCTTTCATCCCCCGCTTCCCTTCCGTTGGCGGCTTCTGCCCCAAAGTCGCCGCGCACGATAATCAGCAATCTGCGTGACCCACTGCGCAACCCTTACACTCGTTACTATTTACGACGCTGCTAGTTATTTCCGTCTGCTAGCCATTGGGAATAGGTGATCGCAGAGTTAAAAACATTACTCTGCAGCCAGATAAAAAACACATCGCCGGGCGGGTTGAGCGTGTAGGTGTTTGGAGATGCAGCCTTAGTCGCGGGATCGATTCCGAACGTGTTTCCCGCCGTTTTGTATACCGTCGTACCCAGGGGGTAGGTGCTCTGCATCAGAAGCCCTGTCGCCATCCTATTCGGGCGAACGGTGTGGTCTTGGGTGATTTTGTTGTTATACACGCTAACGTTTTTCAGCGGGCAAGGTGTCGCACAGTCGGTCCGCAGTCGGGCCTGCAACATGATCCCGTTCTGCGAGTTCACAACTGTGTTGTTGTGAACTCTGGTGTTCGAGGAGTTGGAAATCATGATCCCCGCCCCGTACCAGTTGCCTGCCCCCCGTGGATCAATCCCGTCATTGGTAACGGTGTTGTCATGGATGTCGGCGCCGTAACCGATCTCGTGAAAGATTCCCGCAACCCGATTGTTCTTCAGCGTGTTAAATGCGTAGGTCACAGCGGTGCTGCCGGTGTCATCGAAAAGACCCGGCCCCAGGTTGTCGTGGGCGTTATTGAAGTTCGCGACCAATGTCAGGATGTTGGTGAATTTCACTCCGGCCCCGACCTCGGGCAGGAACCCCGCAAGGTTGTTGAACGACACCTCGTTGTAGTTGAAATACACGTTGTTACCGGTCCCCGAGGCCCCGAATTCGCCATTGTGGTGCAGGAAGCTGTGGTTCACCGTCATGTGGTTTCCAAGCCAGAGTCCTGCCCCATGACAGTTCCGTACTTCAACATTCTGGATCAGCCATTTGTAGGTGGGGCTGACCAATCCCGACGGATCAACTCCGGAGATCGCTCCATATCCACCCGCCGACGCATATTTGTCGACGATCAGGTTACGGATCGTCACGTCGGCGACATTGCCCGCGTAGAAAGCGAAGTGAGTCGTGCTCACCTCGACCTTGTGAAGCGTCGGATTGTCGGTCAAGTACACCTTGCCCGTCCCGTAATCCAGGTACCACTTGCCGGTTGCGGTGCTGGCCAGGGCGGTGACACGCAAATAAAGCTTCCCGTCAAGGAATAAGTCTTCGGGGAGCAGGCATGCCGGATGCGCCGAGTCGCAGATATAATTCGGCCCGCTCGCGGGTGCCGGAGTGGTGGTGACGGTGCCGACCCAATACGCACCTTGCTGTGTGAAGTTACTGACTACTGTTGCGCCGTACAAAATTGATGGCTGGGCGGAAGTTCGGGCGAATTGTCCGAGAAATGTGTCTCCATCAATCGGGTGACCGGTCTCGTCGATCGGAAATACCGTCACGTTCGGATAGACGCCTGGCGCGAATATGAAGGTCGATCCGCAGGGATTCGAATTGACGATGGACTGAACGTTGTCTCCGGGATGGAGAGTGGTTGTCGGACCGCTGCCCGGCGCACATGTCTGTGCTTGGCCAGAAGCTGAAACCATGATTACGAGAATCGCAAACAGTAAAATCTTTGTGCTGCTTGAGCGGGGCATGTGGGATTCCTCCGAGATTGTTCGACTCAATTCTGTTGTGAACGGGTGTCGAGACCAAAACTTTTGACTCCGAGAACTTCCAAGAAAACATTCCAGACAAAATCCGAACCACCAATGATGTAGCGGCGCCACAGGCGGCGTGGCTCAGCGATCAGCCGGAATAACCATTCCAAGCCGTTTTCTCGCATCCACGGAGGAGCCTGTTTCAGCCGCCCCGTATTCAGGTCAAAAGCCGCACCGACGCCCAGCATGACCGGGACGCGAAGTGTATGCCGATGCTCAAACATCCAGGTCTCCTGTTTCGGAGTGCTGAGTCCGACCCACAGGACATCTGGGGCAGCGGCCTCGATGCTGTACCATACTTTTCTTTCTTCCTCCCCGGAAAGGGGCCGGAAGGGCGGGCAGTAGGTTCCAGCCACGCGAATGCCATGTCGTTCCTGCTCTGCTTTCGCCAGCTGGTCGGCGACTCCAGGCGCGCCGCCGTAAAAAAAATGGCGGTATTTTGCGCCGGTCTGACGGCAAAAGGTTTCCATGAGTTCCGGACCGTAGACCCGCCGTCGCAGCGAGCGGGAACCCCGCAGGCGACCCAACCAGACCAAGGGCATGCCATCGGGAACCACCAGGTCGGCGGTCTCAAGAACTTCATGAAACTGGCGGTCCTTGCGGGCCTCGGAAACGCCGTGCATGCCAGTCACTGCTACGTAACGGGACGATCCGCCTTCGCCGATCCACCTTTCGAGGATCTGGATGGCGTCAGGAATCTGCACTGCATGGACGCGCACCCCGAGGACCCGAAAGCTCGGGATGGACTCGCCTGTCTTGAAAGTGATCTCACTGATCATGCTTTTTTTCTTTCGCCGTGCAATCTACTGCTGAGATCCGGTGCCTTTGATTACGCCCTGGTAAATTTCCTTGAGTATTTTGAAATTGCGTTTCGCGGTGTACTTCTCCTCGCAAGCGGCACGAGCCTCCAACCCCAAGCGCCCGACTTCCCGGGGATGAGACCAGGCCCACTCGACCTTACGGGCCAAGTCGTCGGGATCGCCCGCAGTGAAATGCAGCCCCGTGCGTCCATCGTGCACGATCCCCTCCATGCTTCCCAGGCGGGAGCAGATCACGGGCACGCCGCACGCGAAGGCCTCGGCAATGGTCATCGGGAACCCCTCGTACCACTCACTGGGAAAGACCAGAAAGCGCGCCTGTTTTATCACCTCGATGACCTCAGCACGGGACAAGCGTCCTCGATAATCCAGGTTCAAGGAACCACGCTGTGCGATTTCCGCCGCTAAGGTCGGCGCAAACGGTCCGTCCCCCACAATCACAAGAGGTATGGACTGTGATAGCCGGTCCCATGCGGCGAGCATGGTCGGAATGCCCTTCTGTTCCTCCACGCGCCCCACGAATAGAGCAAACTGTCCGATCCCGGTTCGGGGACCGGGATCGGGTATCACAAAATTCGGTTTGACCCGGATTTTCTCCGGGGGTAGCCCGGCGGCTATCATCTTTTTCTGGGCAAATTCCGTGAGCACAATGTAGCAATCGACCATCGACTGCCAAGTGCCCTTACGCCTATGCAGCTCAAGCATCAAGGCCACCGACGCCGTGCCTAACTTCGAGCCTCGATAGCAGCCGTGGCGCACACTATGAAGCGGCCCCCGATCCAGGCACTCTTCGCAGATTTTCCCGTCGCGATAGAAAGTCGCCCCGGGACAGGCAAGGCGGTAGTTGTGCAATGTCTGAACTACCGGAACACCGGCTTCCCGGCATGCGTAGTAAACCGAGGGAGAAATGAGCGGGAAAAAATTGTGGATATGAACCACGTCCGGCCGGTTTTCCCGCAGCAGCACTTGAAATTTCCGGTGCCAGGCCTTGGACCACAAGCTGTTACTCGCGATACCGATCTTCTGCAGCACTCCCTGAGGATAGGTGGTCTGCTCCTCGATCGTGCTGACCTCCTGCCCAAACTGAGTCAACAGCTCGACCTCGGATTCGAATGCCTGATCTTCGCCACCAGCCAGGATGTAACGATTGTGTACGAAAAGAACACGCAGAGCAGCCTTCTCCACCACCGGTCGCAGGGTCGACGTCGTCATGGGTCGCGGTCTAGAGACCCGAAACGAAAGCAGTGGCAGGAATCCTTGCCCGTGACTTGACGTACGAGGTTGGCAACGCAGACTGACCCCACTTGGCACGTCTCCGCAACAATTCCGCGTAACCCAAGACCACCAGGAAATACTGCGGGGCATGCCACACAAACTCGGCGTTGAAGAACGACCTTACGGTGAGAATCCCCAATACGCCGATCGCTTCCACGAGGAGTTGTCGTTCAAACGGTTTCAGACGAGAGCTACGCAGAAAACGGAACAGGAACCACCAAGTTCCAAAAATCGCGATGAGGAGCGGGATCAGTCCCCAGATGCTGGTTCCAACCAGCGCCTCAAGATAATCGCTATGCAGGTGCGCTGTATCCCCGAATCCGAGCTTGGATAGTACCGCGAATTTTCCGCCCGCATAGGCGCCCAAGCCAGTCCATGGGTGTTTCGTAAATTGCTGCCAGGCAAATTCCCACCATTGCATGCGTCCGGTGAGAGATTCCAACTGGCCTGGTTTCTGCTCGCGCGCCAAGTAGTCCACTACCATGCTGGTGAATATCGGGACGACGCGAACATGCAGCAGTCGGGATACGATGTACAAACAAGCGGCAGGTACCACGGTCAGGAATGCGGCGATCTTGGCCCGATGGGACGCCACCAGCACCAAAAGGGCTCCGATGACGAAGCCTGCCATGGCGTTCCGAGTCTTCGACGCCAGCATGGAGGCGATACCAAACAACAGCACCAACGCGTTCCAGGAGCGTTGGAAGCGGCAGCCCGCAACCGGCAACAGACGGCTAAAGGCAATTACTGCCAGAATGGCACCAGAAACTCCGATTGCGTTCGAGCTCTGCACCGGAAAAACTCCGATGAGCCTCGTGGGATACTGCTCCCATGCCTCGCTCGGCCATAAGAGTGTGCCCATCCACGTCAACAGAAGCTCGAAGGCACACAGGGTCCAAACCCAGTTAAAGAGGCTCTCGTAGGTCTCGAGCGAACGGATGACGCTCAAGGCGGCGGCAAGCACTGAGACGTCCAGCAAGTACTCGCATGACTTGTAGAGTGTCCACGACGGTTTGACGGACCAAAGGGCGGAGGTCACACACACCAGTGCGTACACACCCAGAGTTCCAACCAAGCCCTGAAACAGAGATCCCAGCCAGGAGGTGCGGCGATTGAGCAGTCGGGACAACAACCAGAACGCTACGATCGCCTCTGGGACCAGGCGGAAGATAGCCCAAGCATCAATCGGTTCCGAGGCCGCCAGCTGCGAATCTCTGATTCGGAAGACCCAGGTGCTGAGTAAGATCAGCATCCAAAGCCAGTGCCACCACACCAGCTTTCGAAACAGGCTGCGCAGATTTTGAAGTCCTTGTGGAGCAGCCAAGCAGCCGACAAGCAGTGTCACGGGTACGATTGGAATCAGCAACGCAACTTTCCAGGGGGCCAGCCCAGAGAAGGTAGAGCTCAAGCCTAGGATCACTACCGTGGCGGCAAGTCCCAGCAACAGAAATCCTGGCAGCGCCCAACCAAGGCGAAGAGTCGCCTTTTCCCCTCGGTCGGTGCGGTACGTCTCGGCCATGTTTCTGGTTGGCGGCAATGTACTGAGTTTGATCATGAATGTTCGTGAATGGAAAAGGTCTGGTGAGGTAAAGCCGTGCGACCCTACTGCGAGTATCCCAGGCGTGTAAGTTCGGGTCCCAGGTAGCGACGCACCAACTGAAGCTGGTCCAGTGAAAATTCCTGGCGCCAGCCCTCCACAGATCCAGAGCGAACAAAGCGGTCGCTCTTGGAGACCTTCTGCGGCGACGCTGCCTCTTTCTTCCGCATCTCTTGCAGCGAGTTATTGGCGACCGCGCGTGCAATTCTGCCCGCGTCAACCGGAACCTTCAGAAAGTCCAATATCTGTGCGAGTGAATCCTCTGGGGCGCGGCGCAACTCGTCGTAGCGATAGACCCGAATCTTCCCATTCGATCGATCTGCAGCCGCAAGCCAGCTTCGAAGATGGCTCTGCCAAGAACCGAACCCGTTCACCCCACCCCGCAGGAACTCCGTCAGATACGTCTGAAAGTCCCCATGGAGCCAACCTCTTGCCTTCTGAAAGGCATATTCCGACAATGCTACGTCCCGCGGGTCTCGAGATAAATATAAGCCTCGCGTGTACTCTTTGCGATATGCCTCGTGGGTCATGAGTAAACGTCCTCCCCCGGGAAGCAGGGTAGGGGCGTGGCTGTGGTGGCCGATGAACGCGAGCTGACGGTTCACACTCTCAAAGGACGAAGGCTCCCCGGTAAGCAGCTCATGCAGAAGGAATCGCAGCCATGTGCTGCCCGAGCGAGGATAGGAAGCGAGGAAGATGTCAGCAGAGGTGAGCCCTTGATGACGAATCCACATCACCGGGATGCGAATCTTCGTCTTCGACAGGTTGCGCCGCAGCTGCTGGATGGCTTTGTCCATGGATCTGGAACTCCGGATACATCGATGGCAATTTTAAAGGGAGGAGACTGGCACCGGCGGGTCGGGACATGGGTCGCTGACGTCTACTGGCTGTGCGATTCTCTTGCCGATAGACCATTGCCAGCCCGAGTGGAAGCTCGACTTGCGCCGCAACAGAATCCCGACCATAAGCAGGGCCCCGGCATCCGCCAAGTTCATTCCCCAGACTGCCCCGACGATTCCATAGTAGCGACAAGCTGGAATGCCCACGGCCAGTGAGATGATGCCGGAAGCGATAAATGCCGCAAACACGGAAGCCGGGGAGCCCATCGCGCGTAACACAATGGATGATCCGCTAGCGCCGCTCCACAATACCGCCCCTATCGCAATGGCTGGGACCAGATAGGCTACTTCCATGTACCTGCCGGCGTACAACGCATGGAAAACAGGTCCCCTGAAAGGAATCACGAAGGCCCAATAGATCGCGGAAGCGGCGAGTGACATCATGGTGACACGCCGGGTTATGGCTCCCACAGCGCCCTTCCCCTGTTCCCCGTAAACGCGAGCGGCGTAAGGCAAAAACAGCATGGATAGGGCCGCCTGTGTCTGTTGCATGGGAGCAACGAGGTTCATCAGGGCTTTCAGCTCGCCCGACTGACTCATGCCCGAGAAACTAGTCAGTAGGGGATAGTAAATGTAGGCCGGGACCCAAGAGGCGATGGAACTGGCAAGCGCCCAGCGCCCGTATCCCCAGTGACGCCGCCAAACCTCACTGGTTCTCACATCGAGAGTGACGGGGCGCAGTGAAGAACGAAGCCGATCATACAAGAGCACAGTGGTTAACAGGGCTGCGACCGCCATGGGCAGAAACGCAGTGAAAGGAGACAACCGTCCGCTCCAACGGATGATGTACAGCCCAGCCAGGGCGACGGCGCAATAGAGTACCGCCCCGACTGCGGCACTCGCCGGAGACAATTCCAGGTAGAACGTTCGTCGCGCCAGCCAGAAAAGAAGAACACAAGGAGATGCCAGCATAGCCCCGCCCAACGCACCCGCCAACCCGGGCGAGTGTCCCCAGAAGGCTGCTGAAGCGGAAGAGATTCCTAGCGTGACGAAAATCACCACCGTAAGCGCCAGGTGTATCCAGAGCAGCGACTTCAAGTACCCGCGCAAGCTGCCGCGATAGGTGGCAGCACCCAACACCGCCATAGGCTCTAAAACCATCGCCATATAGAGCAGAGAGAGCAGCACGAAAATGCTGAAGGCAAGGGCGTAAGCTCCGTATTGATCCGCACTCATCCAGCGGGCGAGAACAATGCTGAGCAGGAAGTTGGAACCCGAAATAAACCCTTGATCCATCATGGCGAAGCCGCTCTTGCTCGCCCAGGGAATTGCTTTGCGCAGCGTTGACGCTGCCCTGCGTCGATACTGTTGCCACCCCGTCATGCTCTCCGGGTATTCCTCGACCACCGGTGGCACGGATTCAGCCGCTTCGCCGCGGACATCGCTGTCATGAATGGAGTCACGCTTAGGCAATCTCAAGCTGACCCTCCGGACTATCCGCAACAGCCAGCGTCACGGATTGGAGTCCCTGTTCTTCGCCATGCTTGCGGAATGCGGTTTCCAAACGGGCTTTGAGTTCGCCGGCCAGCAAGTGCACTTGCGGTTCGTCGACGATGTTTCCATGATGACCACTCACTTCATATACTTCTATCTGAGGCGCTAAGCACTTCCAGACTGACTCCTGGTTAACACTACTCAAACCTTTTTCATTGGCCCGGAACAGAACTATCGGCCCTTCATAGGGCTTTGGTCGATAGTTTCGAGCTGCCTGGGAACAGGCCTCGCGAACGTGCTTGAGGGGGGCAGGCAGCCTCATCATTGTGATTCTGCGGCGTAAACCCCTCCGGAAGGCTTTTGCCTTCCGGGAAAGATGCATCCACTGCTGATCCAGAGGAAGGGTAAGATAGGTGCGGAATAGCGAGCCTGACTTGAGGTCCTCAGCAAAAGTGTCAAGCAGGACGACCAAGCCCAGCGCGTGCCCTTCCGCCCCGAGTTGGTGAGCCATCTCTAGCGCCACCATCCCCCCAAACGAGTAGCCGCCGATGTAGTACGGGCCTCGCGGCTGTACGATCTGTATTTCCTTGATGTAGTGCGCCGCCATGTCTTCGACCCGGGTGTGCAGTGGAAGCTTCCCGTCCAGACCCTGGGCTTGCAATCCGTAAAACGGCTGGTCGTTTCCCATAAAACGAGCCAGATCGCGGAAGCGTAAAACCGTACCGCCGATGCCATGAACGCAGAAGAAGGGTGGCGTGGTACCGCTCGCCCGCATGGACACGAGCGAAGACCAGGCTGGAGACCATTTTTCCTTTTGCAGTAAAGCAGCGAATTGCTCTATCGTGGGCGCGTGCAAGATGGTCGTAATCGGTAATCTCTTACCGAAAGCCTGCTCCATGGAGTGCAGGAGACGCACCGCTAAAAGAGAGTGGCCGCCCAATTCGAAAAAGTTCTGGTCAGTCCCAATCGGCGCTTTGCCCAGAACCGACTCCCATATGTGGACGATTTGCGCCTGTAGGGGATCGCGGGGACCTTTTCCCTTCTGGCCTACACCAAGCTGGCCAGGCGCCGGATCCGGCAGGGCTTTCTTATCCACCTTACCGTTCGGCGTTAGAGGCAATCGATCGAGGGTCACGAAGGCCGATGGAATCATGTACTCCGGCAACTTCTCGGTGAGGAAGCTTCTCAGCTGTAAGACGGCTGGCCCCGGTTTCCGAACCGGCACGACATAGGCCACCAGTTGCTTGCTGCCTCGGTCATCCTCGCTTACCACTACGACGGATTCTTGCACCTCTGAGTGTTGCGCCAACGCAGATTCGACCTCACCCATCTCCACGCGGAAGCCGCGGATTTTCACTTGATTGTCGCAACGTCCCAGAAAATCGATCTCGCCATTCGGCAAGAAGCGAGCCATGTCTCCTGTCTTGTATAAGCGGGCTTCAGGATCGGTGCGGAAAGGATTCTTGATGAATTTCTCGATAGAGCGTTGAGGTTGATTCAGATAGCCGCGCGCCAGGCCAACGCCGCCGATATGCAACTCGCCACTCGTGCCTGACGGCACTGGATGAAGATCGGGGTCGAGCAAATAGATTTGCGTATTTGCAATGGGGCGACCGATCGGTATGCTCGCGGACGATTCCCAGGTAATGTCGGCACTGGGCTCGTACGCCGTTGCGATAATGCTCGCCTCGCTAGGCCCGTAGGTGTTGATCCAACGAATTTTCCCTGCAACCAGCCTGTTCCAGGAAGCAAGCGCCTTGGCGGAAGCCTTCTCGCCTCCTACGATCACGAGCCGCATCGTCGGCGGCATGGGCTGTTTCAGTCCGGAAAGCTGGTGTACGAGCTCGTGCCAGTAAGCAGTTGGCAGGTCGAGCACGGTGACCCGTTGCTCTCCGATCCAATGCATGAAGTCCCTAGCGCCCAGCGGGGTGGATTCGGTCCGAAGAATCAAGGTGGCGCCAGCGATCCAGGTCGGGAAAATCTCCTCTAACGCGATATCGAAACTGATGGAAGAAAATTGCAAGACGCGGTCGGAGGATTGAAGGTCGTAGAGTTTCTGCGCCGCCACATGGTGATTGACCATGCCTGCGTGGGTCAGCAGGACACCGCGGGGTTTGCCCGTCGAACCCGACGTGTAGATGATGTGAGCAATGTTTCCGGGAGTCACTGCACATGCCCATGGGTCGGAACTTTCTCGGTCGATCCTTCCCCACGCCGCGGGAAGATCAATCGTTTGGGTGAAATTCTTGACCTGGAAAGGCAGGACATCATCTTGTGTCAACAGCACTGCAGCCCGCGTGTCCTCTAACATGTACTCGAGACGTTCGGCGGGATAGGCAGGATCCAAGGGAACACACACTCCACCCGCCTTCAGCACAGCGAGCATGGATACCACGAGATTCGTCGACCGTTTAAGGCAGATGGCGACGGGAACTTCCGGGCCAATTCCTCGCCTCCTCAGGTAGGCTGCGAGCCGGTTAGCCCGCGAATCGAGTTCCCGGTAGCTTAGCCGCCGGCTACCTTCGACGATTGCGGTTGCATCCGGAGTACGCTCCACCTGTGCCTGGACAAGCTGGTGCACACAATAATCCAGAGGACATTCAAGGTGGTTACGATTGCTCGCGCTTGACTCGGCGCAGTGGCTCAAGCCGCACCCTCCCCCTTCAGCACGGCTGGGATGGTCCGTACCAAGATCCGCAGATCGAGCCAAAGCGACCATTGGTCGATGTATTGAAGATCCAGCTCCATCCACTTGTCAAAGGAAATGGAACTGCGGCCGCTTACCTGCCACAAGCAGGTGATCCCGGGCCGCACGCTGAAGCGCCGGCGCTGCCAATCTTCACTGAAACCTGCGTAATCCCGCACCGGAAGAGGCCTCGGCCCCACCAGACTCATGTCACCCTTCAGTACGTTGATGAGCTGCGGCAGTTCGTCGATGCTGGTCTTGCGGAGGAGCTTGCCGACAGGCGTAAGGCGAGGGTCATTGGTGATTTTGAATACCGGGCCGCTGACTTCATTAAGATGCTCGACATCACGTAACCTGTTTTCCGCGTCGACCACCATGGTTCTGAACTTATAGATCGGGAACTCTCTCTTATGCAGGCCAACGCGTTTTTGCACAAATAACGCTGGGCCGAATGAAGTCAGTTTAATCAGGGCCGCAGCCATCAATAGGACTGGTGACAGAAACAGTAGAGCGATCAGGGCAATGGCGAAATCCAAACCTCGTTTGAGGATCAGCGGCCAACCCTCCAAAACGCCATTCTGATGGCTGATCAGTGATAGTCCTTCTACTTCTTCCGTCCAGTGACGCGACCGCTTGAGATCGAAAAGATTGGGCAGGAGACGAAACAGGATTCCCTGCTCCTCGCATAAAGCCGCAATCCGCGATGCTTCATCGTGGAAGGACCGTACCGGCAGAGCGATCAACACTTCATCCACCACGTTCTCGCGAAGAAAGCGTGGCAGGTCATCGAGACTGCACACCAGGCGGTAGCCGCTGTCACGGAACTCATCCACTCCCGCCCATTCGTGATCAGCAAAACCGATAATTCGGTATCCCAGTTCGGGTCTGCACTGAAGGCTCTTGGCGAAACGAACTGACCTGGCATTGGTGCCCACAATCAACATGTCCCGCAGATTGCGACCATGCACACGGGTTCGCGCCAGCAACCATCGCAGGATCAATCTACTTAGAACCATGAGCAGACTGCTGAGCACCCAGAAGGTCAGGAGGAACGTGGGTGTTGCCATCTTGATGTGGAAGATTACCGTTCCTCCACCCAGCAGGAGAGTCGCGAAGCAGGTGACCCTGAGGATGTCCGCTATCTCAGCCGACCGGCGAGACAGCCGTCGCGAAGCATAAAGACCACAGGCAGAAAACAAAAGATGCCAAACCACCAGCAGACCGGAGAAGATCAGAAAGTTTCCCACCTTCACCCGCATAGTGAAGAATTCCGCGAAGGAAACGGAATGGCTTTCGCGCAGGATGGGTACAGTGGCCGCAGCAAAAGCGGTCACCATGATGATCATGTCGAACAGCTTGAAAGCGTTCAGCAGAATCTGTCTTCGGATATTGCTCATTGGGTAAGCTCTTGATCGCGGAGCGAGTGCGCTTTTGGCAAAATTGAGCGGGGAACGGACGGAAAAATGACTTCTTATTTCTTGCGGATCCGGAGCCTCTGGAGCGGTTGCGTGTGAAGCACGGGGGAGGCCGGCGGCTACAGACGTTTGTAGAGCGCCGGCGGGACCGGAAAGGTGCGTTGGTTCAGAACCGCACCCAGAGTGCGCACATTCGCGGCGGCAAGCTCTTGGACGGCTTTCTTGGCGGTCTCGCGACGCGACGAGTTTGCTTTCAGCGTCAACACCACACCATCACTCAGACCACCCAGAATGACGGCGTCGTTGCAGGCATTCAAGGGCGGCGCATCGATGAGAACATAATCGAATGCCATGCGCAGCTCTGTCAGCCGTGAACGCATCCGGTCCGATCCGAGCATTGTCAGCCCGACCTCCGCGGCAGAGCCGCAGCTCAGAATCCAGAGATTTCGTGACAACCGGTGTGCATACCCCCGAATGGAATTGGATCCGAGAAGCGCGTCAGAAAGTCCATGGTGATTTTCCATGCCGAATTGCTGGTGCAAGCCAGGAGAACGCAAATTACAATCCACGACGCAAACCGAGCCACGGCCTTGCGTGGCCAACATGTCGGCGACGTGGGCACACATCCAAGTGCAGCCGGAGCCGGATTCAGTTCCGCAGAAAACCACACGCCGCGGACCCTGGGGCTGGAGGAACAGGTTTTGCGCAAGCCTGCTCATCTCGTCCCTTACCGCTCCGCTCATCGTCAGCAAGGATGTCGATGGAACGGTGTCTTCCGCAGGTGGTGCGACCGGTTGCGGTTGTTCTACCTCGGACTGCACAATTTCATGCATTCTGCCGGCTTGAGTCAATAGTTCGAAGTTTCTACTCAAAGGATTCTCCAGTTGCCCTTTTCTGATTTGTCCGGTTCCGACAGCAAGCTGCACACTAATTGGCGAAGCTCTGTTTACTCTTCAGCAGTTCAATGATCTCGAGCAGGTAGGCATGAGCATCTTGCGCATTCATGAGCTCACCGGACCGAGTCCTGGCGGGAGCGGAGGCTTTCTTAGCTGCCAAAGGCAATGTTTCGGATGTGGCATTTGCCAAGAACATTGCATGCGGATCGAAACTCGTGAGCTCTGGCCCTGATCGCACACTGGTAAGATCGAAGTCGGCAGCGACCTGTTGTACAACGTCGACATCGATCGTCTTCCGTCGCAAAGAGCATCCCAGCGACAACGCATTGAAGCAAATGTTATTTATGGTGCGTGGAATTCCGTTGCTCAACTCCGTGATCATTTCCAGCGCTCGAGCGGTGAACAGAAGGCCATGCGGACGCCCGGCGGCCAGCAGCCGGTGATTTATGTAACGCTCGACTTCTCCGTGGGACAGAGGCGTGAGCGTGCTCAATAGAGATACACGTTGTCGCAGTTGGCGCAGAGATGGCCGGTCTAGCTTGTCCGCCAGTTCGGGCTGCCCAGAGAGCACGATCTGGAGCAACTTTGCTTGCGGGGTCTCAAAATCAGAAAGCAATCGTACGGTTTCGAGTACAGAGGGCTCCAGATTCTGCGCTTCGTCCACGACCACGATAAAGCGCCGGCCCGCCCTGGCTTCTTGCAGAAGACAGCGGTTGAACTCCTCGTGCATGGTTACGAGGTCCTGCTGATCCTGCAACTCACAACCCAGTTCGAGCAGCAGAAACCTCATGAACTCCCGCGAATTGCACTGGGTTTGAAAGAGGAATACCGTGCGCGCAGACGTCCCGAATCGTTGCAGCAGGTGGAACAGAAGGGTGGTCTTGCCCATGCCCGGCTTGGCGATCAATGCCACAAACCCGCGTCCGGCATCGATGCCATAGTACAAGGAAGCCAACGCTTCCCGGTGTGACGGACTGAGATACAGAAAACGCGGGTCCGGCGTAACCCCAAAGGGCTGTTCAGTGAAACCATAGAAGTCTTGAAACATTACTGGTTGGCCTCCCGGCTTGCCGGTTCGATTTCACGCCCGTCGCCGACCCAAGGCCTGCCGGCGCCATGTCCATTCCCATTCCCATTCCCATTGCCATTGCCGTTCCCATTGCCGTTGCGAAGGTCATTCGCTTTCAGTGGGACAGATGCCAGCACAGGAATATCCAGTTCATCCAAGACATCGGCCGGCGTGCGGAACGAAGAATCCATGAACTCCAGCATGAACGCCAAGCCTGCGGTCGCAGTCACCGAAAGAAAAAGGCCGACGAGCAACGCGGACCATGGTGAGTTCTTGGGAAGCAAGGGTACTGGCGGCTTCTCCGCAACTGCCACGTTCAGGATCTTGGTTCTATCTAACGCGTCCGTCATGCGCGCCTCTTCCCGCTTTCGCTGGTACAGCAGGTAGTTCTCCTCGTCTGTTTTTGCCTGGCGCAGCAGATCTTGCTGGACAATTCCCTTCTTCTCCAGATCGCGAGTCTTGCTCTGATACATGGCCACGACTGCTTGCAAAGAAGCTGCCCGTGCCTGCAAGCTACTGTACTCGGCGCGGGCTTTTGCCATCTCATCATAGATCCAGGCATAGGTCGGGTTTCGATCCGTGGTTTCTTCTTGGAAAGGCTTCGCTTCCGAGGCGGCGATGGCCGCGCGAGTATCCGCGAGCTGCTTTTCCACCTCCTGGACGAGCGGATAGTTGGGCTGATATTTGGTGAGGAGTTCGGTGCGCTTGAGTTCAAGATTCAGCAACGTGCCTTTCAGTTGCTGCAACACCTGAGCATCGTCAGCTTTTCGCACTTGGGTCGTCAGACGCGCGGGAGTGCTCCCGGCCTCCTTTTCCAGCTGAAGAATGCGCTTTTCCGTCGAAGCGATTTCGGTGTGGGTTTGCTGCAAGCTTGCACTGAATTCGCTCAATTTCTGCAGGGTCATGTCACGCGCGATTTGCGGAGCCACTCCCCCTTCCTGTTCTGCGAATTGCTTCAACTGAGTTTCCGCTTGTGCCAAATTGCTGCGGTAACGCTTCGTCTCCTCATCGAAAAACTCGAACTCGCCACGCGGCCGGTGCACGGCAAGGTTCTCCTGCAGGTACGCCTCATCGAGAGCCCGCAACACCGCCGCGGACAGTTGAGGATCCGGCGAGGCGTAAGCGACTTCAATCAGATTGCTTTTCTTGATCAACCCGACCTGGAGGTCAGATTTCAACCGGTTCACCGCTTTAGCGATGCGCTTTTCCTCGCTACCGGGTCCAAAAATTGCGGCCAGCAACGACTTGCGGTGGTGGAGCCCGCACGTCAGCACCACCTGGCGAAGTACATCTTCGCTTTGCAGCAATTCAACTTCGGAGTTCAGTTCTTCCTCCGTCACATCCCCGCGAAGCAGCATCGGCGCTGCTTGCCCCGGACTGACCACGGGGTCCACGCGCTCCCGCTCCACGAGGATCTTGGTAGAAGACTCATACTCCGCGGGGAGCAAGAAAGCTGCCAGGGCCGAACCGAGGAGAATTGCGCAGAAGCACAGGGTCAAGACCCGCTTATGGCGAAACCCGATTCCCACAAGGTCGCGCAAAGTAAACGGCATAGGCTGCCGACCATCTGCATTGAAAGTTTCGGTTTTCAAGCTTGAACCTCTCTCTTTAACGTAGTAGGGATCTTCAACTTAGTAGGGACGGATGTAGGTGCCGATAGACGATGTCGGAATGAAGGGCTTGATTTTCGAATAAGCGTTCTTGGGAACAAACACCATGTCGCCGGGATGGATCACCGGGTCCTCATTGAGGACTCCCGCCTTTTCCATCTTTTTCACGTTGATGATCTTGGCTTGCATCCACTGATCGGATACGCGGCGGAACAGAAGCACTTGCGAGTGCTTCGCGGTGTCGGTGAAGCCTCCCGCCATGGCGATGGCCTGCGTGAGGGTTACGCTGCCACGAAGATCGTACTTACCGGGACGTCCGACTTGCCCGTCCGCCATGAAGTACGGTTTCTCGAAATCCTTCAGCACGACTGAAATGATGGGATCGTTCAGGATCCTGCCATAGGCAGTCTTGAGTGTCTCTTTAAGTTCAGGGACAGTTTGTCCGTCCACTTTTAGATCGCCGATGCCTCGCAACGTGATAAAACCGTCCGGTTGCACGGTCACTGCTGTCTGATTGAACTCGGGAGTCAGCTCGAAGGAAATCTCGAACGAATCACCCGCGCCGATCTTATACCGCGAGTTACGTTCAGCGAACTGCTGGTCACTGGCCGGTCTGGATGCAATCGCCATGGCCGACGAGTAAGGCTGCTTCGCATCTTGCACCGCATCGCTTTGCGCGCCGCATACCGTCGCCGGGAGAACTACAACCAGCACCAGAGTCACCCAACTCAATTGTCGTGAAGCTTGCATTTCTTTTGCTCCAAATTACCGAGAATATAAACCGTTACGGTCCGGAAGTCCGGAAACACAACCGCAGAACCAACCGTCAGCGCATTCCGGAAAACAGGGGTCGGGTTCCACCGTTGCCTTCTGGCGACAGCGGTTCCAACTGAGCGATGCTTTCCGGTGTGATGTTGTGTGCCCTAATCTTGTACAGAAGGCCACGATAGCTGATACGCAGGAGCTGCGCGGCTCGCTTTCGGTTCCAACCCGTCTTCTTCAACGCGTAGCTGATGGCATAAATCTCAGCTTCATCGCGGAAACTGCGCAGCGACCAATCCCCAACGGGCTGCAGAATTTCGACGTCTGCTTTCATCCCGGGTACAGGCTGCCAGCCGCCGCACCGCGCTGCCCTCTCGTTGCGATTGATCTTTTCCGTTTCGCTGCTGTTCATGTTTATTCTCTACTCTCTATGTGCAAGTAAGTTCTCTATGTGCCATCTGCTGTGTCTAAGCCGGACCGCACCGATTTTGTTGAGCGGAATAAGACGCAAAGATTATTAGGGGATTGGTCCAGGGTTCGATTAAATCGGTTCGATCGTGTAGCCGTCGATGCGTACCCGCAGCGAGCGTTGAATTGGTTCTACCGTGATCACAACGGTGCGATCCCCATTTTGCGTAGCCAGGATGCCTTCCACCCCGCTCAAGGCTCCGCTCCGGATTCGTACGCGCTGGCCCACCCTTAAAAGCGTCTGCTCTTCGAACGGCACCTTGCTCGCTAGCAACGTCCGAATGTCCCGAATCTGGCTCTCAGGGATGGCTGTTCCCCAACCGTTGACGCCTACAAATCCAGCGACTCCATGCGCTTTCAGAACCCGCAGGCGTTCCGGCGAAGAAAAAATCAAGCGCACAAAGTTGTAGCCGGAGAAAAGTGGCAACTCGACTTGCTTCATCCGGTCACTCCACCTGTGGGTCTTTTTCGCCAAGGGAAGAAAAGTTTCGATCCCTTGCTGCTCTAACTGCTCAGACACTATCTTCTCGTGGCGGGATCGGGTGCGGATCGCGTACCACTGGGGCTGATCGGGAAAGGGGATGGTTCTGACGCCGTCGAATTCCGCCCCGAGTTGTACGCCACTGCTGCTCATAGCTTCGCCCTCTGAGTCACATTGCGAGACTCTGGATAAAGAAAAGTCCACTCCCTCGCTGGACATAAATCCAATGAAGGGGAACGGTGCATAAAACCGGGGGGAGAGAATTTAATGCTTGAAGACTAACTCAGGGGGCTCAGCCCCCACATCTTGCCGCGATTCTATCTGCTCTTTGCAAATTGTTGCAAGAGGCGAAAAGTGAAGAGCCGAAAGTCTCTAGCGGCTTCATTCGTTATCGCTTGCACCCTGCTAACGCGACTGACGCTCAGCTAGATTAGCCGGAATCACCGTGCGCCGGTATCCCCCACTAGTGCTATTTACTCAGGGTCGAAGTTCCCCTAGTGTCCCCTTGGAGGAAGAATTGTGCCTCCAAGGGAGCTTCCGAAAGCAACGGTTTCGGGAGCGGGGCACAACATCTCTCCGCGAACATGTATTGATTTCGTCCCATTGTAAAGTTGGGGAATCTGAAAGAAGCATTGCCTATGGCTCATCATACGGGTCTTTCGAACCAATCTCGCGTTCGCGTTTTGGCCGCCGATAGCACTTCCATGACAACTCAGTTGCTGGTGGATGCTCTGGGGCGGGATGCTCAATTCCAGATGATTGAGTCGCCTTCCGACGCTGCTGCCATCCTGGCTTTGGTGGAGGAGGAAAAACCTCAAGTCGCGGTGATCAGCGCCAATCTGGGAGGACCCACTCTGAGAGGATTTGATCTGGTTCGCGAGATTCGCGTGCAATCGCCCGTTACGCGCGTGATCGTTCTGCTCGACTCCTCAGAGTGTGGATTGGTCACAGCAGCGTTTCGAGCCGGTGCTCAGGGCGTGTTCTGCCGCACCGAGCCATTCCGTCTCCTTGCCAAGTGTATCCAGTGCGTGGACGACGGGCAGGTTTGGGCCAGCAGTACGGAGTTGAAATACGTGCTCGAGGCGCTCACCCAGCCGCCCCTCGCCGGCTGCCTCAACGTAAATGGCGGGTTGCTTTCCGCACGAGAAACGGATGTGGTCCGCTGCGTGGCGGAGGGATTGACCAATCGCGAGATTGCTCAGCGCCTGAAGCTGACGGAGCACACCGTCAAGAACTACTTGTTCCGGATTTTCGACAAGTTGGGAGTTTCCAGCCGGGTTGAGGTAGTGCTGTACGCCTTCCGGCACGGGAGTGCAGCTCACCCGTCTCCGATTCCTTCTCCTCGCCGTCTTTCACAACCGATCGCCACTTCGCCGCGAGTTTTCGCCAAAGCTTCAGTCGCAATCCGCAAGAACGCTATTTAAAGGGATGGCCGAGAAAGGCTTCGCAAGGCGAAGCCTCCGTTTTTTCCCGTTTCTAATGACCCAGCCTTGTGGGTCAGGTCGGCAGCCTGAAATTAAGGATAACTTTCGTCTGCATCTCCACCGGCTGTCCTTTGACCGTGCGCGGTTTGAAGCGCCACTGT